>Ga0116227_10012053_pt1 | contig 14273 bp, 10 predicted proteins | sample S1TSphgellanicum_FD_89693 | JGI IMG/M metagenome (GOLD analysis project Ga0116227, IMG submission 89693) | Host-associated microbial communities from peat moss isolated from Minnesota, USA - S1T2_Fb - Sphagnum magellanicum MG | ecosystem: Host-associated > Plants > Peat moss > Unclassified... | reverse complement strand
TTTACAACATTTGTGTACTTCATCATCCAAACCATTTTTTGGCCTTTGATATACACGTTTGTGAGCTTCAACCACCAAGCTTTTGAGTACAAGACCTCCAAAACTATAAGCAACTAATGCCACCAGTCCATCCCAAAGGGATTGATAACTACAAAATATTCAACAATGCACCAAAATTCCATTATCAACATTGTATTAACATGTACAAATTTATCCTATTATACTTGGGGCAATTTTTGAATTCACACATGACCTAAGCCATAAGTTCATAATTGATTTGCTTGTCATATGTCATTTTTCGTTTATTGACTCCATTAATCTACCTTTAAAATGTGACAACTTGTTTTGATAAAACAATTATTATGCACAAGTATGTAGGTGTTTACATTCTTGTGTTAATGTAAAATTCATCTTCTATGTGTTACCTTAGAAATATAGTTGAAATTTTTAAAAATACAAATTTATATATATATATATAATTTTTTTAAAAATAATTCTTTTGCAATGAAATGGATGCAAATTTTCAACACATGTATTGATTTAATTTAATCCAATTCAATTGCATTACCAAATATGAAGCTTCAAAAAGCGTGAACTAAAAATTGCCATCAAAACCAAACTAGTTGTACCATGAACTTATCATATGAAAATAAACTTTGTTATTATTCTCAAACAAGAACATTTGCATTTTAACCCCATTTTATGTTTTCCTACATGAATTTAACAATTCAAGTAAAATGAAACTTGTTGGTGTGTATCACAATATTAGCACACATGAACAATTAACTCATGCAAAACATTTAAAATATTCTAAAGATGTAAACAATTATCTTAAATACACACAAGGAGAAGTAATTAATGTGTCCATAAATAGAGGAGATTATCACACCTTGAATTTGTAACCAAACTTTGAATGAGGTTTTTGCCAATTTCAATCACATGATTGTGAACACTTGCCACAATGTTAGAATCATAGGACAATGATAAAATTCGAACATTGTTGTTCAAGTCTTTGGGTAGCCACTTTTCTGGCCAACATATGCACTCTTTTCTATTGTTGGTGGGGCGTGTTGTCCATGTTTCCTTCCATTCATCATTTGTGCCAAAAGCAATCCCATGAAAAAAAATGATGGTCAAGTTTGGATTATTGGAATTGCAAGTGGGATTTAAATCATGCACTGGATATTTCTGCAAAGAAAATGAAAACGAGTCAACACAATTCTTCAAATGTCATTTGGAAATTATTTGACTATACATGAAATAAGAAAAATGCAAGATACAAATTATAGTAGTTAGATAAAAGCAATAATTAGTTGAAAAGGTTAAGTTTAACAAGATGACAATAATAGATGAATTAGAGAATACCAAATCTATCTTGCATGACTAACAAATAAAGGTCATTCACGTGTGTCATAGACCTCAAAGTTTCAAAACATAATTCAATTAGTAAATGTTGTTACATAGTAGGTGGAACGTATGCCAAACAATAAAGGTTAATGCTAAGAATTGGATTCTTTCAAGTTTGGGTTGATTAATTGAACCATCTAGTTTGGTTCATTTGTATTTCATGACATTTTCCCCAACATTTGGGCTTCTAAAGCCTCCAACGGCTAAGGAATTGGGACACAAACCCAATAACAATGTCCAAGAACAGTTTAATAATTTGCTTTATGTTGTTGGATTAAGACTACACATTGAACTTAACTCATAATCTATAATGATAGTTCCAACATTACAAGTTCAATATGTTCTTAGTCAATGTCAATTGACAAATTTCCCTTTCACCAATCCTACTTGTTATAGCAACTGAGTCGCTGGCCTAATGTAAGAGGCTATAATGAGTACTCCATTTCCTATTGTTTTAAACAAGATTTCATATTTTTTTATCTAAACAAACAAACCGGAAAGTAAGCAAAGTGAAAATGTATGACAATGAAACTTGTGAATGATTGAGGACATTCATGTACCCTAGTGGCTAAAGGGTATGGATGTGAAGCTGCTGGTTGGGAGTTCAAATCTGAACTAGACCTCCCTCTCTTGATGTTTTGTGAGGACAATAAGCTATCATGGTTGTAAGGGTCAAGGAAAATTGTCAACACCCAAACAAAATTTTATAAAATAAAAAAATATCAAACTTCAACATGTAACTTGGGAAAGCCCAAGAAAAAACTGTGCAAAGAAAGCTCATGATAAGATCAAGAAGAATCACCACATTGCTGAGCCATCTAGAGCTTGAAGGAGCATTTTCAGCAGGGACCAAAGGTGTCTCAATCCCAGCAGGGTTCCACACAACATCTCTCTTTCTTTTTGGTGGCCCTTGTGAAAGATCAACTCCTTTTCGCTTGAGGCCATCGGAATTTCTCATATTTCACACTACTGAAATTGCTTTTGCTCACTGCTCTCATAAATATTTTTCTCTTGACCTTTTGGTCTCATAAAACCTGCTACAAATCCTTTGCCATCCCAATAGCATACACAGGGTATGATGTGTGTCCCTCACATCACAGATTCCCGCAAGCTACGCTGATCTTTCCACTAGATCTCCCCAAAACACATCAACCCCTTTCCTCTTCACGATCTCCCTGGAATTCTCAGACTCTTCTCTCACTCCTTTTCGACTTTTCTTGCAGATGTTTCTTCTTCTTCATTTTCTCCTCGCCCAGAAACTTCTAGAAGGGTTGTGCCCGTGACTGTTCAGACTCTAGCATACGCGCTTTACCTATTTCTTGGCCACTGAACAATTCATTACTTTCTTTTGTGGAACACATGTCTCTATTTTCTACTCATAATTGAGGATGGAATATGCAATGTCAGCTTGAGACTTGTTCAACGTGCTTTACTTTTTGCCTCTGGCCTCCTCCATTATTTATCATCATGACTTTTGTTCACATCCACACACAGACCTTTCTTTTACCAAAAAACTATAGCTGAAAAAAAAGCTAAGTCATCAATTTAAAAAGTGCTAAAATCAAATGCTTTTTGAGATTCTCAATAGCCGAAATTCAACCAAATTCAAAGAAAAATTGTCACATTTCCGTACATGGTTTTCAAGTAGGTAGCCAAAAATAAGAGAAATATGTTAAAAAAATTCTAATGCCATATTTAGCTTAATCTGACTAATCTTCCTATCGATGATAGCCACTTGGGCTATATCTCAAAACTGACCCAAAAATTTATTCATCCACACATTTCCTGCTGTTGGCTGATTTCAACCAGTGCATTATTGAAGCGCTCTGCCAGAGCTCATGCTGCAGGCAATGCATTATTAATCGGGTCTTGGGCGAACCGGCCAGGATGAATTGATCACATTGGGATCACTGTAAAAACCCCCAAAACCCATTTAATTGGTCGTATTAGGCCCCAAATTTTATAGATTTGGACTTTGGGACCCTGACTTAGTCTAGGGAAATGATATTTATAAATATTTAGAATATTTACGAGCAATTTAAATGAGCTTTGTGGATTTTACCATGATCCGAATGTGGGGGTCAATTTGCCTTGGTCGGGTGAAACTGGCCTACACTAGAGCCACCCTGAAAATCCCAAAGTTTTTGGAAGCAGCTTCAAAACATTATAGATACATGTAGCGTCCTTAGAGCATCTCCACCCCACACCTGCAAACACCCCTTTTCATTAAACTTTGCACCGGGATATCGCAACTCATGCTCCTCTCCAGTATTTATGTCGAATTGCAGTGGTTAGTTTAACCCCTTTAAAAGCTACTATGGATTTGGACGGTGACTCGTACTGGTCCAGATGTAAAGACAGAAATGGTCTTTGAGTGTTTAAAAGGATTTTTATGACGTTTGTGGGTGGGGACAGTGATCATTAAAAACTGTTCTATTTTAATATGAAGCAGTTTTTGGGGTGGAGATGATCTTAGTCAAAATCAGGGTCTCTAAATCGACAAAGACAGCCTCTAATAGGCCTCACTCAAGAAGGTGAGTGTAGCAGTGTAGGTGCTGGTTCGCCCGGGCCAGTGGCTATGATTGGAGGAGCCTTGGGGGTGAAGGACAAATTAGATGGACGGTCATAGCAAATAAATCCAGAGTAGAAAAACAAGAGAAATTCTGTACAGAGCAGTGATTTTTCTTGGTGAATCTTCACACTGTGGCTACAAAGAAAATTTGAAGAAATTGGGAAATTTTGTTTTAATAGTGTGAATTCGAGAAAAATGCTCATAAAATGGAAAAAATCGACAAAGTTTACAACCCACAAAATTGAAATATATATATATATATATATAAACACTGTTACAGAGGTATATATGTGTGCACTCTAAATAAAGTATGGAAAAACATGTTGTGAAACTAATGGTATTTTACTGCAAGACCCTTTTGGCTCCTTATGGTGAGCCTGTTCCCCATAATAACTCCAAGACACATGAAAGAAATGTTTAAATTTGAACTCTTCAACCCTCATTTATCTAAGGCCCACTTTACACTAGGAGTCAGGGCTGAAAAAACTTAGGGCCAACTTTGAGCATTTTTGGCTTGTTGTTTGGCCCCAAGTTACTACTACCAAATGATAGAACATTCTTCACAAGGGTTGCAAATTGGCTTCCCAAATTTGATGGTTTCCTTTTCTTCAGCCTTGGGGTCAATAAAATAAAGTTCATTGTTTATTAGTAACTTGGGGCAGATTGGAAAGATTTTTTAAAAATTTCAGCCTTGACTCCTAGTGTAAAGCCCTGGGGGCTGATTTCAACTTTTGCACCAATAGGATTGCTTGATTAGAGTTGAAGATCAGCCTTGACTCCTAGTGTAAAATGGGCCTAAGAGCAGCTCCACAGGTACTGGATATATGGTCCTGAACATTGAATTTTGGCTCAGCACAGTGGCTTTGGGCTTGGAGATTTTCTCTGAGAATACCAAGGCAGGCAAAGGGCTCAGCCAAGGACAATACCCCCTGTTGATTGTTAGATAGACTGTTTTCTAGGTGGTTGGTCCAAGTGGGTTGCTAATAGCTATTACTGGTTACTGATCATCTGCAGTGTCAGTTTTAGTGTAGGGTTGGGGGAAAAAAAAGAAAAGAAACTAATCCTCGTTTTGGGAAATATTGTGTTCCATTGCCATATACTCAGAGCACCTATGGAGCGAGCTGCTCTAAGGATGATTTTAGCTACAACAGAAGATGTCTTTGCATTCAAGTGATTTCAGTACATTATGAATGAAGTCACTAGTTTAAATAAATTGAGACTAGTTGAAAAGTAATGAATTCACTCATTTAATGAAGGGGAACTAGTGAACAGCACGCACATTTTGTAATAATTAGAAGCAAACACAAAGTGTTTTTGTAGCTGGGTACCAGTACAGGTGCTGGTTTGGTCAAGGTGTAATTATACCAGGCACAAATACTATGAGTGGTCCCATGGCCTTGGGATGTGTGGCCACAACATGGGAGGGTGTGCCCTGTGAATAGTGAAACAGGGGGTTCCAGTACCATCTTTTCCTGACTTTACAGATAACTTTAATATCACAAGTTATATTGGGGTAATGCCAACCGAGTAGTGCGTTCTCCCTGAAATAGGCCTGCACTGGCTTTGGCCAGTATGGGTTCTTTGGGGGTAAGACCTTTCTATGAGGGCGTTCTGATGTACAGCACTGGCAGAAAATTATTTTTTATTTCTTTTCCTGTGATACTCAACACATATCTCAGGATACGCCCCCCTGTTATCAAGGGGAAAAAAACTGAAATGCCCGTTTGCCAACAAGAAATCCTGCTAGATAATGTGTCCTCCAGATACACAAGAAATTCTTTACTGGTACTTTATGTGTAGGGTAACGCCCCAGGAGCGGGTCATTACTGAAATAAGGACCCCCTTCATCTCTGCCAGTGCAGCGCCAAGGGGGTCCTTATTTCAATAATGACCCGCTCCTGGGGTATTACCCTACACATAAAGTACTAGTAGAAAATTTCTTGCGTATCTGAAGGACACACTATCTAGCAGAATTTCTTGTTGGCAAACGGGCATTTCAGTTTTTTTCCCCTTGATATCTGCTGGTCCTTATTTCTGTAATGCCCCTGCTCCCTGGGTGTTGCCCAACATAAAGCACAGCCACAATTTTTAAAAACAGGGGTGACCATTTTGTAAAATGAAATGAAACACCCACCATACTCTTATATGGTGAGTGTTCCATTTTACGAAATGCTCATCCAGTTATAATGTACCCTCAAAAACTGCATTGAACTTAATGTCCACATGTTCTAACATGTTTCACTTTCACACAGAGTTGATATCTCCTCTTAATGCCCCTTGGGGCTCTAAACCTCAATCATAAAAATTGCAGATCACAAGTCACAAATGGTGAATCCCAAGTACACAAGTTCAAATTGGCTGGAGTGAACCAGCAGCCACCAATGCACCAATTGCAGATGAGGCTGTTGAAGCCGTTTTGGGGATGAACCAAAAGCACATCCTCCCTGCCCAAAGATATTGTTTTTGTTTGCCTCTTCTCTGTCCCAAAATTTGTTTGCCTCTTCTCCTACCTACCTCCCTCCCACCTACCTCTCCCCTCCTACCTCCCATCACCAAAGCCCGAGAGCTATTTGGAGCAGGAGCGCATTGCCATCGCCAAAACCCAAGAGTTGTTTGGAGTGAGAGCGAGAGCAAAACCAACACAGGGCTTTCAAGCGCCTGACGTGGGACCCAGAGCGAGAGCTTCAAGTTTCAAAGTAAGCTCCCTCCCTTATAAGCCTTTTTTTTCTTTTGTTGCAGCACAGAAGGTGATGGTAACAACGTTGTTGTCGCCTTTTTCCTTTTCTTTTGTTGCAATGTAGCGAAGAAAGCGACAACAACGTTGATGTTGTTGCCTTCTTTTCTTGTTTTTTGTTGCAACGCAAAAGGCGACAACAACACTGTTGTCGCCTTTTTTTTTTTTTTTGTTACAACGCAACAAAAAAGGTGATGATGCCATCACCTTTTTCTTCTTTTTTGTTGCAACATAGAAGGCCATGGTAGCGTTGTTGTCGTCACCTTTTGTTTTCATTTTGATGTAACAAAGAAGGTGACGGTAGCAACATTGCTGTCGTTTTCTTCTTTTTCTTTTGAAAATGTTGTTTCATCATATCAAGCAATTGTTGAGTAAATTGTTGTTTCATCAAATCAGGCAATTGTTGAGCAAATTGTTATTTCTTCAGATGAAGCAATTGCTGAACAAATTATTGTTTTTTCAGATCAACTAATTGGTGAGCAAAATGTTGCTCCATCAGAATTAAAACCTTAGGAGCAAAATGTTACTTCATCAAAAATTAAAATTAAAAATTGATGTATCAAGCAATCTATGTGGATTAGAGTTAACAAGGATGATAATTTGTAATGTAGATTAAGAATTTCAATTGAAAAATGATGAGTTAGACTGTTTTAAAATTTACATACATTAAATTAAATGTAGATTTTAAAAATTGTACAATTTTTTTTATGTTTAATTATATCCGCACCTTCCATCATTTAATGGAAGGTGCGGAATTTTTTTTGTCAAAATTTTTTTATTGCAATACTTGAAAATAGTTAAAGTTTTCAAGAATTGTATTTGATTATGTGATTTTATGTTTTGCAATACCTACATTATGTAAACTTACATTTTACGTGTAAGGTTTTAGGGTTAGGGTTTTTTAATTACAAAGTAATGATTTATTTTTTGATATTTTTTTATTTAAATCCAAAACTTGAAATCGACTAGGTTTCTCAACCACCAACACCCCCTTGTCCACCTAATTTGGTTCAAAAGGACAAAGAATAGACGAAGGTTGGATCAAAATGGAAATGTAAAGTTGGCACTTGCATTATTGCATATTGTGCTAAATGGTTGTTGACCAAACATTTTAAGGAGGTGCATAGCTTGGTGGCAGAAAAGGCCAAACTTGGGAGGCCTTCAACTTTTGCAGGAGGTCCTTGACATCAAAACCATGCTAAAATTAATGTTCGCATTTTGAGAAATGTCCAAGCCGTGCAAAGGCGGAATGATCAAAAGGTTGCTAGTCGCACATGTGCCAAAGCAAAGAAGGAGTGGGTAAAGTTGGTAATTATTGCAAAACAATGTCCACCATTCCCAAAACCAACTTTGGTCAAATTAGCTTCAAAGTAATTGTTGCAGGCGTTGGGTTTAATTACTTGGGGCGTGGGAAGTGTGGCTCAAAATGCAACATCATGAATGGAGAAAAATGAAGATTTACAAGAGATTATTCGATCCACACATTGTGTATATGCACGACAATTGAAGATGGCATGGGATGTAAAAAATTGGGATTGAAAGTTTAATAAAATAAGTTAAACAAAACAATTGACAGATGTATTGGATTTTCATGAATCTAGAATGATTCATGGAAGGTAAGATATTGTAATAATCAATGTTTATCTTTTTTATATAATTTTGTTTCATCCAATGTGTGTTAGGGTTTAATTTGGTGGTTTTTGGTGTTTATAGGGTTGAAGAAACAACAAAGGAAGAATTTGTTACAAATGCAGTTCAGGTTGAGATGCAACGCCGCCAGTTTTACATTTCTCGTCATGCAGCAACTACTTATCGAATTAAACACGAAATTGTAGATACTGATATGGTTTAGGGTTTTCACTTTATATATTTACTTAGGTTTTTTCAAGCCTTTTATTTTTTGGATTATCCAATTTTTGAACTTTGGTCCTATGATATGTTATGGAGAACCTTTTTTTTTCATTAGGTTTTTTGGCAATTTTTCATCCACCCATTTTTTTCATTTTTTATCAATATAATATTTTCTTCTACTCACACTTATTTAATGGGTATATGGTTAATCATATATGTCTTCTTTGTCATAATTTTCTTAGTACTTAAGATGTAAGAATCAAACCTTAAATAGGGCCATATGAATAAGTAACATTAATTTGTCTAAGGTCTATAAAGATCAAAATGAACATTATGTAATACTTACATCTAATGTAATAGACTCACATCACTTAAAGACTTTTAAAACAATACACACATTTTAAACATATAATACTTACATCATTTTCTATTATAACTTCCATAAGGCCATTTTCAAATATGCAATACCTACATATGGGTCCCATAAAAGCTGCTGGTTATTTACATTCAACGCAATACCCGCATATAGGATCCTGTAATAGTCATTGGTTGTTTGTATTCAATGCAATACCCGCAATGAGGATCTCATAATAGTCTCTAGGTTTTTACATTCATTGCAATACTCGCATATAGGGTCCCATAATAATTGTTGGGTTTTTTCATTCATTACAATACCCACATATAAGGTCCCATAATAGTTTCTAGTTTTTACATTCATTGCAACACCCCACGTGGGTCCCATAATAGTCGTTGGTTTTTACATTCATTGCAATACTCGCATATAAAGTCCCATAATAGTTGCTAGTTTTTTCATTCATTGCAAAACTCACATTTTGTCATAAACTTAATTTAGAATAATAATTAATCTAGGGTTATAAAAAAACATATTTTGGGTACCCATACCACTTATTAGTTATTTTGAAATGACGCTACATGCAGGTATTGCAATTAGGGTTGGGTCTTCACATAAGGTTTTTACCTCAATCACCTATGGATTATTTCAGTATGAACTTGCATGTACGTATTGCATTTAGGCCTTGGTCTTCATTTAAAAGCCCACCCAAACTATGTATTACATATTTCAAAGCAACCTTACATGTGGGTATTGCATTTAAGGTTGCCCTTTCACTACAAGTTTTACTTTAATCACCTATGGGTTATTTTCTGAAATGAATTTCAATATAGCTATTACATTTAGGGTTAAGGTTTCATATAATTTTGTAATATCCACACACATACTTACTTTCATCAATTACAATTTTAGCTTTAATTTTATTAATAATTAAATAAAATCTATAACAAAACACACAAAAAAATGTCTCTTACCATTTGTTAATATCTCCAAATTGATTTATTTCATTTTCTTTAAAAATATATATTGCATTATTTTGCATATAAAATTCCCCCTAAAATGCACCGTAGATTTATTTTATTTACTATAGACTTGTAAAAAATAATTAATTAATTTAGGGTTTCCCAAGCTTTAAATTTGATTCATAATCCAATAGTATATACTTATAACAATTATATGAAAAAATGTGCTTTCTTTTTAATAATTTTTTTTAGTTCAAATTTAATATGTTATAATATAATAAGGAATAGACATTAAACCGTCATAAATGCTTATTAGGCTTACATGGCCTAGGCTAGTAAACTACCTATATAACTAATATGTTTACTAAATAAATTCAACCACTTTTAATACCTACATAGATCATCTAAAATATTAACCTAGAAGGCCTACACTAATGAATAAGCTACACATGTAGCCTATTAGGTAGTTAATTAGGTTACTTAACAAGTAACTTATTAACCTATTACTCATGTTTAGGCTAGGTTGTTTAGTTTGGTCAATGTCAACACATTAGTCAATTTGACAACCTTGGCAATGAGCTTTTGTTGAAGCTAATAATTTGTGAAGGCTATAGAGTTTTGGTTTTTTTTTATGAACATTATTGTGTTTTTTGAATAATTGAATCATGTTTCAACTTCTGATGTTGTCAAAAACATTACAAAACAACTTGGCCCTCACAAAGCTTCCATCTCCACACAAACTTTGGCATGGCTTCTAAAAATTTGTGAATATTGAAATGAATATAATTCCATAATATCATTATTTATATTTAATGTGTTATAAATAACAATATATTTGGACCAATATTTAAACCAATATTATACATCATAAAAAATAAAGTTTACATAATGACTTGTGTTATATATGTATAAAATATATAATATTTTTGAACCACTATCTAATTATTTTAACCAATAAATTATTTACTATATAACAGAAAAGTATAAAATAAAATTTCAATCAGACATAGGATTAATATATGGGAGAGATCATTTTTATTACTATGTGAAACCAAAAAAATAAAAAATAATGTGCTTTAATTATTTTTTAAACATAGTCAAAATCTTATTAAATTAGAGACTATATATATATATATATATGAGTTTACAACTTTCAAAGGGAAAAAACATAAATATGAACATATGTAAAGAAATTTTAAGCTTGAACTTTTAATTTTTTGATCTCGACAAACTTTGTATTGCATTTAAGGTTGGGTTTTCATATAAGGTTTGCTTATTACCTTTATGTGATCTCTCCAATCTTTTTGAAAAAGATATAAAATGAAATTGTATTGTTTCACATATGTCTAAACCCTAGAAATTTCCCCCCAATTTAATGTAAAATATTTTTGATAATTAATGAATTATCACCAAATTTTGTCATATAATTAAATAATTAATAGACTAATATTTCAGATAATTTAAATGATTAATTATCAAGAATTAAATAATCATTTATTTAGTAAAAATAATTAACTAATCATTTGGTTTAACTTTATTTACTTGGATAATAAAAAATTAGATCTAAAAATTAGATTTTTGACATTTGATTAATTAACTTAATTATATTTTTGTTTTAATAAGTTATTGAAATCACTATTTAAGATAATTATTTCACGTTATAGATTACTAGTTCAACTTTTGCATGAAAAATTCCTACACCAAGATAAGCTTGATCATAATTGTCATCGTATTATTTATTCCACAAATAATACAACCTTTTTTCAAATTCAATGAAACAAAGTAAGAATCATGGAACTCCTAATCAACAACCCCAACCTCTATACACAACTTTGTTACCATACTATTTTGAAATGAACTAATTATTTTGTGACCCAAAATGCGAATATTGCATTTAGGGTAGGATTTTCATTTAAAGAAGCTTAAACCCCACATGTGTAATTTCGGAATGACCTTGAATGCAAATATTACATATAGGGTTGGGTTATTTCAAAGTGACTTTGCACGTGTGTATTTTGTTTAAGGCTAGGTCTTCACTTAAAGGTATCCAAACCATTTAGATGGGTTCATTTGAAGCATGGGTATTGCATTTAGGGTTGATTCTTCATTTAAACTTGCAATACCCGGACTTATACTTACTTCTACCAACTGGAATTTTGGGGTTTTGTTGGAATACCTACACTCGTACTTAATTTTACCAATTGGAATTTTGGGGTTGTGTTGCAATACCTACACCCGTACTTGCTTCTACCAACTGGAATTTTGGGGCTTCATTGTAATCCCTACACCCGTACTTACCTTTCCCAATTGGAATTTTGGGGCCTAATTGCAATACTTACACTTGTACTTATTTCTACCAACTAGGATTTTGGGACCTAGTTATAATACATGCATTTAACACTAGATTATCACTATCCTTGTGTTTTTGCATTTCACACTTTTTGTGTTTATTACTTGGAAACAATAATAATCTTTGTGCCATATTAGACTTCATGTGTGTGTTGAATACATGATGTTCAAAGAATTTGAGCTATGGTTTCCTCCATACAAAATTGATTTTAAAACAAAGTTATTAATGCAAATGGCAACAATTTTGATTAGTAATTGAGACATTTATTCATGACATCATTTAATACATACATTTGTGTGATTGAACATTGTTTCATGCTAATCTTTGAACTGTTTGACATTATTTCCCAATCCATCTTCTACGCGGTGTAACACCAATCTTGGGTGTGAAATTGCATTTGCTTTTGTGAGGCGTATGTTATGAATATTACATATTAATACTCTCATGTGTGAGGTGGCATGTTCACAAAGTGTCGCATCACCTTCTTTACATTCATTTGTGATCTCTTGCATTGTAGTGACCAATTGTGCAAGAGCCCTTTCCATTGGGGTTGATGAATTTATTATGTCATTAGACCCTACAATGGCACCCATAAGGAGATCATTTTGCTCCATGTTCATGAGCCCATCAAATTCCATGATCCCATCATCACCTTTAAGATGTTCATCTTCATCATCATCATTAGACTCCATATCATCTGTAATATGTCGTGGGTCTACAAACATGTGACCCAACCCTCCACGATGTGATCCATACCATGTTCCACAATAATGAATGATATCCTCTTGAGAAATGTTTGTGCATGTTAGATTGACCACAATTTGGTGTTTACACACATTCCCTCACAATGCCCATTCACATGTGCAACAAAATATTTTGGTGAATGGGAATTTCACTACATAAATAACATTGGGAAGGCGTTGGCTCTGTATGCCCCAAGCTCCATCACTTTCAAGGGTTGGTTGGTACACATAGGTGAGTGGAATAAGGGCTGCCTTTTCCACACTTTGTGTAATAATGGCCTCCATAACCTTGTTTTTTATGAAACCCTTTTTTTTCATTTCCATTTTTCATTTTTCATTTTTTTTTTGTGCATGTAATGGTGTGCAATGGTTGTTGCTAATCGCCACACCAACCAGTTAATCCTACGCCCTTTAAGGCCTTTTGTGTCAAGAGCAAGCCAACGTTTCAACGCACCATGATATGATTCAATGTTCACTTGGGTGTCTTGGTTGGAATGGGGCATTCTTCGAACACCCACCATCCATAATTCTACAAACATAAACATAATGCACAAGGATGAATAACATTATTACAAAACAATTTTGAATACTAAACCATGATAAATATTATCACTTACCAAACTGATGGTAATAAGTCCAAAAATAATTTGTCCATGCATCACCAAGCCCATGTTTATGAAGGTTTTCTCTCACATCAACCCTCCCACACTCTTTGAAGTCATCAATTGTTTCTCCATGATTGATGGACATGTACATCAACATCATGAAAGTTTTGGAAGATTCCACCCCGCACTTCCACATCTTTGATTTTTTTAGTACCACGTAAGTGCCATGTTTTGAGAACATGCCAACAACAAAGGCAGATGGGAACCTTGTCCATACCCCATACGACCCTAATGAGGACACATGCAATAAAATCTCCATGAGTGGATGGGGTTAGTACAACATAAAATGCATTTGAAGTAATCAAGAATTTTATGAAAGCTATCAAAAAACATATAATGAAATAAATACAAAGTGGGTACTAGGTATAGAACTAACCATAATGCTTTCAATTCTTGAGGTACATCATCAATGAGAAAACATGATGGTTTCTAATGTGGCATGTGTGATAACATCTTATCTTTTAATGGTTTCAACCATTTAATCAAATCCTAAACTGTTTGCCTACTTGTAATGATCCAGGCTAAAGGGACACCTGTGCAATGATCATCAAACCCCATCAAGGTGAATAGATGGAATTTCATGTCATTTGTGCCAAATGTTGCATCCATAGAAATGACACCATTGTGACCATATGAT
>Ga0116227_10012052_pt1 | contig 14274 bp, 12 predicted proteins | sample S1TSphgellanicum_FD_89693 | JGI IMG/M metagenome (GOLD analysis project Ga0116227, IMG submission 89693) | Host-associated microbial communities from peat moss isolated from Minnesota, USA - S1T2_Fb - Sphagnum magellanicum MG | ecosystem: Host-associated > Plants > Peat moss > Unclassified... | reverse complement strand
GCATCGAAGTGCGAGATCGGCTTGCCCTTCCGGTCGCGCGCGGTCCGTTCGGGTGCGCGTTCCAAGCGCCAATGTTCCGGCGTGATCATTTGCCACGCCGCAGCCTGGCGACCCTTCGGTTTGGCCGCTTCTTCGATCTCGATCAACGCGTTCTCGATCGCATCGGCCGTCCGCGCGCGCGCCGCTACGCGCGGCGCTTTGCGGAAGAGCTCTTCGTAATCTAGGGCGAGCTTCGAGATCGGGCGGCCCTGTGCGTCGATCTGCGCGGGCATGCCCCAGAGCGTCGGCAGCGTGACCAGTTGGTGGCGGCGGGCGACGTCGACGATGTCGACGATCGTCGCGTACGGCTTACGGCTCTGTGCGATCGCGGTGCGGCGAGCATCGGCCGTCGGCAAATTCGAAAGGAAGTAGGCGTCTTCGTCCAGCGGTCGCAGACCGCGGCCCGTCACCTGCGTGTAGAGCGTCGTCGATTTCGTGGGACGCGCGTTGATGATCACCTCGACCGACGGTACGTCGAAGCCTTCGAGATACAAGCCGCAATTGACCAGCACGTCGATCTTCGAGCCGCGAAATCCGGCAACGATCGTTTCGCGTTCCGCCGTCGGCGTGTCGCCGCTTGCGAAGGCCGCGTTGATGCCCGCGTTCTTGAAGAGCGTCGCGACGTGACGCGCGTGCTCGACGGACGCGGTAAAGACGAGCGTTTTTTTGCCGGGCGTGAGCGTCTGATAGGCTTCGAGCACGGCCGCGTTGCGCTCGTCGTTGTCGACTGCGTCGGCCAACTGCCCGAGCACGAAATCGCCGGCGCGGGAAGCGACGGCGTCGAGGTCGGTTTCGGTTGCTACGGCGTACGATTTGACCGGCACCAAGTATCCGGCATCGATCGCGGCGCCCGCGTCCATCGAATACACGGTGTCCGGAAAGATCTCTGCGAGCTGTGCGCCGTCGCCGCGATTGGGCGTGGCCGTGAACCCGATCACGAGCGCGTCGGGACGCTTGAGGAGGATCTTATCGAGGATCGCCCGGTAGGTCGGCGCGGCGGCGTGATGCGCTTCGTCGATCACGAAGACGGCGATCCGCCGGCCGAACTTCGTCGCGAACCGCGTGAGACGCGCGCCGGTCAGGGTCTGCACGGTCGCGACCACGATCGTGCAATCGTCGGTCGCGACGGCATCCGCCTTTTCGACCCCGACCACGGCATCCGGGTTCTGCGCCTTCATCTTCTCGACGAGCTGCTGGACCAGCTCGTCGCGATGCGCGACGACGAGCGTCACGTCCGTCGGTCGCAGCTCGAGCAATTCCGGAAGGGTCGCGATCACCACGGACTTGCCGAGGCCGGTCGCGAGGGACACGAGTTGCGCGCGGAGGCCGCGCTTGCGCGATTCGACAATCGCCCGCTGCGCCTCGATTTGATACGGGCGTAGCTGTAGGGTACTGAAGTTCAAGGTTTGACCCTGTTGATCACGCGTTGGTGATGAAAGCGAACTTGCGGAGCCTCATGAGGCTCGACGCGTACGCTGGGGTGTCTATTGGCCTCCAACCGGCGGAATCCCCGCTCGGTTGCATGCGAATTACGGCTCGGTCTCGCCGCCCCGGTCCGCCTCGAGCTTTTCGCGATAGGTCTTCTCCGTCGCGAGCCAGCCTGCGAACCGCTGCTCGAAGATCTCCGGGCGCAGGAGCATGAGGTCGCGAAACGCCTCGAAACTGCGCTCGTGATATTCGTGGTAGCGGCCGAGCAGTTCGGGTCCGGTGACCAGTCCCTTGTCGATCACGACGTCCGCAAGCGCTCGCAGCCGCACCCGCAGGAACGAGATGGTATCGAGCATGTTGCCGAACATCTCGATGCCGACCGTTTCGCCTTCTTCGATTTTCGGAAGCGGCGGTTCGTTCGAGGCCGGGTTCTCGCGCGCGAGCGAACGCAGTTCGCCGAGCGTCTGAAAGGTGCCGCCGAACGCACGCCAGGTGAGCCGCCCGTCCGCGGCCACGCTGAAGCTGCTGTGCTGGCCACTGAGCAGATACGCCACGAGGTCGGCGTCGTCGGGGACGAGGACGTGAGCGTCGGAGAGGACGCTACTGCGACGCGTCAAGTCGTCGACGTCAAGGAGCGGTCGGTCGCTCAAACAGGTTACTCCTCTTGGATTAGAGCGGCACGACGAGTCCGCGGGGTCACTTCTTGTATCGGCAGAAGCACCGCCATTACTTCGGCGGTTCGTTCGGCGGTGCGCTAGAACGGTGGACGCGCGAGCGTCGCCGGAAAGGGCGGCGCGGCCCGCGAAAACTGAGCCCGTGCACGATATGCCGCATCCCGCTTTCGTGGAATCGCTCCCGCCGCGAGAACGGCGGCTGGCGGGGCGGCTGGAGGGATTCGGGGACATCGTCTTCGGTTTCGCGATCTCGCAGTGCGCGCTCTTACTCACGAACGCCGGCGGCCGCGTGGACCTCGCCCGCCCCGTCGCGCTCGGGATCTACTTCGGGACCTTCGCGATTCTCGCGTCGCTTTGGCTCATCTATCACCGGATGATGTCGAGCGCGTTCAAACCGGCGGGCATCGACCTGCTGCTGGCCTTTACGTATCTCGCGTTCGTAAGCCTCATGCCGTACGCGATGTACGCGCTGACGCATCAGGCGGCGTCGCTCGAAGCCGCGCGGCGCGCTTTCGCGGAATACGCTGCGATCTACGCGCTCCTCACGGCGCTCGCGGCCGCGATTACGATGCGCAACCTGCGTCGCGGCTGGTACGGCTTCGACGATATCGAGCGCGATCTGATCTGGTGGGGGTTCGTGCGGAATTGCGCGGTCTGCGCGTCGATGCTGGTGGGGTTCGCGCTCGACCTCGCAGTCGGGCCGACCATAAGCAGCCTAAGCTTTATGATGATTTTCCCCATCATGCGCGTCGCCCGCTTCAAATTACGCCACGCGCCGCGCGCGGAACGGTTGCGCATCGCGCACCCTTCGACAAGCTCAGGGTGACAAAACGAGAGCCCGCGACACGTGTCACCCTGAGCTTGTCGAAGGGTGAGCTTGTCGAAGGGTGAGCTTGTCGAAGGGTGAGCTTGTCGAAGGGTGGGTTTAGAGCAATACCCGCCGCATGTCGCCAAGTAGCGCGACGAGATGGGCGTTGAACCGGGCGGCGAGGGCGCCGTCGATCACGCGGTGATCGTACGAAAGGGAAAGCGGCAACATCAGGCGCGGCACGAAGGCGGAGCCGTCCCAAACCGGTTTGGTCAGGGAACGGCTCAGGCCCAAGATCGCGACCTCGGGCGCGTTGACGATCGGCGTGAACGACGTGCCGCCGATGCCGCCGAGACTCGAGATCGTGAACGTCGCGCCCGACATGTCGCCCATCCCGAGTTTTCCGTCGCGCGCCTTCTTCGCGAGCGCCGCGCTCTCGGCCGCGATCTCGAAGATGCCTTTGCGATCCGCGTTCTTGAGCACGGGGACGACTAGACCTTGCGGCGTGTCGGCCGCGAAGCCGATGTTGTAATAGCGTTTGTGGATCAGATCGTCTCCGTCGAGCGAACTGTTGACGTCCGGAAACGCTTGGAGCGCCGCGACGCAAGCCTTCACGACGAACGCGAGCAGCGTGACCTTCGCGGTCGCGTTTTCGGCGTTGAGCTTCTTGCGGAACGCTTCGAGTTCGGTGACGTCCGCTTCGTCGTTGTTCGTGACGTGCGGAATCATCACCCAATTGCGATGCAGGTTCGGCCCCGAGAATTTGCGGATGCGCGAGAGCGGGACGCGCACGATCTCACCGTACTGCGCGAAGTCCGGCTTGGGCCATGCCGGCAAGTCGAACGGCAGCGCGCCGCCCTTCGACGGAACGTGCGCCGGTCGCGCGAGCGCACGCTTCACGTAACTTTGCACGTCTTCGCGCGTCACGCGCGCGTGCGGACCGGAACCCTCGACCGCGTGCAAATCGACGCCGAGTTCGCGCGCGAAGCGCCGGATCGACGGGCTCGCGTGCACGACGCCGTTCGAGGACGACGGGGCGTCGGCGCGCGGCGGGGCTTCGGCTTCGCTCGCTGCGAGCGCGGGCAACGGCGCAGCGGGCGAGGCTTCGGGTGCGGGAGCGGCCGGCGCGTCGGGAGCCGGCGCGGCCGCGGGCGCGGGCGCCGCGTTCGCGGGTGCCGCACTCTCGGGCGCCGCGCCGGCCGCCGCCGCACTCGACGCGAGCGTCAGGATCGTCGAGCCCTCCGAGACCTTATCGCCGACGTGCACGGCGATGCTGCGGACGACGCCCGCGGCGGGCGACGGCACTTCCATCGTGGCCTTTTCGGATTCGAGTTCCACGAGCGGGCTCTCGAGCGACACGGCATCGCCCTCTTTGACCAGCACCGCGATGATCGGCAGATCGCGAAAATCTCCGATATTCGGAATGCGGACTTCGATCGTATCGCTCGCGCTCATCGCTTCGTCGCTCCCTCAGACCGTCACGGGATCGGGTTTGGCCGGATCGATGCCGAACGCGGCGATCGCTTCGGCGACGCGCGTCCGCGCGAGTACGCCGTCGTCGGCGAGCATCTTAAGCGCGGCCAGCGCCACCCAGCGCCGATCCACTTCGAAAAAGTCGCGCAACTTCCGCCGGTAATCGCTGCGGCCGAAGCCGTCGGTGCCGAGCGCGTGAAAGCGCCGGCTGCCGACGAAGGGCCGCACGCCGCCGGCAAACGACTTCATGTAGTCCGTCGCCGCGACCACGGGTCCGGGCGGCCGCGCCCCGAGCGCCGCCTCGAGATACGGCACGCGCGGCTCGTCCGCGGGATGCAGCAGGTTCCAGCGTTCCGCCGCGAGACCGTCGCGGCGCAGCTCGTTGAAGCTCGTCGCGCTCCAGACGTCGGCGCTCACGCCGTATTCCGCCAGGAGGTCCACCGCCGCGAGGACTTCGCGCAGAATCGTCCCCGATCCCAGCAGTTGCACGCGCGGCCCGGCGCCCGCCGGGCCCGCGTCGCGCACGAGATATGCGCCGCGCAGGATCCCGTCCTCGCAGCCCGCGGGCATCGCCGGCTGGACGTAATTTTCGTTCATGACCGTAATGTAATAGTAGACGTCCTCCTGATCGACGAGCATGCGCTGCAATCCCCGGCGCACGATGACGGCGAGTTCGTAAGCGTACGTCGGATCGTAGGAAACGCAATTCGGTACGAACGACGCGTGCAATTGGCTCTGGCCGTCCTCGTGCTGGAGACCCTCGCCGTTGAGCGTCGTGCGGCCCGCGGTTCCGCCGATCAGAAAGCCCCGGCTGCGCATGTCGCCCGCCGCCCACGCAAGATCGCCGATGCGCTGAAAGCCGAACATCGAATAAAACACGTACATCGGGACCATCGGCTCGTCGCTCGTGGAATAACTGGTCGCCGCCGCGATCCACGAGCAGATGGCGCCGGCTTCGTTGATGCCCTCTTGCAGGATCTGGCCGCCCTTGTCCTCGCGGTAATACATCAGCTGGGCGGCGTCCTGCGGTTCGTAGAGTTGACCGTGCGGCGAATAGATCCCGAGTTGCCGGAACATACCTTCCATGCCGAACGTCCGCGATTCGTCCGCAACGATCGGGACGATGCGTTTGCCGAGCGTCTTGTCCTTGAGCAGCGTCGAAAGGATGCGCGTGAACGCCATCGTGGTGGAGAGTTCGCGTTCTCCCGAAGCCTGCAGCACCGCGTCGAAGGCCGCGAGTTCCGGGACCGCGAGTTCTTTGGATTTGCGACGGCGCTGCGGCACGGAGCCGAGCGTGCGCGTCCGCTCCTTGAGATAGCGCGCCTCGGGGCTGTCGTCGGGCGGCCGGCAGAAGGGCACCTTCGGGAGATCGGCATCGGACACCGGAATCGCGAAGCGGTCCCGAAACTGGCGCATCGCCTGCAGATCGAGGTGTTTCTGCTGGTGCGCGATGTTCTGCGCTTCGCCCGACGAGCCCATGCCGTAGCCTTTGATCGTCTTTGCGAGCACGACCGTGGGCTGTCCCACGTGTTTGGTCGCCGCGTCGTAGGCCGCGAACACTTTGGCCGTGTCGTGGCCGCCCCGTTGCAGCGCCCAGATCCGCTCGTCGGTCCAGTCCGCAACGAGCGCCGCCGTTTCCGGATAGCGGCCGAAGAAATGTTCGCGCACGTACGCGCCGTCGTTGGCTTTGAACGTTTGGTAATCGCCGTCGACGCACTCGTTCATCAGCTGTACGAGCCGCCCCGAGCGGTCCCGCTCCAAGAGCGGATCCCAATTGCCGCCCCAGATCACTTTGAGGACGTTCCAGCCGGCGCCGCGGAATTCGCGTTCGAGTTCTTGGATGATCTTACCGTTGCCGCGCACGGGCCCGTCGAGCCGCTGCAAGTTGCAGTTGACGACGAAGATCAAGTTGTCGAGTTCTTCGCGTGCCGCGACCGAAATCGCGCCGAGGGACTCCGGCTCGTCGGTCTCGCCGTCGCCGAGAAAACACCAGACCTTGCGGCCGGTCGTGTCGGCGATGCCGCGATTGTGCAAGTACTTGAGGAATCGCGCTTGGTAGATCGCTTGGATCGGACCAAGACCCATCGAGACGGTGGCGAACTGCCAGAAGTCGGGCATCAACCACGAGTGCGGGTACGACGCCAAACCTTCGCCCGCGACTTCCTGACGGAAGTTGGCGAGCTGCGTTTCGCTGATGCGGCCTTCCATGAAGGCACGCGCGTAGACGCCCGGCGCCGAGTGCCCTTGAAAGAAGACCAGATCCCCGCCGAAGCCGTCGGACGGCGCGCGGAAGAAGTGATTGAAGCCGACGTCGTAGAGCGTCGCCGAGGACGCGAAGCTCGCGACGTGCCCGCCGAGTTCCGAACTCGTCTCGTTCGCCCGCACGACCATCGCCATCGCGTTCCAGCGAATGTAGTGGCGTAAGCGCGTTTCGAGTTCTTCGTTGCCCGGGAGCTGCGGTTGGAGCGCGAGCGGAATCGTGTTGACGTAGGGCGTCTGCACGCCGAGTTCGACGTGTGCGCCGCCCGTCTGCGCGCGCTCGACGATCCGCTCGACCAGATGTTGCGCGCGCGCCGGCCCCTCGTGCACGAGGACGCCGTCGAGCGCGTCGAGCCACTCCCGCGTCTCCTCGGGATCGACATCGGGCAATACGTCGTGTACCATGGGCGGCGCTTATCCGCGTCCGTCCCCTTCCCCCCTTCCCCGTCTCAATGAGGGCCGTCTTCGGAGTGCGAAGCACATGGCGATGCCCCTCGACCGCAACCGCCTCGTCTTCTTCATCGGAATGCTGAGCGGCGACGTCGCGTACCAGATCCAGAGCGTGGCCGTCGGCTGGCACGTCTTCACGCTCGAACATCGCCCGCTCGATCTCGGACTCGTCGGCCTCGCGCTGTTCCTCCCGACTTTCGCGTTCGCATTACCCGCGGGCGTGTTTGCCGACCGCCACGACCGGCGCGCGATCACGATCGGTTCGGGCGTCCTCGAAGCGGTCTGCGCGGGCGCGTTCGTGGCCGCGATCGCCGGCGGCGTGCGGGCGCTCGGGCCCTACCTCGCGATCCTCGTCGTCGTCGGCGTCGCCCGCGCCTTCGGAGCGCCCGCGGAGCGGTCGCTGCTGCCGAGCATCGTCCCGCCGGCGGGCTACATGCAGGCGCAGGCCACGTACGCGGCGTTGCGCGAGGTCGCGATCATCGGCGGCCCCGCGCTCGGCGGCGCGCTCGTCGCCATTTCGACCTCGCTCGCGTTCGTCGTCGCGATCGTCTTCCTCACCGTCTTTTCCTTTGCAATCGCGGCGCTGCGCCTCGCGCCGCGGGTCGCACCCGTCGCACCGCCCACGCTGCGCGACGCATTCGAGGGGCTGCGCTTCGTCCGCGCGCACCCCGTCGTCGCGGGCGCGATCTCGCTCGACCTCTTTGCGGTGCTCTTCGGGGGTGCGACGGCGCTGTTGCCCGCCTTCGCCGACGGCATCTTCCACGCGGGACCCTCCGGGCTCGGAGCGCTGCGCAGCGCCCCCGCCGTCGGGGCGGCGATCGTGGCCGCGCTCCTTTCGCGCCGGCCGCTGCGCCGGCACGTCGGCCGTACGCTGCTCGTCGCGGTCGCCGGGTTCGGCGCGGCGACGATCGCGTTCGGCGTCTCGCGCTCGTTCGTCGTCTCGCTCGCGATGCTCGCGATCGTCGGCGGCACCGACATGATCAGCGTCGTCATCCGCAGTTCGCTCGTCCAGCTCTCGACGCCGGACGGCATGCGCGGACGCGTCAACGCCGTCGAGAACGTGTTCATCGGCGCGTCGAACGAACTCGGTGCGTTCGAGTCGGGCGGCCTCGCGGCGTTGATCGGCGTCGTCCCCGCCGTCGTCGCGGGCGGCCTCGGCACGCTCGCGATCATCGCACTCTGGGCCGCGTTCTTCCCGGCGCTGCGGCGCGCGGATCGCATCGATTCGTCGCCGGGGGCGGTCGCGTGAACGCCGCGCGCGGACGTCTACTCTCGGTCAACGCCGGAGCGACGCAAACGTTCACGGACGGAAAACGCGTCTTTACGAGCGCGATCGCGAAGCGCCCGCGCGCGGGTCGGGTCGCGCTGCACGGCGTCAATCTCGACGGCGACGATCAGGCCGACCGGCAGGCCCACGGCGGACCGGACCGCGCGCTCTACGCATACGCGTCGGAAGACTATGCGTGGTGGGAAGGCGAACTCGGGCGGCCGCTCGCGCCCGGGCTCTTCGGCGAAAACCTGACGCTCCGCGGCATCGACGTGAACGGCGCGGTCGTCGGCGAACGCTGGCGCGTCGGCAACGCGATTCTGCGCGTCACGTCGCCGCGGATCCCCTGTTACAAACTCGCGCACGTGGTCGGTGAATCCGATTTCGTCAAACGCTTTGCGGCCGCGTTACGGCCCGGTGCCTACCTCGCGATCGTCGAAGAGGGCGACGTCGGCGCGGGCGACGATGTCGAGGTTCTCGCAAAGCCGTCGAACAGCGTGACGCTCGCGGATTTCGCGCACGTCTATTTTAGCGATCACGCGCGGATCGGCGAGCTGCTCGACGTTCCCGGCATGACCGATGCATGGCGCGCGTGGGCCGCCGAGCGGACGGCGCCCCGTTAGGCCGCGTCTTACGGCAATCGTACGACGCGAGCGATCGGGGCGTCGAACGCATAACGCTGCTTGCCGAGATCGAATTCGGCTCGCGTGTTCCACGCGCGCGAAACCGCTTCGTTCTCATACCCGAGCAGCACGGCGAGCCGGCAGACGTCGGCACCCGAGATCGCCCCGCGATCGCGCAGCACTTCGATCGCCGAGATCGCAAGTTCGAGCGCACGGCCTTCCGCGCTCGCGCGATCGCCGAAGCGCGAGAGCGTCGCCGCGGCATCGCCGCACGCCGCCGCTTGATCGCGAATCAGGTTGTGTAGGTCGTCGATATCCGGTTCCAACGAAGCCCTCCGTCGTATAGCGGGATACCACCGCACTCAAGCGAGTGCCGCGGCCTTCCTCGCCAGTATCGTCGAGAACGCCGAACCTTTCATCGGCCAGATGGACGCAAACGACTGGGCGGCCGACCCTCCGGATTCGCCATTTGGACCAATTCGCCGGCCGTTACGTTCGCGGCGCCGCCGCCGGCCGGCGCAGCATCATCGTCTTGCCGAGCATCGTGAGCACCACGTCGCCTGCCTGATTCTCGACTTCGGTCACCGTCGTCAGGACGGCGCGGTCCGGTTTGCTCGTCGAGTTCTTGACCTCGCGGACCGTGCTGTAGACCGTCAGCCGGTCGCCGGGCCGCACCGGCTTGAGCCAGCGCAATTCGTCGATACCCGGCGACCCGAGCGCGGCGGCGTCCGAAAGATAGTTGTCGACCATGATCCGCATCGTGAGGCTGCACGTGTGCCAACCGCTCGCGATGATACCGCCGTAGAAGCCCCGCTCCGCAGCGGCCTTGTCGACGTGGAACGGTTGCGGATCGAACTCCCGTGCGAACCGGATCACCTCGTCTTCGGCGAGCGTCGTCGAGCCGAGTTCGCGCCGCAAGCCGACCGGGAAGTCCTCGGCGTACTTCACGACACGGCCGCGGAACGGCGCAGGAACGGATCGGCCGCGCGAGCGCAGCGCGCGACCGCTGCCTCGTATTCGTCCGCGAGCCGTGCGACGAGCGCCGCCGCCGGCACGACGTCGTTGACCGCCCCGATGCCTTGGCCGCAGCCCCAAATGTCCTTCCACGCTTTCTTCGCATCGAGGCCCGACGACCCGAAGTTCATCTTCGAGGGGTCGGCCGCCGGGAGCGCGTTCGGATCGAGCCCGGCATTGACGATCGACGGTTTGAGATAGTTGCCGAGGACGCCCGTAAAGTAATTCGTATACAGGATGTCGCGGGCGTTCGACGCGACGATCGCGTCTTTATACGCGTCGGTCGCGTTCGCTTCGCGCGTCGCAATGAAGGCCGAGCCGATGTAGGCGAGATCGGCGCCCGCGGCTTGCGCGGCGAAAACCGCCGAGCCCGTGGCGATCGACCCCGAGAGCGCGACCGGGCCGTCCCACCACGCGCGGATCTCTTGCACGAGCGCGAACGGCGAAAGCGCTCCCGCGTGTCCGCCCGCGCCGGCCGCGACCGCGATCAGGCCGTCCGCGCCCTTCTCGATCGCCTTGTGCGCGTGCTCGATCGAGATGATGTCGTGCAGCACGATGCCGCCGTACGAATGGACGGCGTCGTTGAGTTCGGTGCGCGCGCCGAGCGACGTGATCACGATCGGCACTCGATATTTCACGCAAAGTTCCAGATCGTGCTCGAGCCGGTCGTTCGATTTATGCACGATTTGATTGACCGCAAACGGGGCTGCAGGCGTTTCCGGGTGCGCGCGATCGTACGCCGCGAGTTCCTCGGTAATCCGCGCGAGCCACTCGTCGAGCACCGCCGCCGGGCGCGCGTTGAGCGCCGGGAACGACCCGACGACGCCGGACGTACACTGGGCGAGCACGAGGTCCGGATTCGAGATGATGAAGAGCGGCGATCCGATGACGGGCAAACGCAATTTCGCGGCGATAGACGTCGGCAAGCTCATACGGCCGCCTTCGTCGCAGCGCTCGCCGCTGCTTGCTTTGACATCGCCCTGCGACAAGCTCAGGGTGACATTTCACCGGGCCGGCACTCGACGGACCATTGCCGTCGGCGTGGGACCGGGGGACCCCGTTCGAGCCCCCCGACCGAACGGTGGCCCCTCGATCCGCCCCGATGATCGCACGAACGCAGCCCCCAGAGTATGGGGGGAAACCCTACGTTCGCTCCCGGCCTCCGCAAAAATTCAGATGACAAGCCGCGTGACCGGCTGGGGTGACCGGCTTGGGTGACCGGCTTCGTTGACCGTCCGTGACCGGCTCGGAACCCGCGAGCAGGATCCGCCTCCGTCACCCTGAGCTTGTCGAAGGGCGCATACACGCAAGCTCAGGCCGACGAGCTCAGGCGCGCTCGAGAAGTAGTGCGATGCCTTGGCCGACGCCGATGCACATTGTCGCGATCGCGCGTTTGGCGCCGCGTTCGCTTAGGTCGATCGACGCGGAGAGCGCGAGGCGCGCACCGCTCATGCCCAGGGGATGACCCAGGGCGATTGCGCCGCCGTTCGGGTTGACGTGCTCCGCGTCGCTGCCGAGGCCGAGTTCGCGCAGCACGGCGACCGACTGCGCCGCGAACGCTTCGTTGAGTTCGAAGAGCTCGACGTCGCCGATCGAGAGTCCGGTGAGCGCGAGCAGTTTCTGTGTCGCGGGGACGGGGCCCATGCCCATCACCCGCGGCGTGACGCCGGAGGTGGCTGCGGCGACGATCCGCGCGCGCGGCGCGAGCCCATACCGCTCGACCGCTTTTCCCGACGCGACGATCACGGCCGCGGCGCCGTCGTTCACGCCGGACGAATTGCCCGCCGTCACGGACCCGCCCGCGCGGAACGGCGTCGGCAGCTTCGCGAGACCCTCGAGCGTCGTATCCGGACGCGGCTGTTCGTCGTGCTCGACGACGAGCGGCGGAGCTTTCTTCGAAACCGGCACGCTGACCGGCGCGATCTCCTTGGCGAAGCGCCCCGAGCGCTGCGCCGCCGCGGCTCGTTCTTGCGAGCGCAGCGCGAACGCGTCTTGGTCGGCGCGCGAGATGCCGAAATCCGCCGCGACGTTCTCCGCCGTCTCCGGCATGCTGTCGACGCCGTATGCGGCTTTCATGGCCGGGTTGATGAAACGCCAGCCGATCGTCGTGTCGTAGACCGTGCTCTCCCGGGAGTACGCGCTCGACGCCTTGGGCATCACGAACGGCGCGCGCGTCATGCTCTCGACCCCGCCCGCGAGACACAGCTCGGCGTCGCCGGAACGGATCGTGCGCGCGGCGAGCGCGATCGCGTCGAGCCCGGAGCCGCACAACCGATTGACGGTATTCGCGGGCGTGCGGTCCGGCAAGCCCGCGAGCAGCACGGCCATGCGGCCGACGTTGCGATTGTCTTCGCCCGCTCCGTTCGCGTTGCCGAAAAACGAATCGTCGATCGCTTCCCAGTCGACGCCCGGGTTGCGCGCGACGAGCGCTTTGAGCGCGTGCGCGAGCAAATCGTCCGGCCGCACGCTCGCGAGGGCGCCGCCGAACTTGCCGATCGGCGTCCGGATGCCGTCGCAGAGATAGGCGTCGTTCACGACCCGAACTCACGATCGTCGATGTCGAGACCGATGCGGTCGGTCACCGGATAGCTCTGACACATCAACACGAATCCCCGCGCGATCTCGTAGTCCTCGAGCGCGTAGTGCACGTCCATATCCACCTCACCCTCGACGAGCTTGACGCGGCACGTCGAGCAGACGCCGCCCTTGCACGAATACGGCAAGTCGATCCCGGCTCGCAGTCCTGCGTCGAGCACGGTCTCCTTGCCTTTTTCGATCGTGAACGTCCGGCGCCGGCCGTCGAAAATCGCATAGGCCTCGCAGAGCCCGGCGTCGCTCCCGTCCACGCGCGGAACGAACGCGGCCGTGCCCCGCGGCGCGGCGACGAAGAGCTCCGACCGGATGCGGCCGGCGGGCAGACCGTGCGCCTCGAGCGAGGCCGCCACCGCGAGCGTCATGGCCTCGGGGCCGCACACGAACGCCGCATCGACCGTGGGAAGATCGATCCAACGTTCGAGCAGCGCGTCGCACTTCTCGCGATCGATCCGGCCACTGAAGAGATCGACGTCCTGCGCTTCACGGCTCATCACGAAGAGCAGCGTGAGCCGGCCGAGATAGCGGTCTTTGAGATCTTGCAGTTCTTCGCGAAACATCACGCTCGACGACGCCCGGTTGCCGTACACGAGCGTGAACCGGCTGCGCGGTTCGCCCGCGAGGGTCGTCTTCAGGATCGAAAGGATCGGCGTGATGCCGCTGCCCGCCGCAAATGCGAGGTAATGATGCGCCGCGCCCGGAGCGAGCGGGAGGCCGAACCGTCCGTCCGGCGGCGCGACGTCGATCCGCGCCCCCGGCACGAGATGCTCGTGCGCCCACGACGAGAAACGTCCGCCGCCCACCCGTTTGATCGCAACGCGCAGCTCGCCGTCGTGCGCGCCCGAGCAGATCGAATACGAACGGCGCAGCTCTTCGCCCCCGGTCTCGGTCCGCAGCGTGAGGAACTGGCCGTGCGCGAACGCGAAGCGCTCGCGCAATTCGAGCGGGACGTCGAAGGTGACGACGACCGCGTCGCGCGTGTCGCGTTTGACGGCGGAGATCCTCAGGGAGTGGAAGCCGCGCGTTTCAGTGGCACTTGAAATGATCGAACGGCTCCAAACACACGTTGCAACGATAGAGCGCTTTGCACGGCGTCGAACCGAACGCGCTCGTGCAGGTCACGTCACGCGCACCGCAACGCGGGCACGCCGTCGCGGTGTCGACGAAGCGGAGGATGCCTTGCGGGGCGCCCGCGGAGCGACCTTCCGGCGGCGCGATGCCGTAGGCGCGCAGCTTCTCGCGCCCGCGTTCGGTCAACCAATCGGTCGTCCAGGCGGGACTGAGCTTGCGCTCCAGCACGACGCGCTCGACGCCTCGTTCGTTTAGCGCGCGCACGATGTCGCGTTCGATCGCGCGCGTCGCGGGACAGCCGCTGTAGGTCGGCGTTATTGCCACGCACAGGGTCGCCGCGGCCCCGTCGCCGCTCCAGGTCACGTCCCGAATGATGCCGAGATCGACGACGGAAAGGACGGGGATCTCCGGATCGGGCACATCCTCGAGCCACCGCCAGACATCCGCGACGCCGGGCAAGGTGACGCTCACCAGCGCTCGCCCGGGACGGACCGGCGCACGGATTGCATCTCGGCGAGGACGTAACTCAATTCTTCCGTGTGACGGCCGGCGCGGCCGCCCGCGTGCATCCAGCCG
>Ga0116227_10012051_pt1 | contig 14275 bp, 9 predicted proteins | sample S1TSphgellanicum_FD_89693 | JGI IMG/M metagenome (GOLD analysis project Ga0116227, IMG submission 89693) | Host-associated microbial communities from peat moss isolated from Minnesota, USA - S1T2_Fb - Sphagnum magellanicum MG | ecosystem: Host-associated > Plants > Peat moss > Unclassified... | reverse complement strand
TTTTTTTTTTTTTTTTTTTGAGTCTCATGTTAAAATCTTCATTTTTTTTTATTATAATTTTTTTTTTAATGGAGGGATGTATAATAATTGGTTTTTAGAAAACCCTATAATCTCATACTTCATTTCCCATATGGGATCATCTATTGTAGCATAAAGGATCCTTTAAAACTTGAAGATCTCCAAGACTCAAAGACCATGTTTGGGATTGTTAAAATGTTTAAACACACAAAATGTGTATCTTATTCAACTATCAAATAAAACTATGTTTTGACCATACCGTCATAACAAGAATTCTTCATTTGATGAAACATTAACATCAAAAAATTTCACTGTAAATTTGTGCAATGCAAGGCTCTAGGCATTTTATTGTGCAAACTCATCAATAATCTTCTTCCACTTCAAGTCGGTTTGTCAAAGTGAGGAGATTTGTGTAATCATTTACTTTTTGTCCATCACATCATTCTCCTTTAAATGAACTTGCAATAACTTAGGCAAAACAAATTCTTTCACAATGACATTTAAAACACTTGGAACAAACTTCCACTTCATTGTTATTTCAACTACAATTAGAAGGGATGCAAAAAGAAAACTAGAAAATTTGTGAAAGAAAGGAATAAAAGAGAAAAAAAAGGAGGAATAGCAATGAGAGGGTGTGAGTAAATGAATGTGAAAGCAGAAAAAAGAGAATGAAAAAATGAAAAGTTTTGATTTCAATTTATAGGTCAATTGTAGCACTTAATCTTTGAATGGCTACAAGCAACATTTCGCCTCCCATTGTTGCATCAAACAACTTTCCTCATGGAAATTGCTTTGAGGATGCATGGAATGGTTATGAGACAATATTAAAAATGATGACCAAAATGGCATCATTTGATAGCTTTGATAATTGGATGCCTTATACGACTCTAATCATGGAAAATGTTCCAAGTGAAAGTTATAATTAATGGATTGGATAAGATGGATTGTTGGACCACTTGCAAGCATTGGATGGATGTGATGTCATTGTTTTCCCTTTATTTGTCTTTCGTTCTTGAATATTGTCACCCTTTATTATTTTAAACAACATTTTAGACCCCATAACAAATCCAGATTTTAAAAACAACATATAATATTTTGACAAGAATGAACATTTTTTTGTTCTTTGCAAACTTTTTTACACTTTGGGGACCCAAAAAAAATGGAAATTTCTGATTTTTGTAGAAAATCTAAATTTAAAAATAATTTTCAAAAAGCAAAAACATCTTAAATATATAAATACCATTGATTTGAAAAAAATCTAGTGTATCTAACAAGTTGGTACGTTTTTAGGTAAACCTGAAACAAAACAATAGAAAACAAGAAGAGAAAGGAAATCAATTGAAAGCAAGGAAGAAATTAAAAAAAAAAAAAGCTTTCAAGTCCAATTTGAAAAAAATGTTGGTGAAGTTGTTTTTGGGAAATGTTTCAAGAAATTATAGTAAAAAATTTAAAGTAATCATTTTTGTAGCCAAATGTTTCATAATCATAGTGCAAGAATTCTATAAAAAAATATTGGTGGGAAAAACACAAAGTATAAGGAGCCACAAACATGTGGATAATGCTTAAAAGTATTATTTTATTTTTGAGAAATCACAAGAAGAACATAATAAATTAAATAGTCATTTAAATTTTTTTAAAAAGTTCCATTATTTATAAAGTTTCATTGTTCAAAACTTGATGCAAATTGATGATGTTTCAGAAGTCCTTTTGCATGTTTAAAACAACTATGAATAATCAATTTTTTCAGATGTCCTTTTTATTTATCACATGTGCATCATTCATTTTCAAAATTGAAGAGGATCTTAATATTGATGATTATAAAAGAAAAAGCACTTGAAATTCATAAAATTCTTTTAAAAACACATTTGAACATATTTGTTTCAAATGTGTTTTTTACCTTGAAAATTATGAAATTTGAAATTTGTCTTTAAGAAAAGTTATTCATTTTTGTGTTATTTGGAGCATGGATGCATTATATATGCATGATAAATAAATATATAATATAAAATAATTATATTTAAAACACAACTATAATCTAGGTATGAAAATGGAAAAATTAAGAAAATCAACCAACATAGAAAGGTTTTAAACTTTTGCACCTTTTTCCTTTTATTATATTTGTACCTTGGCTATGAAATGTTAACCTTAGATATAATATTTTTGAAAAAATCTTTTGATATAGAAGAGTATGCACCATTGTTTGACTAGGTAAAGTTGTGGATGGATATGCCATTGTGGGTTGTGGCATTGATGTTGGTTTAGGCTATTTAGGCCTCTTGATTCAATTTGGTTAATCTTATTACAAAAGCAAAAATATTTACAACCATATCCACCCCTATTGTCACTAGAATTCCCAATAAAATGTTTAGGTAGGAAATCCTCCTCAAGATCCTAGATGAAAACAATTTTGTCCTTTGAATGACAAAAAGCACAAAAGCAATAGCGGGCATCTTGTTTACATGCTTAGTTGATTTATAATGTTGCACTAAAAATTAAAATTTATATTGGCGAAATATGTCAAGAAAATATAAGGCTAATGAACTAGGAATGGGTGCACTGAGTTGATTTTAGAGTTGTTTCTACATATAATATAAACTTGCATATTCAATAATGCTTGCATTAAAAATCCAATGAATCAACCCTAAAAATTGAAGACAAACTTGGCAAGCTCTTGATATGGTTGGAAAATCACTTATATAGTTTGAAACAATAGTTGTGATAATGTAACTGTCTCTTATATTGACTTGCCTAATTGTCATACCATAATCAATTGTTTGTCAAATTGATTTGCCATGCTAACCAATGTGTTGCAATATGTCTATTTATTTGGAATATGTCAATTTACTATGTTCTTTTGTTGATTTGCTATTGTCATTGCAATTCAACTTAAGACTAATATGACCATTCCTAGATCAGAACTATATTCCATAAGATGATCCAATAGAGATTATTTGCCAATATCAAGTTGCATGTGTGACTCCATGTGAGATATTGCCTATGTCTACTGTGGACCAACTGGAACTTACAGCCACGTTCATGTTTGATGACATTACAATCACCAACAAGCATCACTTTTCCCATCCGTCCACTCTCCCCCCCATATTGACATCACATTCCCTTGGGCTGACATCATGTTCACATGTGGGAACGTCCATGGGTGCAATGGGAATGTGAAGTTCCCATGTGCTGCCACACAAGAAGTGGTGGTCCCATTGGACCCAGGCCCCATGGGCATCTGTTGGACAAGAGGCCATGTAGGTGGTGCATGAGTGCCATTTCACTTGTGCCATGTCATCTCCATGCCACACCATGCATGTGTTAACATCACATCATCATCATCAATGTGCCATGTTAGCATCACAACCTATCACATCATCAACATGTCAACACCATATAGGCACCATGTTATATGCCAACAGGGACATTCATGTGGTGAAGGTGTCATTATGACCATCCGCTCATGCACACACCTGCACCTATACACCTGGAGCTCCACACTGGAAATAGCCGCCCCTGTTCACCTTATGTTTTATAGGGGGTAAAGCTCTAGGATGGAGGCATTCCCCAGAGAAGGGCCTGAGACAAGGTAGTATTCAAGTCTGGTTAAGACTAGTTTCAAGCATCATGGTGCTCTTGTATGATTCAAATCCTCACATTCTTCTCTATAAAAACGTCAAAAATGTTACTTCAGTCCATTTCACGCATTTTCTAAGCCAGCTTTCCGAGTTGAAGTGGGATTTAGATCAGAAAGAAAAAACTATGACTATTTTTTCTAGTCTTCCCAACCTTCACAGCAATATTGTTTTGTCCAAAATTTTGCACAAGTGCTAAAAATAAACATTAAAAAGGAATATTTTGTCGCATATTCATTACATTTTTTTAATGGTAAAATCACCAAATTTCCAAATTTTATTTTATTTTGTTTTGCCACATTTCTACTTGGGTTTTAGAAGATGGGGCAGGGGGTTCATTTTTGGTATCAGATTTGTACACTTTTTGGACAGGTTTTCAAGGTTGTTGTTTGACTGTTTCAAAAAAATTGAGAACTGCTGTTTCATAGAATAACCAAGTATTTGATTTTTGATAACCACAACTATATATATATATACCAGTGTTGGGCGGTTCTCACTTTTTTGTGAGAACTGACCAGTTTCAATTCTCTCACAATGTTATGAGAACCTGATCACTCCCCCTAATATACTTATTTATTTTGGGCTGGTCAGAACCCCTCAGATTATCAATTTCTCTTTTTTTCAAACTCACCTTGTTCTCAGATAGGGCAGTTCTCATATATACCACAACCTGATTATTAAAATTTTAATTAATTAAAATCATTTTTAATAATTAAATAATTACTAATATAATTACTTCATCAAAGGAATAGAATCAGAGCAATGGGAAAATAATAATAATAATAAAGACAAGAGTAATAAAAGTAAGAGGAAAAAAGTAATAGCAAGAGGAGAAGAGTAGCCCCTAGTAAGAAGAACAAGAGGAGCCAATAGCATCCATGTGAGAAGAACAAGAAGAACCAATGACCAAATTTGTTTTAAGACCCTGAGAACCGGATTCGAGTTTTCATGTGAAAACTCATCTTGCTCTCTCTTTTTAAAAAAAATCAATTCCAATTCTCCAAGCCGGTTCTCACATGGGTGAGAACCTTAAAACAGATTTTCAACCCAATTTTCACCCTAAATCAAAACACGACTGAGAACCAATCTGAGAACCAGGTCACCCAATGAGAACCGCCCAACACTGGTATATACACTGGGTGTTTGAGTTTTTTGAAAATGATTGTGAGTATCAACTTTGATACACGACCTGATGCCCTCTGAGGTTTTGGTGCAATTTCTAATACCCGCCTCACTTTGGTAAGTTTATAGAGTTAAAAAGACAGTGGTTGTCTTATTACACTGTTTAATCGCCTCGCGTACTGTGCAGAATCTGCCCCAGAACTCGCCCAGGAACTCATTAGGAGCTAGAAAGGACCAGTAAAAGATCAGTTCCACGATCTCGCGAGGACGACCCACCAAGGAAGGACCAGCGATGTCCCCGAAGGACCAGCGACGATGTCCTCGCGAGCCGGAAGCGATAGTCGTCTTTCCATTTACACTGTTTTTTCTTGTGACTTAGCAAAGTGACGATGATTTACATGAAGATTTAGCCAGATTTGGCTACAAGCTAAATAAGAAATTTCAATTTTCTACACATCCTTCTTTATTTCGGGCTATATAATTGAGCAATGCATAGAAATCTGGATTTTTTATTAAAATTCGAATTATGGCTATTGAAAATCACAATCATTCCTTGATTTTAGCTTTTCGGCTGTATATAGCCAGCGGAAGAAAAGGGCCGTTCCAGTCTCTCGCTAGCTGGGAGTCAAATTCGCAGTGACCTCTTTCTCGGAGGGAGCTGGAATCGGTACCAAACGTGCCGTCTCTACTACGCTAGATTGCAAATACGTCGTTTGTTTTAGCAAGCAATTGTCATCTACTCGAGTCCTCGTTCCACTGTGATCTCGTGGCATGAAATCCCTGGTCAAGTAATTGCGAAGAATCGTCGGGCTCAGTGGTATTTTTTAGGAATTTTTGTTTTTAGCCAAAGTGGGGATCATGCATATTAGGAAGATATGTAGAAAAAGTGGCAATCATTCCAAGGAAGATTTAGCCAGATCTGGCTATAAACCATATGTAAAGCACAAAACTTTAATCATCCTTCTATATTTTTGTTTACACACTGAAAAAAAATTTAAAAAAAATCTTGTAGTATTTTTTCCCTCATTTCTGGCGATTGAAAAACCTCTAAAATCAGTTCATTTTCAAACTTCTAATTTGATTTTCTCTTTTCGGCGAAATTTCGCTAATAACAAAACAACGCTGGGACTCCTCCATCTCTATATAACATACCGCAGTGAGCAAACTGCAAAGAGGGGGAAAAGACACGAAGAAGAAGAAGCGGAAAGCCTAGCACAAGCGAATATACGAAGAGTTGCTTGAATTTGCTGTACATGAGGAAAGATCTAGCCTGTAAAGCTCTTCAGCAGCTGTGTGTCTTCAGAAGGACCTGAAGTCATTACATAAATCGAGCTCATGTTGTGTAGCCGATTGTTGTATTACTCATTTTGTCTGGCTGACTGAGTTCTACTAGATATCCAACACTTTGGAATTTCGGCTCTTCCAAAGAGGCAAAGAAAAAAGGGGAATTTAATCCAGCACCATGAGTATCCGAGTCATGAAGCTTGTTCTTTTTGCACTTGTATTGCTTTCCAGCGCTGTCTCCAGCTATTGCTATTACATCAATTGCTACGAAGACGAATGTAAGATTCTCAACACGTTGATTATGCAGCCTACGTTAATTACTTTCAAGATATATACATACTGCAGCAGCTTGGTTTTTCAATTGTAAGAATGTGATGGTGACTCCAGTCCAAGAATTTGTAGATTTGGAAAAAAAATTTCGAGGTGTTGAAGAATACTAGATACATGTGCATAATGTTGTACCGTGTCTTCTGCTGCAGTGAATGCGTTGCGAGCCATTTTCGAGATTTGAACCAGAGCACTCCCAACATCGCTACAAACTTGCCTGGCTGGACTTCCAATACGAGTGTCTTTCCTTGCTTCGCTGATGCTTGGAAAGGAGTACTTTGCGTGCAATATCCCATCGTCAACTCTACCAACAAAATTAGTATTGTTGTTGGCTTGTAAGATTTCCTACTACCTACTACAACATCGTAAGAAGTTTTCAAATTTTCTCCTTGTATTTACAAGGACCTCCCTAGTCAGAATGTCTCTTCAAAATAATAGAAGTGAACCTTCCATTTGCTTCAGATCCTAATTTGATTAGGAAAGAAACTTTTATAAGTTCCCAAAATTTGAAAAGTTCTTTCAAGAGCTTCAAGGAATATTGTTTCCGGGCTCTTCTTCGGTTTCCCTCCCAGTCTCATTGGGCCCTCAAACTCAACCAGAGCCTTAAAAGATGTTCCTTACAATAATAGGGAAAAGAACTTTTCCAAATTTGGGAACCCTACAAAAGTGAATCCTTTCCATAATCGAATTAAGTACATCTCTTGTTGTTTAAGTAAATGCATTGACATGTTTCTCAATCCAGTACAAGTACATCCCTTCTTGGGTTTTTTGCAACCTGGATTGAAAAAACATGTCCAAACATCTACTTATTGGATTGATACAAACAGGAGTAGTGTGACCATATTATTCAATAATACAAAACAAGTACGCTAAAAATTCTCTTGGGGTTAGACTACAATTCTTTCAGGGCTAGTTTAAGTTCTAACAATAATATGAGGGTTGTGGTGGATGGGCAGAATTTTGGATGATGCTTCTATAGTGGGCACTTTGTTACCGGAGATAGGAGACCTGTAAAATCTTGCCATCTTGTAAGTTTGTGAAGAAAATTGAAATCATGAACTGAAGTTATTTTCGATATGCAAATGCAAACTTTATAATGTTTAGAATGATTACAACTAGACTCATGACAATTGGCCACACAGGAAGACAAACGATGGGTATAGAAAGTCAGCTTTACAACTCTCTAGGACACTTCTCTCAAATTATGTAAAAGATCGACATTTTGTGTTCTTTTAGAGCTTGTTCACATTTTAGATATATGTACCATCAAAACTTCCTTTTGACAAATTTGTCGGCCATGATATGTTTTGCAGAAGTTTAACACGCAACCGGGGGGTTACTGGTCCCATTCCTGAAGAGATTAATAACTTGGCCACTTTGCAGATTTTGTAAGAAAATCTTCAATTATCAAACTTGGTTCTACTCCAAAACACTTAGTTGAAAAATACATGTTACATGTGACTTGGCATTGAGTTGATAGATACATGGGCATATGTTAGGATTGACATTGACATTAATCTCCGCTGTTTCTAGTTGTTTGATTATAATGTCATCTATTGCACAAACGTAATATAATTTCTTAATTTCAAGTGAAAAAAAAAAGACATAGGATGCATGTTTTGCACATCAATGATTTGATAGTTTCAATTTTTTCTTCAATTTTTCCCTCCAGGGATCTACATGGTAACAATTTCAATGGAACCATTCCATGCTTCACAAACCTTGGGAACCTTCAAGAGTTGTAAGTCTAAATTTCCCTTTCAACAATCCATTTTGCTAGTGTGTGATGTTTGTGATACTTAATCACAATAGCCTTGTAGTCAGATACTAATTTTAACCCATTAGTACTGTGTCTAGGGTTTGGGAACCCTTTCTAAACCCTAGACCCTAAGTATGGAAACCGTGAACCCTAAACCAGCAACAGTGGGTAATGTCCAAAAAAAAACTCCTGGGGAGAGTTGTATTTGGATGAAAGGGTGAGAATGTCATCTCACAACATACATAGATAACATAGTTAGATGGAATATGGCGTTTTGAGCACGGATGTAAAGCTACAAACAACACATAAGAAATCCCAACTACATGATTTCAAAATGTTCACTTCCTTGTATCTATCTTTGGGAAGAGGGGAGGAAAAAAGAGGTGGGTTTAGTTTTGGACTACATTTATTAAATTATAGATATATCCGCATGACGATGTTTCTTCACACAAAGAATGTGAAGGGATGGAACTAATTCATTTTTGCTCATATTTCACAGACTTAAGTGGGAATCAATTGACGGTGGACATCCCCAACCTTGGTGGCCTGACTTGGTTACGAACTCTTAAACTGTCTGGAAATCAAATTATATGGGCCCGCTCCAGTATTCCTTGACAGCATCATATCACAAGGCCTTGCAAATCTAACAGCTCTAACAACCTTGTAAGATGAAGTTTCACCACCCAAGCAATGAAATGCGAATACCATGTTTTTTTGGTGTATATGGTCATTTCAAGATTGTAATGTTTGGCCTCAAGTTTACCAGGTGTAATTTCACCTTAAAATATGTACTGCTCAGGTGAATTCTTGCAAAAAAATTTATAATCAATTTGAAATTGTCCTCTTGTAATGCCCATTGCCTTACAAAATATTTGTTGAATCTGTACATCTATTCAGATTCTAAGCATTCAGCTTTGCCATGCAGGGATTTGTCAAATAACATGTTGTCTGGACCGCCACCTGACCTCACAACAATGCCCACACTTCAATATTTGTGAGTGGCTATTTCTTGACCTACATACTACATAGTGTTGTAAGAATAATTTGGAATTTTCATTATCTTTGGTGTTGCATCCCAGGTTTCCTTTTTGAACAAGTCATTCAACATCTAAAATTGGACAGTAAATTAAAATGTTGAAATTGTGTGTGCCTGTGTGTCAAAAAATACGTACATTTGTTTTGCATGTTTATAATTAGCATATAATCATTGTCTAGCTCAGGCAAACAAATTCCAAACTTTCTAAAGTTGGCAAGACACACATTAAATGACCTAAAGGCATGATTCTTCCTAATTGCCATGCCAAATTTAAATTATGCTAGGATGTGATAGGACAACATGTCGCATGTCATAAGTATTGTTACTTTTTGTATTTTCTTAATCTATATGGTGGTTCTTAGATGGTTGTAGCATGGAAATACGCGTGTACATGCATTCTTCTTAATTGCTATGTTCTAAGATGCTTAACTTTATAAGATAACGTGTCATTGGTATTAATTTAGATGCAACCCAAAGCCACATATATGTGATATAATGAACTAAACAAACATGATTAAAAATCTTCTTTGTAGTGGGAGGAACATTAAAATCTTTGATTTAGGTTTTTAGGGAACATGAATTTGGTTAGTTGCATGTTTTGATTTTGACCAAAATGTCCAATGTTTATTTTTGACTAGTTTTTAAATTGGTCTCTTATCTTGAATGTTGTTATCTAGATCATCTACTAAATTTAATTGTGTGTATTGGAAATGCAAATTATTTTTCAGGAATTTAATTATGAACAAATTTGATGGTCTTATAGATCCTGCATCGATCTTCAATCCATCTTCCAACTTGAACGTGTTAGTGTCACCAAAAAGGAAGGGTCAATACAACACCTCGACTCCTCTCATGAATCCACTCTGTCAGAATGTGAATGATTCCTCTTATATTAAGTAGATAGTATTACAGCAGTCCTATTTGAAGTCCACAGCTCGTATCCTTCCAACTTTACTGATTCCCAAAGAGGGGCACACCCCAACTGATCCTAAGTCCACTCCGGTAGCGTCCCTTGATTGTTCCAAGAAACAAAGGCATTCTTGGGTCGTTAGAGCCAAATGTTAGTAGGGTCTGGCTTGAAGTCAGAACTCTCAGTGTTCATTCGGTCTGTGATGAGCTGCTAAAACCCTTAACCCCCTCTTCCCTTTCTACCTGGGTAAATGAACACAAAAGCTTCTGCTACGGCATAACACGGATCAACTCCTGGGCTATACTCATCGACTGAACCAGGTACACCAAATTGACATGCAACTACTCAAGAAGGGAGAACGTTCTAAGAGAGACTTGGATCTGTGAATATTGGCTCTGATTCTTCCATCCTCTTTTCTCTCACACTCGCCCAAACCCAAGGATCCCTGACAGAGGTTTCTGGCTCCAATTCAGATGTTATGAGCTACCCACTGAACAATCCAAACAAGGTCTCTCCCCCACCCAGAACTTCTACAGGTACAGTTTCTACGTGCATTTCTACAGCTCAGACCTCCTTCAAGCTTCATCAGACTTCAGCATCGACCCCTGATTAGTCCTAACTCTAACCAGATCATGGAGCTGGCCATCCTCTAGTTACTGACGCAGCAGAAGAAAGATTCAGCAACTAGCTATCTTGGAAGCTCCTATGCTTTCTCTACCCAAAAACTTCTTCTCCTCCTCTGTCTATTTCCCTGGCAAAAAAAATCCAAAAACAAAACTCCTGCAGCTCTCCTCTTCATCTTCCTTCCTAAGCTTCTTCCATAAGCTTCTCATGCACCGTTACTAACCTCCCCCAAAAATGATAAACCCCGCCGCCTTCATTAAGAAAGTTGACGGCGGGCTTAACTCTTAAACCCTTAAAACGAATTTGGCATTCACACTACAGAAGTTATCAAAGACCACCTGTTCGGTCACTCCCTGTTCGGTCACATTAGATCTATCACGGAACAATTTTAGTGGCCCCCTACCGGACATCAATTTCTTTTCAACGTCTCTACAACAGTTGTAAGCTCACCTTGCTTGAACTCCCAATTGGGCATTTAAAGTTATTATTTCGATAGAATTTTATGAAAACCAATAATTTTAATGTATCAATATAAATTGAAACCCAATCTTTGAACATAGCTAGAAGGGATCATGCCTGTATAGTACTTGATATTAGTCCATGTTAAACTTACATGGATGCACTTTTGGTGATTCAAATTTGACTTGTCCAAGGCACATTTGCCAAAATTGCAAATTTGGACAATTCAATCTTCATGGGTCAGTAACTTGAATTGAAAGTAAACTAATGTAATTAAAAAGCTATGCATGAACCATTTCTGTCTAAATTGTATTTTCAATATAATCATATGAAATGATGTTGAGAATGAGATCCAAATGTTCAAACTATATTGGTAGAACAATTGTGTACTTTTAATGGCACTTCATGTATATTCAAACTAATGTAATGCATCCAAGGACCTAATCTAATGTTCTCAAATTCCTAAAGCCAAATAAAATGTTAAGATAGATCATTAAACAGTTAAGCTTGGTACCACAACTGTATAAAAACCACCTTTGAAAGAAAACATTAGGTCATTATATGACATTAAGGAATATCATATTGATCATATTGTAGAAGCTCCAATTAATCATAAATTACTCAAGTGTTTATTTTAGGTTCACATGGGATATGGTGTGTGCATCTAATTCATCTTAATTGCAAGAAAATTATAGAACAATCATTGACATTCTCATCTTGAATTCAAATCACTGACAAAATTTAAATGTTCACATGTGTTACATTAGGGACTTGAGTTACAATCAATTCAATTCACCACAAGTTCCTACTTGGCTTTTTGAATTTAATCAACTCCAAACATTGTAAGCATATCTTTTTCCCAACTTTTCCTTTTTATGAATATGAAATGAAGCCTCAAATGACAAATGATATTTTGCATTCTATGTGCTTAGTAAATTATCCAAGACAATAATTGAGCATAATTGGCCTTACAACAATTTCACATCAAGATCTACTAGTTGGATTTTTCATGACTTGGTTTTTTACAATATACTACAATTTTAATGTATAATTGTGTTTCAATTGTCATAACTATTGGTTGTTGCTTGAATTGTTATGTACATGAGAGTTAAATTTGAAAATGATTTAATGTCTTGTATAGTTTTTAAAGGTTGTCAAAACAATGATGTTGCTTGATATTTGTTACATTATTTGATTTTATGCTTGAAACATGAATCTACTTGTTTAAGGTTGCATGGGTATTGTGATAATTGTAGATCATTACATGGATGTGGGTTATCTAGTGCATTTCCATATCAATTGGCCTCCCTTCCAAGATTACAAAACATGTAAGAAATTTTCAACCTTGGTTTAAGTTGATTGAAATGTATGTATATAGATCAAACAAAATCCAAAATTGCGTAACTTACATTATATCATATTCTTAAAGTTTCAATTTTTGTAATCTATAATTTTATTTCATTGTTTTGGAAAAAACAACTGAAGTTTTTCTTTGTTTATTCGTCAAAACTCACCTTGAAATGTGTTATCTACTATTTTAAAAATAAAGCAATCAACCTGCCAATTTAGTGTGATGAAATGATTTTTCACCATATAAGGCCTCCATTTTAACCTTGGTCAAAATCCTAGAAACTAATTTTGACTCAAATATGGTTTGTAATAACTAGTTGAGCATGCAACTTTTTTAAAATATTTAAATAGGTTATAATTTAAGTAACATTGAGTAAGAATTTTTAGGATGATTTGAATCTACAACTACTTTTAAGATAACAAAAAGTTTACATTGTTGGGACTATAATTGGCTCAATACTTATGTAGGTTTAATACATGTTTTTCTCCAACTAATGGTTTCAGGAATCTTGACGACAACAACTTTAATGGGACTCTATACATAGAAAACATCTCAAGCTTGAGTAGGAACTTGTGCAATGGCATTATTGATGGGCATCTACAATCCTTAAGCCTTACTAAAAATGATATCTCATGTGTGGATTACAATTCATCTGACATCCATGATGTGACTACTGCTATCATGTAAGCCGATATTATGATGACTTCCAAACTAGTCAAAATGCATTCCATGTCATTCCAATTTCTTGTGTATGTGGTTTTAAGACGAAATGTCAAGTTTATTTTAATATATTGTGATGGAATATTGATCAAATTAAATTAAAATTTTATGTAGTTTTATTTTTGTGAAGTTAATAAAAAACAATTAACCTTTACTTAAGACATCTATGCAATCCATGTCATCTACCAAATGATTATTATTTATGTTTGCAGGCTTGAAAAAAATCCATATTGTTCAGGAGTTTTGCAAACAGATGGGCAAAAATATTTTTGCACACAAAATTGTCATAAGGAGAAAATTTAAGGTTTTGCAACCAACCTTGCAATTGAATGTTTTAGTTGTAATAGGCACTTGTAATTAGGCTCCTTGTTTTTCAATGGAGGATGCAATAGACTATTTGCATCAATTGTTTTTGTCACAACCACTTGGTTGTCACAAAAAAAAGGAGGGGTACAACTTATACATACAAAAGATTTTTTGGGAAAAAATCCCCCAAGGTCATCCTATTTCTAGACCATAGGTTTTTTGCATGCCACCAACATAATATTATAGCCTTTAATATTTTTCAACTTATAGTTATCTATCCTTTTCTTTTGTACTTTCATCAATCTTGGGATTGGTGTTTTTATAAATAAAGGTTTGCAAGTTTCATCACCTCTTAAATTGTAATAGAGAACCAATATTGTTTTGTTCTAGCCAGCTAACTATTTCTCTTGTTATCACCAACTTCGTGGCCAAGACTTGTAAAATTGAATGAGATGGTGGCTTATTCCCAACCATGGATATAAATGTTTGAAACTCACCTTCAATTACCTAATTTGGAAAGAATGCTCATTTATTTACATTCTTGAGTGTGAGAAAAATAGTGGCTTGTTAGCAATAACCTATTTATTAGTATTTTGACTTTATTTCACTATGGTTTATTTAGAATGTTATTCCAAATTTGGGAAACTAACCTTTAGTAACTCAAACAACAAAAGGTGTTTTTGGGTAAACCATTGTGAACTCACTTGAGTACAATATTGCACCTATG
>Ga0116227_10012050_pt1 | contig 14276 bp, 11 predicted proteins | sample S1TSphgellanicum_FD_89693 | JGI IMG/M metagenome (GOLD analysis project Ga0116227, IMG submission 89693) | Host-associated microbial communities from peat moss isolated from Minnesota, USA - S1T2_Fb - Sphagnum magellanicum MG | ecosystem: Host-associated > Plants > Peat moss > Unclassified... | reverse complement strand
GTGCAATTCGAAGAAATCCTAACGGATACGCCAGAAGAACGAGAGTCGCCTTTTGCGGTCTTGCGTCATTTGAACAAGAGCTCTTAAGCGGCGGCCCGCCCTTCATTTAGCAAAGCGCGTTCCGGCGAGATGGCGATGCCTGCGATTGCCGCGATATTTTGCCTGACGCGCTCGACCTCGAAGCCGTGATCGAGGCGCGGCGCATAATAGCGCGTCAACTCGCAGGCCGTTTTCGGGTAGAGGGCAGCGAATTCGTGAGCGTTGTGAAACATCGCTCGGCTATCGTCGTCGAGAAACGTCTCAGACGGTGCGCCGTTGGCGATGATGACGTCATGCGTGTCCAGCTCGATGTGGAAATAGCTGACCTCATCGACGGCGCGAGCCTGGACAATCGACACGCCGTTCACCAAATCCTTGGCTTCGATCAGGATACCGCGATGCGCGTTTTCGAAAAACATTGCATGATGCGGCGACACCCATAGATCGCGGTGCGGCTTATTCTCGCCCAGTCCGCCGGCCTTGATACAGATCGGTAAAATATCTCCGCGCCCCAAGATGAAGCGTCCGCTGTAGCTGCGCTTGCCGATCCATTTGATCCGGCTCACTTGTCCGGACATAACCACGACTTGATCGCCGATCCGGAGATCGTCGACCGCGGCTTCACCCTTGTCCGTGGCGATAAGGGTCCCCGACACATAACATGCGACATTACCGGCCGCGGCGGCATCGTCCTGGCTCAGAAGTGTTCCGAGGCTTGCGAGGTAACTGTTCGCGGCCTGCTGATAGCCTGTGTCTCCGCTTGCATGAACCAAAGCTGAGGCTGCGTTGCCTTGCTCGGCGATGCTGGCGCCGGTGATATCTATGAAAATGTCATGCGGAGAAGTGGTCCCGGCAAGTTGCTGTTCGAGCGCCGCGCCGGTTTGCGCGGCAATCGTAGCGATCGCTTGCGCTTCGGCGGGATCGAGACCCGCCGCTTGGGCGATGGTGGCAATGGTGCCGTTAGCCGTTAAATTGACCGTTGTCCCCGCCGCCGCGGCCGCTGTGATGTCCGCGGCCAGCGCCGCGTAGGCGGCATCCGCCGAACCGCCTGCCGCTTGGATCAAAGTCATGGTGTCGAGCAGCTCTGAGCCCGCTTTGAATGCGGCTGTGGCTGCCTGATCGCCGGATTGCGTGCCTGCGACGGCATCGAGCGTCGTGAGATCCGTGCCCGCTGGCAGACCGAGCGCCTTGATAACCGAGGCATTGGCGGCTGCGATGCCTGCCGCGCTCGCATCGTCGCCCATTGCCAGCGCGGCTTTTTCGACGAGCGTTGTCAGAGGCGAAAGGACGGTCGAGCCATTGGGCGCCTCCAAGGTGCCGGTAAAGGCAAGGCCTGTCGCAGTGTCAGTGCCGCCGGTGAGGATCAGCGGCCCGCTGCCGCCGGTCAGCGTGAAGCTGCCCTGCGCGTCAGTCGTCGCTGTGGCGCCATTGTCCGAGCCATTGGCATAGCTGACGGTCGCGCCAGCGATATAGCCGTCCTCCGCGACACTCTGCGCCGCGGCGATCTGGACAATCTCGCCCGCGCTCACAGTAAATCCAAGCGTGTCCGGAATGCTTGCCGTGATCGAGTGCGATCCAGAAGCGAAGGCGGAAATGTCGATGTCAGTCAACCAAGTTCCATTAGACCCGACGAGTGCCGTCGCCACCTGCGTGCCATCGATCGCGATCGTGACGGTGCCGCCGGTCATGCTGGAGGTTCCGGTGAGCGGGACGTCGTGGATCTGGGACGTTGCGATCTGATTGGAGCCCATCACGGGGGCGAAGATCAGGCTGCTGGAGGATTGCAGTTCCTGCAGGTAGGTGAATTCATTTCCATAGCCGGCTTGGTTCGCAGAAGCGGCGAGGAGAGGCGAGACGCTCCCGAAAACGGCATAATTGCCGTCGGCGCTGACGTTCCCGCCCAAGTTTCCCGGTAGAAGCGAGAGAGCGCCCGTCTTGAGGTCATAGAGCCCGATATTGCCGAAATCGCCGTTTTCCTCGCGCTGGATGACAGTGATGAACTGATCGTCGGCGCTGAAGCCTCCTGCGACATAGACATCGGGGATCGTGGTCTCTTGTCCCGTGGCGAGATTGTGAATGACAGTTTGAATGCCGTACATGGAATTGGAGCCGGGACCGGCAGGGCTATCGAACGCCACATATTGGCCATCCGATGAGATCGCAACATGGCCATCCCTTTGACCGCTTAACGACAAGTCTGCCGCCGTCACCGCCGTCGATGACACGAGCGTCGATGTGCCGGTCTGCATGTCGCGGACATAGACATCGATCCCCGTATTTGAATTTATGTCACCGCTCAAAAAGGCGATGTAGCGGCCATCCGCAGACATGGAGGGGAACTGGTTGCTGCCCGTCAGGGCAGAGCCGGAAGAATCCACGGAGACGAGGCTGATGTCCCCCGTATGAAGATCCTTGAGATAGACTTGCGTGCCGGATACGCCGGCAACGAGCCCGGTGGCATCGGAGACGAAGGCGACATAGCGCCCATCGGCGGAGATCGCCGGCCTTTCATTGGCGGCTTCATCGACAGTGGTGCCAGCAACCTGCGCGCCGGAACTGGTGGTATCGGCGCGCACGGTCACGCCGGTCGCAAGATTGGTCACGAAGACATCCACGCCGGGCGTTTCGCCGCCGAGCCCCGCGGCCGTCCCCGAACCGTTCGTGTCATCCGCGACGAGATCCGTCGCATCGCTCAGAAAGGCGACGAACTGGCCGTTCTCCGACACGGTAGGAAGCCAGCTATCGCCATCCGGCGCCGCGCCGTTGAGCATTTTGGAAATAACAGTGATAGCGCCGGTCTGGACATTCTTGACATAGACATCCTGAGCGGTGACAGGCAAAGAATCGGCGGTATCACTGACCGGCACCAATCCCGAATATTCCGGCTCGACGCCATCGAAAGCAACGATATGCCCGTCACCGGAAACGCTCTCATCTTGAAACTGTCCGAGCCCCGAAGCACCTTTCGCGTCTGTTGATACTTCGATAATCCCATTATTGACGGACGCGGTAGCGGTCGCGGAGCCAATATTCCCGGCTTCATCGGCAACCGATGCCGAGACCGTGTATGAGCCCGCGGACGAGCCCGAGAAGGTGGCCGCCGTCTGCCAGGTTCCATCGGCGGCGACCGTCGCTTTAAGGTCATTGCCATTCACGTTGACATCGACAGTGCCGCCGATCGCGTCCGAGGTTCCCTGGATCAGGGCCCCGTTCCGATATTCAGCGGCCGTGATGACATTATTGTCGCCGATCGAGGTGATGGCGATTTTCGGCGGGGTTTTATCGACCTCGAAATAGACCGAACCCTTCGCGACATTGCCGGCCTTATCGGCCACGCTGTAGTCGAGTTCGTGCTGGCCGTCGCTCAGGCTTGCACCGTCATATTGGAAGGCCCATGAGCCGTTCTGAAAGACCTGCGGCGTGCCGATCGATTTATTATCGACGGACAAGCTGACCGGCTGCCCGGATTCATCCGAAATGCCGCTGGGGTTAATCGAACCATCGGTCGCAAAGCCGGAGATCGCAATCGAAGAGGCTTCCGCCGCGTTGACGATGGCGCCCCCGTTGACCGAATAAAGGATGAGCGACGGCGGCGTCGTATCGACGGTGAACGGATGTTTCGTGGTGGTCGATAGTTCGTCGGTAACGGTCGCATCGATGGTATGGATGCCGTCTGGCGACGGCGCTGTCCCGATAAACCAGAGGGTGCTCCATGTGCCATTGGCTTGCACGATGGCGCTGGCTGTATCGGTCGTGCCCTCGATGCTGAGATGCACCGTCTGACCGATGGCGTCGGAGGTTCCCGAAACAGTAATGACCGGTTCATGACCGTTGATGAGATCGTCCGTGCTGACCGGATTGACGGTGAGAGATGGCGCGGCGTATTGGGTGAGCGTTACGCCATTGCTTCCTTGCGTGAAGATACGCGAGCCATCGTAGGAGATGAAGACATTGGCCACGTCCACAGGAGCAATATAATTCTTCTCAACGAGGCTGATCGCACCAGTGTCGAGATTCTTGACGTAGAGATTGCCTGGGCTGCCGTCTGTGACGCCCGGCACCAAATTCGTCGCGTCGCTCGAGAAGACGACATGCCGGCCATCACCTGAGAGCGCGACAAAATATGCGGCATTGCCGTTGGCAATTTGCCCGTCCGCGCTTGTGGAGACAATTAAATCCCCCGATGGCGCATTATTGTCGTGCAAAAAGAGTTCGGTATCGTCAAGGCCATTTGGATTTGCGGGGGCGTCATAAAAGGTATAGCGGCCATTCTCCGAAATAGATCCCGGAAGAAGAGCTGGCCTAACGTAAGACCCCGTGGTCAGATCTCTTACTATGAAGCCACCCTCCCAATAGCTGAGATAGCGGCCGTCCGGAGTCAGCGTTACGTTGGTACCCGCAGCACTATTGGCATCTGAAAATTTTTGTTGGGTACCGGTGACGAGATTTTCGACGACCTCTTCGGCGGATTGGACTAGGCCATATTGGAGATCTTCTTCGCCAAAGACGATCGTCAACCCATCATTGGAAATTGCCTGAGGAGTAATATCGGCGTTTGCAGGCACTTGCGGTGTAACATTGTAAGGCGCCGAATTGTCCTGCAGATCCTTGATGAAGAAACTTGCGCCATTGCTGTAAAGAAGATACTGGCCGTTGGCCGATATGATGCCGCCAGTAATGTCCGTGCCGGTCGTTATCAACTGCTTCTGGCCGCTGTTCACATCGAGCGTATAGAGCGACTGATTTTGTCCGGCAGTTTCGACGAAAGATATTAGATTGCCATCATCGGACATGCCGAGCAGCGTGTCGTTTGAATTCAGCAGCGGCGTCGTTGTGGGATTGGCCATAGGTACTCTCGGCACTCAAAAACTGAAATCAAAGTCGACTGCGCCGATGGATGAGATCATCGCATCAACCTGATTTACCGCGCTTATTTCGTTTGGTTCGAGGTGGATGTCATCCACCATTCGGTTGAGTACTATACATTTTAGGCAACGAAGACCACTCCAATAGAAAACCTTTTCTATCCCGGCCTTGCTATGAATACTTTCACGTGTCTTAAGGGTCAGGACTCAATCATTCAGCCGTCAATTGAGAGGAGCTTTGCTCCGAAGCAATCCAGTTATTGTCTCGTTGGTTGTCCTGAATTGCTTCGCGGAGCCTGTCATCGGGCCAGCGAAGCTGGACCCGTTGGCTCGTAATTGGTTCTCAGATCACGAAATGATTAGGTCTGGACCCTAGGAAAGGCTGTCGAAGTTTAGACGTGCAGCGACAAATCAGTGGCGAGTTTCACAAGTTCGCTCTGCCGCTTGCAGCCCGTCTTCTGGAATAAATGGACAAGGTGCGTTTTGACAGTGCTCGGCGCGACACCGAGGATTTTTGAAATGTCCGCCGGAGTTTCGCCAGCCGCTATGAGTTCGAAAACGCGAATTTCGGCCGGCGTCAGGTCGTAGAGCAGCGCCAGCGCATCTGTCGGCAAACGGTGCGGGGTCGCCGCGGGCGCTATGAATAGCGCCGCCGCGGCGCTATGTCCGAGACCGTGCCGAAGTAAGCCATGCTTGAGCGGCAAAACATGAATGATGCACGCTTTGCCATCCTGTCCCTGCGCCGGGATGCCGATCCCGCGTGACCCTAACGCCGTGCCGTCTCCCGCGGCATGGAGGACCGCACGCTCCAATGCTTCGTGTGCGGCGCGGACCCGCAATGTCAACATACCTTTAGCGGATAGGATCTGGTCTTGAGCCGTAAGCAGCTCCGCCGCCACGTTGTTCGTATGCACGATACCCAGGTTAGCGTTGACGAGGACGATGCCAAAACTGAAACTATCGAGCACATTGCTTAAAGTCGCGGTTTCGATCCGTTTCATATCGAACAAATTGCTGATCGTTACTGCGCGGCGAAAATGCGGAGCGAGCAGCCGCAGACTGTCGATCTCGCTTTCCCCAATTGGCCCGGCGGAGTCATGGCGGTTGAAACCGACATTTCCGACAATAGCGGTATCCCGTGCCATCACGACAATAGCCCCATCGATGACGCCGCGAGACGCCCATTCAGCGTAATACGCATTCTCTTGCAGCACCTCGAGAGGCATCACCTGAGAGTTCACGATGGGTTCGTCGAGCGGAAACTGCTGAACACGTTCCCAGCCTCCCCAAAGGGCGGCCATTTCGGCGCTCAGTTCCGGGAGGCGAGCCAGCAATTCCGGTTCTATTCCGATCGAAGCCATGACAAAGGGATCCGCCGGAAAACGCGCTATCCCCATCATCGCCGATGAAAACGCTAATTCGCGGCAAACCACCGCGAGAACAGACTCCCATTTTGACGGGTCCAGCGCGCAGTCGTAAATGCTTCCAATCAGATCGGAGAGCTGTTCTGGCGTGAGAAGTCTATGTTGTTGTTTTCGCGGCGCGCGGGGCGATTTCATTAGCCAATTCATCCTGCGTCAGAAACTTATCGAAGTGCATGTTTTGATGGAGCCTGCTTGTGTCGCCCATTTCCTTACAACGAAAGCCTCGATTGCACTGAATTGTATTTTAAAAAATACATGCCTATGGATCCTGGACGCTGGAGTGGTATCTGCTGACGCCGATATGATGCCCCATTCTGAATTCAGGAAAACGCGCTTCAATGACGAATATCGTATGGACTTGAACTACGGCTTTGCCGATCGGGCAGAAGCAGTAGAATCCGCGTGTTAGTATGTTGCGTTGGCTCCTGCAGCCACTAAATCTCTCAGCCGTAAAAGCGGGGCGTTGATGCGATGTTTTCCTAAGACGGCGCTGGCGCTTCATTCCGATGCAGGGGAGACACAGCGGTGGCGGTGAACGAACCGGTTCGAATCGCCATCGACGCGATGGGCGGCGATCATGGGCCCGAGACGATTCTGCCGGGTGCTATGCGGGCCATGGAACGGCATCCAGACATCCGCTTTTTGTTTTTTGGCGACGAGAAGCGGCTGCGCCCGCTTCTCGAAGCCTCGCCCCGCCTCGCCAAAGTCTCTTCGCTGCGCCACACCGATGTCGCGGTCAGAATGGAAGACAAACCGAGCCAGGCTTTGCGAGCCGGGCGGCGTGTCTCGTCCATGTGGCTTGCCATCGAAGCTGTCAAAAAGGGCGAGGCCGACGCGGCTTTTTCCGCAGGGAATACCGGCGCGCTGATGGCCATGTCGAAACTCTGCCTGCATATGATGCCGCATATTGACAGACCCGCCATTGCTGCGATCTGGCCGACTGTGCGGGGCGAGTCGATCGTTCTCGATGTCGGTGCCACGATCGGCGCCAATGCGCAGCATCTGTTCGATCTCGCGGTCATGGGCTCGGCTATGGCGCGCATCGTTTTCGATTTGCCGCGCCCGAAGGTGGGCTTGCTGAACGTCGGCGTTGAGGAAATCAAAGGGCTCGAGGAGGTGAAAGCCGCTTCGAGGTTATTGCGCGAAGCGCAGCTTGAGAGCCTCGACTATTTCGGTTTCGTCGAAGGCGATGACATTGGCAAGGGAACCGTCGATGTCGTCGTTACCGAAGGGTTCGCAGGCAATATCGCTTTAAAAACGGCCGAAGGAACGGCGAAGCAAATCTCGCAATATTTGCGCGAGGCGATGAGCGCGAGCTGGCTTTCGAAGCTCGGCTATCTTCTGGCGCGGCCCGCTTTTGCGAGACTTCGGGCGAAAATGGACCCGCGGAATGTCAACGGCGGCGTTTTTCTTGGTCTCGATGGGGTCGTGATCAAAAGCCACGGCGGCTCCGATGCGATTGGAACTGCGCGTGCGATTGAAATCGGCTATGCGATGGTGCGCCAAGAGCTTCTCGGAAAAATTCGCGACACGCTCGCCGTCTCTCATGAGGATGAGAATCTATCCGCGGAGGAAACTGATGGCGATTCATGTCCCACTCCGCCGGCGGCTGAGACATCCACCCTCTAGATCCACACCTTCAAGTGGACTCGCTTGAAAGCGGAGGGATCAAGACCGGGATGAGGAAAAGTGCGATGATTGTGGATTGATGAATCAAACATCGTCGCGATCTAGTGCTAAGACCGGGACTACGCCGCCGAACTCGTGCCGGCTCGGCGAAGGTTGAAATGTCTGGAGACTTTTTCTTTTGACGCAGAGCTCTTCAGAGCAGCTTCGGTCCGTCGTCGTCGGAGTTGGTTCCTATCTTCCAAAGCGCATTGTCAGCAACCACGATCTCGAACAGACAGTCGATACGACTGATAGCTGGATCGTTCAGCGGACCGGGATCAAGCAGCGTCATATCGCAGGCGACGATGAACGGACGTCGACTCTCGGGCTCGCCGCCGCGAAAGCGGCCTTGGCCAACGCCGGTCTGACCGCGAAAGATATCGATCTCGTCATCGTCGCGACATCGACTCCAGATTACGTTTTTCCTTCCGTTGCAACACAGATCCAAGCCGGGCTTGGCATGACGCACGGCGCTGCCTTTGACATCCAAGCCGTCTGTTCCGGCTTTGTATTCGGTGTGACGACGGCGGATAAATTTCTCCGCTCAGGATCGCACCGGCGCGCCGTGGTCATCGGAGCAGAAACGTTCTCTCGGCTTCTCGATTGGACCGACCGCACCACATGCGTTTTATTCGGCGACGGCGCGGGAGCGATCGTGCTGGAGGCGCAAACGCCGGATGGAACGCCAAATGCGCCGGGGGTTTTGACCTCTCATCTGCGTTCTGACGGGCGGCATTTCGAAAAGCTTTACGTCGATGGAGGTCCGTCTTCGACCCGCGGCGTCGGGCATTTGCGGATGGCCGGAAAAGACGTTTTCAGACATGCGGTCGGTATGGTCGCCGATGTCGTGACCGATGCTTTCGCGGCAACGGGTACGACGGCCGCCGATCTCGATTGGTTCGTTCCGCATCAGGCCAATCGGCGTATCATCGATGCTTCGGCGGAAAAACTCGGCATTGCGCCTGGCAAAGTTGTCGTGACAGTCGATCGTCACGCGAATACCTCAGCTGCGTCGATCCCATTAGCCTTGGCTGTCGCGTGCGCCGATGGCCGTATTAAAAAAGGCGATCTGGTGATGATCGAAGCAATGGGTGGCGGATTTACCTGGGGATCGGTGTTGATCCGCTGGTAGATCGAGGTGGGCTTCGCGATTGGCATCTTGATTTGTCGAAGCAATTGTAAGAAACTTCAAAAAAATGTCATTACAGATCGGTTACCCGACCGATCTTTGGAAACGCCTCGACGGATAGACTTCCGCATCGGTTATTTGGCAAAGATCACTGCTTTGCACCTATGCTCATCAAACACTTTCTAACGACCGCCTGATGGATTTTCGTCTTAGTCTTTTCAGTATTTCCATAATGATTATTGAGGCCGGCCGATGCAGGACATCGAAATCGCAACACCCCAAACAAGCGCTGGAGATACTCGGGAACAGGGCCACGCGCGGACGCTCACGCGTGTCGATTTAGCCGAGGCGGTCTATCAGCACGTTGGGCTGTCACGCAAGGAATCGGCTGCGCTGGTGCAGGCTGTGTTGACGGAACTTTCCGATCGGCTTGTGGCGGGCGAATCGGTGAAACTCTCTTCCTTCGGTTCGTTTGTTGTACGATCGAAAGGCGAGCGGATCGGCCGTAATCCTAAGACCGGCGTTGAAGTCCCGATCACCGAACGGCGCGTCATGGTCTTCAAGCCGTCGAATGTGTTGAAGGCTCGCATTAATGGGCAGGTGGTGCCCGACAGCGATACGGATGATTAGAGATCGGTTGGCGCCGCTCCATTCGATGTAGCCGCGCCGAAGCCAATGAGACAGAGGGCAGCCGGGGTTTTCTCTGCCGTGCTGCGATCTGGTGAGGTCGGATGGAAAAAAGCGCTGAAGCCTTTCGGACGATCAGTGAAGTTGCCGAAGACCTCGACCTTCCCCAGCACGTTCTGCGGTTTTGGGAAACGCGTTTTACCCAAATCAAGCCTTTGAAACGCGGCGGCGGCAGACGCTATTATCGCCCCGAAGATGTCGAACTCCTCCGCGTCATCCGTCAATTGCTCTATGGCGAAGGCTATACGATCAAGGGCGTTCAAAAAATCCTCAAGGAGCAGGGGCAGAAATCCGTCATCGCGGCCTTCCGGGCGGCTTTGGCGGCTGGCGGGGAGAGGATGAGCGTGATTTTCGGACCGAACGCTGAGCCCGCGCCGCATCTTGAAAGGGGTGCGCCCGATTTCGGGGATTATCCTGACGAAGCGACGGCTTTCCGTTCAAGCGATGGAGAGGCGTCCGAGGCTTCTTCCAAGGCAGCGACGAGCCTAAACGATGTCGACCTGCGGCGTCTCGAAGGGCTTTTGACCGAGCTTGCGGAATGCGAAAGGATTTTGCTTCTGGCGCGGCGTTCCTAAGAAATCAGCGGTCCGTTGCGTCTGACATAGGCTTTCTCTATAAGAACCGGCATCGGAGTGTAGCGCAGCCCGGTTAGCGCACTAGTCTGGGGGACTAGGGGTCGTGGGTTCGAATCCCGCCACTCCGACCATATCGAAGGCGGCGAACGCTTCGTGGCGGGATTTCAGTGGGACTTAGGCGCTTTCAGGCAGCTTTTCTCACTTTGGTTCGTGATCGGGGTTTCGCGCCTTCGGAGAATAGCCTATTGGCTTCAGCTTAAGCAGCGGCGCTTGTCGTCCTCTCCAAGCTGGCCGATTAAACTGCGATTTGGCAACCGACGCACACGCGTTCTGAAAATGTGAAACAGGAAATTTGATATGTTCGAAGGATGGCTCATTCAGGTGACAAAGGGCAACCCGGCGGAGGGCGAACAAGATGTTGCGCTTTATGCTTCCTGGGAACCTAAGGAAGATGCAGCGGTGCTGCTTGTGATCAAGACGTTCAATTTGGCTGAAGAAGACATCGCTTCAATGGTCATCGATCTTCCCAAAGACGTCATGGAAAAACTCGGCCTTAAACCCGGCGAAGCGGGTCCATACCGGGAAGATGTCCTGTCTGAATGATCATAGCGTGACGGCGGTCTAACCGGCCGCCTTCTTGGCTCATGTGTTCGAGTGAACGGGCAATTGCATCGGTTCGCTCAAGTCATTTTCAAACGATGACGCTTAGTTTCATGCGAGAAGACATCTTCTCGGCATTCGAGAGCCTGTTCGCGCAACGGTTCCGAATGTCTTTCACGTAAATTCAGAAGCAACGAGTCATCGCGCGGTCTGGCGCGATGACTCGTTGCTATCGATCTCAGCCGATCCGCTTGAAATCGGCGACGACGGCTTCAAAAAAAGGCGCTACATCGTAAACGAAACCCTTTTCCTTGAAGCGCGGGTTGTTAACGGAATAGGTCGCGATATTTTGCTGCGAGGCTTTATCGACGAACAGAATTTCAAAGCTGTGAATTTTAGCGCCCTTGTCCTCGAGCGTAAAAACTTCGATTTCCTTGCCGCCCATTGAAAAGGTAGTTCCCGGTAAAGACATGGTCTTGCTCCCCTAAAGATCAAATTCGGGGGTGACATACACCAGCAGCGCTGATCGCGCCAGCACCGCGCTCAAATATCGTAGCTCGCGTCGGCGTCGGCGCTTTTCGCGAGAGCGCGCATCTCAGCGAGCGTCCGGCGGTCAAGAATCGTTGCAATCGCTTCACGCGTTTCGAGCATGAGCAGACGCACGCTGCATGTCTGCTCATCCGTACAATCGTCGCATCGGCGATAGGAGCTTTTACTGGCGCATTGGATAGGCGCGAGCGGCCCGTCAAGGACACGGATAATGTGGCCGACATAAATTTCATGCGCGGGCTTCGCGAGCGTGTAGCCGCCGCCCTTACCTTTTTTCGAATTGACCAAACCGGCGTTCCGCAATTCGCCGAGGATCGTATCGAGAAATTTTTTGGGGATGTCGTTCGTTTCGGCGACATCGGTGACGAGCGTGGTGTCGCCAGGGATGCGGCCTGCGAGATGAACCATGGCTTTCAGGCCATATTTGCCTTTTTTGGTCAACATTCCCTGTCCAGAAGCGGCTGCTGAATTGGCAAGTTAAGGAACATTCGACGCATATGCGTCGAAAGATCATATATCTATAGTTTTTATAGGTTTAGTGTTTTACCGGCAAGATATTTGCCATTCCTATCATCGGGGCGCTCAGATGTGCGCGCCCCCGGCCGGCTGGCGGCTTTGACATCGTGCCCGCTTTTTGCTGAATCGCAATTCGAACCATCGGGCCCGCCGAGCCGGTGTCCGTTTCGCCTCAAGATCGAAACCACCTATGGCCATTGAAGAACAAAAATTTTCCGCGATTCCCACCGTCGCCGCGGATCGGTTGCAGGAATTGCGGCAGTTGCTGCTTCTCTATCTTTATGAGCGCGGCGCACCGCCGGATTATGCGATGCGAGCGGCTGCGATCGAGACCGATCTCAATATCACCCGCGATGAGATGCGTGCCGTGCATATGGCTATTTTGACCGAAGGACTGGTCGCCGAACGCGCGCGTTCGGGTTTCATCGGCCTTAGCCAGCGCGGACGCATCGAAGCCCAGGCCTTGAAAGATGGGGACTGATCCATAGGGTTGAGCTGCGTCTAACAATTTTCGGCTTGGCGCAAATGTCTTTGTGATCGGAAACCCGCATGACATCGGGTATACGCAGGGCGTCGGCCATGTCTGCTGACCTTACCGTTCAAAAGCCAGACCGCCATTTGACAGGTTTTCGCCCAAAGAGAGGCCCTAATGACTTATACCCCAACGATCGGGCCGCGCCTGAAAGACATCATCGCGCAGCGCCGAGCTGATGTCGATAAATCCAAAGCTAAAAAAAGCGCAGGCCAATTGACGGGTGCGATCGGCGAATTCGCGATGACGCGCGGTTTCATGAGCACGTTGTTCGAACATTATCAAAAAACCAAAAAGCCGGGCGTGATCGCCGACATCCGTGGCGCTTCGCCTCTGTCGAAAAGTACGCGCTCGCGCGTCGATGTGATGGATCTCGCGGAGGATTTTCGCGACGCCGGAGCCACTTGCATTTCGGCTTCGCCCGACCGCCGTTTTTTCCGCGGAAGCATCGCTGACCTTGCGACCTGTAAGGCTGCCAATATGCCCATCATGGCGAATGACATTGTGATCGACCAATATCAGATTCTGGAAACCCGTTATGCTGGCGCCGACTGCGCGCTTTTGATCGTCGGAATCCTCGGCGAAGACACGATCGAATATGCGGCGCGCGCGAATTCCGTCGCGCTCGATTGCCTCGTCGAAGTGCGTAACGAGGCGGAACTCGAGATTGCTCTGCGATCCGGCTCAAGTCTGATCGGCGTCAACAATCGCGATCTTGAGACGATGGAATTGGACATGAGCATCTGCGAGCGGCTCTTGCCCTTGATTCCGAACGACACGGCGCTGGCGGTCGCTGAAGGCGGTATCAAAACGCTCGCAGACATCGAGCATATGGCGTCGCTCGGCGCCAAGGCGGTGCGCGTCGCGACCGTTTTAATGGAAGCGTCCGATCCTTATGACGCCTTGCATACGCTTCTCGGGACGATTCCGCCTGAGGACGAGCCGGAAGCGTGATAAGCATTCGTACGAACAAGCCTTGCGGCATATCTGTGGCCGCAAAGGCGTTGGAGGTTTGAATCATTGACGGTCATCGTGTCGGAGCTTGATGAAGCGCGTGCCCTCTTGCGCGACGCCGTGGACAAAGCGAACAAGATCGTCGCTTTCACGGGTGCGGGCATTTCTACCGAATGCGGTGTACCGGATTTTCGCTCGAAAGATTCGCCGTGGGTTCGCTATAAGCCGATCGAGTTCAATCTTTTCAAGTCAGATGTCTTGATGCGAGAAGAGGCTTGGCGGCGAAAATTTGCGCTGGACGATATTTACGGACGCGCGCAGCCGGGCAGGGGCCATTATGCGCTGACAAACCTGGTGGCCAGCAAAAAGATGACGGCCGTTATCACGCAAAATATCGATAATTTGCAGCAAATGTCCGGGCTGGCTGACGAGCATATCATCGAGCTTCACGGCAATGGCACCTATGCCGTCTGTCTCACATGCGGGCTACGCCACGAGATCTATGACATTCGTAAAGCGTTCGATGCGACGGGCGCTGCGCCGGAATGCAGCGCCTGCGGCGGTCCGGTCAAATCCGCGACGGTCTCATTCGGTCAGCCCATGCCCGAAGATGCCATGAAGCGCGCCTTGGCGGTCACGGCCGAGTGCGATCTCTTTTTCGCCATCGGGTCTTCACTCGTGGTTTATCCCGCGGCATCTTTTCCAGCACTCGCGCGGCAGCATGGTGCGCGCCTCGTT
>Ga0116227_10012048_pt1 | contig 14279 bp, 14 predicted proteins | sample S1TSphgellanicum_FD_89693 | JGI IMG/M metagenome (GOLD analysis project Ga0116227, IMG submission 89693) | Host-associated microbial communities from peat moss isolated from Minnesota, USA - S1T2_Fb - Sphagnum magellanicum MG | ecosystem: Host-associated > Plants > Peat moss > Unclassified... | reverse complement strand
GGTGCCGCTCGTGGTCCGCATGAAGGGCACGAACGAAGACCTGGGCAAGAAGATGCTGGCTGAATCCGGCCTGCCGATCATCGCGGCAGACAGCATGGAAGAAGCGGCTCAGAAGGTCGTCGCGGCCGCTGCGGGCAAGGCGTAAGCCTGCCGGGCGTTTTCCAGGCGAATTTGCCAAGGCGGGTTTGCCAGGGCGGGTTTGCCAAGGATTAACCAGGATTACGAATGGCGGCGCGTGAGCGACGCGGGTGAAGAACAATCCCGCCCCGCTCGCGGCGCCAGACGAACAGAGGTCAATACATGTCGATTCTGATCAACAAAGACACCAAGGTCATCACGCAGGGCATTACCGGCAAGACCGGTCAGTTCCACACGCGTGCTTGCCGTGAATACGCAAACGGCCGCGAAGCTTTCGTCGCCGGCGTGAACCCGAAGAAGGCCGGCGAAGATTTCGAAGGCATTCCTATCTACGCAAGCGTGAAGGAAGCGGCGGCTGAAACCGGCGCAACCGTTTCGGTTATCTACGTTCCGCCGGCAGGCGCAGCGGCAGCAATCTGGGAAGCCGTCGAGGCGGATCTGGATCTCGCAATCTGTATCACGGAAGGCATTCCTGTCCGCGACATGATCGAGATCAAGGACCGTATGCGTCGCGAAAACCGCAAGACGCTGCTGCTCGGACCGAACTGCCCGGGCACGATCACGCCGGACGAACTGAAGATCGGCATCATGCCGGGTCACATCCACCGCAAGGGCCGCATCGGCGTCGTGTCGCGTTCGGGCACGCTGACGTATGAAGCAGTCGGCCAGTTGACGGCGATCGGCCTCGGCCAGTCGTCGGCAGTCGGTATCGGCGGCGACCCGATCAACGGTCTGAAGCACATCGACGTCATGAAGATGTTCAACGACGATCCGGATACGGACGCCGTCATCATGATCGGCGAGATCGGCGGTCCGGACGAAGCGAATGCCGCTGAGTGGATCAAGGGCAACATGAAGAAGCCGGTGGTTGGCTTCATCGCGGGTGTCACGGCTCCGGCCGGCAAGCGCATGGGTCACGCTGGCGCGCTGATCTCGGGCGGTGCCGATACGGCAGAAGCCAAGCTGGAAATCATGGAAGCTTGCGGTATCAAGGTCACGAAGAACCCGTCGGAAATGGCGCGTCTTCTGAAGGCGATGCTGTAAATCGAAATAGGCCGGCCAGATCGGCCTGTTTTTTGATACTCTTACGAACTCCTTTCGTAAGAGCGCAGTCCTAAAGCGAGGGAGCGAGTAATTGCTCCCTCGCTTTTTTGTCGACCAGAGTCAGCGCTTTGGCTGTCGGTCAGAGTTCGCGCTTTAGCGCGTTACTCCGGTCCCACGCAAAGCTCTTACTCTGGTCCCATGCAGCCTCATCGCGATCGACTGCGCGCTCTGCATTCTTTGGTTTTCTGTTCATGCTCGAGTTCTTCACCACGCTCCATTGGGGCGCCGTCATTCAGATCATCGTGATCGACATCCTGCTGGGTGGCGATAACGCGGTGGTGATTGCGCTCGCCTGCCGCAACCTGCCGGCGTCGCAGCGCGTGAAGGGTGTCTTGTGGGGCACGGCCGGGGCGATCGTGCTGCGTGTCGCGCTGATCGCGTTCGCGGTGGTGCTGCTCGACGTGCCGTTGCTGAAATTCGCCGGCGGCTTGCTGCTGCTGTGGATCGGCGTGCGTCTGATGGCACCCGCGCACGATGCCCACGACAGCATCAAGCCCGCCGACAAGCTGATCACCGCGATCAAAACCATCATCGTCGCGGACGCGGTGATGAGCCTCGACAACGTCATCGCGATTGCCGGCGCGGCCGAAGCGGCCGATCCGGAGCATCGCCTCGCGCTGGTGATCTTCGGGCTGATCGTGAGCATCCCGCTGATCGTGTGGGGCAGTCAGTTGGTGCTGAAACTGCTGGACCGCTTTCCCATCGTCATTACGCTCGGGGCGGCGCTGCTGGGCTGGATTGCCGGCGGCCTCATCATCAACGACCCGGCCGGCGACCGCTGGCCGATCCTCGACTCGCCGGTGGCCGAGTACGGCACGAGTATCGCCGGTGCGCTATTCGTGGTGATCCTCGGCTACCTGCTCAAGCGCCGCAACGCGAGCCGGGCCGCCGGACAGTTGCCGCCCGGCGCGCCGCCACCTTCGCATTGAGGGTGGGGTGGTCTGCGGACCGTCCGGCAGTAGAGGCCTCGCGTTAGCCATTCGGCTGACTGTTTAGGATCCGCGCGGCTGGCTACGATCAAGGCGCCTGTTCCGATTCACGGAGCAGGCGTTTTTCGTTTCAGGAGCCTGTCGATGACCGTTACTGTTCTCACCTCTTCATTCCGTTGCGTCCTGTTGCGGCGCGACGACCCTGCCTCGGGCGCACCGATCGCCGACCCCGGCGTGCAATGGCCCGCGCGGATCGCGCGCGCCAGCCGCAAGCTCGGCTTCACGCTGATCGAACTGATGATCGTGCTCGCCATCGTCGGGGTGATCGCCGCGTATGCGATTCCCGCCTACCAGGACTATCTGGCCCGCAGCCGCGTGGGCGAGGGCTTGTCGCTCGCCGCTTCGGCGCGGCTTGCGGTGGCGGAAAACGCGGCCAGCGGCAGCGCGCTCGGCGGCGGCTATGCCCCGCCTACGGCCACGCGCAACGTCGAGTCCGTGAGCGTCGATGACGATACCGGCCAGATCACCGTCGCCTACTCGACACGCGTGGCGCCGGCCGGCTCGAATACGCTGGTGCTGGTGCCGTCGGTGCCCGACAACGCCGATACGCCGACTGCACGGGTCGCGCTGGTCAAGGGCGCGACCCAACCGGGAACGGTGACCTGGGAGTGTTTTGCCGGCGGCAAGAGCGCGTCGTCATTGCCCGCGCCGGGTGCTGGGCCGGCACCTGCCGACGCGCCGACCTTACCGTCTAACCTGGCGCCGCCTGAATGCCGGAGTTGAGGCTCAGACAGGCGTGGAGATGGCGCAAGGGTGCCGGAGCTGTGTGATTTCGGGATATTTAGGCTGTCCGGCGCACAGCGGGAGGATTTTTTTGTATAGTGCGCCGGTTGCTGACGCCCCCGGTTACTCATGCCCACCCCATTTGCGCGCTATTTATCTCTGGTACTGCTGGCTTGTGCGTTGATTCTTCCTTACGCCGTAGTCAACCATACGTATCCGATCCCGACGTTTTACGCGGAATTTACCGCGTTGACGCTGTACGTGCTGACCAGCGCCGCCGTCGTGCTGCTGGTCTGGACGGAGCGCTCGCGCGTCACGTTTGCGTCGCCGGTGGTCGCGCTGGTGCCCTTGCTGTTTGGGCTGCTGCTGGTCGCGCAGACGTTCGTAATCCCGGTCGCCCAGCCGTCGATGAACTGGCTCGGCGGCGGCTATCTGCTGGCGGCCTTCATGGCGACTCACGCCGGCTACAGCTTCACCCGGGTCAAGATGACCGAGACGGTGCTGCGCTGGGCGGCGGCGGCGCTGATCGTCGGCGGGCTGTTCGCGGTGTTCTGCCAGGTAATCCAGGTGTTTCATCTGGAGACCAAGGTGACGCCGCTGGTCGTCGCGTACAACATCACGGTCGATCGCCGGCCGTTCGGCAATATGGCGCAGGCCAATCACCTCGCCACCTATATTGCCTTCGCGATGGCCGGCGCCCTGTTCCTCGTGCAGACGCGGCGCTTGCCGGTGATCGCGTGGGCATTGCTGTCGATTATTTTCTCGACGGGGCTGGCGCTGACTGTTTCGCGTGGTCCGTGGCTGCAGATGGGTGTGATCGTGGTGGCCGGTTTCTGGATGGCGTTTGCCGAAATCCGCAGCAATCCCGCCTTGCGCCGCAGTAACCGCGAATGGCTGATTCCCGTGGCGCTTGGCGTGTTGTTCTTCATCGTCAATGCCGTGGTCCGTTGGGCCAACGTGCACTACCAGCTCGATCTGGCGGAGTCCGCGGCCGACCGCTTCAAGGACGCTGGTCAGATTGCCCCGCGCCTCGCGCTGTGGAAATACGGCTGGACGATGTTCAAGACGCACCCGTTGCTGGGCGTCGGCTGGGGCGAGTTTCCGCGTTACCAGTACGATTTTGTCCGCACGCTGGGCGGCGTCGAGATTGCCAACAACTCGCACGACATCTTTCTCGATCTGTTGGGCAAGACCGGGCTGATCGGCTTGGCGATCGTGCTGCTGGGTCTGCTGGCCTGGCTCGTGCGCGTGGTGCGTGCACCGCACACTGCGGCGCGCGTGTTCGGCATCGCGTTGATCGGCGTGCTGGTGATGCACGCACTGGTCGAGTATCCGCAGCAATACATGTTCTTCCTGCTGCCGGCGATGTTCGTGTTCGGTCTGCTGGAAACGCGTTCGTTGCGACTGGTGCCGGGGCGCGTGTCGTTTGGCGTCTACGCGGTCATCGTGTTCGGTGGGTTGGCGGCGTTGTATCCGGTCTGCCGCGACTATAACCGCGCCGAGGTGCTGTACTACGGCGCGCGTCCGGCCGAGCAGTATGCCGACGATCCGTCGTTCCTGTTCCGCGCGTGGGGCGAATACGGGATGGCGACGCTGTTGCCGATGAACGCGATGGATCTGGATCACAAGCTGGCCATGCACAAGCAGGCGCTTGCGCTGCTGCCGGGGGAAACGGTATTGCGTCGCTATGCGGTGCTGCAGGCGCTGAGCGGCGATACGAATGCCGCCTTCGATACCGTGGCGCGTCTGAAGATTTTTTCGGAGGAGCTGCATGACTGGCCGTCGCAGCAGGGCTATCTGTATGAACTGTGCGATGAGCAGAAGAGCCTCGCGAGCTTCAAGGCGGAGCTCGTCAAGCGGTACGGTACGCCGCCGAAGGACGTCAACCAGGACGATGACGACAGCGACAACTGAGCGCCGTCGCTGTCCGGCTTGAGGGGCGGGCGGTTGGGCGCAGCGGCGCTTAAGCCGCCACCCAATCTCCCGATTTCCCGCCGTGCTTCTCCAGCACTTTCACATCGGTGATCGTCATGCCGCGATCCACCGCCTTGCACATGTCGTACACGGTCAGCAGACCCACCTGTACGGCGGTCAGCGCTTCCATCTCCACGCCCGTGCGCCCCAACGTTTCCACCTGCACCGTGCAATGCACGCCAGGGAGCGTCTCGTCGAGTTCGAAATCCACCTTGACGCGCGTTAGCGCGAGCGGATGACACAGCGGAATCAGATCGGCGGTGCGCTTCGCGCCTTGAATCGCGGCGATGCGCGCGATCCCGATCACATCGCCTTTCTTCGCGTTGCCGTCGCGGATCAGTGCAAACGTCTCCGGCAACATGCGGATCGAGCCGCGCGCAATGGCGATGCGTTTGGTTTCCTGTTTGGCGCCGACGTCCACCATATGCGCTTGGCCGGCGGCGTCGAAGTGAGTGAGTTCAGGCATGGTGGGACTCCTTCTGAGGGCGCTTATCTTAACAGCGCGATGCCGTGGGCGATGGCCTCGCTGCCGGCCAACTACAACCCCGCGCCTTTTTGAACAACCGCCTGCGCCGGACTCGCCACAAAATCAAACCGCGCCGCCACATCGGCATGCGTTACGGGCTGCAACGGCAGCGTGATGCCGTCGCGCCAATGGAACCGCCCGCTGTGGCCGTCCTCAGCCAGTTCGGCGTGCTCAGAGAACAGATCGAGATCGTGATCGTGCAGCACGGCGATACGCGGCGGCGTCGATGAGTCCGTGAACAGCACACCGCCTTCATCATCCAGATACGCCGCGACAGGCTCAAACGCGTTTCCCGCCTGATCCGTCAACGTCAGGGTCAGCGAGCCATCGCCGCCGTCATCGCCGCCACCGTCACTCGCGCCACTGCCACCATCGTCAGCCGCAGCAAGCCGAACCACCCACGGCGTATAACCCAACTCCACATACACCCGCTGCGGCCCGTTCTGAAAGAACCACTGCCCGCTGGGATCCGCTTCATAGTTCCGGTTGATGAACGCCAGCAACGCCGCATGACGGATCGGTTCACCCGGTGCCCCACGCGCCTGGGCCGCCTCGTCGCGCATGCGCCAGTTGCCGCGCCGGTCGAGCAGCAGCCAGCCGGTGCAATGCGGCACGTTGGGCCATTTGGCGAGCGCCTGGCGAACGATGTCATCCATGGTCGACGAATGGGGTGAGGTAGTTGAAAACGCGCTGCGACAGCCAGTCGATGCGCCCCGGAAACGGCCCCGTCATGAAGCCGACATGGCCGCCATGCTGCGGCTGATCGAGCTCGACCGCGCCCGATACCTCGTGCCGCTCCGGCAGCACCGCGCCCGGCAGGAACGGATCGTTGCGCGCATTGAGCACGAGGGTGGGCACGGTGATCTCCGGCAGCAGCGGCCGGGTGGTCGCCCGGGTCCAATAGTCGTCGGCATCGCGAAAGCCGTGCAGCGGCGCGGTGACGACGTTATCGAACTCGTACATGGTACGGCTGGCGAGTACCGCGTTGGCGTCGAACAGGCCCGGATACTGTTCGAGCTTCTGCAGCGCCTTCACCTTCAGCGTCTTCAGGAAGTTGCGCGTGTAGATCTTGCCGAAGCCTTGCGACAACGCCCGGCCGCCTGCATGCACGTCGAGCGGGGCGGAGATCGCCGCCGCCGCGCTGACAAACGACGCGTCTTCGCGCCGCTCGCCGAGCCAGCGCAACAGCACGTTGCCGCCCAGCGAAACGCCCGCCGCGACGATCGGGCCGCGATGCGTCTCGCGCAGTCGTCGCAGCACCCAGTCGACTTCGGCGCTATCGGCGAGGTGATAGAAGCGCGGCAACAGATTCAGCGGTCCACTGCAGCTCCGAAAGTGCGGCACGACGCCGTGCCAGCCGCGCGCGTGCGCCGCAGCCATCAAGGTGCGGGCGTAGTGTGAGCCGGAATTTCCTTCGAGGCCGTGAAACAGGACGAACAGCGGAGTGTCGGACGAGCCGGCGTGATTCGATGTTTGCGGTGCTTGCGGCCCGGTCACCAGCCAGTCGAGTTCGATGAAATCGCCATCCGGCGTATCCCAGCGCTCGCGCCGGTAAGCCACCGCGGGAAGGCGGGCGAACAGAGCGGGAACAATGGTTTGGACATGACTGTTCGGCAGCCACAGCGGCGCGCGATAGAACATGTCGACGCTCGCCTCAACCGCCGCCACGACGGCAGTTGCGGGGGAAGCGTTCTTGTTGTGCGTCGTACTCATACCTGCGACCGGAAAAAGCAGAAACGTGCAGCGTCAGTGCAAAGACCCCTGACCATGACGCATTTTGGCAGCAAACTGATTCGCCGCTTCGTTCGGCATCGCACTTGCGTGAATATGTGCGATTTTCCATTCACCGCGCTCGTGGACCATCACGTAGGTGGTGAAGACCATGGTGGGCGCGACTTTCGGATCGGCCGGGCGGTGCGCTTCTGCAATCGCATACACCACCGTGCCGAGACTGTCGTACACGCGGATGTCGACGGGTTCGATCGAAACCGGCGTGGCTGCGAGCTGGACGGCCAGACCCGCGCGAATGGTATCGAGACCGTGCAGGTGGGCGCCGTCGGCGCTGATGTAGCTCGCGAATTCCTCATCGATCCACAGGCCCATCAAACTGTCGATATTGACCTCCGCGACCGCCTGGTAATAGGCGTTGAGGGTATCCGCAGCGGCTTCGAAGATGTGGGCAAAACGTGGCATGGCTCGTCAGTCTCTTGTGCGCGGCGCGCGCGGTTGCGGGGCAGCAGTAAAAACAGGACAACCAGGAACAACCCGGCGGGACAACCGCGAGGATGCCCGCGCTCCAGGGCGCGGGGATGACGCCGCGTGGCGTGCTTGCAACGCGGCGTGCGGCTGTCCGACGGTTCAGCGTTGCGCGAGGAGCATGCCGCGCAGATCGCCGAAAACCTGCTCGGCGCTCAGTTGCCGCAAGCAGTTCAGGTGACCGAGCGGACACTCGCGCTCAAAACAGGGACTGCATTCGAGATGCAACCATTGTACCTTCGCAAGCTCGGACAATGGCGGCGTGTGGCGCGGATCGGTCGAGCCGTACACGGCCACGAGCGGCCGGCGCAGCGCGGCCGCCACGTGCATCAGGCCGGAATCGTTGGTGACCACGGCGTTGGCGCGCGAGATCAGCGCGCACGCTTCGCCCAGCGCGGTCTGGCCGCATAGGTTGCGCACGTTCGGCGCGCGCTCGGCGATGGCCTGGGCGAGCGGTGCGTCTTTCGGCGAACCGAGCGCGACGATCTGCGTATAGGGGAACGACTGGCCGACGATTTGCGCCAGCGCCGCGAAATGCTCGGGCGGCCAGCGCTTGGCCGGACCGTATTCGGCGCCGGGGCAGAACACCAGCAGCGGCACCCGCGTGTCCAGATTGAAACGAGCCGACACGCGCGAGGCTTCGTTCAGGTCGGCGTCGAGCCGCGGCATCGGCAGGTCGTCGGGTACTTTGGCGCCCGGCTTGTAGGCGAGCGCCGCGTAGTGGCCGACCATCGGCGGCCGCGCGTCCTTGCGCGGATTCGCATGGCGCACGTTCAACAGGCCATAGCGGCTTTCGCCGGTATAGCCGATGCGCAGCGGAATACCGGCCATCCACGGAATCAGCGCTGATTTCAGCGAGTTCGGCAGCACGTAAGCCGCGTCGTAGCCGACGTCGCGCAGGTCGCTGGACAACTGCCAGCGGCGCAGCATCTGCAGCTTGCCGTGCGCGAGATCCGTGGCGTAGACGTCGCGGATCTCGGGCATGCGTTCGAGTACGGGTGCGACCCACGAGGGCGCAACCGCGTCGATCACGATGCGCGGATGCAGTTTCACGAGGCGCGAGAACAAAGGCTGCGCCATCAATGCGTCACCGATCCAGTTCGGTGCGATAACCAACGCGCGACGCATCAGGGTGGATTTCCGGAGTCGAAACGAAGCGCTGCGCCTATCTGCGCGCGGCGTTCGGGTTTAAATAGGGAAGCGGCCGCATACCTCGCGCGAAGCCCGTGTGTCGGGCCTCGCCGCGGTTGCGGCCTGATTGTGATGGGCGTGCCCAGCGGGTGCGCGGCGATCAGTGGCCTTTGACCACTTCGCCGTCACGCAGCTTGTAGCGCGTGCCGCAATACGGGCAGCGCGCTTCGCCGTGCGTGACGTCGATAAACACCCGCGGATGGGCGCTCCAGCGCGCCATGGACGGGTTCGGACAGTAGGCGGGCAGGTCTTTTGCCGACAGTTCGACCAGCGGCATTTCCTTGATTTCGCTCATGTGGGCTTTCTCTGTGGAGACAGGGCGCAGGCGCGCCGGCTAGGGCGGCCTGCTGTATTTTCAGAATCAGATTTTCGCGAGCCAGTGCGCGTACTTCTCGCTCTTGCCGTTGACGATGTCGAAGAAGCCGCTTTGCAGCTTTTCCGTGATCGGACCGCGCGAGCCCGAACCGATGGTGCGGTTGTCGAGTTCGCGGATCGGCGTGACTTCAGCGGCGGTGCCGGTGAAGAACGCTTCGTCGCAGGTGTAAACCTCGTCGCGCGTGATGCGCTTTTCGATCACTTCGATGCCGGCGTCTTTCGCCAGCGTGATGATCGTGTCGCGCGTGATGCCGTCGAGGCACGACGACAGGTCGGGCGTGTACAGCTTGCCGTTGTTCACGAGGAAGAAATTTTCGCCCGAACCTTCCGACACGTAGCCGTCCACGTCGAGCAGGAGCGCTTCGTCGTAGCCGTCGGCGGTGGCTTCCTGGTTGGCGAGGATCGAGTTCACGTACCAGCCCGATGCCTTGGCGCGGACCATGGAGACATTCACATGGTGGCGCGTGAACGACGAGGTCTTCACGCGAATGCCTTTCTTCAGGCCGTCTTCGCCCAGATACGCGCCCCACGGCCAGGCGGCGATCGCCACGTGGATGGTGTTGCCCTTGGCCGAGACGCCGAGCTTTTCCGAGCCGACCCAGATGATCGGACGCAGGTAGCAGGACTCGAGCTTGTTTTCGCGCACCACTTCGCGCTGCGCGGCGGCGAGCGTTTCGTGGTCGAACGGTACGTCCATCTGGAAAATCTTGGCCGAATTCAGCAGGCGCTTGGTGTGTTCCTGCAGACGGAAAATGGCGGTGCCGCCGTCTGCCGTCTTGTAGGCGCGTACGCCCTCGAAGACGCCCATGCCGTAGTGCAGGGTATGCGTGAGCACGTGGATATTGGCGTCGCGCCAATCGATGAGCTTGCCATCCATCCAGATCTTGCCGTCGCGGTCGGCCATTGACATACGATTCTCCAGCAGTGCGTTTGTGAAGGGTGTTGCGCAAGGCCGCCGGGACGTTCGGATGGGGCTCAGCAGGCCCCATCACGCGCAAGCCCCTCAAGCGGGGCGCGCCGGGCGCGAGGCCGACCCGATGTCCGGCAAGCGGCGAAGTCCGTTATTTTAACGTCTTTTGCACACGGAACGGGCATTTGGCCGCACGGCGGACGCTATAATTCGGCGCACGCATAATACAAATCCGAATGCGCCAGCGGGTGCTCGACGACCTGGCGCCGACTCCATGCTGTCGCGGCGCCACCCCGCGTCTCGCCGTCCGCTGATGCTCGCTAGCCTGTCCGATCTCCACCGCCGTGCCTTCCGCGAAGGCCTGCGCGACTATTCGCCCACGCTGATGGCGATCTTCTCCTGGGGTCTCGTCACCGGCATCGCGATGAGCAAATCCGTGCTCACGCTGCCGCAGGCGCTCACCATGTCGCTGCTCTGCTATGCCGGTTCGTCGCAACTGGCAGTGCTGCCGCTGCTCGCCGCCAAATTGCCGATCTGGACCGTGCTGCTGACCGCGGCCATGGTGAATACGCGTTTTGTGATCTTCAGCGCGGGTCTGGCGCCCCATTTCTCCTATCTGCCCATGTGGCGCCGGATCGTGCTCGGCTACTTCAACGGCGACGTCATCTATCTGCTGTTTCAGAAGAAAAGCTTTCAGACCGGTTACGTGCCGGGCAAGGAACCCTATTACTGGGGCATGGCGAGTGCGAGCTGGCTGTCCTGGCAGGTGTCGTCGATCATCGGCATCCTGCTCGCCAGCATGATTCCGGACAAGTGGGGCCTCGCGCTCGCCGGGACGCTGGCGCTGATTCCCGTGATGGTCTCGGCCATCAACAGCCGGTCGACGCTCGTCGCCGTTTGTGTTGCCGCGGTCGTCGCGCTGCTCGGCTTCGACCTGCCGTACCGGCTGGCGCTGCCGCTCGCGGTGCTGGCGGCGATTGTCGCCGGCAGCGGCGCCGACCTGCTGATCGAGCGGGCCGATTTGCGGCGCATCCGCAGCGCCGCCGCCGATTCCCACGGAGACGCCCCATGACCAGCACGCAAATCTGGATCGCCATCTTCGGCATGATGTTCGTCACGGCGCTCACGCGCGCGCTGTTCCTGATCGGCGGCGAACGCACCGTCCTGCCGGAGCGCGTCCAGCGTATGCTGCGTTATGCGCCGGCTGCGGCGCTCGCCGCCGTGGTGCTGCCGGACGTGCTGGCGACCCCCGGCGGACTCTCGTTCGCGCTGTCGAATCACGATTTTTACGCCACGCTTGCCGGGCTCGCCTGGTTCCTGTGGCGCCGCACGATGCTCGGCACGATCGTGGTCGGGATGCTGACCTTCACGGTTCTGCGTCTTGTTTTTCAGTGAGCGCCGCGCCGATGTTGCGATGCAGCATGCTGCCGTATCTCCCAAATACGGGACATTCGGGCGGGCGCGGGGCAGAACGGGATGGCAATCGGTTAAAATACTCGACTCCCGGATCACTGCGCGACGCTGCGGCAGATGCCGTCGGCGCCTGTTCGAGGAGCCACCCCTGCGGGGCTCCTGAGCGGAGGCTGTTCGCGCGCTGTCCATCACCGCCTTCCAATCAACTCGCAACCCAACGCTCATGAACCAGGTATTGCGTCTCTCCGATCTGATCGCCGAAGGCAAGCTGTCCGGCAAGCGCGTGTTCATTCGCGCCGACCTGAACGTTCCGCAGGACGATCAAGGCAACATCACCGAAGACACCCGTATCCGCGCCTCGGTGCCGGCCATCAAGGCTGCGCTCGACGCGGGCGCGGCCGTCATGGTCACCTCGCATCTGGGCCGTCCCACCGAGGGCGAACTCAAGCCGGAAGACTCGCTTGCGCCGGTTGCGAAGCGTCTGTCCGAACTGCTCGGCCGCGACGTGCCGCTGGTGGCGAACTGGGTTGAAAACGGCGTGAACGTGGCGCCCGGCCAGTTCGTGCTGCTGGAAAACTGCCGCGTCAACAAGGGCGAAAAGAAAGATTCGGACGAGCTCGCGCAGAAGATGGCGAAGCTCTGCGACATCTACGTCAACGACGCGTTCGGCACCGCGCACCGCGCGGAAGCCACCACCCACGGCATCGCGAAGTACGCGCCGGTGGCGTGCGCCGGCCCGCTGCTGGCCGCTGAGCTCGAAGCGCTCGGCAAGGCGCTCGGCGCGCCGAAGCGTCCGCTGGTGGCGATCGTCGCCGGCTCGAAGGTGTCCACCAAGCTGACCATTCTGAAGTCGCTGGCCGAGAAGGTCGACCAGCTGATCGTCGGTGGCGGCATCGCCAATACGTTCATGCTGGCGGCCGGCCTGAAGATCGGCAAGTCGCTCGCCGAAGCCGATCTGGTCAACGAAGCCAAAGCCATTCTCGACGCAGCGAAAGCGCGCGGCGCCTCGGTGCCGATCCCGACCGACGTCGTCACAGCCAAGGAGTTTTCGCCCACCGCCAAGGCTGAAGTCAAGGCCGTGGCCGACGTGCAGGACGACGACCTGATCCTCGACATCGGACCGGACACCGCCAGGGCGCTCGCCGCGCAACTGGAAAAGGCCGGCACGATCGTCTGGAACGGCCCGGTCGGCGTGTTCGAATTCGACCAGTTCGGCAACGGCACGAAGACCCTGGCAGACGCCATCGCCCGCTCGTCGGCGTTCTCGATTGCAGGCGGCGGCGACACGCTCGCGGCCATCGCCAAGTACGGCATCCACGACAAGGTGAGCTACATCTCGACGGGCGGTGGCGCCTTCCTCGAATTCCTCGAGGGCAAGAAGCTGCCGGCAGTCGTTGTCCTGGAATCGCGGGCTTAACGTGGCGACGCGCTCCCCATCGCCGAAAACTGCAAAGACGCGGGTGAAGCCGTCGGCGAAACACCCGGCGGCCACCGCAGCGAAGTCAGCACCAGCAGGGGAGCGTGCCGCACGCTCCGCCGGGACACCGCAGTCCGCGGTTCCCGCCGTTTCACCCGCTATTTCACCGGCTATTTCACCCGCCGGTCATGCCGGCGGCGCATTATCCGCAGCACCGCTGGCGTCCCGCACGCCGGTCTCGAACACCGCTTCATCCCATAAAGCGACGCCGGTTCCAACTGGCGCGCAGCCCCTGGCAGCATCCTTCGGTGCGCAGCCTCCGCACCCGACTCGCAGCGCTCTTTCCAGCGATCCCATCCAGACGAGGAGACTCATGCATCGCGCCACCAAGATTGTCGCCACCATCGGCCCGGCTTCCAGCACGCCCGAAATCCTGTTGCAAATGATTAAGGCGGGGCTCGATGTGGTGCGCCTCAACTTCTCGCACGGCACGGCCGACGATCACCGCCAGCGCGCCGAATACGTGCGCGAAGCGGCCCGTCAGGCGGGCCGCGAAGTTGCCATCATGGCCGACCTGCAAGGCCCGAAGATTCGGGTCGGCAAGTTTGAAAACGGCAAGACCACGCTGATTCCCGGCAACCCGTTCGTCCTCGATTCCGAATGCGAACTCGGCAACGACGATCGCGTCGGTCTCGACTACAAAGACCTGCCGCGCGACCTGAAACCGGGCGACGTGCTGTTGCTCAACGACGGCCTGATCGTGCTCGACGTCGTGCGCGTGCTCGGCAGCGAGATTCACACCACCGTGAAGATCGGCGGTGAGCTGTCGAACAACAAGGGTATCAATCGCCAGGGCGGCGGCCTCACGGCGCCGGCGCTCACCGCGAAAGACATGGAAGACATCCGCACGGCCATGTCGCTCGGGGTGGATTTCGTCGCGGTCTCGTTCCCGAAGAACGCCACCGACATGGAAATGGCCCGCCAGCTCGCCAACATTGCAGGCGCGCCGTACGGCATCAAGCCGAAGATGATCGCCAAGATCGAGCGCGCGGAAGCGATTCCGGCGCTGCAAGGCATCCTCGACGCCTCGGACGGCATCATGGTCGCGCGTGGCGACCTGGCCGTGGAAGTGGGCAATGCCGCCGTGCCGGCGCTGCAAAAGCGCATGATCCGCATGGCGCGCGAATCGAACAAGTTCGTGATCACCGCCACGCAGATGATGGAGTCGATGATCTACGCGCCGGTGCCGACCCGCGCCGAAGT
>Ga0116227_10012043_pt1 | contig 14290 bp, 13 predicted proteins | sample S1TSphgellanicum_FD_89693 | JGI IMG/M metagenome (GOLD analysis project Ga0116227, IMG submission 89693) | Host-associated microbial communities from peat moss isolated from Minnesota, USA - S1T2_Fb - Sphagnum magellanicum MG | ecosystem: Host-associated > Plants > Peat moss > Unclassified... | reverse complement strand
CATTAGTCGTAAGTTAGTCATAGAGTAGTTGCAAGCGGCTTCAAATGCAAACAGTAGTTGTAGATATAACCAACAGTAGTTGTAAATGTCAAATAGTCGCAACTAGTCGCAAATTCGTTGGTTACAAAATCCCAGATTTCTACTAGTGCAAGACTCCAATTCCCAAAGTGGGAGCCGACTTGTGAGTGTGTGAGCTCATTCCTTCACATTTCTTACACTCCCAAGGAATGTGAATGTGATTCCTGGGTTACAATCTCGACCTTCGCCTTCAAGCCCTTATTTTAGTTGTAAGCCATTGCTTTGATTACGAGCCCAAGGCTAGGAGTATGACACCATCAATATGTTGCTCCCACAACTTACTCCTTCAAATCCCAGCCTTAGACCTAAACTCCCTAAATAAACAAGTTTCCTAGAAAGAAAATCTCCATTTTTTAATATAGTCTAATAATGAATGGAAATATTCAAACTCCAAAAGCTAAATAAAGAAATCAATGAAGGTGACAACAAATAATTTTTGTGCCTCCACTTCTAACTATAATATGTTGAATGTTAGTTTGTAATCATTTCAAAAACAATAAATTTAAAGGCTTGAATTGATAACCATTTACTTGAGACTAGAAAGTCACCTTGTAAAGCCACTTATCAAAAGTTCCATTTGAAAATCCATGTTTTGAAATTTTCCTTGCTTCCTTCAACACATTAGATTAGTTCGATAGTTTCAACCACCTTTTGTTAATTTGTGACATGTGCGAAAGTTAACATGTCACGACCCTACCTTGGGCTCACAACCAAGGTAAGGGCTTGCAAAGGTGTGAGCCAAAAGAGGAAGCCCAGGAGTCACATCTCATGCTCCCGGGAGTGTAGGAGAATGTGAGGGAATGAACCTCCACACTCCCAAGTGAGCTCCCACTTTGGGAGTTGGAGTCTCGATGGACTCTTCAATTTTCAGAGAGCAACTTTAGGGGTTTAAACTCATTGGATTGAAGAGTTCCTTATATCATTGAAAAGATCTTGAAATGTAGATGTTTAAAATGGGTTGGTGTGACCCATTTGGGTACTTAAAACATAGGTTATGGCCAAAAGAAGGGTCGGGAGTCAAATTGCCAATTTGACTCCTAGCCACTAAAAGTTAGGAATTGCCCTGATTTCCTTATGTGTAAGTGGCGTGCCACATACTGTTCGAAAGCTTTTAACAAGGGCTACAACTTTTTTTTATACATCACCTCAATCAAATGTCTACACATAGAGTTATGCTCCTCCATAGTTGCAAAAGTTTCAATTTCGAGAATTTCAGGACTCCCACTTGGGAGTCGTGGGACAAAATGATATCTGGGTGCTAGCCCCGTGGCCACGCACAGAAAATACTATAAGGGGGAAGGTGGTGGCTTCCCCCAAGTTTGGGTTGTGGTGAATCTTGTGAGTCCGTGTTTGCCCATGGCTCATTTATGCACCAAAAGTGCTTCAACTCTGTACTAACCAACTTGTTGTTTGGTTTGTGCAAGTTCCATGTGAGTAATTGAACTTCTTGTCATTCATCATAGTCCCATCCAAAGCTTCAACACGCCCCTCTACCTCAAAGTGCTGCGAGCCAGGGAATGTGCCCCAACTCCTTCTCCTTCCACCATTTTCACCTTTGGACTCGCAGTTGAATCCATCAAGGAACTTGGGGGTGCGTCATAACAAATGTAGCTTTTCGGTAAGCATTTTTGGGTTCAAGTTCATATCATAGTGGTTTTGAATCTATTTTATAAACTTCAAACCAAAAATTGGGTCACATACTAACAAATGTTTTGCGAAGGTGGACATGTATGATCCTTTCAGACTTGGTTCGTCGCCTTGTCCATTAGTGCCTAGTGTTTGGATGTTGACTTGAATTTCTCATATGGAACTTCTTCATAGTAAATCTTTACAACAATGTCCACCAAAGTTGAAAGTTCATAGGTGAAAGCACATTAAGGTGTTATAATTTCAACAGATTAGAATTCCTTTTCAAAGTCTTTTTTTAATGTAGTTGAAAACTAATTTAAAATATGAATATTTAGATGATATTGAAAGTAACATTTTTTCCATTTCTAATTTCAAATCATGATGTCATAAGACATCAAAATTATCACAAAAGATTTTTTTAAAATAATTATTTTGAAATGTTTTAAATGACTTTTAAAATAATTACAATTTTGGGATTTTAAAAAGTCCATAACATAATAAATTAAAATTACATTCCATTCATTCAATGGATTTTTAGTTTTTAAAACATAATTATTTAATATCCCAAAGTTTCAACCACATAAGATTAACACATTATAAAATAAAAGTCCATATCCATGAGTTTTGCAGGTGTGACAAACAGTGTGGGCAAAATTCAAAAGTTCATTATTTATTGGTTGTCCATGATTTTGATTTGATTTGTTCATTTTTTGAAGGTTAATTATGATAGCTTTAAATAAGTGGGTCATTTTTTATTAGTTTAATGAATTTTATTCTATTTAGTTATTTGTCTCTAAATAATACAAGAAAATTTGCCATTATGATGTCCATACAAGGTTATTGTAATGTGCAAACACCTTCATGTTGCACCAAGAAGAAATGTTTTTGTAACTCACATGTCTTAAACTAAATAATTGACAAATTCAAATGGAAAAATCGGGCGAGAATTGAACCTCATACATATAGTAAAAAAAACTCTCTTATGTCAAAGAATACCACATCTTTTGGGACTTGTTTTCACATCTCTTGTAGACATCAAGAAAGATGACATCCTTGAATTGGACCGATGGAATCATCTTGATGTTTTGGATGCAAAAACAGTCATGCACCAAAATTGGTTTGACATGATCAAATTTGATAAACATGGGGGATTGAAGCAAAATTGAAAGAAAACTTCAATTTCAATGCAAGTGCACAAAACAAGGAATTGAAAGAATGCAAATTGAAAGTAATAAAGGATTGAAACTTTGAAATTTATAGTGTTTAGTATGAATCTTACTTGTTCATGTTTGTCATTGTAATAAGGAGTTGGACGAGGCCCTCTATCATATCCAACATGACGGAATCAATTGCAATGTGCCAAAAGAGGTCTTCCGAGTGAACTTTTGATATATATGGCATCTAAGCTTATAGCCGATGGTTGTTGTCCCACACAAATAACACTCTCTCAATGAACCTCTGCAAATTTACATCCAAGTTGAGTGCTTCCTCAAATGATGCATTCACAACTTTCCAATGAATGTCCCATTCATAAATTTGATCTGCAACAATTCTTCTTCCCCCTTCTAGTTTGTGGGAAAGATGTAGAACACTTTGTCGCCTTCTCGAAACCCATTTGGAACACATGTTCCATCTTGAACACATTGATTTTAAGGGTTGGCTACATAATTAGCATGGATATTATGTGACAAAGTGGTATATTCATTTGAGCCTTGGCTTTGGGATGAATCTTATGCCTTTCTAGCACCTCAACTATCTTGAACTTGTGTTCCATCTAGACTTGGAGGATGCCCTTGTCTCCAATTGTATTGACTGACTCTAATTGCATGGAAGGCCCAAAAGTTAGGCCCATTTCCTAAGTAGACAAGATCATGATGGAATTAAGTTTAATTGGAAACAATTAATGAAAACAAATTAGAAAGGAACAATATGAAAGATTACAAAAGAAACATTGGATAGAATGTACCAATGTAAAGGTGGTTTCCACCGCATATTGAGATTCATGGACATCCATATCTCCACTTGGTTGTGAGTCAAAGTTGTGTACCTGAGCACAAGTGAACACAAAATCAACTTGAAGAATAGAAAAAAATTACAAAACAACAATATCATGAAAAGTTGAAAATAATGAAAATACCTCTTCAGAAATCTCTTCCAACAATTTTCATTTAATAAACTCAACACCTTCTTAAGATGGAGAAACTTGTAGGACAAAATCAAATGAAACAAAAAATAAGATGCATAATTTGAAAAGAAAATGTGAAAAATGAGTCAAAAATACCTCTTTGGATGGACTCCATGTTTTGACAGAGTTTTGTAAAATAAATAAATAAACAATAAGGTTAAATAAGAACCAAAACTTGCATTGAACAAAAAAAATTGAAAATATGTTTGGACCTTCAAAATTCTAAGCTTGAGAGTTTCAAAAGAAGTCGAACAATTTTTTTATGTTCAGCCTCCAACTTTCGGCATTGAAAATTGGAGGTTGAATAATTTTTTTGCCCTTGGCCTCCAACTTTCGATGTCAAGTGCAAAAAAATCAAAGTTGAACCTTTCTTGGAACTCTAGATTTCATGTTCGGATGCTCAAAAAGAGGCCAACACAAATTTTTGCCCTTGGCCCCAACTTTCAGCACCAAACATTAGAGGCCGAGGCTAAAATTTCTCTCGTCTTACAAAACATGGGAAGTCGAAGTAAAAAATTGTGCTTACCTTCCAACTTTTGGCACCAAAAGTTGAAGGCCAAGTGCAATTTTTTTTGCTCCACCGATAGGGTGAGCAAAAAGATTTTCAATTGGCTTCTCTTGGAACTCTTGAGCTTCATGCTCAAAAACTCCAAAAAGGATGAATGCAATTTTGTTTGCTTTGGCCTCTCTTTGTGTTCCCAAATTCCATGCTTGGGAGCTCCAAGAGCTCCATTCTCTGGAGTTCCAAGAGGGGTTGAGGCAAATGTTTTTGCTCGGGCTCCAACTTTCAGCATTGAAAATTGGAGGCCGAACAAGAAAAAAATTGTTTGGCCTCTCATGGAGCTTTTGAACATGAAGCTCAAAAGCTTTAGGAGAGGTCGAGCAAAAATGTTTTTTGCTTGGTTTCCAACTTTTGGTGCTAAAAGTTGGAGGTTGAATGCAATTTGTTTTTGCATTTGCCTCTCTTAGAGCTTTCAAGCATGGAGCTTAGAAAATCCAAGAAAGGCCAAGGGCATTTTTTGCTCCAGCCAAGTTCTAAAGAAACCTAAAAAGCTACAATGAATGAAACCCTACAAAAACTCAAAGCAAACAAACATAAAACAAAAAGCTTGAAAGAAAAAGAATTTAAAAACATGAAATTGGAAAAGCTCGGAAGCTAACCTCAAGTTGTTGTGTTGTTTGTCCTTGACCTCCTATAAGAAAAATAATACAAAAAAATTATATATGAGAGTTTCATGCAAGAAATTAGGGTTCCTGACACACCTCTTTCAAGAAACCAAGCTTGGAAGCATGATTTCAAACATGGTTACAATTCAAATCCACTCAACTTGTTCTCAGCACTAATCACACTTCTAATGTGCATCTATTACAAATGATCAATAGGTTTTTCTGTTAAAAGCAAACTAACTTTGTTTCCTAAACTAGTTAATCTTCAGAACACACATCAAAATGAGTTCTTGCCTTTTCAACTTCAGCACCTCGCCCAAAGAGGAGGTTGTGTCACATATCTTCCGTTAGCTACAACTTTTTCTTGGCCAACATCTTGATATTTTTCTTCCATTGCTTTGGGTTTGTCCACTAGAAACTATGTTTCCATCTTCTTTGTCTTGGAATGCTCGAGTTCTTTTCATCAACACCCTCTCCTTGTATTTGAATCTTTTAATTTTCTATTATGAACCATAACGCTTGACCAAAAATAATAGTGATTCCCTTTTTAAAAACTTCAACGTCTATTGGAAAATATGACATGATCTATTATTTTTTTTATAGATTCAAACACACATTTTTATAGATATATAGATAAATATATATTGATTGGAAAATAAGTTAAAGGAACCAAGGTTTTATTAATGGTTATAGATCATAATTATAAATATTCAAAATTATATATTCATTTTCTTACTCACATTTTAAAATATATATTTAATTTGCATCTTTCTCTTGCAACTATTATTTTCATATTTATTTTTATTTCAAATATTTGTATTTGCTTAGTCACCATGTAAAAAGTTGTTTTTGAAAGGAAATTTAGGCTTGTTAATTCTTAAATTTTCGATGTTTTGTTGGTGAATTTCATGAATTTTGTGGCATAATTCATTTTTTAACATGTTTTTTCAATATCTTTTTCTTTAGCACAATGGATTTCACCGACCTTGCTTGTAGCCATCTCATTGTATCATATCTTTTAGAATTAATTATAACTGTATTTTTCATTCATGATAATGAATGTTGCTACTAACATTGGACTGTTGTACCTATGTGTAATAGAAAGTGATGTTGAATAAACATTTTTCTTTTAATTTTTGTACACTTGGAGGGTGAAAATATGATTTCCACGAAACTCACATCAAGATGTTAATACATATAGAAACATTGGGCCAAGGGTTCATAATTGGCCTCTCAATATTGATTCTATCCATTTTTTAATCTTTCTAACAAGACAAGGGCATCATGTTTAGAGTTTATTAGTAACTTGTGGCTTAGTCAAAAGGCTTTTCCTATGGTAGTCATATTTATTCGCTAATTTAACCTCTTAACTACAAAATTTGTGTTTCCATTTTGTTTTGTGTTTTGAACTTCCTACATTTACAAGTGAATACATTTTGTAACACATAAAATCTAAATAACTTCATTGTGTTAGAGTTAAAATAGTTGTGTTTTAACATTGGAAAGAAACTATTGTAAGAGGAGTTGTAGCTAGGGTGAGAGTGAGAATTATTTTGGGAAGACTTATTGGTTTGTTTAAATTGAGTTGAAAAACCTTTGTAGGTGAAAAAAAAGTGGTTTGTGATGGTTTTTCATTGGTTATCCTTTCACAAATTGAACCCAAAATAGGCCACATCTTTGGGTTGGAGTAAAACAAATGGTGACATTGAAACAAAACCCATGCAAAAGGTTTGTTGATAACACAAGCTTGAAAGATTTTGGCCCATTGTAAAGGACCTCAAGCTCACTTACATCAAAAGCCTATGGGAGGAGGTGTGGTGCCAACTACATCGAGTCATTTCATGCAAAGTTTGTTTGTTCCAAGTTGGTGAACATGTTGTAGTCAACTTGCAATTCGCTTTTCAACATCACCAAGTAGGTTGCATGACCTACCACCATTGTCATCATGCTTGTCACATGCCATCACTATCATTGTTGTAGGTTGGGGTGAATGCAATTGCTATAGGTCCAAATAGATCATGAAGATTGAACTCTAATCACCATTGCAATTGTGTTGCAAGCTTTGGCAAAGAAGAAGGTTGTGGTGATGTTGGTGGTGCCTTGGCATCCAAGGTTTCTTTTGAATTTCAAAATTTATGGGAGGTTTGTAAATTTTGGTAGTCAAACTTCACTAAGTTTGGTTATTGTGGGGGGAAATTTTCATCAACATGAACATCTTTCATCCATAATGTGGATGACATAGAACAATTGGATCAAAAAAAATTGACCATGTGAACTTGGTGAATGAACAAGGTTTAATGATCATACATATTTTATAGTGGAAAATTTGTGTGGAACAACTAGACATGGATCAACATATAAAATTCATGATGTGATACTATTTTAAATCAATCTTTGATTTTCACATTAATTAATCTTTTAATCAACATTTGGTTTCATTTGTGTTCATGTTTTCATTTGTGAGTTTGTTATTTTTTATGGTGTTGGGTGCCAATCTCATTGGATGAAACTACACTTGTGAGGCAATCTTATTGTCATGGATCATGTAGCAATGTTAAGGATCTATTATTTGCAATGAAATATTTTTTAACATTCATGAATCAAACCATCACATTTAATTAGTTCGACATGTGATAATAATTTTTTTGAACATCAACAACATAGGTATCTCATGAATAACATCTCATAATGTACCCCAACCTATAACATCAAATATATTTTAGGATTTTTTTCCAATAAAATCTTTTATTTAACTTTGTTTATCATAACGAATGAAATGTTCATCCATGAACATCCATTTGCTCTTTGCAGTTTTCCCCAGAGGGTTGTTCGCACCAAGGTTTTAGTTCGTCCATAATTGCTGAAATTCATTGATCACCATTCACTTTGCTTTCATAACAATTATTTAAAAAGGTGTTTAAAAAGGTGTTAAGAAAGGTGCCTATAACATAATCATATGAAGTTTTAATGGAAGTTTATATGAAAAGCTTATTGAACTAGGGACCCAATTGAAAATAAATAAAGGTATGTCACTTCAATTATGTTTAATATGTTCAAACAAGTTTAAAATATGATTTTATGTTTTAACTTGTTTATCTTATTTCACATTTCCAAATTTTCATTATTTAAATATATGTTCAAACAAGTTTAAAATATGATTTTATGTTTTAACTTGTTTATCTTATTTCACATTTCCAAATTTTCATTATTTAAATATAACCTTATTTGAGTACTATTTTTGCATTTAAAAAAATATTATTGTGTTTTGTGATTTAGACTTAAGTTTTTTTTTTTTTTGGTTAAATCACTCCTACAAAATGTGGATGGATTCATTAAGCATTTCATTGCCATTAGGGTGAAATTGAGACAATTCATCTAGTTGAAATGATAACATTAATTATGAATGGAACTGATTAACAAATATGAAGTTATTTTGCCAACTAAATGATACATGGCACTGAAATCTAGTCCCAAATACATGTGTCAATAAATTCACCAATTAATTAATGCAAGGTCTTATATATATCTTCTTCCATTGATATATATGTATATATACATTGTATGCATATGTATATGCACCAAAATAGGCGAAAATCTTGTGCCCTACATCCCATGTTTTTGGAACCTACTTGAATTACCTACCTTTTATGTACACACACACACATTTGCATACATATACATCAACATGTTGAATTTGAAACCCAATACCTCATAGCCACAAGGCCAAAGCCTTAACTATCAAACCAAATTATAGCTTGGTATTAAAAATGGTCAACAAGCTTATTTCACATGTTTGATTCAAACATTTTTGAAAACTCAAAACTTTAACACATGCTTTTTCTTTCACATATTTTGCTCAAATCAAGCAAATCAAAACTTGTTCTTTATTATTTTCCAAAAATATATGCAATAGAATAATTAGATTCCATACAATTGCAAACAAGTTTAAATGCATTTGAAGGTCAAGTATGTTTCACAAATCTATTATATTATCGCATTATGAATTATTTTCCTTGAATTGACAAATATATTTTTTGAAAGGTATTCTGATTCGATGTAAATTCAAAGCCCTTTCGATAAATTTGACAAGTTTTATTTCAATTATTTAATAGATTCAATAATTGTAATTTATGATTAGAATATTTGAATTCTTCGCCTTTTAAACCGTGTGTTTTTAGTTAATAGTTGGAATGAAACATTTACTAACTACATTTACAAGGTTGCTTGCTTGTAGCTCGAACTAGATAAACTCAATAATGAGTTTTAACAAATTTGGGTCTACATTTGGTTCCACCTTGTATGGGCCCTTATTCCAGTAAAGCCCATTGTCAAGGGCTTTATCCCACATGACAACCTGCACCAAGATTATTTTTAGGAACCTCCAAGGTTGGTTCCTTTTTTATTAAAAGTTTTTTTTTCAAAATTTATAGGTAAAGTTTTGGATTTTTTTTGGATATACCAAAATCTTTGGTTAAGTTTAATGTTTTTTTTCCCCAAGAAAATAGGGTTCTTGGGTATTAGGGTTTTAATTTTTTGACAAGGGGTTAATCTAGGTAATGGTTAGAGTTTAGGATTATCAATTTTAGATTATCAAAACAAATAAATTTGGTTCCTAGAACAAGACTTCTAACTAGTATTTTTTCGCTACTATTTCTTGTTTTAACAACCCAAGATAAAGCTCCAAAAATGTTGATTGAAAACTTTACACGTGCACAAAGTGTAAATAAATTTCTTTATGGGATTTACATTTACACGGAGTGTAAGTTCCAAACCATTTACACACACAACACTAGTCTACATCAAACCTAAAAACACACACTATAATTATGACCATTGAACCTTAAGAATTAAAACCTTGTTGGGAAAAAAAAAATCTTCAATAATTGTTCTAAGGAAAAAATGTGAAAACACCAATTTAAATGTCCTAAGTTAAGGTTTAGATATGATTATTGAGTCATGGGTTAGGTCAAGTTCACCTTACCCTTGCCTTCAACCCCTGAAGTATTACCTTGAGTTCCAAAAAACCACCCAACAATGATAATTACTAACTAAAAAAAATGTTGCCATTGAAACAAGCAACTTAGTTTGTTAGTTAACTAGTTAATGGGTATTGATAAATTTTATTTTTTTTCAATTGCACTCCTTCAAAATCATTGGCATTTTGTTTTGGTTTTTCATCATATTAAGAATTAGAGTTATTCAATTCCATGCATTCTTATTTTTCAATAAATTTATACGACTGTGAAGATATCGACATTCAAAAATCATTTGACCAAATGTGAAACTAGATATAAACTTCTTGTGTGTACACAATTTTGAGCCACATTTCTTCAACCCATTGACCCGCATGGTCATGGTTTAAAGTCATTTGACTTCACAAGAGAGAGATAGAGGACTGGCTAATGCACTCATCAAGGGGCAAAAAAAAATCCAACAAAAACCAATGGTTGGAACCATCACATAAAAGACAAAAGGGAAGGCCAAAAAAATGCCAAAAGTTGTGCAGCCCACAAGCACCAAAGAAAGGAAAGAGTTAGTCCCTCTTGTGGTGGGAAGTTATCTCACCCACAACCCTTCTAATCTTGCTTGCATGCAAATCATGAGATCTAATAATGATAGGAGGTCTAGAACAAGCATTTCCCACCAATGCAATCTTTTTCTCTATAGCAAAAGCTAAAACACATTAAAAGGCAATATTAACACGTTGCCTAAAAAATTAAATGAAAAAAAAAGGTGGAAATGTCGAAAAATATAATGTCCTACTTCATGTGTTTGCGTGTTCCCACACTTTTTTCAACTCTTTCCTTATGTAGCCTTTATAGAAATGACATTGTTCCAAGATCTAGAAAGAATTTAATAATTTTGTTTAATTCCATATACGTTCTAATTTACCCAAGTTTTGATCAAGGTTTCTATAATATGTAATAACATGCATTGAATAATTTTTTTCATTTGCATGTAAAAAGTTTTTTGAGTTTTTATTTATATAAATTCAACACAAACAAATTTGACATCAAATCATTTTTCATTGATTGCATTTAATTAGATGTGTGTCACATGTAACGTGACAATACATGTGTGATGTCATTGTGGTCATGTGAAATATCATTCCACCATTTTCACTATAAGGACATAATAGTGAAATGGAATCATCCAATGCACCCATGTTTCATTGTAGTGTATATGTGTAAATGTATCTCCAAACCATTTGATCATAAGACCATTGTCGTGAGAGGAATTTAACCTTTACATCCATGCCTACACATGCCAAGACTTTAACCAAGACATTAGACTAGATCATGTGATCAAAATTTGTTACTATATTAAAATAAACAAGTCTATAGAAACCCTTTAAACATCCAAACTTGAAAATGTATTTCCTTTCACATTTAAAAATTCTTGATCAAATTTTTATGAAAAAATTCAAACAATTTTTTAAAATATTTCTTTAAAAGGCCAGAGTGAACCAATACCCACAAGTGCAACATGAAAGATGGATGCCAAGTGATCATGAAACAATTTTCTATTGGGTTTCAGCAAAAGATGCTAACCAACATGGTCAGCTACGTTTTACAAACTAAACTTGTAATTATTTCTTCAAACTGTTTATGTCAAGGAAAAGAATATTGTATAGGAATTTCAATGTGTTTTTTTAAGAAAATGCTTGTGTAGAATCAAATGAATAACATGACAATAGTCGACTAAAACTTATGTTTCCATAATTCTTTTTTTTCGAATGAAATTTGTTTACAAAAAATATTTCTAAAATTATTATTATTATTATTATTATTTGGCACTCTTATGAATGATTAAATTCACATATTGTTCCACTCCAATATTTTTATTTTGTCCAAAGTTATTTGCTATTCCACATTTGTACCATTTAATCAAATCAATTGATTATTTTTCATAAAAATAAGTTGTCTTGTTTTGGTCAAATTTCAACACAAATATATTCTAATTAGCAAAACATTATTCAATGCCTATTAATTATATCCATATAATTGAAATAATTTTGTTTGTCTATGTTGTTTAAATTTGTTTGAACTTACCTCTTCCAAGCCTTATTATTTCACTCCTTTCCCTTATTCACTTATATGAATATATGAAAAGGCAAATTAATTTGTGCATTTTGATGTCCATGTTAAGAAAAATGAAGAGGGAGATGGGGAAGAGGAAATTTTGCTCAATTTGCAACAAGGGCATTACACTTGTGAAGTTAGCAAAATCAAAGAAACATGAAATTAATAGATCATGTACAAACCTTCTTACCCAAAGGTAACTTTAAAAAGAAAAATTGGACAAATTCTAGACATAAATTACATGGTCAAAAAAATTCAACTTGTATGTAACAAAAGACTAATTTCACCCTTGTTAAGGCAGTACTCATATTTGGGATTAGGGTTCTTCAAGGCCAATCAACCCAAGCATATAAAACAAATTAGTTGTTGAGAAAATTATCCATGAAGAGATATCGAAAGTTTTAGCTACAACTTTTAACATCATCATACATTACAACGGATGCAAACATGGTAGTACAAATGAAGGAAATAATAAATAACTCTCATGAGAATTGAGAAATCTCCATACTCATAATAGTGCAGTCACCACCATTCCTAATTAGGAAGACAACAACCTAACAATCAATCCACTTAAGTGCCAACTTTAGGCAATGCCAAATTTCAATTATTGTCATAGGCTAGTGGGCAATAAGATCAAAGTGTAACACACAAAGTATAATAGGGTAACACCCCAAGACTTGGGCATTCATGAACTAATCGCCTCCAAAGGCACGATCAAAGGGTCAGTTAGTTTAGGATCCTTCCTAGATATTTCAGGAATGCCTTGGTCTAAGGGCCCTAGCTGACGGAAAACCTGGCTCACATTTATAAACCTAAGCATTCTAAGGACAAATAAAACACATTACTTGATGTTCTGTAATGATGCAAAATTACTTGAGGGGATGCTTGTAATTACATGAGCAACAAAATTTTGGCAGTTTAATAGAGTTATCCCTGAAGTAATCCTGTCTTTGGGCCTCCTTTCACCCCCTAATCCCCTCTTTCCGCGGTATCCGCAAAGTAAAGACATTTTAATAAATCTTAGTACGAAATGCTGCAACTCACTATGAAATGCTGAAACTCAGCATTTAATGCACAAGGTTCGACACTAATTATAGTAATTGTACAGTTAGGAGCAGTGAAAATATATGTAGCAGTAGTGGAGGCGCTCAAACAAGGAAAGACAGGATGAAACTCAGTTTACTACCAAATTTGATGGTTTTCTGAGTTTCATCCCCTATTGAATGCTAATCTACTTTTTCTGCACGTTTTTTTTGAATCTCACCCTGTTTATGGCCAAACTCAGGGTTCTGGTGTTGTGTTTTTTTTACTTTACGGATAACTTTAATATGTTCACTATGTCTCTAAACTGTTTATTAAGTTTTCGGTGTAAATTGCACCATTTATTTGGATTGATTTTGCAAATCATTCTACCTCAAGAATCACAATATTTCCCTTTATTGCTTGTGTCTCTCATGCCCATCGGGCGGTCTGCAACTGGACATTACCAACATGACATTCACCAATGGATGTTGTGTGATGAATTTACATCCATAAGCACAATGCATACTCCCTTATTTGCACAAATAATCAAAAGTATTATCATGCACAACTTTTAAAATTAAATCGTTCAATGATCCACCAAGAATTGGTTCAAAATGTTTTGCTAGGATGGGAAATAAATGTGTTCATTGCTTGTGAAGTTAACTTCACAACATAGTTGGAGTGGGCGCCAAGAACATTGAAAGGGCCTATTTGCATCATTATAAAAAAAATGGGACCCATTTCAATGCAAAACTTTTTTGGGACAAATTCAAATTTCAAACCTCCATGCAAGGATTTATTTTTTTTGGTGGAGACACACCAAGGCTTACACATGTGCTATCTTGATCACTACAACTAAAGATGGGGCCAAAAATTTGTCCCTTTAGTATTGCAATTTTTAGAGATAATTTTTGGGACTATATGGTGTTGCCATATTAATATAGTGTGGTTTCTTGCATGTCCTTCATGGCTCTCACAACGTAACATGGAAAAGAATACACAACATGCATGCAAAATATGATTGGTGCAAAAAATTAATTTAAAAAAAAAAAAAACAAAAATACAAGGAAGGAAAAAAAAAAAAAATTAAAAAAAAAATAAAAAAAAAAAAAAAAAAAAAGAAATT
>Ga0116227_10012042_pt1 | contig 14293 bp, 12 predicted proteins | sample S1TSphgellanicum_FD_89693 | JGI IMG/M metagenome (GOLD analysis project Ga0116227, IMG submission 89693) | Host-associated microbial communities from peat moss isolated from Minnesota, USA - S1T2_Fb - Sphagnum magellanicum MG | ecosystem: Host-associated > Plants > Peat moss > Unclassified... | reverse complement strand
TTGATTTGCTTGTTGGCTTTGAGCAGGCTTAATAAATCTGCGATGTCTTCCTGATCAAAACCTAAACGGTGCATGCCACTGTCAATTTTAATGTGTACGGGATAAGAAAAATCATGCGTATTTAATGCATTCAAAAATTTCTTCAGAATTTCCAGGCTATAGATTTCTGGTTCAAGACGGTTTTTTATAATGGTTTCAAAAGCAGATTCTTCCGGGCTCATGACCATAATTGGCAGGCCAATGCCGGCTTTGCGTAGAGCTACGCCCTCATCTGCATAGGCGACGGCTAAATAATCTATTTTATGGAACTGGAGCAGGTTGGCAATTTCAAAACTTCCGCTCCCGTAAGAAAACGCTTTCACCATAGCCATAATTTTAACTTTTGGATCAAGTTTAGAGCGGTAAAACTGAAGGTTGTGAATCATTGCATTTAAATTGACCTCTAAAATGGTGTCGTGTATTTTCTGCGTAAGCAGCTTGCTTATTCTTTCAAATGCAAAACGGCGCGCCCCTTTAACTAATATAGTTTCATTGCTGAACTGTAATTTTGAGAAAGCCTGTATAAAATCATCTGTATCAGTGAAAAATTGTTTCTCAATGTCGAAAAAGCTTTCAAATTTCGCCATGTTAAGGCCGACTCCGATTAAGCGTTTTACTTTTTTTTGCTCCAATAAACTGGCAATTTCACTATACAGTTCATGATCGGATTTGCCGGTTTCAAATAAATCAGATAGAATAACTGTTTTTTTAGCATGCTGGTTCTGTTGATTCAAAAAATCAAGGGCAATGGCCAGTGAAGAAATATCGGCACTGTACGAATCATCGATAATAGAGCATTGGTTGATGCCATTTTTAAGTTCCAGGCGCATACTGATCCGGTTGAGCTTTTCTAAGCGTAAATCCGCTTCAGCAGGCGAATAGCCCATGGCCAATAAAGTTGCCCAGCAGATGATTCCGTTTTCTATTGATGCACGGTCCTTAAAGGGCAACATGCACTCAATTTCTTTGTGTTCGTAAACGGCTCTTAAATAACAGTTTTCTTCAATAGGTTCAATTGCAATTACTTTTAAATCAGCATCTTGTTTGGTGCTCCAGCTAAACTGTTTTTTGCCCGGCAGGTTTTTAATATGAAGCAGGCTGATGTAATCAGGTGAGTAAATTAAAAGCCCCACATCTTTAAAAAGTTTTAGCTTTTCAGTAAGTTTTTCCTCTTTTGATTTAAATCCTTCGGTATGAGCCTCGCCAATATTTGTTAAAATGCCAATTTCGGGCTGTATAATTTCTGTAAGTACCTGCATTTCATTTACAGCAGAAATGCCCGCTTCAAATAGGCCAAGTGTATTTTCAGGTTTGATCTGCCAAACCGACAAGGGGACACCAATTTGCGAGTTAAAACTTTTAGGGCTTCTTACCACATTAAAGTCTGTGGCCAGCAACTGGTATAGCCACTCTTTAACAATGGTTTTGCCATTGCTCCCGGTGATACCAATAGTTTTTAATTTAAATTGTTTACGGTGGTAAATGGCCAATTTTTGCAAACCGGCTAACACATCATCAACGTATAAGAAATTACAGTTTGGCATTTTTTGTTCAGGCTGTGCAGTACTAACTACAAAACTCCTGATTCCTTTTTCATAGGCATCGGGAATAAAATCATGCCCATCCCTATGCCCATTAATCGCAAAAAACAAAACGTTTTCTGGTGCAGAAACAGATCTGCTGTCAATTGCCAGGTGGAGGATAAGTGCTTTGTCATCAGTGGTATGAGTGTTGGCATTTATAATTTTGGCAATATCGGTAATGGTGTAAAAGTGTTTTTGCATGATTTTCTAATTTCAGAAAAAAATAGGCTATTGATTTAATTTTTACGAATTTCAGTAATTATTTATGAAAACCGATAAACAAGCACCAGTATATTTAGATAAAAAAATGGCCCTATCAAAGGCTGAGCATTTTTGTGCTTATCAGGAACGGTCTCAAAAAGAAATCAGGACTAAGCTGTTGGAGTGGGGGATAAGAGGGGATGAGCTGGAAGAAATCATCTCGGCCTTAATTGTGAACAATTTTTTAAGCGAAGAACGCTTTGCCTATGCTTATGTTTCAGGTAAATTTAACATCAAAAAATGGGGAAGATTAAAAATTAAGCAGGGGCTAAAATTAAAAGGTGTACCGGATAAGCTTTTGAACAAAGCACTGTACAGTTTAAATGATGATGAATATGAAGCCACCTTATTGCAGCTGGCGCAAAAAAAGGCAAATGTGCTCACAGAAAAAGAGCCCACTAAGCGGAATATGAAACTTATTGCCTTTTTACAGAGCAGGGGTTTTGAGAAAGATTTGATTTTTACTGTACTTAAAGTACTTTAAGGGCTTTGTTTTAAACTTTGGTCAAAAATAAAAGTAAATTTATTTGGATGATAAACAGCTATTTAAAACAAATATTTAATTTTTTATAAAAAATAGCTTGACAGAATTACAAAACTCACTATATTTGCATCACCAAAAACAAACGGTAACACGTTTATGCGAAAGTAGCTCAGTTGGTAGAGCACGACCTTGCCAAGGTCGGGGTCGCGAGTTCGAATCTCGTCTTTCGCTCTAAATGCCTTCCTACCAGGAGGCATTTAATTTTAAAAGGTTAATCACCTGCTCGGGTGGTGGAACTGGTAGACACGCAGGACTTAAAATCCTGTGCCCTCAAAGGCGTGCGGGTTCGATTCCCGCCCCGAGTACAAATACAAAAAGATCGAACTGAAACCTGTAAGCAATTACGGGTTTTTTGTTTTAAAGCAAAAACCGGTTTAAAGGGATTAAGGGATCAATACCAAAAGTTGTGGACTATTCATTTTTTAAGCATACAATTGAGTTAGCCGGGGCAGATTCTTTTTAATGGCAAGCTAATATTTAAAGCGAAATACGATGACGGCATTCTTTATGAAAGCAAGTATAATCGGTTAATAGAGGATCATGGTCGCATTTTTCTATTTCTTGCAATGGATGGGAGACCGAATCTTGATCGTTTAAATGCATTTTTAATTCATCCAACAAAAGCGATACTGGTTGCCGATGCTATACTTTCAGCAATTAAAGATTATGATGGTGATGGATATTTAGAATTTGGGGGACGGGATTTAACGGAAATATATACTCACCCAGATTCAATGTGTTATGTGCCTACTGCTTATTATGAACTGCGAAAAGGAAAGATTCATCCAGATGGTGCGCTTACAAGAACTGAGGATATTAAAATAAACGGCTTGTACCTGCCTCCAAACAAACAGCTTGACCGAAATGGTTTTTGCTGTAAAATCATACCCATACCGGGAAAGAAACATAAAACAGCTTTTCAAACCCAATAAGTATTAATTCTAAATCATTTATGAATTCAGATACCATGTTTTTTCTTGCTGCAACATATATTTAGTTGATCAGGATAGCATTACAACGTAGTGCATTTTAAAGATGGGTCATGGTTATTTCACGGTGATAACAGGATATATACATCTGAAGCAGCAGCGAAAAAAGTTATGCCCGCTTCAATAATTAAAATAGATTAATCAATATTGCAACTCTCCAGCTTGCCAAAAGGCTATTTGCAAAAAGAACATCAAAATAGCACCCCGGACTTGGAATAAATTAAAGGATAAAGATTGAAAATCCTTTTGGCAAGGATTAGGTTAAAGGAAACTGCAGACAAGCAATTTATAAGAAAACCCAATAATCAAATTAAGTGCTGTATCTAGGAGCAGGAAGCACGAATACTTTTTAATAAAATATTTAGGGTTAACTTTATAGCATAAAATAAGATAAATGTTTAGCGAAATACCTCCGGCATTAAAGGCAAGAATGCAATATTTAGAAGAAGTTGATCGGCGCGACCGTACAGACGGAACGCCCAGAAATAAACGTCTGAGGCAAATTACTTATGATACCGGACAGCTTTTGGCCATACTTGCTGTAAATATCCCTAAAGGCGAAATTATAGAAATTGGTACCAGTGCAGGTTATTCTACACTATGGCTCGCATCAGCTGCAAAAGAGCAGGGCAGAACGGTAAAAACCTATGAAATTGACGAAGAGAAGGTGGCGCTTGCCAGAGAAACCTTTCATTTTTCAGAATTAGAACCACATATTGAATTAGTGCCAGGCGATTTTTTTCTACATGCAGCGGCACTTGGCCCTATAGCGCTGTGCTTTTTAGATGCAGAAAAAAGTGTTTACCTGCGCTGTTTTCAAGAAATAGCATCAAATATGGTCAGCAACGGACTCATCATTGCCGATAATGCAATTGACCATTATGAAGGTATAAAGCCAATGATAGATGTGGCTTTAGCGGATGACCGTTTTGACTGTCTGACTGTGCCTATAGGAAATGGGCTTTTTATCTGCAGGCGTAAATAACCTGGGCAGTTTAGATTAATTAATCATTAAAACTGTTAATTTAGTGAAAGTTTTTAAATCTATAATAACGCTCCATGTTTAAAAATATACTTTCTTTTGATGGAAGAATCCGCCGTACAGAGTACGCACTCTCACTTATAATTTATTATGTTATTTATTTTTTTGTAGCAGTATTGCAGGATAAACCAAATTATGCATGGATAGGCATAATCTTATTTTTTCCTATTTATGTGCTTATTGCCCAGGGTACAAAGCGTTGCCATGATCTTCGTAGAACAGGTTGGTGGCAGATTATCCCTTTTTATGGTTTTGTTATGCTTTTTAGCACAGGCGATTATTGACCGAATGAGTATGGGGATAATCCAAAAGGAGAAGGGAATATAGATGATGATCCATTTAATAATGACGCCACAGCAATTTCGGCCGAAGCAAGTATACTCCCTATTATAAATTCTGATTTCAGGACAGAAGAAAATGCTAATCCCTAATCAACAGATGTGTTTTAAATTGCATGAACAATTTGATTATACAGGGGGATTTCTTAAAAATTTTATTTGAAGAATTCCGACTATTTAAGCACAGTTTAAATACGTTAATTTATTTAATAGTAGAATTTGATTGTAAACAAACATTCAATTACAAATGCGTAATTTCCTTTTATTTGTCAGTTTGATACATATTGTATCGTTCTTTAGTGTTGTAATTGATTTAAAAGCAGTTTGATAAATTGTAAAGAGGCATAATTTATATAATTTAGCTTAACTAATTTATAATCAGTTTAAAGATGTTTCAACGTTCTCACTATGCATGCTTTTTTCTCATTTTTTCAAGGTCCTTTCCATGATATACCCATTCGGATTATTTTGGCATTATGCACTGGTCATCTCATAATTGCTGTAGGAAGTTCATTTGGCTTTTTTGAGGTCATGTTTATAAATGGGTATGGACAATCTTTAACCGGAAGTTTTTTCATTGCCCTTTTATTGGTGCAAATGGTTAATTCAGTTACCGGTGTATTGCATGTGCGTTTGCCTTTTGTGCCCCCTTTTAAAAAGCGGATTGTCATGCAGTTTATTTTTGGGGTGGGTTTGGTAATCCCAGCAGCATATTTACTGGCCTGCCTGCTTTTTAAAATATTTGGTTATGATATTGATGAATCACAGTATGTGAACACCGATTTTCCCCTTATTGTTACGTTTATTTTACTGTTAAATATATATTACTGCTGTTTTGATTACCACTTAAACCAAAAAGCACTCCTTTTAAAAATTAAATATTACCACAGAAAGAAAGTGATGCTGGAAGCAGATGAAAGCCTGAACACTATTGATCTGCAATACCTAAATGTTGCAGAAACTGACCTGGCTTTTGTTTATAGAGAAAAAGGCCTTTCGATTTTGCATTTTATCAATCAAACAAATGAAGCAAAAAGTACATCAATAAGCATCATTAAAGAAAGTCTCCCAGATGAAGATTACTTTATGATCAATAACTACTGTATTGTACATCGCTTGCTCATTTATAAGTACGAAGCCATTTCATCCAGAAGATACCGCCTGTTTTTACGCAAACCATTTGAACATTACAATAATAAAAGACAGGTTGAAGTGAGTCAGGATTTTTCAAAAAATTTTTTACGCTGGTACAAGGATTAACACCCTGTTAAAACGTTGTTATAAATCCATTTTTTATTAAAAGTAATTTATTTTAAAATAAATTACTACTATTTCTATAGACTTTATATATTTGTAAAATAAACGAGCGAAAAAGGAGCGCATATTCTAATTATGATTTTAAATAAAATTGAGAAATCCAATATAGAACCTAAAATAACATTGATAGGAGCAGGTCCAGGTGATCCAGATTTATTTAGTTTAAAAGGAGTGAAGGCATTAAAAACGGCAGATGTTGTTTTATATGATGCAAATGTAAACGAAGCACTTTTAAATTATGCGCCAAATGGCATCCCAAAAGTTTATGTAGGCAGGCAAACAGATGATGAATCGTTTTCACAGGAAGCGGTAAATAAATTAATCATAGATTATGCACTGAACTACGGCCACGTGGTACGCTTAAAAAGCGGAGATCCTTTTTTCTTTGCCAAAGGATATGAAGAAATTGATGCGGCAGAATCATATTCAATTCCTACAGAAATTATTCCTGGAATTTCAAGTGCAACAGGTGCGCCAAGCTTGCAGAAAATACCAATGATTTATAAAGACCTAAGCGAAAGTTTTTGGGCGGTTACTGGTACAAACAATAAAGGTGAAATATCAGAAGACCTGTACATTGCCGCAAAAACAAAGGCAACTATTGTGGTTTTAAACGGTATTGAAAAAGTAGCAGAAATAGCCGCTATTTTTCAGGCCGAACGTAAAAATATGCTTCCAGTAGCGGTAATCCAAAATGGATCAACAGCGGATGAAAAAATTGCCGTAGGCATAGTTGATACCATTGCTGAGATTGTTCAGGATAAAAAGATTACAGCCCCAGCCTTACTTGTATTTGGAGATGTAGTATCTTTGCATCCGCAGTTTCAGCCTATCAGAGATTTTTATGAAATTATAGCTCAAGAATATTAATCAACCTAAACCAAAATCAATTTTTGAACCACAGGCCCAGCCTGTGGTTTTTTTGTTGTAGGATTTTTTATTGTGTTTAAAATCAAGGTCTTAAAATCCAAGTTTCTAACGCAGATTAGTTTGCTTTAAAATCATAATCTAAAATTTGCAAACAATAAAACAATTAGTATCTTAACAGGGTTATCTACTTCAAATATTAATGGAAATTATACACATAAGTGCAGAGTGTTATCCTGTTGCCAAAGTAGGCGGATTAGCCGATGTGGTAGGAGCTCTGCCAAAATATCAAAACAAACTTGGGCATTTTGCCAAAGTAGTTATGCCAGCTTATGATACTAAGTTTATCCGTGAAAATGACTTCGAGGAAGTGTATGATGCATGGGGGAGTTTTGGCTATAATAATTTTCATTTCCGTATCCTTAAAGAAAAGACAAATATACTGGGGTTTGACCTCTACATTGTACATATATATGGACTTACCAATAGACCAAACGTATATGGCTATGCAGATGATACGGAGCGTTTTGTTGCCTTTCAAATTGCTGCTTTAGATTGGATTGCACAGTGGGAGCATAGGCCGGATGTTATTCATTGCCATGACCACCATGCCGGACTGATCCCATTTATGGTTTCTAATGTGGTAAAGTACCAAAGCATCAACCAGGTGCCTACCGTTCTTACTATACACAATGCGCAATACCAGGGCCAGTTTGGCTGGGATAAATTATATTATCTGCCTGCTTTTGACCTTTGGAAATCGGGTTTGCTGGAATGGAACAAAGATATTAATCCATTGGCTTCGGCAATTAAATGTGCCTGGCGCGTCACTACTGTTTCTCCAAGTTATTTAGATGAAATCAGTGACCATGCACGTGGCCTGGAAAGCTTACTTAGGCAGGAGCGCGGCAAATCAGTTGGTATTTTAAATGGAATTGATACCGAGGTTTGGAATCCAGATACAGACCCAATGCTGCATACTACGTTTAACATTAAAACAGTCGATGCCGGAAAAGAAGCAAATAAAGCTGAATTGTGTAAAATATTTGGATTAGATCCTGCAAAGCCACTTTTCACCTTTATAGGCAGGTTAGTTGATGAAAAAGGAGCAGATTTACTTCCCGACATTTTTTATAATGCCCTGCTGCAGCATGAAGATGAAATTAGTATTTTAATGCTGGGTTCAGGAGAACATTGGGTAGAGGGCAGGTTGAATCAGTTAAAAGATATTTTTGGAGGCCGTTATAATACCTATATCGGATATAATGAACAGCTTTCACATCAAATATATGCAGGAGCAGATTTTTTACTCATGCCATCAAGAGTAGAGCCTTGCGGCTTGAATCAGTTATATGCACTAAGGTACGGTACTGTGCCAATTGTTAGGCGGGTAGGTGGATTGAAAGATACAGTAACCGATATTGGTGATGGAGGTTTTGGAATTTGCCATGATCAATCCAGTGTATGGGATGTGAACCATGCCATAGATCGGGCCATTGTATTTTATAAGGATAAAAAAGCTTTTAAAACTGTGCGTAAAACCATAATGAAAATAGATCATTCTTGGGATCAAGCTGCTAATAATTATATAGAACTGTACCAGATATTAAAATGAGTTTAAACATGACAGATAAAGTTTTAGGGGTAATTCTTGGCGGTGGCCAGGGATCAAGGCTTTCGCCATTAACACAAACAAGATCTAAACCCGCTGTGCCCATTGCAGGTAAATACCGCCTGGTTGACATTCCAATTTCTAACTGTTTAAATTCGGGTATACACCGGATGTTTGTTTTAACACAGTTTAATTCAGCATCCTTAAATAAACACATTAAAAACACGTATCATTTTAGTCATTTTAGCACGGCTTTTGTTGATATTCTGGCAGCAGAACAAACACCCGAAAATCCAACTTGGTTTCAGGGTACTGCCGATGCAGTTAGGCAGTGTATGCACCATATTGTGAACCATGATTTTGATTATATCCTAATCCTGTCAGGTGATCAGCTGTATCAAATGGACTTTAAGGAAATGATTCAGGCGCACATTGACAAAAAAGCAGAAATATCTATTGCAACCATTCCCGTAACTGCTAAAGATGCAACCGAATTTGGTATTTTAAAAACAGATGAAAACAGTTATATTTCTTCTTTCATTGAAAAACCCAAAGCCGATTTATTACCAGAATGGGTATCAGATACAGGTCCTGAAATGCAGGAACAGGGACGCAATTACCTTGCATCAATGGGTATTTATATTTTTAACCGTGATCTACTGATCAAACTTTTAAATGAAAATCATGAAGAGCGTGATTTTGGTAAAGAAATTATCCCCCGTTCCATAAATATAAATAAAGTATTAAGTTATCAATATGAAGGCTATTGGACAGATATTGGAAATATTTCTTCATTTTTTGAGGCCAATTTAGGCTTAACTGATGAATTGCCTAAGTTTAATATGTTTGATAATGCACATACCATTTTTACACGGGCTAGGATGCTTCCGCCATCAAAAATTTCGGGTACCACCCTCGAGAAAGCGATCATTGCCGAAGGCTGTATTGTACAGGCCAGCAGGGTAGAGCATGCAGTATTAGGAATTAGATGCCGCATAGGCAAAGAAACAACCATAGCCAATGCCTATATTATGGGTACCGACCGTTATGAAACTTTAGAAGAAATAGAAGAAGATGGAGTATTGGGTAGGCCTTTGATTGGAGTAGGTGACAGATGCTATATTAATAATGCCATATTAGATAAAAACTGCCGGGTAGGTAATGATGTGCATATTAATGGGGGTACACATTTGCAGGACGGAGATTTTGGCCTGTATGCAGTTAAAGATGGTATTGTTGTTGTTAAAAAAGGAGCCATTATTCCTGATGGCTTTACAGTTTAAGTTATAGAACCTAAAATATATGTAAATCTCTGTTGGTGAAAATCAGCAGAGGTTTTTTTATGCTATGAATGGCCATTAATTTACTTGGTGTCAGAACTTACAGGCTGAAAGCTAAAAATCATACCTTTGTTTATGCAAAAGTCTTTCACTGATCAGTTGGGCAACCACATTACAATCAACTATCCCCCAAAGCGGATCATTTCTGTGGTGCCATCGCAAACTGAACTTCTTTTTGATTTGGGTTTAGATACAGAGATTATTGGTCTCACCAAATTCTGTATTCACCCTATAGAAAAATTTGCAGGCAGAACCAAGGTTGGGGGCACAAAAAAACTGAATATCGACCTGATTAAAGATTTAAAACCAGATCTTATTATAGGCAATAAAGAAGAAAATACACAACAGGACATAGAAGAGCTTGCTGCGCTATTTCCGGTATGGATGAGTGATGTTTATACTGTTGATGATGCCGTATTGACCATTGGACAGATTGGTGAGCTGGTAGACCGTATGCCTGAAGCTGCTTATTTAAACCATCTGATCCGGGCTGGCTATAATGATTTAAAATTTTTGGCAGCTCAAAATCATATTGATAAAAGAGTCGCTTATTTTATCTGGCGTAACCCTTTTATGGCAGCGGGCAAAAATACATTTATTGATGATGTTCTGTTAACAAATGGGATGCGCAATGTAGTTTCAGAAAGCCGTTACCCCATTATAGATTTGGAACAGCTTAAAGCCTTAAACTGTGAGCTTATTCTGCTTTCCTCTGAGCCTTATCCCTTTGCGCAAAAGCATATTGAGGAAATAAAGACTGTAGTGCCCGAAATAGATATCAAAATAGTTGACGGTGAAATGTTCAGTTGGTACGGCAGTCGCTTGGTTAAATCCGTCCAGTACTTTTTTGAATTCCAAAAACTTTTAATAAATAATGGATGAATTGTTTTTTAAATTATTTTAATAATTATATCTTAGTTTTTTAAATAATTTAATTAATGAAAAAGGTTCCCGTAGTTAAAAAGAGTTTATTTTATTTATTTGTGTTGAGCTTGGCCTCTTGTAGTTCTTACCAAAACAAGACTTCAACAGAAAAAGCAGTGCAGAACAATATGTTGTTTTTTGATCAGGAAGTTAAGCCGGATCTGGCTAAGCCATGTTTTGCAGGAGCGTATTACCATAAATTGGTATCAAGTAATGATTATTGGCTTGGAATAAGCGGTACAGTGGTCTTGCCTAAACTCATTTTTGATGAACATAGAGAAAACCCTAAAAAACCTGGGCAGTATCTGGATAATCCATCCATATACCTTGGAGGCAGAATGGGGGGGCAGGAAACAGATATTGGCTTATCATGGGAAATTATTAAATATGATAACGGGCAGGTATCAGGAGAAAAAAAAGCCTTTAGGCCATTTTTACGTAGAACAGCACATGCAAGTGGACAGAAAGCTGTATTTGAAAACGAGCCTGCAATTAAAGATTATTATTGGTATCCGGGAGAGGAGGTTCATTTATCTTTAAAAATTATTGGCGATAAAAAATTAAGGTTTACAGCAGAGGGGGCAGGTAAAAAGTTTGAAAGAGATTTTGAATGTGATGGCTATCATTTTAAAGCCATTGGTGAATTTAAGCGTGTAAATGCTATTGATCAAGTTGCAAATGAAGGTAAGCCGGTAAAGCCCACAAGAACCAAAATTGAAGGCGCAGTATGGACAAAAACTGATTTATACCGAATGGTGGGTACTAAGGTTATAAAAGTACCTATGCACAGTGGGCGATATACAGAGATGTCATGTCCGTCGGCAGCTAATTTTTTGGTAAAGCGTACAGAGGAAGGTAAAAAAATAGGCGCAGAAGAAGTGAGCATTAGTGGTATGCCTTATTAGGAGATTATAATAAAGATTGTGTAAATTGTAGCTTATTTCGGGTTTAATCCGTTTTAGTTGATAAAATCCTAAAGAAATTTCTTTAGGATTTTATCAACAATAAAAACAAATCATAAACAGATGAGAAAAGCACTCTTTTTACTTGCAGCGGTTGTGCTCTTAAATGCCTGTAGCTCCAAAAGATCAATTGATACTTCAAATACCGTTGCACTCAGCGGACGGATTGATAAATTAGGCATGTCAACATTTCAATACGGCACGCATTTGCTCAAAACAAATCATAAAACATATGCGTTAAAAAGCAATGCACTAAACTTAAATGATTATGTAGCTAAACATGTAACCATAAAAGGCACTCGGGTAGCGGGCTATCCATTAGAAAATGGGCCAGAACTGGTTGAGGTAAAAGAAATCAAGGTACATTAACCTAAGTTGAGGTAAAAATCAGGTTTGACTTAAGTTTCTTGGTAAAAAGATTTAAGCGATGTAAAATGATTTGATCTAAACCTGAGTTACTTAGCTTAAAATTGAATATAAAACAGAAAAAAAATATCAAAAAACTTTCATTTCCTTTTTGATAATTCATTCTAATTTCTATCTTTGCAGTCCTTAATAAATCCTAACTGCGGAAGTGGCGTAATTGGTAGCCGCACCAGACTTAGGATCTGGCGCTTCACGGCGTGGGGGTTCGAGTCCCTTCTTCCGCACAATAAGATAAGGCCGTTTCAATGTACATTGAAACGGTTTTATTTTTTAAAATGATTGATTAAGAAACATTAAATTATTATGCGGTTTGAGCAATGGTCTCAAATCTCACATCTCGATACTCATATCTAATAAAAATGAATATTACACAGGAAAAAACCGGCAACTTAAATGCTGTTGTAAAAATCAAAATTGCACCTGCAGATTATACCGAAAGAGTAGATAAAGCCATTAAAGAACAAGCCAAAAAAGCACAACTACCTGGTTTTCGTAAAGGGATGGTTCCAACAGCGCACATTAAGAGAATGTACGGAAAAAGTATTTTAGTTGAAGAAATCAACAATTTGTTGAATGATACCCTATCTAATTATATCGCGGAGCAAAAGTTGGAAATTTTAGGACAGCCACTTCCAAAAATGGATGATGAGAGAGAATTTAAGTGGGATAATACGGATGAATTTGAGTTTGACTATGAATTAGGCTTGGCTCCATCTTTTGAAGTAAATATTACATCAAAAGATAAATTTACAGAATATGTAGTTAAAGCTGATCAGGAAACGTTAGAAAGCCGCATTAAAAATATTCGACGCAGCTATGGTAAAATGACCAATCCTGAAGTTTCTGCTGCTGATGATGTACTTTATGCAGAATTAACACAGCTTGCTGCTGACGGTTCTGTTTTTGAAGGTGGCATTACCAATACTGCAACACTTCGCTTAGATCAAATAAAAGATAAAAAGATACTTAAATCATTGATCGGGTTAAAGAAAGATGATGAAGTAACCATTGATATTCAAAAAGCTTTAGAAGAAGCACCTGCAATTGCAAAAGCTTTAGGCATTTCAGAAGAAGATGCCGCAGACCTGAAATCAAATTTTAAATTAGTAGTTAAAAACGTTAACCGTTTAGAAGAATCTGATTTAAACCAGGAATTTTTTGATAAATTATTTGGGGAAGGTACAGTAACTGACGAAGCTGGTTTCAGAGCAAAAATTACGGAAGAAGTTGAAAGTATGTTTAAGCAGGATGCTGAGCGTAAATTATCAAATGATATTTATGCGCAACTTGTAGAGAAACAGAAATTTGAATTGCCTGATGAATTTTTGCGCCGTTGGTTAAAAGCGACAAATGAAAAATTAACAGATGAAGAGTTGGCAGAAGGCTATGATGATTTTGCAAAAAACCTGAAGTGGACTTTAATTGAAAACAAAATTATTAAAGATAACGGCATTGAAATCAAGTATGAGGATGTTGTACAGGCTGCAAAAGCGAAATTAGATGCACAGTTCAGAATGTATAGCCCAAGTCCGCTTCCTGAAGATCAGTTGGCACAGTATGCAGTACAGTTTTTACAGGAAAAAGAAAATGCCAACCGTGTATTTGAGGAAGTTAAAGCACTTAAAACTTTCGATTATATCAAATCTGTTGCTACTTTAGAGCAAAAAGAAATTGATTACGATAAGTTTATTGCGCTAAGCAAGAACTAGTAAAGTGTTTGGGTTCAGGTATTTGAAAATAAAATGTTCTTTTATCTGTAGGGCACTCAATTTTAATTCTATCGCTTTTGGCAGTTGTTCATAGCTTTAAGAGGTAAATTGCCCGATAGAGCTGACCGATTGTCAGTTGATAAAAATATAAATTTGCAGAGCAGCCCATCAGGGCTGCTCTTAGCATATCTACTATTGTTATATGGAACCTAAGGTTCATTTCCAGTAAGGAATTTGCTCATTATCTGAATATTGCGCATCTGTCGGTTTTTGAAAGTGCAAATATTTTGGTAGTATTGGAAAGAAGAAAATATATTTCTGACACAGAACTGCTTTATTA
>Ga0116227_10012040_pt1 | contig 14296 bp, 11 predicted proteins | sample S1TSphgellanicum_FD_89693 | JGI IMG/M metagenome (GOLD analysis project Ga0116227, IMG submission 89693) | Host-associated microbial communities from peat moss isolated from Minnesota, USA - S1T2_Fb - Sphagnum magellanicum MG | ecosystem: Host-associated > Plants > Peat moss > Unclassified... | reverse complement strand
TGGTATGTTTTATGTTCCCTTATGTTCCCAAATAATTCCCAATAGCACCATTTTTTGACAAAAAATATCACAAATGATTTTTAAAAATGTTTTACCTTGTCAAGTAAATATTTCAAGGGAGAGGATATACCAATGCCCACTACCACTTTTTACAACCGTCGGATATATGAAACTGACATGGGAGATTAATCCTCTTAGGAAAAATTAGAATAGACCAAGATAAGTGAGATTTCCCGGGTCTTGGCGGCCTGATTTCGTATGGCCTCCTCCGCCGTTGGATTTATCGCCTAGATCTAACGTCTCTGCTGACACATCTACATGAACAGGTACGTAGTAGCAAGCTAGCTAGCTTAGCTGTAACGTCCTCCCCGTCTTTCCCATAAATCCTGTCTTTCCTATAATGTTGGCTTTCTAAAGATGTCTGTCCATCCCCGTCTTTCCCATAAATCCTGTCTTTCCTATAATGTTGGCTTTCTAAAGATGTCTGTCCATCCCCGTCTTTCCCATAAATCCTGTCTATCTCTCTCTCTCCCACTGTCCGTACTGAGCGGAGTTAGGGGAAGGCTTCCTTCGTCCGTACCGAGCGGAGTTAAGGGAGGCTTCATCCTTCCTTTACTATATGTAATAATTTGTGGAGGTTGTGAGAGTGATGGCATTGATTTATGAAGGAGTGATGTTTTTGGGATGATTCGTATGGTTTGGAGTGTTTTTTTTTTGTGTGGTATAGTTGCAATTGGTGCTGGTGGTGGAATGAAGCTAGTGGATGATGAGAATAAATAATTGCATTTTGGATAAGTTAAACACCAATTTGCATTTTAGTTTTCTTAGGAAGATTGATGTTTTGCTTTGGTGTTGTGATCTATGTTGTAGGATACAAGAAAGATCAATTGATAGTGTTCCTAGATGATTGGGACATTATGCTTATTAGTGTTTCCAAATTGTTATTGCAAAAGAATCAATGTGGGTTGTCGTTGTGAGTATGTTATAAACAATATGGGGATTCTATGTGGGGTTTAAGTATTGTTTGTCTTTTATATCACATCAGACAATCATGCTAGCCTGATGAAAAGAGATCTAAAGGATTTGATCCATCTATGCCATTATGTTAGGGTCTATTGTTAAATTAGATTGGAACACATATTTATGAAGGAGCTTGGAACACAAGGTGTTGTAGCTAATGAATTACTCTCATAAACATATTTTTTTTGTGTTTACAAGTGTTTATGATCATGTTTGATATGTGTTATGCCCCCTTTTTTGGTATCAAAGTAGTTTTTAGCATTCGAAAATACTAAGTTTTTGTCATCAATCAATTTGAGACTACTTGTGATTAACATTGGTTATTTTAAAAATATTTTTTTACATTTGGTTGTGCTCAGACTTACATTGCAACTAACTTGTGATTAATGTTTTCTTCATTCTTTCATTTGGACAACTTTTAACATGGTTTTCATTTAAAAGACCCATTTATGTCCCATTAGTTGCAAATGTGGTCAAATGAGTTGCAACTTTATATGTATTCAAAATGTATTTTACATCTTCCAAGGTGTATGGGTGTATAGTGGTGTATTAAATGTATTCCATTCATTAATATGTAAATGAATATTAAGATGTACATGTATATACAATGAATTATGTGTAATGGTTGAATTTTAACTATATATGTGTGTGTGTGTGTGTGTGTGTGTGTGCTAATAAAAACAAAAACTCAAAATTTTCAACAAAATTAATTACTGCAATTGATATAAAACTATGGTAAATTCACTATAATTATAGTTGTTATACATTAATTGTAATAACTATATAATTTAGAATCAAAATTGGTAATCATAATTTATTTTTAAAAAATTCAATTACTATTAAAAATATTCATAATTTTTTTTTTATAATCACATTATTTGATGTAAATATTATAATTATAATAATTTAATTACACTAAGTTATTATATTTATTACTTATAATAATTTTTTAAAATAAAAATATTATTATAACATAAAATATAACATTATTTACTAATATCTTAAGCAATTAAAATTATTATTTAAAAATAATTTTAATTAATTAATTAATTAATCAATCAATTATGGAAGTGATATAATTTATAATTAAACTTAATTATTCATATATTTGTAAGTTATAACTTATAATTTTTATTTCAAAATTTCTTTTAAAAAATTATAAAAAATTAATCTTGTGAGTAGTATAATAGGAATTAACTGAATATAATATTATATAATAATTAAAATATTAAAATATTACTTATGTAATTTATAATTTAATTTGGTATTCATAATTTTAAAAATTAAAAATAAAATATTATTTCAAAAATAATAATCTTTATATAATTAAAATTTCGATGTAATTATTGGATATAAAGAATTTAAATATAGTAAATTATTTTATCCACTATTTAGAATTAAAATTTTAAAAAAAATTAATTGTTATTACATAAAATTTTAAGTAACAAATGATAATTTTAAAGTAATGAAAATTAATTATTTCAAAATAATTTTAATTATTTTATCTTTACATCAGTTACATAAGTTTCATAATTTATAATTTAATTTAATTATTCATAATTATTAATTTTATTTTAATATGATTTTAAAAATTATAAAAATTTATTTAATTAATTTAAGTAATAATTGATTAGTTAGTTATTTCATTAGTCATTTATTTATTTTTATTATTAAATTATAAAAATAATTTATAAAAATAAATATGGAATAAACCTTTTAATTGTAAATAATTTGCAACAAAATTTTTTAATCGCAACATAATTTGCAATTAAATTTCACCTTTAAAAATTTATTCCATAAGGTTTGTTTTCCATTTTCATTTTGAAAAATGTTATAGACATCATTTTGACATGATGAAAAGAATTCATTCATGATTCACAGTTAACTTTTAATTCGTTCATATTTAACTTTTAATTCATTTCTAGTTAATTCATAGTTCAATTATAATTAATTTGTAATTCATTTTTAGTTCATTATCATTTAACTCTTAGTCAACTCATAGTTAAATTTTATTTAAATCATAATTAATTCATAATTCACTTATAGTTAGTGGGCACATGGAAACCTCCATGAACTAAGTCCCCAAAAGGGTATAATAAAGATAAGACCCCACATTACTTTTAATTTGTTCAACATTAATTTGAGGTACAATATTATTTTATAGCCTTGTTCTGTTTTTTTTCATGTTTATGTTTTCTTATTACATTGCAATAATGATCTATTTATATTTTGGTCTTTCACACTTTGTACTTTTGGTTTTAGCTTTGTGTTTTTATCTTGGTTCCTTTGTTTCATGTTTTGGATTTAGACTTAAACCTATCCTTTCAATATTTGTCTTCTTAATTTTTATGCATGTGACCAAAAAATATTTAAAATTTTGTTTATTTTACATTTTCATATTTAAAAAATGGGCCATATGTGATGAACCAATTGAAAAGGCTTAATCCAAAATAAAATAAAAAAATTTATGCGCCTACATTTTAATTAGCTCATTTCTTTTACCCAACCTAACAACTTAATCATTTACTTATTTACCTACCTAAATATATATCTAACCTAGGTAGGTAAGTAAAATTTATGCACCTACCTTTTAACTAACTTACTTCTTTAACCAACCTAACAACTTAGTTATTTACTTATTTACCTACCTAAGTGTAGACCTAGCCTAGGTAGGTAATACATGTTCAATGTAAATAAACAAATAGGTAGATCCTTTTTACTTACCTACTTAATTCGACCTACTTACATACCTACCTATTTAAATTGATTTTGGAAATTTTTAATTAATATGCTATATGTCACATTTTGATTGTTCACATGGCACATTCCAATTATGTCATGTGTCATAATTTAAAACTATTCAAACATATAAATTGGACGTCTTAGATTATTTCATAATTATATTTAAAATATTTAAAATAACAAAAAGATGGGACACATGGCAACACATCATTTGGTCTCATTGTCCACCAAAATAATTACATTTTAATTACAAATGATAATATGTATATGGCTAATTAAAGGATGAAGGTGTATTTTTGTGATTCTTTTTTCATCCAAAATTCATTGTCATTTTACAATTAATGTTGTATGCAACTTATTTGACATGATTAATGGGATTTTAGTTGTAAATGTCACTTGTGATTAAAAACTAATTGCAAGGACCATTTGCAAATTTCCACTTTTCTCTAGTTTCAAACCATAAATAATCTATACATTGGCAAGGATCGGTGATGTCTAAAGTTGCTAAAAAAAAATTAGACAAGTAACAACTTCCAACTCTTTGATATGATGCATGACCATGGAAGGCACGAGTTGGAGAAAAACTTACCATGAATCCAAAAGCAAGGTTGTCATTTTTTATTAACCAATGTTGGATAGATAACCATTACCAGGATAGATAACCATTACCAAGTATTGTCCTATTGTGTATAGCTAGTTTTGCAACTATTGAAATAATGGGATTCAACCCACATGAGGCTAGAATTGTTGGGGATTTTGTTATTGGAATAGTTCATTCAAGTTTCCAAAGTTACAACAACTCTTTGGTTGATGACTCCAAGGCATGGCTACAATTGGGTACTCCTTTGCACTTTCAACACTAGATTTTTCTTTACCTCCCAATGGTCCTATTTGTCAACTTGAGCAACATATCATCCGTGAAGATCCAAATGTTGTGCCTAAACTAGAACATTTGTGGATCCCAATATCCAATAATCACTTTGAAGGAGGAGTTCATTTTTATAAGCTAAAAATTGAATAAAAGTTGAACAAGGGAAACAAGATTGTGAAAGTTGAATTTTATGGACAAGAAGCACAATCCTTGTGTTGGAATCTCTATAGGAATGGGGATAGACATTTGGAATGACTTTTCATTGGTTGCAATATTATTCTCCTCAGTTTGAACATTGATGATAATTGAACGCGATTTGTGAAATTTGAAGAGGAAGAAGGTGAGGCTGATTTGGAATTTTTATGACCAAGTGGATGGTGGGCAACAATGGATGAACAAGCTAAGAACAACTCCAATGCAAATAAACCCACTAATCCATCTATCTTTGATTTTGATATCCCTACTTTTGAAAATGTAAAATATTAAGTGATATTTGGATTCCCATAATATCAATATCAAAACAACATTATATCATATTTTATGTTCTAGGCATGGAGATTATGTTTAGGGTAAAGGATAAAGCTAGTAATGTTGATCATTATGGTACTATATCTAGGTTGTTGAGTTGGAAGTTGGAAATAGAAAATTGTTGGATTAGACAAAATTTGGAAAGCATAGATTTCATTATGAGCATTGATGAGAAAGGTGTATCTTTTGCTCTTTATATGCAATAAGTGTAAAAATTAAATTTCTGGAAATTTAAAGGAGAACTACAAGATGACAAGTCCTAAAGGCACGGATGAATTGTTCTGGGGCAAGAAACTTGAAGATGTCACTAATTGGGTGGAGAGGTTAGAAATAGTTGCAAAAGTACAAGGCATTGATGAACAAAAAAATTCAAAATTAATAAATTGAACCTAAGAAGCAAGGTGAAAAAATGGTTTAAGAAGTTACCTATAACTCTTGCTGATTCGCAAGTCGTGAAAGCAAATATGTTATTGAAATATGGAACTATCGATAAGAAGGAGATTAGAGGCAAGTTGGATGTGATCAAATAAGATCCCAAACAACGAGTACAAACCTATTATGATGTAATGTAGAAACTATTCATGAGGGGCAAGATTGAGGATGTTAAATAGAGGAGGAGGTTTTTTTCTTGACTTCATCCTAATATTAGGAAGATGTGTGTAATGAGAAATTATGAAAATATGGATGTTATGTTCATTGTAACTTTGGAAGTGGAGTGGGTATCAGTAGAACTAAAGGACATGTTCATTTTGAGCCTTTGAAGGAGGAACATGAGGAGAGAATGATGAATGACATGGTGGTGGATAAATAGGTTAGTGATCTTACCAAATTTAAGCAAGGGATTTTAATAAATCATGGAGCAAGTTCCACAAGAGGATAACTCTTTTGCATTCCAAATATGCAAATCCATGGATCGTGTTGCTACAATGTGTCCAAGAATATATTGGAGACTTTCAACCCAAATGTTGTAAATGTGGTCTTCTTTGTAGGACAAAAAAATGTGGTGTTAGATGTGGATATTGTTCAAGAGTGGGTCATATAAGGATAAATGTTAGAAAAAGGAAACATATGTCAAAACATTATTTATAGCCAATAATTACTTGGAAGTCCTTGTTCATGATGAAACAACTATTTTGGAATAATAATATTGACTATGTGGGACTAAAGATGATATGTTGTTTAGAGCTAAGATGTTGAAAAAAAAATTGTTGGTGAAAATATAGGTACTAGAAATTGATGTAGTCGATGATAGAACTATGAAAGTTAGTTGATATCATGAAGGAAGTATCTACTAGGTCAAAAATCCTTACACATCTCATCATTTAGGCAAGATTGCCTTATTTCCTATGGAGACAATTTTGTCTATTTTTGAGGAACTATAATACTTGGAAAGTTTTGTGAAGTTGGCAAGGAGGAAGTGAGATTAAAGTTTGAAGTCAACGAATGTGATTAGAATCAAAGGAACACTGGTAGTTCATAAAATTTGCATCAACAAGAACCACTATAATTAATAAGACCTTGCATATGTTAGTGGAAATCAAAAATCATCTAATGGAAGGTTTTGTTGTTACTCGACAATCATGTCTATCATGGCAACTAGTGTGGTTCAAAAATTAGGAATCATGCATTTGGTGACAAGTTCATAATATTATAAATTTGCTTTAGGTGTAGTGACATAAGCATTGGGAAAATAAATGAGATATGTACAAGAGTTGGAAAGATATAGTGTTTCGTGACATTCATGATTATATACTCAAACAATGATGACCTATTGTTGGGATTGAATTTTTTGATCAAAATAAAAGCTATTGTAGATGTGAAGAAGGGGACAATCCAAGTTAGGCAAGGTCCTAGAAATAACATATAGATACTACCATTAAACATGGGTAACATGTTGCAAATGGTCAAGGAGAAAGTCCAACCTAAGTCTAATGCAAATGAAAAAGATGCAATGAAATTAATGGAGTTAGGTTACATCAAATGGATATCACTAGGGATATGTAGATTTTTTTATGATATTTCAACAAATAGTCAAACCAATGGGGAATTTAACCATGATGGATTTGAAGATAGAGACGATGAATTGGAAGTTGATGAACAAGATGAATTACCGGGTTTTAACCTGCATGGAAATCATGAAATGCTAGAATTTCAAAACAATGGATAATAAAATTTTGTGATGCAAAAAAAACTTAACTAAATCATCAATCTATTGTTGGAGGAACAAATTAACATCATATTTGGAGAACTTTCAGAATTTGATGATTTTGAATACTATATGAAATGTGTTGCAAAAATGAGGATGAAGATACAAAAAGAAATAGTTAGTGATAAACAATATAGAAAACGTCCAATAGTGTTTCAATTAGGGATGGGAGAGGATAAGGAAAAACATGATGTTACATCTACAAATATCAGATTTGATGAAAAGTTGTAAGAGAAGTGGGACAAAATCAAGTTCAAGAGCAAAATTGACATAATTCTAAATCAAAGAAAGGTTGATCAATTGTGGTAATTGTTGGAATAATTTCCAAATGTATTTGTTTGACATAAGGGTGAATTAACATGTTGTAAAGTTGGGGAACGTATTGTGGATACACAAAGTTTTCCACCATGTCAAACTATTCTTGGTAGATTATCATCTTGAGAAGAGGCAAAAGTCAAAAGAAAGATTGATGTTTTGATATCATTGTGGAAAATGAAACCTAACACATCTTAATATGCTTGTAGAGTAAACAATGTACATTAGGGATTTAGCCACTGCAACAAATGCATTGAGAACATTGTCATGGTTTTAAAATTGGTACAATCCAACATAAATTACATTGAAATGGACAAAAAACTACACATAGCATACACAAATGAGTATATTAATATTATAAAGTGCAAACAAGCCTACAAAAAGTAACATGAATGTTCAATTTTTATATTATCAAACTACATTCACAATAATTATGTGTTGTTAGTGCTACTTGTAATGTACATAAATATAATCATAGCTGTTGTCTGTTATTAATGTTGCTAAAAGACTACCTATTTATAATCAAAGTTGTAAGACAATTTGTACAAGTATTCAACCATTTATAAAATGTAACACCAACAAATGAAAATAATAATTTGCAAATCAAAATATATATAACTTACCAACATTAGAACAACTTGCCAATGCAACTTGCCTCCTTTGATTTAATTGATGTAATTTTGCTTCCTTACAACCCTCAAAAACCTCTTTCTTCAACATATCCTTGTCAAACTTTTTAAAGTCAAAACTAACATGCTCCCAAACTCTTCGATAGACTCAAATGTAAGTCTAAGGTGAAAATAACGAAAGAGTAAGGAATTAGGGCATGCTCTTTAACTTGCAGCATTTTGGGGGTAGAGGGGCGTGCTGGAGCTCCAAGATGGGGATTAGGAAGAGTGACAATCATCAACTATTCACACGAACTTGCATAAACCAAACAACAATTTGGATAGTGCATAGTTTGAACACTTTTGGTGCATGGATGAGCCACGGGTAAACTCGAACTCACAAGGATCACCACGGTTTGGACTTGGGGGAAGCCATCACCTTCCCCCTTATAGTATACTTTATGTCTGGCCATGGGGTGAACACCCAAATGGCATTTGGTCCCGAGACTCCCAAGTGGGAGTCTCAAAATTCTCAATATTCTCGTAACTTTGAAGGCCCATAACTTCGTGTGTAAACCTCCGATTGAGGTGATGTCTGAAGAAAAGTTATAAACCTTGTCAAAAGCTTTCCAACGATATGTGGCACTTCATTTGCACATAAGGAAATCGAGGCGATTCTGGACTTTTAGTGGTCGGGAGTCAAATTGGCAATTTGATTCTTGGCCCTTCTTTTGGCCATAACTTATGTTTCAAGTATCAAAATGGGTCATGCAAGCCAATTTTAGAAATCTACACTCCAAAAGCTTTCCAATGATATAAGGAACTTTTCAATCCAATGAATTTTGACCCCTGTAATTACCCTTTAAATATTCGAGAGTCCATTGGGACTCCAACTCCCAAAATGGGAGTTCATTTGGGAGTGTGGGAGTTCATTCCCTCACACTCTTTTGCATTCCCAGGAGTATGAAATGTGACTCCTGGGCTTTCTTTTGGCCCGCACCTTTACAAGCCCTTGCCTTGGTCACGAGCCCAAGGCTAGGGTTGCGACACACTAGATCAATAAAAGCTAGTGCATCGATGATGGGAGGAATGTTTGCGGTAGTAGCAATGAGTTGTTGAAGAGAATGGTTTACTAAAGTAGGTATCAAATTTGGATTATTGGGCATAGTCCCATGATGTGCAATGACAATTTGCAGTGCAACTTGAGAGGCGGTGGTGATGGCTGTGGCATAAGTTGGATTAAGGATTTAGGTGACGCCCAAAATCCTCAAAGAATGTTGTTCGTAGACATCCAATGCTTCAGAATGCACATAACGGGCTAGTTGTTTAAATGCGAACGCTTCAGTGTAATTAAAGCCATATTTGAGCTCCAATTCACAAATTATAATTGAGAAAGTCACCTTGAACTCCCTCAAAAAAATGGTACTTGGTCTTCTGCTGAACTTCTCAATTCTCCCAGGGGAACTATTAACCTCCATGGGTTATATGGGTGTAGAGGTAATGGCTTGCAACGGACTATACGGTGATGGTGTGAAAGTTAGTGCGATAGCAAGTATACCCCACTGATTAACCCCTCCAAATGGACTTTGATGTACCGTTGATGTAATGTAACTTGAACCTGAATTCTTTGTAGGAGTTGTACTAAATGATGGTGGCATTGTAGACGCTTGATGGTATCGTCGTGAAGATCGTGGGCTCAAAGAAATCGGCTCAAATGATTGTGTGTTACTTCGTAGCTGATACCTTAGCTCTAGTTGAGTGGTAGTGTTCTCGTCATTCGAAGACATGGTGTTGTCCCATGCCCCAAAATTTTGTAGCAATATAAAGCACTAGCTACAAGGTTTTAACACAACCTATGTAATTAAATGCAATCGTAATGAAAACTAAAATGTGAAGTGCTTAAAAAAACATACCCTAAATAGCTTTCAGTTTCTATAATCACTAGTGCTAAATGACGAAGTAGAGGAAGAAATAATTGTATATTTATGTATTAATAAGATTACATAAATGTATGTATTAATACAAAAATAACATAGATATATGTATTAATACAAAATATGTAGATGTATTTATTAATACGAAAGTATATAGATGTATGTATTAAATAAAAAAACCTATATACAATCTTGAAGAATACATACATATAGTTCGAAGAATACGATATATTGATGGGGATATGTTGGTGGATGGACATCGGTGGATAAAATGGAATCGGATGGATGGAACCATGACATTGATAGACGTCGGACAGATGTCAAATGGATGGATGTTGGTTGGGTAGATGTTGATGGACGACAACGCAACGACCATGGCATTGTAGAGCAATTTGCGTCCGTGAGTTTTGCAAAGATGGTGGATGGTAACACGATGGAAAGTGGTAGTGCTGCAAAACGACCTGCGTTTGTGAGCTTTACAACGATGGCGTGCAAAAGAAAAGTTTTTTTTTTTTTTTTTTTTTTTTTAGATGGAAGGTAAGTAAATTTATTAAATGCAAATTTAAGAAAAAAGAAAAAATGGATGAGGAAACAATTGGGTATGTTGGGGTTGGGAAGAAAATGTGGTTTGGAGGTTTTAAAAAGGTGGGGGGGAAAAGAAAAATTTTTTTTTTTTTTTTTTTTTTTTGAGATGGAAGGTAAGTAAATTCATCAACTGCAAATTTCAGCAACAAGGAAACAATGTAGAATCTAAAAGAAAAATCTTAAAGTTCTTGTTTCTGTGTGTGTGAGTTTATAATTGTTGGAAGACAAACCTCTATTTTCTTCCTGTGCTAGCTATAATGGGGCGACTTAGCTTTCTTTTAGCGACAAAGGACAAAAGAAAGTAATGGCTTAGCTTGGCTTGATGATGATGATGAAGAAAAAGAATTCCTAAACAGAGGTAGTTGGTTCAAAGGAAGGCAACGTAGGAGCAAACAATTGAGTAGCAAAAGTTTGTCCAGTCTTCACTTTCGCGACGACGAACGAATTGCTTTTGTTCACAGGAGCGCACTCAACTACTATCATTATATCCCCTTCAACTACAACTTAGAAAGCTCAATGTCAAGCATTGCTGCATTTGAAATCATAATGCATAATATAAAGCAATTACTACTACAACATGTAAAAAACAGCTCATCTTCTTCTTCTTGCTCCTCCCACCCTCCTCTCTTGTTATAATGGGAGTTTAATACAAGTTCTCTTTGTAGATCAAAAGGGATCTATGAAGCCAGTGCATTAGTGTTGTACACCAAGAATGCACTTCCTAGAAACAAACTTCCAAGAAGCATAGCCCAAATGGCTAGCCCTGGTACTCCTCCTGCGTAGGAGTCGCCAGTTTCTAACCATTCATCAGGCGCGTAGATGGGATTGTTACCATTTACGTTTGCACCATATTTCTTCACAAACTGATAAACTCCCTTCCCCTTAGGAGTCTTGCCTGTAGCATCCACACCCTTCCACCACTTGACATCCCTAGAAGGACCGAGAGGTTCTCTGCGTTGAACTTTCTTGCTAGCCACAACTTGGAGAGAAAATGAAGAAGAGAATAAACGAAAGTGCACAATGCGCAAATGCAAACAAACACAACGCACACATGCACACAAAGACATGAACAAATCTGGATGTATATTAGAGCATAAATTCTTAGCAAGTACTTAGTAGGCGTGTGAGTGAGATCAGAAGCTTAGTCTTGCAAAAGCTTGTAGTAGCAGCTACTATGGGCTTTTCCGGTGTCTCTTTTCCTTCGCTTATGCTGTTGCTAGTTATGGTTGTTGTTGTTCTTGTTGTAGCTATAATATAAGAGTAGAAAAAGAAGAAGTAGTAGTAACTCAAGAACAAAAGAAACCAGCAAACAAAAGAAACCCAAGAAACTCAAAGCTAGGAAAAATTTGTTGCTTTTAACATTAAGTGACAGTGAGTAGTTTTTTGACTTAAATTGAAAAGAAGGAAAGAAAACGTAGTGTATGTAAATGGTGGCCGTGTAATAGCCATCGTGAACATGTAGAAATCCAATCTAACTATGGAGGAAACTCTCCCTAACAAAGGAATTTTAGAAAAATTGACAAGAGAAGGGAAAAACTTGGCTTCTTATACAGCTGTCAACAAAGCTGAAACCCTAAACAAGCCATAACCCTAAAACACCTGATAACGTACAGTAATTTAAGAACGTACATTAACCTTAAAGGCACGATTGGCATGCCCGTAACCGGCCATCATGTATGAGGCCATGCATACGGGCATGACAAAGAATCTAAAGAAGATTTAGCATTTAGTGACAACACATTTTTAGAAAAGTGTCCAAACTATAGAAATGTGGTAAAAAATTGCTCAAAACTAACTGTTGTGTTAACAATCAGCTAAAAAATCTGTAAAACATTTTTCTCAAATTTTTGTGATTTAAAATAAACATGGACTTTGTGAGAGTACATTCTTATTTTCTTTTTCTTTTTCCTTTGGGGTTTTGTCATTGAGATGGGAAAATCCATCCGAAAAAAGACGATGCCTCCATTATTCTTCAAATCTTAAAAAATTCTACTGAAAGATATTAGTTAAATTTTTTTCCCTAATAGGTACTTCGACACTTAAAACTGGTTCTCTGAGTATGGTTACAAATCTTTAAAGCATTACAAATAGAATATTACATAATATGAAACATTAATTTGATTATGAATTTTTTGCAAAACCTAATCGTAACCTATCCTAAACCTTAGCCTGAGAACCATCTCAGATTGGACGAGAGACACATGAAGCTCCACATTGGTTATTTCCAACAACTTCTCGGTTAGTGTTTTCAGCTGACAGATATCTACTGTGATCACCTCCAATGGCTACTGGGAAAGAGCCGCACAGATATCTGATGGGTGTCTACTGAGTGAATAGTGATATCTGCCCAACACTGGTATCCTTAGCGTGGTACCAGTGGCATTGTGTTCTCAGTCAAGCCCATCATTGAGATTTGCCTCTTTTGCTTGTATGTAGATTGTCATGTTTGGTAAATTTCTTTCATCAATGGCTTGTGTTGCCTTGAATAATGCATCTATGAACAGAATATTTTGAACTAGAATACTAGCCTCTTGAAATCTGTGATAAAGGGTCACAAGATCAGTTTTTAAGTGACCAAAACGTAACAGTAAAAACATTCCAGCTAGTTGGGTTAGTGGATGGTAGGGTTCTAGTTAGGGATGTTTCTGCTGTTGATGGGAAGTGGTTCAAGGCGTTGTTTCTCGCACTGGAAAATAGTATTGCTTGAAGGCACCGGGAAATTAATTGCTTTTTGCAAAACTCATGATTGCCAATTCAATGATGAGTTGTTGAAGCTTCTGGAAGAAGGGGATGAACTCAAAGAAAGGGTGTGAATATGAAAGCAGGAGTGGATGGAGCTGAAGAAGTTAGTTAGCTTGATCAGGTGGTTTTTGGAGGTGGCAATAGTTGTCGGCTTGAGTGAAACAACAATCACCAATGCACCAGTTCAGGATGAGGCCGTTCAAGGGTTCAACCCTCCGCCCTCCTACCTCCCTCACCTCATTTCCTGCTCACTCCATCTCCAAAGCTTAAAAGAGTTCATGAGCTTGAGTAGCATAGAGTTTCGAGGAAATGTAGACACAAGGCTTGAGGAAGGTGGAGAGTTCAACGTTGAAGGAATTTGGAGAGGAAAAAGCAAGAGGAGTGCTTCATCCCAAATGCAGAAGGGAAAAAAGATTACCTTCTCTACATTTCTTTTTCTTCTCTATGATATTTTTTTCTTTGTGGTTTTTTTTTTTCTTCTGTTTGACAAGAGGTAAACTCTCTCCTTTCTTTATGTTTTTTTTTCTTTTTTTCTGTTTGAAAAGAGGTAAGTTCCCTCCTTTTTCTGCATTTTTTTCTTCTTTATGATTTTTTTTCTTCTTTTGTTTGAAAAGAAGAAGATGTTAGGAGAACTTGAAACGAAAGGGCAGAAGTAGGAGCCAAAAATGAGAGGGCAAAGCGAAAGCTTGAAAGTAAGCTCCTTCCCTTATTTGCATTTTTTTTCTTCTCTATGGGTTTTTTTTTT
>Ga0116227_10012038_pt1 | contig 14300 bp, 10 predicted proteins | sample S1TSphgellanicum_FD_89693 | JGI IMG/M metagenome (GOLD analysis project Ga0116227, IMG submission 89693) | Host-associated microbial communities from peat moss isolated from Minnesota, USA - S1T2_Fb - Sphagnum magellanicum MG | ecosystem: Host-associated > Plants > Peat moss > Unclassified... | reverse complement strand
TAAAAAAAAAAAAAAAAAAAAAATAAAAAAAAAAAATAAAAAAAAAAAAAAAAAAAAAAAAAAAAAAACTCCCTAATACTGGTTCCAACCTATCAGCCTGTCAACCTACCTACCAAGTTGGTTCCAACCTATCAACCTACCAACCAAGTTGATTCCAACCTATCAGCCTATCAACCTACCTACCAAGTTGGTTGCAACCTATCAACCTACCAACCACATTGATTCCAACTTCTCAGCCTACCAGCCTACCTACCAAGTTGGTTCCAACCTATCAACCTACCAACCAAGTTGGTTCCAAGTTCCAACCTATCAAACTAACTACCTACCTACCTACCTACCGACCCACAAAGTGGGTTGGAACCTAGCTACCTACCAGGCAAGTAGTGGGTGGGTGGGTGGGTAGGTTGGTGGGTGTCTTAATGATGGGTGCAATAACGGCGGTTTTGTCTGTTCCCGGGTGTGGTAGGCGTGAGGCGTAATGGCTGCACCACCTCCATCGCCCCTCTCTCGCCACAGCAGCTGCTCCAGCTCCCCTTGCTGCTCCTGGCTCCCCTTGCTGCTCCTTCCTTCCCATTGCCCTGCCCTGCCCTTGCCCTACCCTGCCAGCTGCTTTTCTTTCTCCAACACCACCACCACCACCACCATCACCACCTAATTCTCACAACAAAGCTCATGGTAACCAGCACCAATGCTCATGCAACAACAATCATCATTATCCTCATCATCATTAGCATCATCATCCTCCTCCTCCTCCTCATCATCATCTTCTTGCTGCATTTGCAATGGCTCCTTCTGTCATTGTTTGTAGCTGCAGCAGCAGCAGCAGCAGCAGTAGATTATTCAACGAGGTCTTTGAAGCAGCAGCAGCAGCAGCAGCTCTGTTTTATCAGAGCTAGAACTGTTTGTCGTTTTGGTGTCCTACTTATACTGCCTCCTCCTCCTCCTCCTCCTGTGGCTGCTGCTCCTCCTCATCTCTTCCATCAGGAGACGAGTCTTCTTTTCCCTTTTGTCATATAGACAAAACCAACAACAACAGCAGCAGCAGCAGCATAAATAGTAGCTGCTCATCTCCTCTCTACCAGGACTCGGTCTTTTTCCCCTTTTGTCGCTTCTATGTCTGCTTCATCAAAAGACGTCTTCTATATTTGCTTGCAGGTATTGTGGTTTGGTTTCTGATCCGTCCGGGGAAGTGCAGCTGCTCTGGCGAGAAAAAAAGACTGGGGGTGGTGGGTCTGAAGAAGAGGAGGAAGAGAGAGACACAGAGAGAGAGATAGGTAGAGAGAGATTGGGAAGCAAGTATGGCGGGTTCAAATGGGGTGCATCAAGCAGCAGCGGCAGGAGGAGGAAGAGGAGGAGCTGCTGCTGCGGCGTTGTATGCAGCAGGACGATCTCAACCGCCTGGAGCTTTGAGTCCCCTGAGCGAGACTTTGTGGAGAGCGAAATCAGAAACGATGACCAGTAGCGCTGCGGGAGCAGCTGGTGATCAGCAGAAGCAGCAGCCGCATCGTGACTTCTCTGCCAGACTCACGTGGGTAGACTTGTGGGTGACTGTCACTGGCAGAGGTCCCAAGCATGCCATCTTGCAAGGCCTCACTGGTATACATACAATGTTCTCTGCACTCCCTCTGTCTCTGTCTCTCTCTGTGTTCGTCTCTCTGCTCTCTCCTCTGCTCTGCTCTCCATGTCTCGTCTGTCTCTCTGTGTGCAGCTCTTGATGCATCTTCCAGAGTTTCTTTCTTGTTTTCTTGTTTGCTTTGCTTTCTTTCTTTATTTTCTTTTTTTCTTGGTTTGGAGCTTTGTTGTTGCCCCCGCACCCAGTGGTATGTATCTATGCTCATTTTTGTAACCAGTTGCAATGTGGTAGGGTACGCGGAGCCGGGCTCGATAATGGCAATCATGGGTCCGTCAGGAAGTGGAAAATCAACATTGCTCGACACACTAGCAGGTACAACAACAACCCAAAAAATTCATTGATCTATCCTTTCTGCAAGAACAGCATGGATTGGAGATCTTAAGATTGGCGAACATTTGTTTGGGAACCAGATCGGAATTCTCCCCAAAGAGGAGATACCCAATTCCAAAAAAATCTCATAAGCTCTTGCTATGCATCCAATACAGAGCTTGCTACATACCTGATATACAGCTTATATTCCTTCAGACTTGATGAGGATTGTTACAATTTCTTGATCTGAAATTTATGCTCTGCTCAATTGTGGTAGTGGTGGTGGTGGTATTTCTTGCTGTTGTTTTGTGTTTCAGGAAGATTGGCCAAAACTGCATCACAAACTGGTGAAGTTCTTCTGAATGGACATAGAAAAACCAACCTCTCATATGGAATTGCTGTATGGACTCTCATTCTCTCTCTCTCTCTCTGTGTGGAGAAAGCATCTTCTTTGGCATTTTGCTCAGAAGTTGGACTCTCTCTCAGAACACATCTTCTTCCCATTTGCTTTGCCATTCTGCTCAGAAATTGGACTCTCTCTCATATCTCTCTCCCTCGGAGAACACATCTGTTTCACATCTGGTTTGACTTTTTGCACAGAAATTGGGCTTTCTCTCTCAGAGAAGCCATCTTCACATCATTTTAGCAACTTTGCACAGAAATTGGGCTCTCTCTCCGAGAGAACACATCTTCTTTGCAATTTTGCACAGAATACAGATTACAAATACAGTTAAATTTCACATCTTGAGCTTTCTTACAGCAAATGAAACAGAATTTGCAAGTTCAGTAATGGTTTTTGGGGTTTGCTGTGGCAGCAGTTGTGATGTTGGTGAATTTTTTGTCTTATTCTTTTTTTTGGGGTTGATTTTGAGTGTGGCTTGTGGCTGGCAGGCATATGTGACACAATCAGATGATCTCATAGGAACTTTAACAGTAAATGAAACCATATACTATTCAGCTTCATTGCGGCTTTCAAGCAAGATACCACGAGCTGAGAAGAAGGCAATTGTGGAGAGCACAATCCGAGAAATGGGTCTTATGGAATGCAGAAATACACCAGTTGGGAATTGGCATCTGCGAGGACTGAGTGGTGGCGAGAGGCGACGCCTAAGTATTGCTTTGGAAATTCTTACTCGACCTCGTCTGCTCTTTTTGGATGAACCCACCAGCGGCTTAGACAGGTAGGTATTGTAACTTTTTTCTTTCTGTAGAATTCTTTTAATTTTTATAGTCTTGAAAGACTGAAAACCTGCTTTGATATGCAAAGTCTCCCTGTCTTTTGGTCCTTAGTTTGACACCCTCTAATCCCTGTTTCATCCTCAGTCTGTTTGTAAGTAGGTGAATTTGGGTACCGATTCATGAAACTGGTTGTCAGTTCAAAAGAAATGGAAGAATTTATTTTGACCTAGGCTTAATTTTAGTAAAGAATATGGGCAGCAGCAGAAGTCAAGTTGCAGGCCAGGAAAAATCCAAAACCAGGGATGAAACTCCCCTGGAATTGAGAACCAATTTAGAGTGATAAATCTAGTTTGGTCTCCCTTTTTTTCTTCTGTACTGATTTCATCCTGACTTCTCATGTGGTCTCCAGTTTTGGTGAGACTCTGGGTGCCAGTAGTATGCTCAGTCTGGGGTACTTTATGGGTAATTCTATTACCTTAAAACAAGTGATCTTAGAAATGGAATTGTGTGCTTTTTTTTGGGCGGGGCACACTTTCCAGTGCTGCAGCTTTCTTTGTTGTGTCAACTCTGAGGAACTTAGCAAGGGATGGACGCACTGTTATCGCCTCCATTCATCAACCAAGCAGTGAGGTTTTTGAGCTCTTTGACAATCTGACCCTTCTCTCGGGTGGACGGCTTGTTTATTTTGGTGAAGCTCCAGCTGCAAGGGAGGTGAGTAGCAGCAGCAGCAGCAGCAGAATCTCATAGTTTTCTCTCTCTTTTTCTTTGTTGGCTCTCTGGTTTTGTGATGATATATAATTTTATTTTCTTATGCCTGCCACCCCATCAATGTCTCTGTGGCTAATGTAACAGCCTCTCTGTGGGAACCAAACAAACAAAACAATTGAATTGCCTGGGATGGTGGGTACATTTTGCAGCATTTTGCAGCTGCTGGGTTCCCTTGCCCAGCTCTGCGTAGTCCATCAGATCACTTTCTGCGTGCCATAAATGCTGATTTTGATCAAGTGAAAGCTACCCTCCAAGGATCCTTCAAGATCAAAGTGAGTAGTAGCTTGATATTCCCAGTAACAGAAAAAAGAAAAACTGTAATTGAAATATAGCAAGTAATAGAAGAAGAAATCCTGGGCGAGGTTTTAACAGCATTACTACCGATGTTATTTTGTGCTGCAATCTTCTCCTGAGTGTACCTTACATAGTTGCAGTGAGGTTGACATGATGTATAATGACTCAAGCAGTAGTGCACTGATTGATCCAATTTGAGTTTGTGGTAATGTGAAAAAAAGGCAAAGGACTTGGAAAGTGCGGATCTGCTGAACAGGATGAGCACTCCACAAGTGGTAAGGATTTTGGTTGAGGCATATCAGAACAGTCAATACGCAATGGAAGCAAGGGCAAGGATTCAGGAGATTCTCCAAATTGTAAGAACAGCATGCATGGCTACTGTACGAAAGTGAATGCATTTGTGCAAAGTCTATGTCTTTCAATGGTGGCTAGAAAACACTGTCAGGAGAAGCTGTTTACAATCCTCCTCCTCCTGCTCCTCCTCCTCACACATGTGTTTTGGGGGGTGGCACTTGATTTGAGGTGAATGCAGCAAGGCACAGTGTTAGAATCAGGTGGAAGCCAGGCAGGGTTTTTCAGGCAGAGCTTTACATTGACCCGACGCTCATTTGTGAACATGAGCAGGGATATTGGATACTATTGGCTCCGCCTTGTCATTTACATTGTGCTCTCTGTGTGCCTGGGTACAATCTACTGGAAAGTTGGCCTAGAATTTAGCTCTATCTTGGTATGACATTTCCTTTCTCTTGGACTTAATAAACATTTCTAAACAAGTTTTGCTTTGTATTTGACCTCTGTAGCAGTTTGTCTTTTTTGTCATGTCCTTGTTTACAGAGTACCCAAATGCCTAAAAGGGCTCCCAAAAGTGCTTGTAGCAAAGAAAATCAAAATCTTAAGTGGGTTTGGTGGGTTGTGCCCATGTTACAGTTTTAAGCTCATCTTGGGACATTGTTTTGTGACCTAATTCTAGTTTTGGGTGGTTTTGCACCAGGGGAGAGCAGGGTGTATTGCATATGTTGGTGGTTTCTTGACATTTATGTCCATTGGAGGCTTTCCATCTTTCGTTGAAGATATGAAGGTTTTTGACACTTCCACCAAATTTCCCATCCTCACGCTAGTAGCATTTTGCATTGATATTTGCAAGATAATTTTGTCACCAAATGCTGGCATCTAGTGAGTTCCATGTAAGGAGGCATGCATCATCACATATGACATAACAGTTGGTAGTATTGATGCAAGTGGAAAAATTAGGTTATCCTCCCCTCGCAACTACGTGCCTACCTTCCTACTCACCTACCTTGAAAATTCTCTTCACAATTCCAAAGACTTATGATGATGAACATGCCTCCCAACTAATAATATGAGTTTTGCTGATAATCATACATTTGGTGTAATATTTGTGGTGGTAATCTCTCGGACTTTTTGCAAGTTTTCTTTTGTCACAAGTAGAAATTGGTGGGTGTTTTGGATGCTGTAGGTGTTTCATCGAGAGAGGCTAAATGGACACTATGGTGTGTTGGCTTTTGTGATGGGGAATACCTTGTCATCACTACCATTCCTCTTCCTCATATCACTTGTGTCGAGCACCATTGTTTACTTTATGGCACAACTGCATTCGGGATTCGACCATTTTGCATATTTTGTGCTGTCACTCTTTGTGCAAGTGGTGATTGTGGAAAGTCTGATGATGGCTGTAGCCAGTATAGTCCCCAATTTCCTGATGGGGATCATAACAGGCGCAGGAATTCAGGTAAGAACAAAATTCCAATATCTTTCTGAAAAATCTGACAACTTACATTTTCTTCTACTAAATAATTAGCTTCTGAGTTAAAAAATAATCATAGGGTGCCTGATGAAAACTGACTATTCTATCACTGCCCATTTCCTGGTTGTGTTATGAGCAGGGTATTTTCATGTTGGTAGCTGGTTTCTTCCGATTGCCAAAAGATATACCAAAGCCTCTTTGGCGCTACCCACTTTCTTACTTGGGTTTTGATATGTATGCTCTTCAGGTTGGTAAAATTTTTTTGCATTTTCTTTGAAACCTGTATTATACTTCTCTTTGTTTGTAAAATAGTATTTGTTTTCTTGAGATTTTTTGTTGATTTTCTTTTTTTTTTGGAAAAATAAAGAATTCTATATATAAGAATTGTTTATTTACAAGTAAGTCTTCATGAGCTTTTCAGATAATTCCTTTTTCCAGATGTGGGGGACTGACATGGTTGTGTGTGTGTTTTGGTGCATGTTACAGGGAATGTACAAGAATGATTTTCTTGGACTGACATTCAAGAACTTTGTGCTGGATGGAGTGTCAGTCGGTCCAGACATTCCAGGCAGCTATGTGGTGGAACAAATCTATGGAATCCAAACAACGCGTGGGAAATGGGCAGATTTTTGGATTCTCTTTGGCATGATATTTGCATACCGACTCATTTTCTTCATTTGCATCAAACTGAAGGAGCATCTTGGCCCAATGGTGCGCTCAATTCTGACGCGCTATCGCACCAATAAAAGGCTTGCCCGAAGGCCATCAGAGCTACAGAATGTGATTAGGCCAGTTACCTCGTCACCGTCCCCAGCAGCTTCACCAATGAATGACTGTACACCATTGCAGAGAGTCCAGTGGTGATGGACGAACAAATGAATGGGGTTTTACCAACATCAACACCAACAACAACAACAACAACAACTACCCAACAGCCAACAAGCATCAGTTTCTCAAGAAAAAAAAGTGTAGGTTTGTGAAACTGAAACTTATAAACCTTAAAACCCTAAGTCCCTTAAAAACCCTAGAAACCCCAACAAAACAGATTTGTACAACCCTGTGTATGATGTAGTACTTCTCTCTGCAGGTTTGTGTGTTTTCTTTTCACTGCCGCCCCCAAACCCTAGAATAGAATGCTCTGCACAGGGGAAAAGCATGAACATATAAAAAATGTGCTTGCTACCCTTTTTTTTTATTAATTCTTTTGTGTAGAAGGTGAACAAAATAAATCAATCCAAGTTTGTTGCTCCAATTTCCCAAACAAAGTGAGAAAAAATCACATTTGAAAAAACTTAGGTCATCAAAACCAAAACCCTAAACCCCAAACCAAAACACCAACATATTAGCAGAGTCCTTTTTATTATTATGTCCAAAAAATTTACAGTTTGGGTTGTGAGAACATTACACAGACAGACTCTGGAATCTGAAGAAGAAGAAGAAGAAGATGAAGAAGAAGAAGATGATGTTATGGGTGATGATGATGTTACCAGTTTTTCCAGCCCTTATTGGATTATGCTGAAACTGTCGGGTCTTGTTATGTAAACAGTATTTGCTTGAAAAAAAAGGCCTTTACATAGTTCCAAGTAAAAACTTACGGTTGAATTTCAGTGTGCACTTGATATGTAATTAATACAAGTGATATGCAAAACCTAATTTTCATTTGCTGTTTTCTGTTGAATGTTTTGCTCTTTTCTGATGATGGGTTCTGGGATTTCATAGTCAAAAAGATTAGCACAACCTTATTTTCAATTATTACAAGACATTCTTGTGAATTGGCCAGTTTTTGAGAAGCTAAATTTCTGTGATGAGTAATTGGAACTGGTATAATATGGTGGATTTTTTGGAATCCTTCGAATGGTTGGTTGTTTGTCCACGGATTGTTCCAAAGACAATTTCAGAAACATGATTTCTAAAGAACAATTATCCATAGCTTTGAAATGGTGCACCGTATTATATGCTAAGTACATTATGTGGGATCAAGATACATTTGTTGTTTAGGGTTAGATCCAAGACTTGGCAAAACAAGGCCATCTTACAATGGAAAAGGTCATGTTTTTACTTAACCCTTGACAAGAAGAAGGTGGTGCATGATTTCAAGGTGATCATAAGAAAAAAGCCTTAACAAAATCTTCACCCATCAATATGCATGTGTAATTGGAAAGTTTGTTGGTTTAGTTGGGGGGTAAACTTCCCATTCTTCAAGCACAAAATTAAGGGAGAAGGCCCAAAGGAGTAAGCATTCCCCCAACCTAACATACAAAAAGATTTTGATTTGAATAGAAGAAATAGAACAAAATAAAACCCTTGGGTGCATTAAATTTTGTTTTTCTTTCCTTGTTTCCAATGTGTTCTCAACATGTTCTCATCATGTTCCCTTTGAGGTTCCCCAAGTTCCCAAGTTATTCCTTTCAGCATTCCCAATAGCACCTCAATTTTATGCCATAAATGGTTTTGCCCAAAGTTCGACTCTCAATTGTATATAAACAAACTGAAAAGGTGGGCAGTTGGGGTGCAAAACAACATTTGTTATTGCCCCAAGCTAATGGATGTTCATGTGTAGATGTTTTGTGCACCCATCCAATTGATGGGTTGTTTTGAAATCTACCCACCTACTTGTTGGGTAACTGATTTAATCATGCCTCTTTATCATTTTATTTTTTTGGGTTGTCCCTTGCCTTTCTGTATCACGAGGTTTCATATCACTATAAAATGTTTAAAAAAATTCATATGACTAATTTTTTTAAATGAAATTTGTTTGATGAACATACAAATAATTAGCTTCTATTATTTAAATTCTTATTAAAATGAGATTTTAAAAACATGATTTGAAGGATTATGCAATAATTGATTAAAATAATATATGTCAATTTTAAAATAAATTTAAAAAATACATATATAATTAATTTGATGTTATTTAAAAAGCTTCAATAAGGCTTTGATGAAGATTTAATAACAAAAATCATAATGGAAATAAACTTTATTGATTAATTTGTTTGTATTGTTGTTGCTTTTTATGCTATAAAAATTTATTATTGCCCTAGGATAGTAGACATGCATGTATGATTTTAGGTTTTATCAAGCATGTATGGGGCAAACACAACTAGTTTTTATTTTGCAACTAGGGTTCAAAGAAGTGCTTCCATTGGGGAGTGCTCAATGTTTCAAAAAAATTGTTGATGTGCCAATGAATATGGTTCTTTCAAAAAAAAGAAAAAGAAAAAGTTATGAGTTGAAATAATTAAAATGAACCACATTAAAGTTATTTGTAAAGTTGTGCCCAATTGGGCCCCACTTTCATCCCCTCTCTAACCCCTTATCCCTTGTTTAATGTTGTCCATAAAGTAAGTGGATAGGGGTCCAAGAAGGGTCCGAACTAGGAAAACCCAAGATGGATTCCTCAAATTGACGACATTTAGGAGTTAATATAATTATTAGCAGGTAAAAGACCGATCACTACCAAGTGGGTTTACAAAATTAAAAAATGGGATTAATGGGAATCCTAATAAGTACAAGGCACAATTAGTGGCCAATGGGGTTTTAATATTAAGAGAGAGTTGATATGACAAAACATTTACACATGGAATGAAGTGGGAAACAATATGTATCTAGTAATTGTGTTAGTTGTTCATCAAAAAGTGGAGCATTGCACAAATGGATGTGTGAACAACTTTATTGAATGGTGAGTTACATGAAGAAGTTTTCTTGATATAGAAAAAAAGTTTTGTAGAACTAGGAAAAAAAACATAGTTTGTAGGCTCAACAAAACACTTTATGGTCTAAAACAAGCTCCAAGAGCTTGGTATTCAAAGATAGATGTATTCTTTAAAGAATAAAGGTTGAATAAGAGTGATGCAAATTCAGATTTGTATCATTTTAATGAAGGAGAGTCGATCATGATCCTTGTACTATACCTTGATGATATTTTGATCATAGGGGTCAAGAACATTGAATGGTTAAAAAAATAGTTGGAAAATTGTTTTGAGATGTTAGATCTAGGTTAGCTTGGGAGGTACCTAGGCCTACCATGTTTAGCTTCAATCACATGCATTTCAATGTCACAAAGAACATACAAATAAGACATGTTGAAATTGGATACATGTAACCTTTCAAAAACACCAATGGTTGAAGGAAATAAACTCACCAATGACATGGGTGATAGTAGGTAGACCCAATTTTGCATAGGTTAATGGTTGGAAAACTTATCTATTCAACAAATACTAGGCTCAATATTGTGTTCATAGTAGGAGTAGCAAGTTGTTACATGTCAAAACCACGAATGTGGTAAAACTTATATTTTTTGACACATTAGATAGATGATTGACCATGGCATGTTCTACTAGAATGGAGAAAGTGATGCATTACAAGGCTTTGCAAATGCTAATTAGGTTGGTGATCAAGAGTCGAGATGGATTACTGGTGGCTATGTGTTCAAATTAAGATCAACACTTGTATCATGGAGTAGCAAGCAACAATCCACAATGGCATTGTCCTTCATTGAAACATAGCACAAAGCCCTAATGGAAGGGAGTAAAGAGGTTGTATAGCTAAGGAACTTATGCGAGACTCTAACCACAATATCTTGTGATAATACGAGGAGTAAGAAGATTGCAAGGAATCCAACATTCCATGCAAGCACAAAGCACATTGAATGTTGTTATCACTTTGTGTGTAAGAAGGTAAATGTTACAAGAAGTTGAACTTGTGCATGTGCCAACTAGTGAATGACTAGTTGACATCTTCACCAAGGCTCTAGGCAAAGAACAAGTTCGAAAAGATGAGACTCAAACTTCAAGTAATGGATAATAAGCACAATACCTTAGTATTTAGACTAGTCTTGAAGTAGAATTCACATCTAAAATTTCTAAGTGAAGATAAAATATTAACTTCAAAAGACACCCAACAGGGATGTGAGAGGGAATGTTAAGAAATTGAATTAAACACCTTGCTGATCAATTTATCTTTGTGTAATTAAATTTAATTCCAGGTTACATAGAAGACTATGAGATAGGCTTAGATCATATAAAAAAAATGACATCAAATTACTAGAAATTTCACATGAAAAAATATGGTGTCAATTACAAACATGCGTTACATTAGTCTCTGTAAGTTATGATGATGTTATGTGGCCATTTCAGTTAGCATGGTGGTGATAAGATAAATTAGCTAATTTGTAATAATACTCTTGTTAGTGTATAAATTAATTCTCTACTCCTCTGCACATTTTTAAACTAAAAAAAAATCATCAAGTCATTAAAGAGAAATTTGCACTGTTCATTTTCTTCAAACTCTACAGTTCTCACAAAAAAGCATGAGTCCATTTGAAGACAGGGTGAGTATAGTAAAAGCATAAGCAAACCCAAAAAGTACCAATTAATGGCAAAATTTTGCCTTTCAACCTGAGTTTTGTCCTGCCAAACTTGGCTCTAGAAATGCCACCCTGCAACAAAAAAAATTAAAATCCCCATAAATTTAATTGTTTTTCCAGAAATTTGGAAGTTAAACATTAACTTGCAATTGCTATATGTAAATATAAATAAATAAATAAATAGCATTAATTGAGAATTCAACCTCATTATCCCCTTCCTTGTAGGAACTAGAGACCAGATGTAGGTACTTATTAGGTAGTTTTAATAGTCATCATGTTAGCAGAACTGAAGACTGTAGATTAAACATGGGTGTTTTCATCCCCAGTTTTGACTCACTTTGCAGATTAGCCTCAAACTGGGCATGAGATAGGAAACATAAGACCAAAATGGGGTTTAAATCTGGGCATCACTTTACGAATAGCTTTTAATTAGTAAAAACTATGCCATAACTGCAAATTGAGTACAGAACAATCTGGTTTTTGTTTAGTTGGTACCGTAATAAGCACTTTAATGGGTTACAAACCCTAAACCCTAAACCACCAAAAATCATCTTTGAGAGAGATTCATGGGTTACTACCTGTAAACCCCGGATGCAAGAACAGCACCAAAGCAAGGGCCAATCCAGTAAACAAGAGGTGCCCTGCCCCAGTTTCCAGACACTAGAGCAGGACCAAATGTGCGAGCGGGGTTCATTGAAGCTCCTGTGTAAGGCACCCCGACTAAATGATCCACCAACACAGCAAAACCTATTGGGATTGGAGCGATCACGCCTACCCAAGATTATCAAACCACAGACATCAGTTAGAACCAGTGTTGTAAGTGCATGTAATTGTCAATAGCTGTGTATATATGGTGTGTAAATCCAGTGTAAGTGTAAATCATTCACACTTACATGTCCAAACTTTTTACACTTAACACTTATCCTGTTGCAGTGTATAAATATTTTTTAGTACTTACACTTACACAAGGCTAAGGCTAATTGTAAATATTTGTCAAATACATTCACACAACCCTGTGTAAATATTTTGAGGGCATGTAAGTGTAAGTGTAAATACTAAAATTATTTGTAAAGTCACCACCCTGTCTTTGGGCTTTGGGCCTCCTTTCACCCCCCAAACGCTTCTTTCAATGGTGTCCATAAAGGGAGGAAGTTTTATTAAATCTGGGAATGAAATGCTGGAAATCAGTGTCTAATAACGAGGTTCAAGACTAATAGTAGCGTTACTGGTAGGAGTAGTGAAAATATATGTAGCAATAGTGGAGTGGAGACGCTACAAAGAAAAAGGAAAGACAGGGTGAAACTCAGTTTACCACAAAAACTGAGGTCCCCCCCCCCCACCCTTGCATACTAATGTTTTTCTTTTGGGTAGGTTTTTATTTATTTTTGAATCTTAACCTGTTTGTGATCAAACTCAGGGTTCTAGTGTTGCTTTCCTTACTTTATAGATAATTTTATTATATACCTCTAATGACCATATCTTCTTGCAAAGTCATATTAAGTAGTTGTGGGTGTTATATTTTGAAATGGTTTTTTTTTTCCCTTGTAATGGGCCATTTTGTTGGCTTATCATCAAAACATTACGAAATCTCCCCTCCTCAAGTAAAAATCACATTCTTTACATTGTTTTACATAGCCATGTAAAAATCATATAAATATAAATATGTTTACATTTACATTGTTTTTACATGACCACGTAAAACTATATAACTGTATTTATTTTTACACGTATACTTACATTGTTTTACACAACATAAAATAAATTTACACGGTTCTACACTTGCACGAAATGTAAATAAATTTCATTATGAGATTTACACTTACATGGAGTGTAAGTCCCAAACCATTTACACACACAATACTGGTTAGAACGCACACCAAGAGGAATGTTGATTAAGGCAAGATTATGAACACCCCAGCTTCTTTGACATCAACTATAAGAAATGAAAGAAATTTTGTTGCGTAATCTATGAAAACTTGCCACCATTAATTTTTTTTTAGGGTAAACCCCTGACAATATTACAATTATTCGTAAAGTCACTCTGTCTTTGGGCCTTAGTTTGACCCTCTAATCCCACAATTTGGGTGTATCCATAAAGTGAGCACAATTGGGTACTGCAACCCGTTTCATAAAACTGGGTATCAGTTCATAAGACTTGCTGGATCTTATTCTTGAAAAGGCTTTGATGTAGTGAAGTGCAAATCAGAGGGGGGCATCATGTAAGGCAAATTCCAAAACTGGGGATGAGTGCCGTGTTGGGTGGTTCTTAGAATGAGGGATGGATACCCTTTGCTTATCAATAAGGTATATATACTTGAAAAATCCACCCACAAATTGTAATAATACTGGTTCTTAGAAGAAGTAGTAGATTGATAACCTGGACCTCGACGATCAACCGCGACGCCAAATATGACAAACACAAGTACAAACGTGAGCACCATCTCAAGCAGCAAGCCTTGACCTCCGTATATACCATTTGCCAAATCATGGGTGCCTAAGCTCCCAACCATAGTGCCGGGTGTTGACCACTTTAAGAGCAATGCCCCAAATGTTCCTCCAAGTAGCTGCACAAAAACACACACACACACTTTATAAATTTGTGGGGGGTTCCACACTACTTCTCACTACTAGTGACAATGGTTAAATTATTTTTTGTGGACATGATAATTTTGTTGTGATCAATTTTGCCTTTTCAAAAAAAAAAATTTTATAAATTTTTATTATCTGTCATTTTGTTTCATTAATTTTATTTTTTTTCATTCTTGATTTGGTAGGCAAAATGTCAACGAAAGTTTCAATTCATTAAAAATAAGTTCACAACTAGGCTAATAATACAAATAGACAAAAGAAAAAGAACATTGAAAAAATGTTTTAAAAACAACAAAACAAACACAAAAAAAATTAAAAACCTTGAAAGAGTGCAAAATAGGCAACCAAAAAAAAAAAAAAAAAAAGATACTAAAATGAAAAAAAACAAATAGAGAAAT
>Ga0116227_10012037_pt1 | contig 14300 bp, 11 predicted proteins | sample S1TSphgellanicum_FD_89693 | JGI IMG/M metagenome (GOLD analysis project Ga0116227, IMG submission 89693) | Host-associated microbial communities from peat moss isolated from Minnesota, USA - S1T2_Fb - Sphagnum magellanicum MG | ecosystem: Host-associated > Plants > Peat moss > Unclassified... | reverse complement strand
GCCGTTCCATCGATGAGGCGCCGTAGAAGCCGTGACAATTGCTTGTATGCGCCAGCAGATAGGCCGCATCGTCCGGCGACGACACCGGCCCGCCATGCGCGAGCACGATGATATCGGGGCGTATGCGCAGCGCCGCTTCGGCCCAGGCCGGCAACGGCTCGATGTGCGCGTTCGGCTTCTTTGCGTTCTCCGAGCCGCCCGCGCTCTCGCCGCTCGAGACGCCGCGCGCGCCGAAATCATGCAGCTTGAAGGGGAGCTGGCCCTCGGGATCGTCGCTGGTGGTCAGCAGGCCGGCGCGGATGATCGCGCGGCAATGCCAGCTGATCGTCGCGACAGTGGTGGGATACCAGATGGCGCGCAGCAGGGCGGTTTCCACAAAGGTCGCCAGCCAGGGCAGTTGCGGATCGGTGTTCTCGACCTGAAGCAGGGGCACGCCGGTGGGGACGATCATCCCCTCGGGCAGGGCGCTGATCGAGAGTGGCAGATGGCCGCCATGCACCTTGACGATGCGGTCCCAGCCCGCGCGGTTGAAGGGCAGGCCATGCGCGCGGGTGAGGGCCTGAGCTTCCTCCACATCGTGGCGCGTGATGGTGTGGCCCAGGAACTCGATCAGGAAGGGTTGCAGGCCAAGGAACAGGATCTGGTCGCTGAAACCGCCGGGCCGCGCTTCGACATAGGCCGAAAGCGTGCGGGTTTCGGGCGGGTACTGCAGGAAATGGCTGTGCTTGTAGCTGTCGGTCGAAAGGATCGGATTGGTCACGCGCGGCATCCTGCGGCGCCCGTCAGGGGGGAGCGGGCGCCGCGATCATAGTCACACTCGGGCGCCGGGGCCAAGGGTGGATGTGATCGCGCAGGTTTGCCTGGAAAATCTGCGGAAGAGCAGATTTTCAGACCGGCATCGGCCCACTCCCCCGCCCGGCCACCCATCGGTAGTATCCTGCGGGTGGCCGGGCGGGGGAGTGGGCCGATGCCGCAACATCCGGCAAAGCCGGATGTCTTACAGACGCGGCAGCGTGACCCCGCGCTGGCCCATATACTTGCCCGCGCGGTCGGCATAGCTGACCTCGCACGGCTCATTGCCCTTCAGGAACAGGAACTGGCAGGCGCCTTCATTGGCGTAAATCTTGGCGGGCAGCGGTGTGGTGTTGGAGAACTCCAGAGTGACATGGCCTTCCCAGCCCGGCTCCAGCGGGGTGACATTCACGATGATGCCGCAGCGAGCATAGGTGCTCTTGCCAAGGCAGATCACCAGAACGTCGCGCGGCACGCGGAAATATTCCACCGTGCGGGCCAGCGCAAAGCTGTTGGGCGGGATGACGCAGACCGGCGTCTTGCGGTCGACAAAGGAGTTGGCCGCGAAATTCTTGGGGTCCACCACGGCGGAATCGACATTGGTGAAGATCTTGAACTCATCGGCCACGCGCGCGTCATAGCCATAGGAGGACAGGCCATAGGAGATGATGCCGCCGCCATCGCCATCACGGGTCTGACGTTCGACAAAAGGCTCGATCATGCCGTTTTCGAGGGCCTGCGTGCGGATCCAGCGGTCGGAAAGAATAGACATGGCGCGTTCATGGCGGATTGATGCGGGCGGGGCAAGGGGGCGCGGACAAGGGGCGGCCAAAGCGTCTACACATGCCTTGCGCCCGCCCGCTTTTCCTGTAACTTTCGCCGATCGCTTATGGGGATAGGCATGATGATGAACGGCTTCGGGCGCATGGCGCTTGCGATTGCGGTACTGGCTGGCTCTACGGTCCTTCACGCGCAGGAGGATGGGCCGGTTTCCTCTCCCGCTCTCAAAGCCGGCGACGCATGGGTCTTCGACGATATTGAGGAAAAGGGCACCACGGGGTTTGCGGAGCATCGGCTCGATTTGGTGATCGAGAGCGTGGGTGGCGAGACAATGACCGTCGGCATAAAGCCGGATGGCGCGCCGACAGCTTTTCAGGACCATCTTGTCGGCGCGGACTGGAGCCAGCGGCGGTTGCTGAACGGCCAGCAATCGGTGACGACGCAGCCTTTCCGCTTTCCCATGGCCAAGGGGCAGAAATGGACGGTGGATTTCAACGATCCGACGCGGCGCGGCAACCAGCTTTCTGCCCATATCCATCGCACCTACACGGTGGCGGGCTGGGTCGATGTCAGCGTACCCGCAGGCCATTTCCGCGCTTTGGAAGTGGTGGCCGATGGGGTGGATGAGGCGATGGTTCAAATGCCCGCCACGGCGAGCGCCAGCGCCATGGCCGTGCCGGGCGGGAGTGCCAGCATCAGCACAGCCCAGCGCGGCGGAATCGGCAAGCTGGTGCGTAGCACCCATGCGGAGCTGTATTATGTGCCCGGTGTGAAGAATTACGTGAAAAGCGTGGAGGAGCAGTACAATACGGACAATGTCCGAGTGATGCGCCACACGCAAAATCTGGTGAGCTTCACGCCTGCGACCTGATGGCGGCGGGGCAGGCCCGCCGCTTAATCCGCGTGATACTCCCGATACCACCGGATGAAATTGGGCACGCCCACATCGATGCTGGTCGTCGGCTTGTACCCCAGATCGCCCGAGATCGCGTCGATATCGGCAAAGCTCTGGCGCGCGTCGCCCGGTTGCATCGGCAGCAGCTCGACCTCGGCCTTCTTGCCCAGTTCGTGCTCCAGAATCTCGACCACCTTCATCAGATGCTCCGACTTGTGGTTGCCGATGTTGTAGAGGCGATGCGGCTTGGTCGATCCGCCCGCCTTCTCCAGACCGTCATCGGGAGCGGGATTGTCCAAAGTGGCCATCACGCCGCTGATGATGTCGTCGATATAGGTGAAATCGCGGTACATATCGCCGTGGTTGAACACCGGGATCGGCTCGCCCGCCAGAATCTTCTTCGTGAAGATCCACATCATCATATCCGGGCGGCCCCACGGCCCATAGACCGTGAAAAAGCGCAGCCCCGTCAGCGGCAGGCGATAGAGATGGGCATAGGTTTCGCTCATCAGCTCGTCGGCCTTCTTGGTGGCCGCATAAAGGCTGATCGGCTGATCGACCCTGTCATCCACGCTGAAAGGCAGCTTGGTGTTGCCGCCATAGACCGAGGAGGAGGAGGCATAGACCATGTTCTCCACCCCGCGATGCCGCCCCACCTCCAGCAGGTTCAAATGCCCCGCCAGATTGGACGACAGATAGGCATGCGGATTTTCGATGGAATAACGCACCCCGGCCTGAGCCCCCAGATGCACGATCCGGTCGAACTCCAGTCCCTTCAGGCTTTCCACCAGCCCGGCATAGTCCGAGAAATCCTGCCGCAGAAAGGTGAAGCGGTTGCCGCCCGCCTCTTTCAGCCGCCCGATGCGCGCCTCTTTCAGCCGCACGTCGTAATAGGCATTGACCATGTCGACGCCGATCACCGTATCGCCGCGCGCCAGCAGCCGCGCGATCAGGCTGTAGCCGATGAAACCCGCCGCGCCCGTGACCAGAACCTTCATGCTCAACCCTTCGCTGCCGCCATGCCGACCGGCACGACCATCCTGCATGGCGCGATAGGGGGCAAGCCCTAAGAAATTGATACAGAGGGGATCAGGCCCTCAGATCGGCCCACTCCGGATGCCGCGCGAAGGCCACCGCCACATAGGAGCAGGCCGGAACGATCCGCGCGCCTTCGTCTCTGGCATCGGCGATCAGCGCCTCGACCAGCCGGGCCGCGATGCCGCGGTTGCCGATGCTGCTCGGGACCAGAGTGTGGTCGGCGATCCAGATCGGGCCGTCCTGTGGGGGGGCGTTCTGCCATGTCAGCAACCCGGTGGCCTCATGGCCATCGAGATGGGCGCGGTACTCGCCACCTGTCGGGGTGGCGTGGCGGGTGATGGTGAGGGCTTCGGTCATTTTAAGGATGTAGGGCGGGAAGGGGGAAAAGGAAGATGCGAGGGGGTTACCCCCTCGCGCTCCCAGAACGTCTTCCGACGATAAGGTGGTTGCGCCCGACCGTCGCGCCCGGACTATCCACCTGCTCAACCTAAGGCGCCGCAGGCTTTAAGACATTCTGCCTGCGGCGCGGCAAACTAAGCCCAAGGCCGAACCCGATACGCAACGTAGACACTAATGGGAGCGCGAGGGTGTAACACCCTCGCATTCTCTCTTTCTTCCCTGCCCCATTCCCCTTATCGAACACCCCCATGCAGTTCCTTTCCGACAACGCCGCCGCCGTTCACCCCGCCGTCTGGGAGGCGATGAAGGACGCCGACGCGCCTCAGCCGCCCTACGACAATGACAGCCTGTCCCAGGCGCTGGACGAGGCCTTTTCGGCCCTGTTCGCCCGCCCGGTCAGCGCGATCTGGGTGGCGAGCGGCACGGCGGCCAACTGCCTTGCTCTGGCAACGATGGTGCAGCCCTATGGCGCTGTGATCTGCCACCGCGACGCGCATATCGAGAATGACGAGGGCGGCGCGCCGGGCTTCTTCACCCATGGCGCCAAGCTGCTGCTGGCCGATGGCGAGAACGCCAAGCTGACGCCGGACAGCATCAGCGCCGTCACCGGCCCGATCCGCCGCGATGTGCATCAGGTGTGGCCGCATGCCATCTCGATCACGCAGGCGACGGAGGCAGGCTGCGTCTATCAACCGGAAGAGGTCGCCGCGATCGGTGCTCTGGCGCGGGCCCAGGGCTTGAAGCTGCATATGGATGGCGCGCGCTTTGCCAATGCCGTGGCCTATCTGGGCTGCACGCCTGCGGCGGCGAGCTGCGAGGGGGGCGTCGATGCGCTGTCCTTCGGCTTTGTGAAGAACGGCGGGATGAGCGCCGAGGCGCTGGTCTATTTCGACCTCGATCTGGCCGCCGATGTGAAATTCCGCCGCAAGCGCGCGGGCCATCTGCAGAGCAAGGGCCGCTTTCTGGCCGCGCAGATTCTGGCGATGCTCAAGGGCGATTTGTGGCTGGCCAATGGCCGCGCCGCCAACGCCGCCGCCGCGCAGATCGCCAGCAGCGTGGGCGACCGCCTGCTCTACCCCGTCGAGGCCAATGAAGTCTTCCTGCGCCTGAGCCCCGCCGAGCGCGACGCCCTGCGCGCGCAGGGCTTCGGCTTCTACGACTGGGGCGCGGATGGCGCACGCTTCGTCACCGCATGGAACGCGCGGGACGAGCATGTGACCGCGCTGTCCCGCGCCCTGGCCGGGCTGTGAGCGCGGAGCCTTCCGCAAAGGGCGGTTTTTCCCCGCGCGATATCGCTGGTTTCGCCACGGTCAGCCTGATGTGGGGCTCGACCTGGCTGGTCATCAAGGATCAGATCGGCTTCCTGCCCATCGGCTGGACGGTGACGGCGCGCTTCATCATGGCGGCCATCGGCATGTTCCTGCTGGCCCGCCTGCGCGGCGAGGATCTGCGTCTCGACCGCCAGCGTGCGCTGCTGGCCCTGACCATCGGGCTGCTGCAGTTCTGCGGCAATTTCCAGTTCGTCTACCGCGCCGAGCATTACGTTACCTCGGGCCTTGTGGCGGTGATGTACGCCCTGCTGATGGCGCCCAACGCCCTGCTGGCGCGCATCTTCCTTGGCGCGCGGATCACCGGGCGCTTTCTGGCGGGGACCTCGGTGGCGGTGGTGGGCATCGCCCTTCTGATGCTTCAGGAATATCGGAGCGCGCCGCCCTCGGGCTCGATGGATGTGGCGCTGGGCGTGGGCTTTGCCATTGCGGGCACGCTCTGCGCCTCGGGCGCCAATGTGCTGCAGGCCAGCTCCATCGGGCGCAAGCAGGCCGTGGTGCCGCTGATCGCATGGGCGATGCTGTTCGGCGCCGCGATCGACGCCGTGCTGGCCATGGGCCTCTATGGCGCACCGGTGCTGCCCGCCTCGCCGCGCTTCTGGGGCGGGGTGGCGTGGCTGGCCGTGATGGGCTCGGTGGTGACCTTCCCGGTCTATTTCAGCCTGATCCGCTCGATCGGGCCGGGGCGGGCGGCCTATTCCAACGCCGTGGTGCCGATTGTGGCGATGGCTTTGTCGACGCTGTTCGAGGGCTATCACTGGACGGTTCTGGCGATGGTGGGGGCAGGGGTGACCTTGAGCGGGGTGTTGATCGCGCTTTCCGGCAGGAAGGGGTGAAAGAAGGGAAGGTGCGAGGGTGTTACACCCTCGCGCTCCCGGTTTTTGTCAGCGTTGTGCCTGGGGTTCGGCCAAGGCGCTCGGCTTGCAGCGCCGCAGGCAATCAAATCTGCCAGTACAGCGCCATCTATGTTCCTGCCTGCGGCGCGAAGAACCCGTGCCTGACCGATAGGAATGGTCACAAGGTAGACATTCATGGGAGCGCGAGGGGGTAACCCCCTCGCATTGTCCTTCTCCCTTAAACCCCTTCCCGCTCCAACAGAGCAGCCTTACGCTCCACCCCCCAGGCATAGCCCGACAGGCTCCCGTCCGACCGCACCACCCGGTGGCAGGGTATCGCCACCGCCAGAGCATTGGCCGCACAGGCCCCAGCGACCGCCCGCACGGATTTGGGCGCCGCGATGGCCTCCGCGATCTGGGCATAGCTGCGCGTTTCACCGGAAGGGATCGCGCGTAGGGCCGCCCAAACCCGCTGCTGAAACGCGGTGCCGCGAATGTCGAGCGGCAGGTCCAGCCCTTGCTCGGGCGCCTGCACGAAGCCGACGACCTGCGCGACCAGCGCTTCATAGGCGGCGTCTCCGCCGATCAGCTCGGCCTTGGGAAAGCGGTCCTGCAGGGCCTGGACGAGGGCTTCCGGGTCATCGTCGAGCAGGATCGCGGCGACACCTTTCTCGCTGCTGGCGACCAGCACCGCGCCGAGGTCGGACTGGCCGATGGCGAAGTGCAGCCGCTCGCCCACGCCGCCCGCGCGATAGCGGCGCGGGGCCATGCCCAGCGCGTCCTCGGCGTAGAAGCGGCTGGAGGAGCCATAGCCCGCGCCGTGGAGCGCATGGGTGACGGTGGCGCCTTCGGTCAGCGCCTCACGGGCGCGGCGGGTGCGCACGGCCTGGCCATAGGCGCGCGGGGTGAGGCCGGTGTGGGCCTTGAACAGCCGATGGAAATGGGCGGGGCTGATCTCCACCGCATCGGCCAGCGTGGCGAGGGAGGGGAGTTCCTCGGCGGCCTCGATCAGGCGGCAGGCTTGCTCGATCAGCGCGGCGTGCTGCTGGGCCAGCGCCAGCCCGTCGGGGTTGCAGCGGCGGCAGGGGCGGAAACCGGCGTGGCGGGCTTGTTCGAGGCTGTCGAAGAAGGTGACATTGGCGGGCTTTGCGGCGCGCGAGGGGCAGGAGGGGCGGCAATAGACGCCGGTGCTGCTCACGCCGTACCAGAACTCGCCATCGGCGGCGGGGTCGCGGGCGGCCAGCAGCGCCCAGCGTGGGTCGGCGGTTTGGCTGGCGTTGTCGGGCAAGGCGGGGCTCCGGCGGGGAAGGGGGGCCATAGTAGGGCGGGTGGCGGTGAGAGTCATCGGGCATCTCCTGCGAAGGGCATGCCGGGCTTATGGCTTGGGCGGGGGCGGGGTGCGTGTCGGTTCTTGCGATCAAATCAGGCTATCGGCGCCCGGAACGAAGCGCGCTGCCATGAGATTTCCAAGGATGATCGGGGCGCAAGCCTATGCCATAACACCCAAAAGACCCACCGCAGGAGAGCGATATGCACAGCGAGAGCCGCCGAGGTTTCATCCAGTCCGTAGGCGTGGGAGTAGCCGGGGCCGGGGGGCTGGCGATGATGGCGGGCGCGACTGCCGCCCGCGCGGCCGATGACAAGCCCGCACCCCGCCTGATCGACAAATCGCCGCAGACTTTGCCTGCTCTGCCCTTTGCGCCGGATGCTTTGGCGCCGGTGATTTCGGCGCGGACGGTGGATTTCCACTACAACAAGCATCACGCCGGCTATTTCACCAATCTGGGCAAGCTGGTGGCGGGGACGCCGCTGGCCACCGTCAGCCTTGAGGAGGTGGTGCTGGCCAGCGCGGGCAATCCGGAGCGCCGCGCCATCTTCAACAATGCGGCGCAGGCGTGGAACCACAACCTCTATTGGCAGAGCCTGAGCCCCAGGGTCTCGGCGCCCTCAGCCGCGCTGGCCGCCGCGATTGCGCGGGATTTCCAGACTCAGGCGGCGCTGGAGAGCGAACTGTCCAAGGCGGCGGTGGGCCAGTTCGGCAGCGGCTGGGCGTGGCTGGTGCTGGATGCGGGCAAGCTGAAGGTGGTGGCGACGTCGAATGCGGAAAATCCGCTGGCCTCGGGCGCGGTGCCGCTGCTGGTGATCGATGTGTGGGAGCACGCCTATTACCTCGACGAGCAGAACCGCCGGGTGGATTATGTGGAGGGCGTGATCCACAAGCTGCTGAATTGGGAGAATGCTTCGCGCCGGTTTGCGGCTGTGGCGGCGTGAGGGAACGCGCCTGCGGTGGGGGTGAGCCTTGCCGCAGGTGCGTTGCGGTGGGCTGAAACGTTGTTTTAAATCAAAGTATTGGAGCGGGTAGCGGGAATCAAATTTATTAAATACTTAACTGATATCGAGTTACAATAATAAATTGAGCATTCAATAGAGCCCCACATCATGACCCAATCTATTTTAAAATGGTCGGTTCGGAGCACAAGCATGGATATTTTTAACAACTATGCTTCATGACAACTCATAGCACCTCATGGTTAGACAGGCAAGAGAGAGCCCTGCTCACAGAAAATCTTTACGGCGCGTTCTGCCAACCTTCAAATGGCTTCCACCGGGTCAGTAAGAACGACGACAGATTTCAGAGTGTCAAACCGACAGGGCGGCAATTCTCAGCAACCGAACGGGCCGCCATTCACCCACCCAGCTATTATGCGGAACAACCACAAATGGGACAAAGCTGTCTTTATCAAGGAATGTGCTCAACGGCAGCTTGCTATTGCTAAGCTGACATTCCGCGTCTGCCCGCTCACCAAGGTAATGACGACAGACAGCACCCAGGAACCCACAGCAAGCAGCTAGGCCGCAATCACGCGATCCTCTTCGAACGTGAACGCGCGAGGCGTTGCGACGGCATGCCCCTCAAAATTTCGCGTGATCTCGACAGCCATCAGGCTGTCTCCAGGGAAGGCCGGGCTCAGTTCCAAAGTCAGGTAATCGAACAGGGCGCGCTCGTGGACCGCGATGATGACCTGACGATTCAGGCCTTTTGCCAATGTCCGCAGCAACGCTGCAAACTGCGCCGTGTGGACATCATCCATGGACTGAACGGGATCGTCAAGCACCAGCCAAGGCATCCGCACCGGCACCGAGAGATGAAGGGCCAAAAACAGCGTTAGCGCAGCGGTATTTAGATTGCCCTGACTGAGCATCGCTCCGGGGGATCCGGAAGCCTTGCCAGACCGATGCAATGTTTCCAAGATTGCTTCGACCTTACCGCCGGAACCCGTCGGGAGCCGAAAGGCCGGCACAAACTGCTCGGACGGAGCCAGCCGAACAAACAAATCGCGCCAGACCTTATTCAGCGACGTGCTGAAAACCTTTTTTACGATTTCCGAGCGGACCGTATCTGCTGCTTCCGATACCTTCTTCGCGTGTACCCTACTGGTCTCGACGTTCTTGAGCGCCTTTTCGACATCATTCTGTCGCTTCTGATCACGGTCTCGCTCGGACTGCAATGTCCGCAGCTTCTCCAAGTCGCGAATGCGGCTATCCAGTTCGGCAAGCACTTCGATGCGAAGTGAGCTGATTCGCTCGGCCGCGATTATCTTCGCTTCGACAGCCCGAGCAGCCTCATTGAGCGCGTCTTCTATTCCTCGATACGCGCTTGGCGATTGACCCAAGGCGGCTTGGACCGCGGTTTCGATATCGGGGAGCATCGATACTGACAGTTCGTTACGGCGCCTCGCGAGCACCAAGGTTTGGCGGGCGCTAGCAGATGCGGCAAGCAAGCGGACACCTTCTTGAGCAATCGCTTCAAGACCGCGCAGATGCTGTGCCAAATCAGCCATCTGCGCCTTGCGAACCGTATAAAACGCGACATCCTCAGGGCTGAGCCGGCCATTGCCCGCGCCGAGAAGGTCTCGCTGCGCTTCGGATAAGCGAGCGCTCTCTTCCGCTCGCGCGGTCGCAAGCGCCTGCAAGCGACCGGCCTCGCGGGTAAGAGACGCGATCTTCGCCGCGATATGTGACGATAGCGGCCCTGCATCCTGTTCAACGAAATCACGATCGCAGACTGGGCAAGTCTCGCCGTGTATATGCGGGACGACGCCTGCTAGAGCGGCGGCGAGCGATTTCGCATCTTCCGCAGAACTAGATAAGTCTTCGTTCAATTCCTCAATGCGGCTCGTGGCGCGCTGCACAACAGCGTTGAGCTTTTCGACGTTTTCGGTGGCCGCTGCGTGTGTGGCGAGGAGCGCTTCCAAACGCGTTTGTTCAGCCGCCGCGCGCCGCAAAGCTTCGACCCGGGCCCTTTCCGGTCCATCGTCCATCTTAGGAATGTCTGAAAAGGCTGACCGCGCGATATCAATCGCTCGATCCAGCGCGTTCCCAGTCCGTTCGTCAGCGCGCCAGTAAGAAAATGAACCAGACGCGGCATGGTCCGCTCGTTCCTTTTCAGCAACGTCGTGGCTTACATCTTCCGACGGAAGCGACTGCCAGCGCTCAAGCAGCCCTCGCAATTCCGCACGTTGTCGGCTGAGATCGCTAAGCCCGCGATCCTCGTCCTGCGCTGATCGAATGTCAGCACGCATCGCGCTCAGATCGGTCTCTTCCGTGAGGATCAGTGGCGCGTTGCCGCCAATGTTACCCAAAATCTCGGTGATTCTGGCGCGACGAGCCTCAGCCTCCATTGTTGCCGCAGCGATAGAGCTATCAGACTTATCGACCTGCTCCTGCAACGATGTCCTCAACATCTCCGCACGACGATAATCGGGCGCGATCCGGCGAACGCGCGTCACGTTAAACGCTGGGTCTAAGCCATCGACCAGTGCGTCTAACGGATCGAGACCAAGCAGTTCCTTCACGAACAGCGTCAGAGGTGATGTGCTATCGGTCTTCTGGTCGTGATAGATTTCGAGGAGGCGACCCAAGGTCGCCTGGGGCAGATAGCAACGCTCCGCGAAGAAGCGGCCATCACGCGGATCGAGCAATGGCGTTGGCGTAAATGTCCCGTCGTTGAACTTCAGGGCACCTTCCGTCCTTCCGCCCTCGCAAAGCGGTGCTGAGGTGGCGAGCAAAATCGAACCCCCGCCGGAATCCAACGTGGTCAAATACGATTTGTAGCCTTCTCCATCCGCCGCCAGATGGGCAATTTTCCCCGTGAGGCCCAGTTCGAGAGCGGACAGCACGCTGGTCTTGCCCATGCCGTTGGTGCCGTGAACGAGCACAACCTGAGCGTCGAGTGGGATCACGACCTTGCCGCGCAGACTCCGGAAATTCTCGATGATCAGGCTCTTTAGCCTCGGGCCGGTCATTGCCCGTCTCCTTCGTCATCGAGGATCCCCTTGACGCTGGCGGTGATATCGTTCGCCAGCACCGCTTCGACAGACGCTTTCCCGCGAGGCGCTGCTGCAACGATGGCATCCATCAGCGAACCCTTGGCAGTATCCGGAGTGGCGGCGCGCAGATCGCCTTCCCAATCGAGCATGGTGTCGACGGCCGGAGGCTGTGTCAGCGGAAGAAGGACGGATAGCCAATCGCGCACGGCGTCGATCGCACCAGGTCCGGCCGGCGCGCCGACGGGGAGGACACGGCAAACCCGGCTTATCGATTGAACCGTCTCCGACCGTGGTTGCCCCGATGTCAGCACGGCCGTGACAGGTCGCTTCGAACGCTGGACATCGAGCGCGCGGGTAAGCGCCAGGACTTTGCGAATAACAGCCTCGTCGGCGGTATCTCCTCGCAACTCGATGACGATCACAAGGTCGTTGGCTCGCTCGCCAGCGACAAAAGCGTGAGTGAAATCGAACGATTGCGAGCCCACTTTGAACGGTTTCGGCAGCGGCTTGTAGCCGCCCTCCTGGGTGAGGATGTCGACGACGCGATCACTCGTGCTCAAAGCCCGATCTCCCCGCGAAAACGATCACGAAGGTCATCGAGATCTGCTGCCTCCGACAGCATCGGGCCAAGGGCGATGTAACGCGGGCCAAACGAGCCGTCTCTTCGATCTCCGCTTGGGCTTCGTTGCTGCCGCTCAGCGACGCGTCCGGAGCATATCACGACCGCGTCGCTATCTGCTTCATCAAATGCTCCGCAGTCTAGGAGATTGGTGATGTTATCGTCGTTGGCGGCAAGGAACACGCGAGCGCTCGCGCCGGATGATGTTAGGCGGAGTGCCCCCGATCGCGGGTCTTCGGGATCGTCCACGGAACTCGTCCAGACGGCAGCCTCTTCGAGGCCAACCAGCCCGAGGGCGACGGCGGCCTCCCTTTGGCCAGAACTCTTGAGCGCGGGCTTTCCTTGCATGAGATGTGCAGGTTGGTCGTCCAACGGGAAATAGCGTTGGACCCCGGCGGCGCTCGTACCGTCCTGCAGTTGATGCCGCGCCCTGGCCAAGACCGCCGCAATCGATCGCGCAAGGCCAAGGCGATCACCATTGCCAGCGTCGGCGACACGGTCGCGCAATACCTTGATTCCCGTTGAAATCGCTGTCCGGGCGGCCGCATCGAGATTCGGAGCATGGGCGTCGTTGGCGAGCACCTCAAGCTTGGCAGCGAGGACGTTCAGGACGAGTGCCAATAGCAGCGGCTTGGCATATGCCTGAAGGCGTGCCTCGTTACAGATATTATCCCGGTTCGCCTCGTACTCCTGTTGACCATAAACGACGATGAGCAGATCTCGTTGGTCGTCGCCGATCTTGTCGGCAGAAAAGACGACCGGCGTAGGCGCGTCCGTCCACTTCCACCCATTCTGCTGATTTACTTTGGCGAAGAGGTGCTTGATGTTCTCGTCTTGCGCGGACATCCCGATCATCAAGGTGCGCTTCGCTTGGACGAGCGCATGGAGCTGGTCGCGAACGATCGTGAAGCGATTATCGGCGTTCCACCCCGTAATTTGGGCCGAACGGGCGATAAGGAGAGGACGATATGCACCTTCCTCGGCAATCGCCCTCAAAGCGCAGCCATGAAATTTGTAGAGCTTCGCCGCCGCAACCGGATTGCGGAGGTCTTGGCCGGTCACCGTGATCCGGTAGAAGGTCTCGTCATATCCGAGTTCCTTCATAGCGGCTTCGAGGAGACCATCCCAATTTGCGGTCGCCAGATCGGTGACGGCCCCCTCAAGCGCCAGCATGCCTACAGCTAGATGCTCGGCATCCGCTTCTTGCGCTGCGAATGTTGCGGGGAAATCGAGGCCATCCCATAGCAGATAGTCCAACGGTTTGCCGGGAAGCTCGACAGACAAGACCGCAGAATATTGGCTCCATAGCCGGCCTAGAATGGCTTTTATGCAGACCCACTGATCGCTGGGGACGATAAAGTCGATCTGCGCGCGTTCGGTCGCATCAGGAGCGGCCATGTCGATGATCTTGTTGAGAGCGACGCGGTAATCGCAATCCACGTTCGCCGTCACTTTGCTTCGTAAAAATTCGATCAATTTCGCGAGCACGCCATCGAGGCCGATAACTCGGTCTCTTGATATGCCCGAGCCAAGCCAAAGTGCATAGGAACCTTGGGCAATGCCAGTCCCAAGGCCAGAATATTGGTTATCGAGAAGTACCAGCGTATCTTTGATCGAAATAGATGCAGCAGGTGACAAGCGCGATTCCCCCCAAGCCCCAGCGGCGACGTTATTGCATCGCGGATGCTGGTTGCCTACCAGTTCTTACGCAAGCGTGAAAGTGTGATCGTGCATCGCCGGAGGCGGGCCGTGGCTACTGCGACGGCTACGACCTTGCCCCCGCAGCCTACGCTTGGAACCTCGCGGTTTCCAAACAGAAACATCTGACCGTGCTTTGCAACCGCAATAGGCAGGATTGCCGAACGGTTAGATCATGCGAGCCAACGGCGGGGTCTAACAAAAGCTGCCGGTTACTTCGACGATGCTACATGTCTTAAGTTGGTCGCCCTCTGCCGGAAGCGAATGCGGCGTCGTGGGACATTTTTGCCGTACAGCGCCCCGACTGCAAACGTCTGGCTAAGCCGAAACCGGGCGTTCGCCGAGCCGTAAAGGCCCACTTTTTATGACCAGCCCGTTGGACGATCCGGAAAGGCAAGCTTTTAGGACCCAGCTTGCGGATAGCCGCCCTTCGTTGCCGCTATGTCGAATGGCAGATGCGGCAGCCCGCTAGACGTCGGGCCCTGCGCGGTGCATGTCCATCAACGCCATCAGGATATGATTGGCGGCTTTGAAATTCTCGCGCTGATCCTGAATGCCGTCATTCCACTTGTTGCCATGGAAGAG
>Ga0116227_10012036_pt1 | contig 14301 bp, 8 predicted proteins | sample S1TSphgellanicum_FD_89693 | JGI IMG/M metagenome (GOLD analysis project Ga0116227, IMG submission 89693) | Host-associated microbial communities from peat moss isolated from Minnesota, USA - S1T2_Fb - Sphagnum magellanicum MG | ecosystem: Host-associated > Plants > Peat moss > Unclassified... | reverse complement strand
TCGACCCTCTACCCCTTTCTAGAGTTGGAAGCCGGGAGCGTGCTACCAAGTTCAACTTTCCGCAACTTGACTTTGTGAAACCCTCAAGTGTGTTTCACCCCGTGACTTGGGAGCGCGTCACGTTTCTTCCTTTTGTATAATTATTTCATTTGTTTAAGTCTGACCTGCCTATCTGGGTGCACATGTGACAATTTAGCAAACTGGCTTTTGGTCTGGCGACAATCTGTGTCAAACCAGGGTTTGTGGCTGTGCTTTATTACTTTTCCTAAAGCCACTTGTTTATTTCCAAACACTTCTTCTACAGATTGTGTGATGCACTGTTGTAACAAATTGACTGTTGTTTGTACGTCAGATGCATCAAGTACATATGGGCTTGCCCAAACACTGATGTTATGTTGTACATTCTTGCTAAATTCGGCTACTTTGGCAGTGTCATATTTGAAACGTGGTAGGTGTTTGATTGCCTTTTGCTGAACAGGAAGGGGTTGCCATTGCTGTGTGATTGTAAGTACCAATGGTCTATGATCAGAATGCGCATCTTTGTGACCTAAGTATTTTTCATCGCAGTTAACCTCTAAGCGCTTGACACCCTCTAATTGGTTAACTGTCGTAAGAAAATAGTCCACAGTGCTAAAACCTTTATCGGATAGGCATGTGTATTCCCCTGATATGTCTCCTGGTGTGCGGCCATTGAGGATGAACAACCCACTAGTTCTGTAGAGATCCAGGACTCACAATGCCAACCAGCTGTGATGGTGTCGCGGTTGTGGCACTCCAGCACATCGTTGGGCAGAGTGTGTTCAATGGCCTGTGGCACCAGCAGCACATCTACTAGTTGACTGCAATCAATGAAGTCAGTGTTTGTGCTTGTCTTTACATTGAAATCCCCAGCAAGAAGCACACCGCCTAAGCTCATGGCTTCTCCAACCTCTTGGCATATGTGTTCAAACAGGCTGCTGTCTGCATATGGCGAGCCTTGTGGAACAACATATATTATGCATAGGAACAAAGGCCTTTGGAAAGCATTGCCCAAGCGCAGCCAAATCCTAGTCCCATCCCTTGCAGTCTTCCAAACAGCAATACGATTTGCCCATGTTTCCCTAACTAGTACCACAATGCCTCCACTGTGCTTTCGAATGACACCTTGTGGAGTCATAGGCTTGGCAACATCTAAACAGCAGAACCCCGATAAGACTGGGAATGTATCACCTGGGAATTGATGTGTTTCTGTCAAAACAACAACGTTAACGTGTTGAAATAGGTCAAGTAGATATTCATGTGTTTATAGCTTTGTGATAACGGCCCCATGGATGTTCCACAAGCACACGCGCAAGTCTCTTTGGCCCTCGCCCCCCTATGTAGTAGGAGAGTTTACGACTTTGTGGTTGATGTAGAAATCAGCCCCACGCCAGTAGACCTGTTGGCTAGCCTCTTTGGCTTCCTTGAAGGTGGCCCAAGCAACTCGTTTCTGGGCCTACTGAGCGGGAGTCAGGTCCTCGTCGAACCCAAGCTGAGTGCCCTGCAAGCCTTTGCGAGCTTGCAACACCGTGAGCTTGTCGTGTACCGATGCCGGCGTGATGATGACTACCGATGCCTTGTTAGTGGCCTTATCCAATTGCCTCCATGACATTTGTCGGCACACCTTCTGCACTTGCACATAGTCAGCAACCTTCAACCTGTCGAACAACTCCATTTGCACCTGCACACAGTCAGCAACCTTCAACCTGTCGAACAGCTCCATCTGCACCAACTCTTTAAGTTGTTTTGAGGTTTCCCCCTTGCTCATGGTCAACCTGGTGACACGGATGTTTACCTCCCTAACCTTGACCAGGTCAGCATCCGTTGCCCAGTACACCTTGTTGGCAACCTTGTTAACCTTCCTGCCCACAACCTCCTTCCACTTCTCCCCACTATCTTGCATGGTATCAAAGCTCTTAGCCATCTCATCTACTTTATTTTGCAGCGTTTCGACTTGGCCAGTAACAGTCACAATCTTAGCTTCCATTGCTGGAGCCAGAATGTTTTCCGCAACTTGCTCCATAGTGACCTCAATAGCATTGTGCACATCCTGTTTCATCACCACATCGACCCTAAGGACCATGAGATGGTTGACGATGGCTGCTACAGCGACTGCCTTGCCGGTCTTGGTAAGCTTGAGGTTGTAGCGTGTACAGAGCACCTGGAGTTCAGCTGCTTGCATCTCCATGATCGTCAGTGAGTCCTTGTTCCATTCCCATGTTTTAATGTCGAAAACCATGGCATTCATCATTAACCAAAACCCTAAACCTTAACTTTATTAAACCTTAACATCCAGTGGAAGGCTGCTGGAGATCAAGATGATGAAGACCTGTGAAAGTTGATTAGATCATCAAGAGGAAAGATATCAACTCCCATGGTTCCAACTATGCAGGGACTCAAAGGCAACTAGAAGACTACCAACCCAAACACAAATATGCCACAATCGCAGCAACAACAGAGAAGAAGACCTCATAATAAAGGGTATCATATTCATTCCTTGACAAGCTCGTAGCTACTTTCCTCCTCCTTCCCCAAAAACAAGTTGTTGACATTCCCTGCTTTCTGTGTGCACTGAAGTTTGAGACTGTCAGCGAAGCTTCCTTAGTGTGCTCAAGATCCAACGCCAAATGGAAACCCTAAAATCAGTACACAATGTTGAATTTCATGGATGGTTTCTTCAATCCTTCAAGTGGGATAACAACAAACAAAACCACTCCTGCAACGCTTCCCCAATGTGCTCAAGATTCAACACCGGATCAAAACCCTAAAATGAGTACATGATGTCGAATTGCTTGGATGGGTTCTTCGTCAGTCCTGAATTTGTGGTAACAACAAACAAACAAAAACCACTCTTGCAGCTATACACCCAGAAATCAAAATCTCCACTAGACTTATGGGTCCATTTACACGAAGACGAATGGCAACGAGCTGTTGCTGAATCTTCTTATGACAACTTCTAATTTTTTCTCTCGAAATATGGCGATTTAAAAAATTCTCAGGAATTCCTTTGTTGGATTCGCCAACCTTTTTTTTTTGGTCGCCAGGTGGCGAAAATTCGCCACAAAAAGAAACCATGCTTAGGACATTGGCTTACACACCCTGGCGTCTTAATATAGAATGTTTAAAAAAAACTTAAAACCATAAGGTTTGAGAGCTTAGGACAAGAGGATTTCAATGTCTAGGCCTTGATACTTTTCCAATCTTAAGACATTAATGTTAAAGATGTGAACAACATATTGGGTCTAGGAGTTGCAGACTAATTGAAGGCCCAAAAAAATGTTAACCTTAAGCACCTTAGGTTCAAAAAGATTCAAACTTCAAACCTTATGGAATTTTAACCCTAGGTCCAAAAAGACTCTAACATAATCTTTTTAAAATTTTAATTATAGGCTAAAAGGGATTTGAATGTCAAGTCTAAATATATTCTAAAACTAGGCCTAACTAAATTCTAGCCCTAGGCCCAAAAAAATCTAGTTTTAAAAGACTTCAACTTGAGGCTAGCTTAAGCCCTTGAAAAGTTCTAACTTGAAACCTTAAACGATTATAACCAAATTCTATCTTTAAGTCTCAAAAAGATTTTAACTCTAGGCCCATACAAATTCTATCTTTATGCTCATAAAGATTCTCATCTTACCTGGCCTAGATAGATTCTAAGCTTAGGCCCAAAAAAGTTTTAACTTGAAGCCTAAAAAAATACACAAGTCTTGTGAGCACCCTAAGCCAAAAATATTATGAGTACTTTAAGCGAAGTATCTTAATCAACAATCCTAAAGTCTTAGGAACGCGTTAAAACAAATGTCTTGCAAACACCATGAGCCAAATGTCCTTGGGCTGAAGTCACCCTGAGCCATAGAAGGAAAAACATTTTTAAAAATCAATTTGTTTTGGGCTAGTGTAAGATTGTAAGCCACATAGTTTAAACAAAAGTCAAAGCATGTTATGACTTCGGCATTTGGCCTGAAGGTCAGAATTTTTTTGAGAATATTGGCCTTAGGTAAAAATATTTTTGAGTATTTTGGCTTAAGGCTAAAATCATTCTTGACATCTAAGCTCAGAATTAAAATATGTTTTTGGCATCTTGGCTTAGGACTGACCAATTTGGCCCGGTCCTAGAGTCAAATCTGGTATGGCTCTTTTTGTATTCCATACAAGAGACCCAAGCAAGCTTAGTAGCTTGTAAAAAGGCCATGCCTGGCTTGTGCCCACTGCCTGTGCCTAGTGTGTCCCCATGCCCAAGAAGCATGGGCCCGACTCCAAAGCTCATGTTCAAGAAACCCAAGCATCATTCCAAGACGCTTGGCCTCTATTGAACATCTACACCTACAGTGAAGAGCTCTGACTGCAATAGGTCTGAGAATTCTGTATGTAAAATGCCCATGTCCTAGTTCAGGAGTCTCAATGTCTAGTTTTTGGAAGCCTTACCCTTAGGATCCATGCCATTTCAAGCTTAAGAGTGATTGTTTCTTGTTCCTCCACATTGCATTGTCCTTAAAGTAAGGTGAGACCTTTTCTTGGATTTGGAAGTTGTTTGCTATTGATTTCACTTGGTTGCTCAGACTGGGGTTAAAGGAAAGCTTGTGTATGCCAGGCCTCTTGGAGTCTATTGGAATTGGGAAGGGGATTTTGAAGTATAGTGTTAAGGATTGTTATTAGTAGTGCCTTCTGTCTTGTGAACCTAGGGCAGAGCTCAAGGTCCATGGCCAATGGCATGGATAGTAGTGCTTCACCATTCCAAACAAATGAGGTGGACAAATTAATGAAACCTTTAGATGCATTAAATGGAAGTTGGAGGTTGCCTTACATCATCTTTTCCCTCACCCTAAGGAGCTTAGGTGTAAGATCCCCCAGTCCAAGGAGCTTACACGACATTTCCTGTTCCAGGAGGGAGCAAGAAATTTCACCTAGTAAGATACCTTTCACATACACTACTAAATTTTTCTGGAATAGGTTCGGCCTCTTGGAGTTGAACCCAAGCTTTTTAAACCAAGATTGGACTAGTATTTTTGGAGTTAGACTTGGGTTTCTTGAACATGGGACAGGGAAGATAGATTGATGAGCAAACACTTAAGCTTTTAGAGAACATGTGTTCACTTTCTTGTCACTTTTAGGCTTGGATGTTTGAAGGGTCTATGTAACCCTTCACTTGGCACCTCTATAATCATTTAAAAACTTTCATTTGAGTTTGAAATGAGTAAAATAAAACCTTCCAAAACAAGGGAAGTGGGGAATTTTTAAAAAAAATGAAACTCCATGAATGCATATTTACCCATGTGAAACCAATGTGCACCCTATTACCAAACATGCTAGACTTTTGAAAGTGAACATAAAAAAAGTCATCACCAAACAAAGGCAAGGCCCTTCTTGTTTGCTTTCTTTTTCAATTTTTACACTCCATGCCTATCACCAAGTTGTTTTGGGGCCATGTGTGGAGAATTTTCTTTTTAACTGTGTAGAAACAACTCCTTCATTAAGCAAAGGTGCCCCTTAAGTCTAAGGGGGGTCTAAAATTATGGGGATTAATTTTTTATTAATCCCATTCAGCACATATGTAGACTATCAAACATACTTTAACACAACAATTGCAATATTCATCATTCACATGATTTTTAATATGAGACTTTACACTTTTAAGGATAGGATGACTCACATGCTTAAAGTCGAATCTTTATGTGAGAATTACACCCCAAGGGAATTCATCACATGTGCCTAAAGTTCTCCTTTATGGGGATCACTCACCAAGATTATAAAGTTTCCACAATGGTGTTCACAATAATATGCACATTTTATTTCTTCAAGCTTCATATTCATATTAGATATTTTTACAAGTCTTAATAGGAACTAACAACACGAAATTATTGAATGCAAATTGTGAGCCAAAAGCTCCAATTTTTACCCCTTACATATTTGAAGGAAAGAAATGAATGAATAGTCAAACACATTCATTTACATCTATTCCTAATGTATCAAACCAATCATCACATGCCACTTATAGGTTTTTATCCTTCTATGGATAGGTTTTACATTATTTGGAATCTAGGATGTGCTCAAGTCTACATACTTGACCTTTTATTATTATTAATCCGAAATAGTTATCTAAATTATTCGTAATCAACCCTTATGCCCCTAGTCAAAAGATTTTCCTTGTAGGGCCCATGAGATTCATTATTTTATTTCTCATTTTTATTCATACTATTACCCCAAAGCCATAATACTATTATTTACAATTATAACTTCTAATAATTATTTTGTTGTTACACCCCCACCTTGGACCATTTGGTTTCTAGTTTTATAAACTCACACCCACCACCAATCTCTAAGGAGACATCATAAATAAACATTAATAATGTCAAATGGCACTCTTGTAATAAAACGTTGAATCTTTGTTATCAAATAGATTAAACAAGCGGCTAAACACAAAACCTCCATTTTTAGCATTATGCCTCTCTTTATGTCCAACATTTTTCCTTATGCACATTTCTTCGTTGTGGAAAAGTACTACAACATTCGCCACCTCTTAAAAGTTGGGACCGAGGTATCATTTTCAATACTCAAAATTTGGGAAAAGTCCCTATGGAATTCTTTCTATCTTTGTCAAATGGCATCTTCAAACATATGTCCTTTTCATTTCACCGAATATTTTGAAAAGGAACATAGCTCATTTTTTCTTTATTTGTACATTTTCAAGATTTGTTTGGGTTGAGCCAAAAGATTTTTTTTGACTATACCTTGTGGTAATTCTAAGAGAAGTTGATTAGGGATGGACACAAATTTTCTTTAAAAAATCACATGAATTACATTGTGGATCTTCCATCAAGGTGGAAAATTCAATTGATAATCAACCATTCCAATTTTTTGATTGTAATCTAAAACAACTCACAACATCTTGGGAAAAGTTTATAACCCAAAATTAGTTGATTTATTTTCAAGTCACTTTGAGGAATACCATGTCTTCAAAATCAAACTTTTTCAAGCATCTTGTTTGGTCAACATATGTGTTAGCCCTTGTTTGGGCCTTCAACATAATACATTGCTTAATCATTTATTGCTCTAGTTGTATCATTTTAAACATTTGATTGATTGTTCATGCCCAAGTTATGAAAACACATTAAGATGTCAGTGTCAAACATTCTTGGCCATAAACTTCAAACAAGTTTTTTCCACTTGAAGCATGAGGATTTTTATTATAAGCAAACTCCACCAAGTGGAGGTTTTTTTTTAATAATTATGCCTTCAACCCCATACATCCATAGCATGTCATCTAGGGTTTGATAAGTCTTTTCGATTTGGGCATTTGATTCAAAGTGGTAAGCAATGTTAAAACACAATGTTTTGAATAACATCATCCAAAAGGCAGTAAAAAATTTTGAATTTCTATTTGACATTATTTTTCAAGGTAACTTCTAAATATATATATTTTCACAAATAAGGTTGTTTCCATAATTAGAATTTTTTTTTGTGAGGAAAAAATGTGCATGTTTTGATAGGTGGTCTACAATTATAAATATGGCATTGTGACCTTATTTTGTCCTAGACAGGTTTTTAATAAAATCCATGTTCATACACTTGGTATTTTTTATGACTAGAACAACATAGGAATCTTGGTTTGTTTTATTTTTGGCACTTAGCATTAATAACACCTCTCTACATACTCCCAAATATCCTTTGATTTCATGCTACACCAAAAACAATTATTAATAATTTACCAATTTTTTTTGAAATCTTGCATGACCAACAATTGGGATGTTACGATAATCATACAAAATTTTCAATTTACAACTTATGTCTTCAAGGATACACAATTGACCAAGGTTCATCCACAATTGGGGTTCCAAAAAGGAATGTTTAACTAAAAAAATTACAAAAGACAATTTTAAATTTTCATAACATTCATTTTATTACAACTATGGTGTATTTTTGTGTTCCTACCATTATGATATTGAAAAAAAAAGCTTACAAAAAATTAATAATTATTGATTATTATATAAAAGTTCATTTGGTTCTTTGACCAATTTATGATTGATTGTTCATATTATAGTTTTTTGTAAATGAATGCAAAAGGAATGCATAAAATGACGCAATTGATTTCAAACTTTTTGTACGAGAAAACCATGCTTCCCTTACATGTTCATTAAGTCAATTTGATGAAAAAAAATCATGTGAAGGTTTCAAAGTCTTGAAACTTTGAGATGAAAGGTTGCATGGGAAATGATTCCTTTGTTAAATCATTTGGTTAGTCTTTTTATTCATTAAGTTCAAAAATTTTAATTCTAAATGCAAGTCACATGTGTAGGAAATAATCATGTAAAATGACATGTCTAGTTGATTTTCTAAATTCAATTTGATTTTTTAACAATATTACTTATAAACCAAAATATTCATGCACAATTATGTATACATGTGAAAAATCACCACCACCACATGAATTATTTTACCTTGAAATATTCAAAAAAATTTATTTAAGTCTGTTTCATGTAAATATTATTTGTAAAAAATAACCTTAAGAAAGTCGTGGAGTCCTTTTTCCTTTTTTTTTTACCCCAACTTGAATGGACCCAAAATCATAATATAATAGTTCATCTTTTAATACATAGGTTAGGTATTTGCTTAACTCTTTTTGGGATTTTACCCTTGTGATAATGGGAAAAAAAGTGCATGAAAATATGAGTTTGTAACATTTTCTTCTTTTTTCTCATTCATCAACCCACCCCTAATCATGAAGACGACATTATCCATTTTCTTTTAGATAGAGCATCAACCACCACATCTCCTTCCCGTTGACATATTGTGTGTGTGTGTGTGTGTGTATATATATAAATTGATCAATTATTTTTAAATCAACCAAACCAGGAGGATTTATGATTATTAATGGACATAAAAGGTTATTCACATTACTCTTAAACAAGGAAATTTGACACTAAAAAAAATTAAAAACTTGAAAAATTAGTTGGTCATTCACATTAATGCCACTAGATATACATGAACAAAACAATTTGATTAGGTATGAGAATTGAAGAAATCCCAATGTGGTAGCCCAAGGGGGGACACTAGTAAAAAAAGTAGAAAATACACGAATAAAAATATATAGTGCAATATATTGGTTGTTGGGTAAAAATTATAAGTTAATTAGTTTAAAAAGAAGGTACATTTTATTCAAATAATCAATTTAATTATAATATAGGGTATGTAATAATAAAAAATAATGAATTATAATTCATATAGGGCAGCTTTAATATGTATATATTAAAAAATTAAATAATAACAAGGTAATAAGAAATAGGTTGGACAATCATATAATAGGGCCCCCACCTTAAAATGGTCATTTGTCACACGTAGATCCCAAACTTTACACTAAGTGTCCCCTTGGTGTGGTAGTTACTAGGTCCGTGTGTATCTGCAAATTGCATGTTGTAAACCAACAACAAATTAAAATGGAAACGCCATGTCATTACATTTAATTAAAGAATTGGTCGTATAAACATGCCATGTCATCATATTTAATCAAGCAAATAATCAATTTTGACATATTAAGTTCCAACTCACCACATTAAGTCAAATAATTAGTCACAATGGGCATGCCACATCGTCACATTCAATCACAGCCTTAATCATTATAATGAACATGCCACATCATCGCACTCAATAATAAAAGTAATCATGTTGGCATGCCATGTCAACACACTTAGCCACATAGTTAGTCACAATGCCATTGTCATGTCAACTCCATTAATCATACTCCACGTCACAATGCACTATGATGTCATCATAGTTAGTCTAATGATTGGTGACCATGAACATACCATGTCGTCAAAATTAGTCAGATGACTAGTCACAATAGACAAACCATGTGATGACAATCACACAATCAATGAAATTCTCAACAAATTGTCACATCATCACACTCAGCACACAGAAGCCTTTCTCCAAAAATTGGCAGCAAGCTCTTTTTCGACAAAAATATAGTTTTCTTTCCAACTTAATTCATTAATATTCCAACTCTGAAGAACTTATAATATAGTGTTGGGCAATAAACATTGTTGGCACCATCTAGAATCCAAGGAAAAAATGGAAAGTCACAAGATTGCAATGAACCAGCTAAATAATAAAAGTCCTCCATTGGAAGACCTTGCATTGTTCATGGTTCAATCTTGCTCCAAACACAACTACAAACCTTTCATGACACATTTGGACACATGTCAACTCATAACATCCACAGATTCCTACCTTAAGGTTCAATCCTTATTTACAACAATCATAAAAGTGCTACCTTCAAGCTGATGGCACATGATGCTCTCAATCACACTCTGTTGCGGCATTCCTTGCAAGTTGTGGAGAGGACTACAACTCCCATCACTATCAAGAGTTGCGAGCTTGGGTACTAAGAGAATAGACATTAACTGAAAGAGCTCAGTCTTAATGATTATATAATCATTGACCTCCCTCGAAGTTCTGTCATAGATGTATATCAGTATGTAGTTAAGGAGTACAAACTACAAAGCTATGGTCTGTCTGCAGTATCAGAAAAGTTTATTGGAAGAAAGAAAGAAGAGGCTTCTGCTTCTTGAATCTAGGATAGGATGAGCCTCTTAGATCTAGATCTAAGGTTCTTAGACAGGAGGCTAAAGCTAAACAAACCTGATATACTTCTTGTGACAGGAGGTGTTTGGGAACTTGATGTTCCCTGGTGGTTCTTTTGTCTTCTTGGACCTGGGTTCTTCCTCTTTTTTTTTCCTTGTATAACCTCCATTTTTAGGTGCTTTGATTTATTTATGATTGGCAGGGTTTCATCATAAACAAACCTCATGAGAGGCCTGAAGAAAAGACCTGAAGAAGTATAAGCTAAATATAATAATGAGAGAAAAAAAGTACAATATGAAACATTTCAATTTGTTACTGACCGAAGCGTAGAGGTTGAGGGGCAATTGCACCCTAGGAGGACAGGTTCTGGACCGTGTGGAGAATTGTAGCTAAGGACAAATGAACCCATGACCACCTACAACTAAAATTTTACCCAACCTTAACAGTTGTTTCATTGTGATAATCTGAAATTTTATTTTTGACCAGGGGTACTAACTTTTTATTGGACAAGCATGAGTGAACCGAGCTTCAACAGAAGCTTAGCGAATGACACCCAGAGTCACGATGGCCAGCAATACACCATTCCCAGAATGAGAAATCCCTTGTAGGTCTTACTCAATTGAAGAGGGATGGGTTATAGGATGGCTGGAGAGAAATTCATCTCTGCTGGTCAGTATGATGGCGTTGTGTGCGAATAGGCATGCTTTATTCAGGGTCCAACTTTATCACAAACTAAAATGATTTTTCAGTTTCTTAAGAACTTTCATGGTCGAGATAATATTCCAAGCAACACCCAGTAGGTACCCACTCAACTGCACCATAATTCATGGTAGTTGTGGTAGAATTCTCATCAATGTGAACCAGCAGTGTACATGCTGAGTAGAAGGTAACATTACTATGAAATGGATTCAATATGATGAAACCGTGGTAAACTTCATTAAACAAAGCACCAAGCAAAGGGGATAAGGAAGAACAAAGAGAGAGGACCAAAGTCTGAGCCAGTAGCAAAAGCTCAAAGGGGTCACACAGGGGCAAAGGAACAAATTAAGTTCCAGAGCCCCCCACCAATGTGTAAGAAGCATATTTTAAAAGGGAAAGGAAACTTCAAATTGTACAAGTCTAGAAGAATCCTCACTGCAATGATGGCCAGTCTCAAAATGAAAATGATCTGTGCTTTCTGCAAGGCTATTGACACTCTTTATTTATAGAAGGCATGTAGAACCACCAAAGGAGAGTCATGAGTGCCCTTTGCTAATCAAATCATGCTAGCACATCGGTGGAAAAAAATTGTCCACTTGTTGATGTAAACATTCAAAAAAAATTTAAGCAAAGAAAAAAATGCATTTATTAATGCTGATTGTGATAAAGTCTTTCCTTTGCTTGAGCCACAATTGTCGTGGTCATCCTATGAAATGAAATTACTGGTGATTATCAAATCTGCTCAGGTGGGATCAATGATGATCAAGTTGGCCCACATGTGAATGCGATCAGCTGGTGCACAACCCATTCAATAGGATTGAAATTGCCCATGAGTGCTGCACTGTGGGTTATGAACAGTGTCAAGTGATGGGCTGTAAATAGATGCTAGTTATTTTGACACATTGCACCGCATTGAATCCGTTCTTTTGAGGGGAAATTTTTTTAAATGATGGTTGAAACTGACCGCATAAAATTAGTGTTTCTACATGTAAAATTAAAATCATTCTAGAGTCTGAATGTACCTAGCTCAAAGAACTTTGAATGTGCATTAAAAACCCAAAAAAACAGAAAAAGAAAATCTTTGACAATTGTGAGGAGGAAAACACAAAGCAGAGAGGAGCAGGAAAAAAAGTCAGCTGAAGAGGAAAGAAATGGTTCAAAGTCCAGAACAAAGAAAAGCTTTGTCATAATGCTTCTGCAACAAGAACCCCTAGTTGGGATTGTCCCCAAACCATTTGTCTTTTTTATTTTGGAAAATTTCTTTTTTAACACACTGGACAGTTTTCCACTTTCTTAAAATTTTAAAACAATTGGAGTATTTCAGCCTTGGGTGAACCAGCACTCTCACTGGCACTCATGGCAAAAACTCCAAAATTCATTTAAATTTCATCTAAATATTTACCTCCTTACACTAAATCCAGGTCTCTACCAAGAGGCCTCACTCAACAAGGTGAAGGTTCCCATTGTGGGTCACTGCTGTGTATTTTTAATGATGGGTGCAACATGTCAAGTGAAAAAATTTGAAGCGCATATAATTTTACTGCATATCTCACAACAGGTTTTTTTTGTAAATGATTTTTTTTATGGGTTTGGGCAAGTTATCTTAATCTTTTTGATAGGTGTTGGGCATTGATGGGCACAAAAATTAACCTTGGTTAGGAATTGTGAACTGTAAAAGTATGACCAACAAATTCAAATGACTGCACAACAGATGGCACCCACATTCTCTCAGTTCAATAGATTATTTTCTGTCTCTTCTAACGAGCTTGCAGCCTATTTGATTGAGCAATTCCTTGTTCCGCTGAGAACAAATTCCCCATTAGAAATATTGGAAAGTGTCTGGTGATACGTACTTGCTCGATGATGGGCGGTTCTACCCTACACTCACTTTATTATTTGCCTCGTTAGACTCCCTGTCATTACTGAAGTGCTACCAAACAGGTAGCTGCAAACTGTTCAGAAACCGACATGTTGTCAGTAAGTTGAAGATATGATTTCTGCTATCCTACCCCACGTGAAGAGGTTCATGAATTTATGACAGAGTTTCTGAGGCAAGTCGCTAAATACCCTAGCCGCCCGCATCGAGCACTGTCTGGCGCCCTTTCTGGGTTTTTCTTTATGGGCCTGACAGTGCAGCCCTGCGGAGAACCGCGTGGTTCCAGCTTAGGTTTTGACTTTTTGAGTGTCGAAGTTATTCAAGTAGAAAAGAAAGCACACTTATCTCAGCGCCTGAATTTATGCCAGCGGTCTGTACCAAGTTCTATACGTGGAAGATTTTAAGATTTCGAATCCACTGAGCCGCTGCAAGAAACATTAAAATTATCGTTAAATAGAAGAACATTGCTAAGTCCTTATTGCAAAATAAGAAATGTAGAACTATGCTGCGTGGTTTTATGCAGAACCATGCAGGACCCAAAAATATGTGCAAGATGACAAGAAAACGAGTGCCCGGACAGAGCTCGATGGGGGAGGTGGGACTTGGCCTTTGTCTTCTTTTGGATGATATCATTTGTGTGTAGCTGGAAAAATTGGCCAGCTGAATAGTTTCGCAAAAGCCGCTTCAATACTCAAAGTGAAGGTACTACTATGGGTTTGTATGTATAATTGCGGTATTATACCCGTGGTATTATACCGCTGTATTATACAACTCTCTCAAACCGAATGAGTATTATACAGTCCGAATGACATACGGGACCGCCATTCTGTTCAATTCGGAACAGCTCAATCGTCAAATCGCTTCAACAAGGGATACAAAGTTCTGCAAGTGGCTGCACCAGCTCTGCCCTGATAGCGGATATGAATCTAAACATGAAATGGACCCTGTCGACGAGGATGAGGATGCTGTTGGTGGTAGCGTTGATGAATTTGATCGTGTTAACATATCCAAGGGCGTAGACGGCATGCATGACGAGGATATCTTCGAGGCCGAGGAGGTGATGGACGAGGCGTCGAGGGTAACATCTACGAATGAGGTGGACGGTGGACCTCTGAGTGTTGTATAATACATTA
>Ga0116227_10012035_pt1 | contig 14302 bp, 12 predicted proteins | sample S1TSphgellanicum_FD_89693 | JGI IMG/M metagenome (GOLD analysis project Ga0116227, IMG submission 89693) | Host-associated microbial communities from peat moss isolated from Minnesota, USA - S1T2_Fb - Sphagnum magellanicum MG | ecosystem: Host-associated > Plants > Peat moss > Unclassified... | reverse complement strand
TTTTTTTTTTTTTTTTTTTTTTTTTATTTTTTAAATTTTTTTTTTTTTTTTTTTTTTTTTTTTTTTTTTAGATTCTTTTTGGTTGTATTCCCAAAAGACTGGCAAAAAATGCCTTTCTATTTGCTGCGCTGGCTTTTTTTTCTTTTCTTTTTTATTTCTTTTGGGTTGCTTGGATGCGAAAATTCTTCAGGAAAAAAATAAAATAAAATGGCTATACGGATTTTTTTTCGATTTTTTTTTGTTTAATGAAAGATTTTGGTTTTTTCTCCCCCCCAATTGTAGAAAAAAAGTCGAATTTCAAATTAAAAAAATAAAATCCCAATTTATTTGTCGAAAAAATGACAAATTTTGTGTGAAAATAACACGGATGGGCTCTATGGTTTTTTTTATAAAAAAAAGGTAAAACATGCACTGCTAAGATCCTGACCTTCGAATGTGTGCAGTGCAGCTGCAAACCAGGTTGGGGTATTCAATGCGCATGACGACAAAGAGAAGGAAGGAGGAGGTTAAGATTAGCATGACGACAAGAGCTAGTCGACGCCACGATTCTCACGCCGTCCCGCTTGTCTGTCGCGTTGCGATTCTTCTCCTCTCGCGCAACGACGCCGCCGCTGTGGATGCAAGTTTTCTTCGTCTTCTTCGCAAACGGAAACACTTCTCACGAACTGTCGCGCAGCGAGCGACTGCTTCCTTCCTTCAGTGAACCAGCAGCACCCACCAGTGCACCACCATGAAGGATGAATGATAAGTGTTCAGGAAACAGTTTTCTGTTGGGTTTCAGTTCCCTAGCTAACCATGGTGGTTAGCTCAGTTGCCTTTTTTTTTCTACCTACCTACTAACAACCCATGAGCAGGTTGTTAGTAGGTAGGTAATAAAAACAGCCCTTACCTATGTGTAACCCATCTACTTACCCTAATAGTTACCTACTCTCCTACCTATCTACCTATATATATGAGACCTGAAAATTACCTCTAATGAAGGAATTCTCAAGACCTAATGTTCTTGTTCTCTTGCTATTTGCAAGTCCCATACTAAAAAAACAATAGTTAATCTTCCTTATAGACCTTTTGGCACTTTAGAAATCCATCCATGAGATATTTATAGGCTAACAAAAACATTCCCATGCTTTCAAATAATGTAAAACATTCCCATAAATTTCTAGTCTATTTGGAGGGCAAAAAATTCATAGACTATTTCAATAGAAAAAGGCATATTATGTAATTGAATAACTTTTTTAATAAAGAGGAAATAGATTACACCTACTACAGCAATACCTTTTGAGGTTTGGTAGAAATTATATATATTTTTTAAATGTAAAAATTTTAGAAAAATTTATGTTCCTTCCTACTGAATTTTTAAAAAATTATTGTTTATTGAACTCAAAGTTTCATAGGATTCTTGAGTTATTTTTTATAAAAAAATGTTGTTGTTAAACATTCTCTAACAAGCTTTGTTTAACATCTTTTATGGGCCTGACAATGCAACCCTGCGACGAACCACGTAGGGTTTTTAATTTAATTTAATTTATTGATTTTGTGTATGCAATAAATGTAAAAAATAAACATTAATTTTCAATGTTTGATGGTGAGTGAAAGCACACTGAGATGGAGTACTTTCAAGCATATGTGGAGTCCATACTAGTGTTAAAATAAAAGTCCATTTTATATTGTAGTAAAATATATTATATTGCACAAGTCATATGGCAAGGTTAAATATATATTTTTAATTTTTAAAACTTTATCAATTGTAGATAATTGTATGAAAAATTTACATTTAAAAAATGGGAAGTTGAATTATCAATTCAAATGAATAAAAAAATTTATAAAAAATTCCATATTTCATTGTATATTTCAATTTATGGTTTTCAAAATCTTTCAAAATTGTCCTCCTTTGTATCAATGGCATTACACTACTTTTTTATGTCAAAAAAATTTAGTCAATTAAGCATTCTAATAAATATAATGAGTTGATAATCATATGATATGGATTGTGACGTTAAGTTTTTGACACTTCAAAAATCCAATATGTTATGGTAATTGAAAATCTATTCATGAAATTCATATATATGTTCATATCAGATGCAATAATTTTTTTTTGAATCCTTTTCACATATTATTCATTTATATTTTGTTCCATGGCCTATGATTGATAATCCAACAAGCTGTGACATGATTATGTACTCCACCTTAATGTGTTTTCACCCTAGTATGCCAGTGGTTAGTGCCATATTTCTTGTAGGAGAAGATCAAAAATTAAAACATGTGATGTGAAGCAAAACGTTCGTGCAGAACATTGGTGATGAATAACATGTGGATATTTTAAAATTTAAATGAAGTTTTGTTAAAATTTTGATTTATTTATTTTTGTGTTGAAGTCAATTTTCTAAAATAAAATAATTATTTGATAATGAGATGCCAAACTTGAAAAGGTACTAGGATATATGGTAGGGGGCTATACTCCCTCTTACTTTTACTTTTAGATTGAAGGTGTAAGATCCTTTCCACTCCTATCATCTATTAATTATGACAAGTTTTGGCTTAGTGTTTTATGTTGGGTAAGGTGAATAATGAAGATAATTTCCAAAATAAAGGGCCTTTGATGAGGCTACCTTGTTTTGGGAATGCTCCCACCCGTGGACTTTACCCTCCACATAAATCCCTTTCAACCTCCACTTACCTTCACACAACTCCAATATATCTCTTTGTCTTGAGTCAATTCGATCAATGTCATTTCATAAAACTACATTTGATGATATCACATTTGAATGCCATTTTTTCATGGCTTGTGGCATGATTTGTTATTCATGTATGTTTTATTTCATAAATCCTTGAATACCGTGCCATTTGAATGGCAATTTAAGTCATTTATAATGGATTAGTGCATGAAACTTAAATGTTATTTCAATTGGATGAAACTTTTTTTTGGCATTTGTTATACATCAAGGGCCATTTCATGAAGACCTTAATAAGTCTTATTGGTATAAAAATATTTTTAGCTTGGGTCATATGTCATGGCCCATGTCATGAAACTTTAAATACCATTTTATTTGGATGTTCAATGTTTTGGCTTCTGTCATGGTTCCTTTCATATCATTTAATGAAATTTAAAATAACATTTGAATGTTGTTCATTTTGGCTTATGTTATATATGTCATGGGTCATTTTCATAAAATTTTGACAACATTTCATTTAGGTGTTAATCTAAAGTGCCAATTTATAAAAAAAAATATTACTAAAGACTTAGCCATGAATGGAACAGGTTAAAAGGAATAAGAATAAATAGTAGACTATTGTTTAATAATGTTTTCATTAATAAAAATGTCCAATTTCATAGGAACAAATTGGGATTAAAGAAAACATTCCAATCACCTTTAAATTGTTGGGAAATGACCAAAACAAAGTGGGAAAATGCTACTAAATAGTTGCCATTGCCATTGATGTTAACATTTTATAAACCCAAAATGAACAATTGGGAAAAAGAAAAAATTGTAAACAATCCCAAGCTAAATTTTTTAATTTGAAATTAAGATGTTCAACACTTTTACATATTAGGTTTCTTTTATTTAAACTTAACTCTTAAACTATTGAAATTTTTAGAATGATTTTTAGTTTTATTTTTTCAAATACTTCATTAGTTTAAAAAAAATGTTAATTATCAATATCAACTATGATGTAAAGATAAAATAGTTCAAGTTTTTTATAACTTAACATTTTGAATATGATGGCCCCTTGTTTAACTTGATCAATAATTAATTTGCGTAATATGTATTAGTTTAACATGTGCCATTGGTTCAAGTGTGTGTTACAAATGTCAATTTAATTATTTAATTAAATCATAATTAGATTAGTGTTAAGCAAGGTTAACATGGTTAATTGTTTTTTGATTTATAATTGATTTAAATGTGAACATGGTTTGGGCTACTTGGTGCATTAGATATAATTTGAGGTGTGGGTTTTCAAATCACTTTTGCTTGTGGTTTGGTTTTTTATGTTGAAAGTCATTTTTATTTTTTTGTGTTGTCTATGCATTATAAGATTTTATTTTGTAAGCCTTATGATAAATGAAATGAGATCTAAATTGAACTTGTTTATTGAAGTTAAAAGTTGATTTTTTTTTCATTGTTTACATGTGGTATTTATGCCTTGTAATTTTTTGTTTCATGATGATATAAATTAAACTTGGTTGGTCAACATGATTGAAGATAAAATTCATCTTTGTATTGCAAAAAAATTCTTTTCATTAAATTTGTTGGCCTTGAATTTTGTATCCTTTAAGTTTCAACATCAATTTAATATTCTTTTGTGGTGAAATGTGTGGTTGAAATTGTTTTTTCATGATATTGTTTTTAGTTATTTATTAACTCTATTAGTAAATCTACATGGTGGTCCCCCCAATAAAGTTTTATCATAGAATTTTTTTGATAATATTAAATATTTTAGTAAACATGGTAATGTTTGGGAACTATTTTGTAAATATTGTTAGAAACCCTTCAAATCTTTCCATTACTATGATGTTAAAAAAGTTAAATGAAAATGGTACAAATATCAAAGTGTGTTTTATAACCTAAAATCAAAATTAAAACTTATAAAATGTAGTCAAACTAGCTAAAAAGAGGTAATTGGGTAAAAAATAGTTTGAAGAAAGTTTTATTAGAAAATAATGAACATGATTGTGACTTGTTTAAAAAACAATGGGTCAAAAAAAAATGTAGACAAATTAATGGCAAGATTATTTATGGACGTGGCATTTCATTAATTGTTGCAAGATCATATTATTTTCATGAAATGTTATTAGCTATAGCCAAATATGAACATAGATATATGCGTATTAGTTATGATAACTTGAAAAAAACCTTAATATATTTCTAAACTTTAATCTGGTTCAAGACTTGGATTTTTCAGGAAATACATGGAAAAATATTGGGCATACCATCACTTGTAATGGGTGGTTTAGTGTTAAGTAAAACATTGGTGTAAGAAAAATATTTTAATTAAGAAGGGTAGTACAAGTAATAAATTCTTTCCCAATGACGTGTGAGATGGAAATTCCAAGAGGACCTCCCACTTCTTCATCCATGTTCTTTATCCTAGGCCAACATTTTTCATGTGAAGCCCACAAACAAGGGCTTTATTCAAATTTTGGACACCTTCAACGTTCACCTTGGGGAATACCTTTTTTAATAAAGCTTGGTCTTAAGACTTTACCTTACATGTAAAACATTCGCCCAAAAAATTACACTCATTACAATAGGGTTAGGCATATAATAAATATTATCACATAATTTTATTGATTTTACAACCCATGGGCTACATTTAATCCTTGAAGAAAAGTATGAAAATAGAATGAAATTAAAAAATTATGAGGAAAAAAAAGAAATCTATTACATATCACCATATGAATCCAACATTATTTCACAAATATTTAATTATTTATTATGATCAAATTCTCCACAATAATAGTAATAAGAAATCTTAAAAGAAGATCCAGAACTTTTCATCCCTTCTTTCATTGGATGCAATATAAAAGCCACTTAAGCTTTAGTGGGCCAAATGTTCTAAATATCCATACATTACAGATGTCACATGTGGGCCAATCACTATGGCTAGCCAACCATAAATAAATCATATTTTTAGAGTCTTTTAACATTCATGGTATTATGCATGAATTTATAGGGGTTGAGCCAATTTTCACACCCTTGTGGTTTGCCTTCATCCAAAATTTATGGTGCAAATCATTTTATTACAATTATTACCATTTTATTTTAATTATGTTAAAGTTATGAGACTCTTAAAATAGCTTCACATGCACTTTGTGCATTACATTTTTTGTCTTGACTCATACATTAAATCAAAGGCCAAATTCTATATTCATCTAGGTTTGAATTAGATCATAAAGGCTTAAAGGCTGAATTATAACTTTCAATTTTGATGACATTAATTGACATTTGATTGATTGAGGAGTTTTTGAATGATTAAAGTTCGATAAGCTTACAGTTGGCATGGAATTGCAATATTATTATAGTTTTGATGACATTAATTGAATTCCCATTCTTTAACATTTGTAATTCAATAAGTTTTAAATGTTTAACTTTTTTGAATAATTTAATGTAGGGACACAATGTGATTTATTTTCAGAAATGGGAAAGAAACTTGAACATAACATTTAAAAATAAATTGTTGTTCATCATGGTAAAAGATGATGATATGCATGTTATTTTTATTATAATGATGATGATTCATCAGAGCTAGTTTAGGTAGGACAATTTTAGGTTCTTCATGTTGTCATACATTGGACAATTCCAAATTAGAACTTGTGAGCTCATTCCCAAATGAAGAGGCATGGAAAGGTGTCTTTTCATATTTGTGTATTAAAATTATTTCCAACAACATATTCACAAGAAGATATTGAATACTTTTTCCACCAATTTGCATACCAATTGTCTTAATTGAATTTGAATTGAATTGAATTGAATCTTAATCCAATTTTGAATTGGAATTGAGTTTAGATTTAATCAAATTGAATTCAAATATATTGAATGGATTTCAATTGAAAGAATTAGTGTCTTTCATTTTGACAGCATTTTAAAAACAAATCTTGTTCCACAATGATATTTGTTGTTTCCTTGCTTTCTAATGTTTTTAGTCTTGGTGCAAATAAGGAGGATTTATTGCATGTTACACATTGCATCATATCATCATTACTATTCAGTTGAAATTCATCTTTCCCAAGGTTATTTCAACATTTCATATCACTGACATATAAACATGAAATGGGTTTTCTATGTTTGGACATGAACATATTTTTTCTCCTTCATTATGATTTGCATTAAGTGATGTTCACCTCATTATGTGTGCAGTATGTGAAAAGAAATAATCGAAAAAATTAATGAACCAAAAAAGGAAAGATGTATTATTTTCCTCAATGTATTTCCCATGTTTTTTAAATTTTGGTTACAAAACTATTTGTATGTGTTTTGATAATTTGACTAATTGCATCACATCATTATTATATAGTGCATGCTCTATGATATCAACCCATTTATACCTTGACAAGAATGTTTTCAATGACATGAGTATTCATCTTTCAAAAGAGGAAAAAAAAAACCTAAGCATTTACAACCTACATATTTGTGAAATTATTTAACCAAGATGAAGCAAAAGATAAAATCATTTGAAATGTAATAATACAAAGAAATGGTAAAATAATGGTTGAAGAGGTATATTTGTGAATAATGTTATCTTTGAAATTCACATTTCACATTTTAAAATTCTTAAAATCAATCTCTAACAAAATTGAAAAAGGGATTTACGAGTGTTTACAAGACAAATTCTACATGCAAAATGTCATTGTGTTATTGTTACATGATTGCATACATATTATAAATAAATTAACAAAAATATCTTTGCACATGTCTTATGACAAAATGAATGGTTATTAACAATCTATTGAAATAATCATACATTTCATTATCCAAATTTGCCTGTCATAAATATTAAAAAAAATTTGCATGAATTTTATATTGAATAAAAAAATCTTTCTATGGTGTAAAGTGTGTACCCTAGATTTATGATTGGTTATCAAAATCTGATAGTGGGAGCAAAAGAAAAAATGTATGAAGTGATTACTGCCATACTTTTATTTGAGCAAAAGTAAATGGTTAAGGGCACAAAAATACAAAAAGGATTAGTAAAGAGGAAAAACTTTTTTTATAGATATTTATCAAAACATAATAAGGTTTTGGCATTGGTATAAATGACCAAAAAATACTTCCTTAGAATTCATGATCAATTAAATTTGCTTTAATTAAGTTAGATGTCAATAGTGATCCTTTCATTAGTTCTTTTGAAAATTCATTAATTAAAAATTCAATTTGAATATCATTAATTATATGGGTAGATGACCAACATTATCTTCATTACAAATGTCTTTGCTTGATGATAAATCCTAAATAAACATTAAAAAAAATTAATGATATCTTGTTATATGAATTTCAAATATCTTTGAAACTAATAAAAACCTTTAAAACTATTATTGACATTGCAAAATAGGATAGAAGATTAAAATGTTGTTATAAACAAGCATGATTTTGAAATAAAATGGTTTATATGCTTTTTAAAATTCATTTGATGATCCTTGTCCTTTTTGCAAATATGAGTTTCTCAGAAAATAAATAAATCATCTTGTTTATTGCATAAATTATTATAAATGGGTGTCAATTTTATATTTCCAATCCATTTATTAATGTAATACCTTGGCATCTTTGACGCTAATTAAATTATTTGCAAAACAATCATAATTTTAAAATTTGTTTTTTCAAACTATTATGTTGATTACATGTAGGATGCACAATGGTGAAAGCATATGAATTTGTGTACGATGAATGAATAATTGTTTCTCAATCAATATGAAATATAATTTAAAGATTTAATCATGTCAAAATTTCACAAAATAATTCAATGAAAATTATAAATGAGATATGATGTGATTTTATGTCATGCCAACTCAAAAAATAATGTTAATGAAAAACTAATCATTTATTGTTGTTGGTGTTGTTCCTTTCCATTACCAAGTGATAGCAAATCTTGGTTACATGCATGGATAAAGTTTTATCACCGATTCTCATTTATAAAACTATTAATTACATCCATTTTATCTAAAATTACTAATTACAAATCATATAGAAGTTTTTTTAAAAAGAAACAAATGAGAAAATATATGTGTATTTTGAAATTAAAAAAAATCAAAATATATGTAGCATGGATGAAAAACAATTGATATGATTTTTTTATTAAAATGATATTTGTAATATTTGGGCTTCGCGTTGTTTCATACTACCACTGACAATATATACTAGTAGAAAAACCCCATTTTTCAACTTGTCTTAGGCGACTAAAAATGTTTCTTGCGACTATTTTTTTATCAAAAAATAGTCGCAACAAACATTTTTAGTCGCTTAAAACAAGTCGAAAAATGGGGTTTTTCTACTAATGTATATTGTCACAAGGTCAAAATGTTAATACCTTTAAATTTATTTAAATAAATTATTTGGTAATCCATGATCATATAGATTGCCCATGAAATTATTTTCATTTTCGCTAATTTTAAAACATTAATATTTTAACACCCCTGATGTCTTCTTTGATATTTTTCATTAGCAAGCAAAAATAAATTTTTGGTGGCCTTTCCAACGTCCCCCAATGTCCTCCTTATGCTTCCCAATGATCCTTGGTTTAAAATATATATAAATATAAAATATTTTCAACTCTAAAGCCCACAACATCCCCTATGTATTTTTCAATGTCTTCCAACATTATGTTCAATGCATTTAATCTTCAATGTTTTGATGCCTTTTATTGCTTGAAAAGAGAAAATTTTAATGTTCAACTTAACACCTTTGGTGTTTCCAACATGCCTTTTTAACACCCCTATTGTTTCTTGTTGTCATTTTGCCATTCCTTGTCAATCTTGTTGTCTTTTTGTTCTTTTCCAATTTTCGTCATCCATGGTGTTGTTTATGTGTGTTTTTTTGGTTGACAAAACTAAGGTCATTCTCAATTTGAAACATTGCATCAATTTGAATTTTGACTAGCACTAGAAGAAAAATGGTTTTGCATTCATATTATGCCACTATGTTTTAATCACTTGCATCATATGCAACTAAAATCCCTTAGTTGCTTTGGACTTTGGACACATCAAATGCATCATTAATTGTGAGCTACAGATGAAATCAAAATCAACACATACGATTTCATCTATATGTGAAACATATGGCCTATGCACCTAGTATGTGGTTAAATTAGTTGGACTTTACATTGTGCCATGTGTACAATTAATGACAAATGTCAATACAAAACATGACATGTTTATTAGCCAATGGAGATTTAATCTAAATGAATGAAATGTAATTTTTAATAAATTAAAGGGGATATGTGGTAATTTGTAGGTTAACATTTTATCAAATTACAAGGAAACATGTGGCAATTTATAAATAACCTAAAGAAGCCTAAAGTACATGGGTTTAATCCACATAGGTAGGTTAATAGGTTGGTTTAATTTCTTATCTACTTAGCCTAGCCCTACCTACATATGTTAAGTAGGTAGGTTTTTTAATCCTATTTTATTTCAAGTTTAATGTTTAAAGGTCAAGCTTATTTGATTAGTTCATCCCAAATGGCATTTGGTTTTTAATGTTCTTTATTTATTTTCAAGGTTTTATTTCACTTAGTTATATTGTTTCCAAACTTCAAAGTAAAAAACAAAAGATATGGGATAAGCTTTTAGTTGCAATCTAGTTGTAACCTAATGGTATGTACTAAAAACTACATATTAATGAACTAATAATTAATTAAAAATTATGTTCAATTAGGCTAGGTGAAACAAGTTACTTAGGCTAGGTTTAATTTAGTTTACTTCCTAATTATATCCATTTTATAAGTAGATAATAATAATATATTATTATTGTTGTAGCTAATAGCTAGCCTATCTAATTATTATTATTATTATTATTATCTCATTCATTATAACTATTTACTAATTATAATAATTTTAGTAACTATAGTAGTCCTTAAAAATAACTCATGTCATAATATTAAATATAATATTAAATAAATAATTTTCTATATTTTACTAGACTAAATATTTAATAATACTGTTATTATTTAATAAAATAATAATGTGACTAATGGCTAGCTATTTTTTCCTTATTACTTTTCTTAATATTTCCTCTATTGTAACTTTTATTGCCAATTTTGAGAATTCAAATATCAAATTATAGATTGAAATAAAATATTTCAGAATTCAAACATAAAATTTTAAATTGAAATACGTTTTTCAATTTCAAAGTTTCAAATATCCACTTTTAGATACAAATACAAATTTCAAAATTCACATATCCATTTTGTGATTCAATTAATTATATTAAAAAAAATTTAAAATATTTTTTGGGTTCAGATAAAAGAATTTAAAAATATCAATTAACAAATTCAAATAGAAATTTCCAAATTCAAATTATTTTTTTAAGAATGGAAATATGAATTTTCAGATTCAAATAAAAATGATCATAATTAAATTATCAATTTCGAGATTCAAATATCAATTTCTTAATATAATATATGAACTATATATATATATATATAATATACAAATAAATATATATATATAATATACAAATAAATATATATATATTTGTTATATGGGTAATATATCATAAATACAATTTGAATACATACATAAAAATATACCTATAAATTACAATATAATTATTGTAAGGGTACAACTACCTTGGTGACTATTGTGACTAATGGGATATATATGCCTATTCATGTATGAAAATAAATTAAAAAACCATCCAACCCATAGGATGAAATTATCAATAGTTGTAACATAGTCACAACAATGATCAAAATAGTTGAAATTTGTTCTTATAATTGTAAATATTTCAAAAATTAGTCACACACAATTACAAGTCACATGTAATCGCAAAAGTAATAACTACATTTTGGTTGATTTCTACTAGTGTAAGGATGTAACCAAAAAAGGAGGGTGCACAATCTCATCGAACACCCTGGCAACACGCAGATCCTCATGGATTGCTAATTCCTAATGTCCCGAAACTAAATCGCGGCGCCTAATCTTCCTTTCTTCGCAGTCTCTGTTCAAGACCCAATCGGTGTGCGCGCCTAGATTTTTAAACACACACAACCTGCATTTTTGGAACATTCACCACTCCGATCATGGAACTCAGAACACTAATCTTATTCACAGACTACACAGACTTGAATCACACTTTGATCTCTACCGATCTGACATTGATCGAAGAGCTCACCGGACTTGGTCCTTTCGAACAGTGACTCTGAGCACACACATGATCAGCAAAACCACAAACTTGTTTCATCCATAGGATGCAATAGCAAGACCCTAACAACGCTTCTCTTGACCTGAAGTTCGTTTACTGCAAACATGGAAAGTGCGAACATGTACAAAGACGTCAAATGCACAGACAACTGAGGGCCATCCTCCCAACATTCCTTTCAGATCTTCACAGTTCATACAAACAATTTCAGTCTGTCTCTGGTTCTTAGCCTTGTTCTGCTATTTCTTTGAAGCTAAGCTTCCTGATGCCAATTCTAACTGCCGGACTGGCTATTGGCGCAACGGAAAAAGTCTGTAACCAATCAAAACCTCCTCAAAAACAACCGATCCACAGCTTGATCTACACCTCTCTAAACGTCTATCACAATCTGCCTTCTTCTCTCCAAAAACTAGGCTTCCTTCCTTCACTCGCCTGCCCCTCAAAACCCTTCTCCTTGCCTCCAAATTGCCAGCTCCACCGCCGCCATACGCGTCCCACCGCCTCAAATCATGATTGCAACAACTCCCCAAACCATAATCGCGCGTCGTCTTCTTCACGCGCGATGAGGCTCCTCGGCCCTCCAGAAGCAGTCGCCATACATTCCAGCAGTAAATGAGAGTAATGCGCAACCAAACCAGTGATGGTTGCAAAAATCAGGATCAGAAACAATGGAGCTCCATTGTGCGGTGACCCGCTGTTCGATCACATATGTAACCCCTCCCTTTTTAAAAAAGTTGAGTCCCTCAGCTTCACTCAATCTGGTTGAATGTGGTAAATCTGAAGGTCCCTTCGAGATCTTTCCCATTGGTTTCCATCAGCGTCCTGGATGGTGCACATTCGACAGCCCTCCTCAAAGTCAAAGTTACCTTTTCCATCAGCATGCCCAACGAACCGATATGGGCTTTCCCAACTCGCAGCCAATGCTCGCTTCTTCCCTGGTTTCTTCATCTTCACCATTGTCTCCCCTGTAATCAAACCCTCAAACAGATGCTTACCCTTCCTTGCAGCATAGGCCTTCCTTTGTTTCTTTTGTGCTTACTCCACATTGAGCAAGACGTCTTTATGGATGCTTGCAATAAGCTCCATCTTTTGCAAGAACTGTGCTGCAGCAACTTCCACACCAACACAATCATCAGTCACAGCGGTCAGATCGTGAAGATAGTTATCTGCCCTAAGGCGCAGTGTGCGACCGGTGAGGATCATGAAAGGTGAGAATTTTGTGCTAGCCTAGATTCCACATCGGTACCCGAACAGAATCTTCGCCAGTTGCTCATCCCAGTAATCCACATTTCCTGGCGTGGCAGCAAGGACTGTGATACCATGCTTGATGGTCTTGATCATGCGTTGTGCCATCCCATTGCATTGAGGCCACTGAATTGCAGTGCGCTGATGCTGGATCCCATAGTCCTTGCACATCAACTCGAACTCTGCAGCCCATTCTCCACCATTGTCAGTAAATATAAATTTGGGGACTCCATACTTGCAGATAATGTCATCTTCCAAGAATTGGTGGCAATCTTGGCACCATGATCAGCAACTGCCTTTGCCTCACACCACTTGGAGTAATGGTCGATGGCTACCAAAATGTATTTGTTTCCTAACCTTGTTTCAGGTAGTGGTCCTGCAGTGTCTAGTGCAACTCTGTGGAATAAGTCACAGATGGGAATATTCTTGAGCTACTCATCTCCAGAACGGATATTGCCCTCGCTTCCTACTAGCTAACATTGTTGCACCTTCTGACTACCGATTTGACATCCTCAGTTCGACTATGCCAGAAATACCTTCAATAGATTTCTGCCAACATCCTTTGTTCTCCAGAGTGCGCCAAATCCTCATGCATCTGGACCACTAGTGGTATCCTTTCCTCAGGCTTGGGCACATACAGTTCCTTGAAGTAGAGCCTCTGCTCCTTCCAACAGTAGTTGTTTGCCTGCTTTCTGGCCCTCTTGACCTCCTCAAGTTCAATTGTGTTTGGCAGCATTCCTTCTCTTAGCAGCGCCATACAGGTCGCATCTCTGCAGATGTCAATGTCCTTTGTTTCCAATCCACGGTCCTCCTCCTTTCCCGATCCTGTTGGATCGATCTCACAATCACTGGGCTCAGATAATTTTTGAGCAGCCAAAACCAATTCTAGCTACTGTTGTCTATCATAGTACCTGAGCGGGCTCCTTTTTCGAGTTTGCTTCCCATCAGCGGCTTCCAGATCGTCATCTTCTGTCGCTCCCACAACTTCCATATCTGGGTCAGTCTCCTCATCCACGTTCGTTGCAGCCACAAAGTCAAACATAAACAGTTGGTGAGGATCCGACCAATGCCAATGATTGATTCCAAAACAGCATCTGTGATGCTCGGTGAGCTCATGTAATTGCTTCCTAAGTCCAAACCAATCCGAATCCTGACCATATTGGGCAGCAAACACCCTCTCAGTTGCCTTGGCTGATTCATTCTGT
>Ga0116227_10012034_pt1 | contig 14303 bp, 12 predicted proteins | sample S1TSphgellanicum_FD_89693 | JGI IMG/M metagenome (GOLD analysis project Ga0116227, IMG submission 89693) | Host-associated microbial communities from peat moss isolated from Minnesota, USA - S1T2_Fb - Sphagnum magellanicum MG | ecosystem: Host-associated > Plants > Peat moss > Unclassified... | reverse complement strand
TTGGTGTCAAGGATGCGGGGTTGGTGTTGTTTGTTGGGTTTTTTTGGCAAAAATTTGGAAGTTTGTTTTTTTTGGGGTGGGGTTTTTTTTTTTTTTTTTTTTTTTCCCTCCCCTTGGATTTTGCTCTGTTGAAGATTTCGATGTGTAGATGGGATATGTTCTCTCTTCTGCTTTGTGAGAAACTGTCGGATGCTGTCATTGTGTGTGTGTTGAAGCTCCTCTGTCTGTCTTTGGCAGAGATTTGGTGGTATTCGTTCATTCTAAGTCTGGGGGTGTTTGTGACTGATTTGTTTGGTTTCGATTGCAAGGGACAGCAGCAGCAGCAGATTGGAGGAGCGTTTGCGGAGTGAAGAAGAAGAAGAAGAAGAAGAAGAAGCAGAAGGTGGGAGGGACGGGATGCAGCAGATCGGGAAATTGAAGATCGCTTGATTGGCGGGGTTGGGATGCCCACGTAAATGCTCAACAAGCAAGCTTGTTGAGCATATTCTTCTTGAATGAATCCCCTGTGTTGCATAGCGCCTGTGCCATTCGAAGAGAATCAGGAAAGGGACAGAAAGAAAGACAAAAAATTGGTTGCTGCGGCCGCGCCGATGCATGATCCGAAAGCAGCAGCGTCGTCTCCGCTTGAATTGACAAAACGCAGGGTTTCATCTTCTGATCTGCCTCCTGCCAACAACGGTCTTCACAAAATGGCGAGGGATCAAAGATCCCACGGGATTCCAGCAGGAAACCCTAAAAGATCTCACTCTGACAAAATATTCTCCACTTCTTCCACTGATGGAAACTCAGAGAGAGGAGGAGGAGGAGGAGGAGAGAACCCTAGTCCTTCTCTTTGTGATGTTTCTTCAGCAGCAGCTGGTGGAGGAGGGAAGATCTTTACTGTGACGCCAGAAGGAGGGATGAAAACAGTGAAGAACTTTTCAGGTGAGCTTATTCAAATTGAAAATGCGGCAGCTGCAGCAGCTTGTGGATTCCAAGGAGGTGGATTGAATCATGTCGCTGGAATTCTTTACAAATGGGTCAATCTTGGGAAGGGATGGCGACCGCGATGGTGCATTCTTCAAGAAGGGGTATTTTCCTATTACAAGATTCATGGGCCTGATAAGGTGACAGTCAGCCAGGAGCGATATAAAACTTTCCGATTGATTGGTGATGATTCTGAGCGCTTAATGAAAAAGCACAGACCTCATCATCACACGTTCAGCGATGAAAACAACTCTGCCAAAGTCACCGGAGAGGTCCATTTGAAGGTGCTGCTTTTTTCTTTCTTACCAATCTACTACTACTTCCCTTTGCAGTCGTTGTCACAGCTGTGTGGCAAAGCTGCTGCTGGATGGATGGAAGGGGTCCCCTTCAAGGTTTGCTATTTTCCTTGTTGTCAATAAATTGACTGTTCAACTGGCGTTTCGCTCATGGCTGAATACATGCAACACGTTTGGATGGAACAGCCCTACACTGAAGAGAAGACAGATCCACCAGTTAAATGTAGAAAGATGGTCCATGTAAAAGGGATGCTGCTCTGTCACAATCAACAATGAGAAGTGCAATTCTTCTGGAGTGAAGAAATGCAACAATCTGTTTATACTGCAAACTGATTTACAGCTGGTTTACAGGAGAACATGATGATATCTTAAGTCGGCAAATCCAACCCAGAGATCAGAGAGCTGTGATTGTTTGGAAAACCCACTTTGCTGTTAATATGTCCAGTGGCCAAATCAGTGTGTTGCATATTGCCCTTGAAAGGTCGCATTGCATGGGAAGTGTGTAGCTTACTCTGGCAGCTCGGTGAAGCTTCTTTTGTCAGTTCTGCCAAAGGAACTTGTTTGAATAGCTGTGTTACCTATGATTATGTTGAGGTCGTTCACTTGATGAAGGGCTTGTATTGGGTGCACTAAAGTGTTAGTGAATAGTAGCAGGAGGGTGTTTGAAAATATTCACATCCTTGGATCAACTGGCAGTGTGTAATACTGTAGTTTACATGCCCTTGCCCTCGAAGGGATCAGAAGTTAAAAGGGTGTGCATGGTGCACTCATGATGGCTTTGAGCCAATGGCTGCTGCGCCCCATCTTGGCATTGACCAGTAGAAGGAATGTCTGATGCAGGCCTTCTTCAAAGTTTCATGCCTATTGGGTATTGTGAGTCTTAGTTCAGAGGAATACCCTATGTTCCATTGGCATGACTCTCATCCTGTTTTGCTGATTGTAGAGATGGCTTGAAATCAATGTCCTGATTACAATAGCTCCTCCAAATTTTGGAAATCAAAGAGTCAGTTCAGACCTGATTGGTGTGTTGTTGGTCTAACTTCCTCAGTGGTTATGCGGCCCACTCAAACTTTTGTGCTCTCAAGAGCCTTGCTGTGAACATTTGGCATTCATATGCAAGTGCAGCACTGCCCTCTGGTGGAGGTCTACCAGTGGCTTTTAGCTGTTGCTTAGTCAATTAAATAAGTTCTGGAACTCCTCAGAGTTGTGCTCACAGCTGATCATATCTGAACAGTTGATGTTAGTGTGCAGATGCATACAAACAGCTTGTGGGTGTGTGTTAAGGACTAATCTTTTGCAAAACATAAAATATGAACAGAATCCAAATTGACTTGTACTCAGAACTGAAGCTCTATTGTTGATTGTCAGGTCATCCAGTGACTGAATAGATTTGTGGAGGTTTTGGGTGTGTAGGTATCAACACTTCGTAACAGCCAGTCCGATGACAGAAAGTTTTACATATTTACTGGAACAAAGACTCTCCATCTTCGGGCAGAGACGAGTGCTGACCGGTCAGTATGGATGGAAGCTTTGCAGGCAGCAAAGGACTTGTTCCCGAGAAATTCGACACTTGTTGGTGTTATGACTCCATCGGAGGAAATTACAATCTCAACGGAGAAGCTGCGGCTGAAGTTGATTGAGCTTGGCTTGACAGAGGATGCCGTAAAGGAGTGTGAAGATGTCATGCTTGCAGAATTCTCAGAGGTTAAGGAGCAACTTAATTTAATGCAGAATCGCCGCATTTACTTGCTTGACAGGTTACGGCTACTTGAGGTAATCCTGTAAGCCCCATTTTTGCATTCAAACTTCACAGAGTGGAAAATTAACCTGAAGCATAGTTGGAACTGTGTTTCTTGCTCAACCCTAGCTCTGTTCCTTGTTCTTAAAATGCAGCAATTCATAGGATCTGTAATTTGATTGGATGTCTTTTTTTCTTAACAAATAATATTGGTAACATTGCTAAAATTTGGCTGTTGGCATATAGAGTCTGACCATGCAAGAAGATCCTGTGATTTTTTGTGGGGCTAGTATATCAAAGGATGCAAAAATATAGAAGATTGGTAGTAAGGTAACACAGGGATTGGCAGGCTGAGAAAGTGGAACTGGAGACGACAGTTGTGGATGAAATGCAAAGCCAAAATGGTGGGGGTGGTATACACGGCCTCAAAAAATACTATGGTGACTAAGCATTCCTTCTTTTTCATCTCCTCATTTATCACCCAATTATGTTAGGGAATGAGGTCCTTAACATGCCAATGAGTGGTGCAATGTGGCATCACTGTACTTGCAAATATCACTAAAATGAGACATGGCTAAATTTGTGGACCATGAAGTTTATGGATTTGTCTGTTGAAATTGGGCTGTTTTTTCCCTGAAAAAGGAGGCAGAAGTGTTGACTTGATTGCTTGATAAGGCTCCCTTCTTAAATGTACAGATTGCATTCAGACACACCTGGACCTGCTTGCAAATTTGACACACAAAAGCTTGCTGTGTTTGTTCACATTTTATTGGATTTGTGGATGAGTATGCAGCTGACCATGTGGCTGCATTTCAAGAGGATTCATCTGATTAATGTATTTCTGGGAACATTTGAAACAGGAGGGAGTGACACTGAGTCAGATGATGACCATGATAAAGATGAGGGGGCTGGTGCTGGTGATGGAGATACTGATGAAGAAGATGAGGTGTTTTTTGACACCAGAGATTCACTCAAGAGCTTGACTTCAGGCCGCTATAATCCTCCTGCAGATTGTGTGTTGCCTGAGCAGGGTGAAGTTGACATGGAGCTCATTGGCTTTGACTACCCAAGAGTTCAGCGGCGGAAAGCCCTGCCAGATCCCAAGGAAAAAGAAAAGAGTGTAAGCTTATGGTCAATGATCAAGGATAACATTGGGAAGGATTTGACCAAGGTTTGCTTACCAGTATACTTCAATGAGCCTATCTCATCACTCCAGCGTTGCTTTGAAGATGTCGAGTATTCTTATTTGCTTGACCGTGCATATGAATATGGAAAACGGGTACGTGTTTGACCCAGCAAGTTGATTCAACACTATATTCTGTCATCAAAGAAAATCTACTTCTAGTTTTGAGTCCTCCCTGCTTGTGCTGTTGAACACAAGTTACAGAGGCTGAAGGCCAGTGCAGGCGAAAGTATTTGATTCTCACAGCAATAGACTGTGATGTGAGTACTAGTCCAAACTCTATGGTTTTAGACTGTCTAGCTCTTCATCTCTTAGGTACTCTGCTGTAGGACTACTGCAAGATAACAGCCTTGAAACAATTTTGAAGAACTTAATTGTTGATCAAGTCTCCAGTAGGTTGAGACAGGTTGGCTATAGGTGGAGAAAATGGTCACACACAGGCGGTGGTCAGCACCACCTAAAATTGAATGTTATGAACTTGCTTGTGCACCCAGGGGAATAACCTGATGCGGCTCCTATGTGTGGGAGCTTTTGCTGTTTCTGGGTATGCTTCTACTGAGGGCCGAACATGTAAACCCTTCAATCCATTACTGGGTGAGACTTATGAGGCAGACTATCCTGACAAAGGCCTCCGTTTCTTCTCAGAAAAGGTCAGTCCATATCTGTTCTCAGATGTTAGGAATTTTTGCTAGCAGCTTTTCAAGTAGGAAAGACCCTGATACTTTAGATCTCTCTATTCCAAACCTTAGGTAACACTGCCCTTAATCCTTCTGCATCAGCTACAGTTTTTGATGTTCACCATGATTGAGTGGGGTACCATTATTAAGAACACTGATTCTCCCAAAGTTGAATCATGCACCTACTACTCCTGTGCAGCAGCATTACACATGTTTGCTGGCAGTGACAAACACGGAGGGCCTAGGTGGTGCAAGTTGTTGCTTTTAGGTGCTCTACAGCCATTTAGTTGGTTTTAGTCTCCCAATTCCTTAGACAGCAATATATTTGATTCATCTAACCAAATGGATCCGTTGTTGATTTGGTTTGGTGTTATGGTAGATGGTCCACACGAATGTGTTGCTTTTGAAGGTCCCTGAACATGTGTATAAGTGTTGCAGTGGTTCAAACCACTTCTTGTTCTTTCTTTTGTTTTTGCTGTTTTCTTTGTTGTTTTCTAGTGTTTGGTCCCCTCATTTTCATGCTTGTTTGATTTGTTGTGTTGTCAAACCTTAAATCTCTAGAACCTCATTATCAAGTCATCTCTTGGTGCTATTCAGGTTGACTTAAATTGGAAATATAGAGAAATTCTCAGTACTTGTGAAGATACACTGACTTGTTGTGAACTCCAGAACGTCCAAATCAGAAATGGTCATGTATGTCTCTAACTAATGGGCTTGATTGAGTTACAGGTAAGCCATCATCCAATGATTGTGGCATGCCATTGTGAGGGCCGGGGCTGGAAATTCTGGGGTGACTGTAATTTGAAGAGCAAGTTTTGGGGGCGCTCAATTCAGGTTGACCCTGTGGGAATCCTTACACTTAAGTTTGATGATGGGGAAACCTTTCAATGGTCTAAGGTACCTGTTTTACTTTCTCCTTTCTTTTCTGCTTTGTGGCTTTGAGAGCTTTCATTGCTTGTTCCAGATCTACCAGCTTTTGCTTGATGCCCAAATATTAGTACTCAAAAATAGTTGTAGTCTTTGCCTTCTCCATACTATTTCTTTACTACATATGTGGGTAAATACATCTGGCCAACAGTGGAGAACCGCCAATTTGCTGTGACCACCCTGCAGGGTGATGAATTACAACCACCCAGATTGTGTTTTGGATGGCCTGAGTACCCTAACCATGATTTGTAATTTCTTAAGGACATGATCTGGTGGTGAGCTGAACATGTCATTTCTCTTGTTATGTTGAAGGTTACAACATCAATTTACAATTTGATCTTGGGGAAGCTGTACGTGGATCATTATGGCACAATGCGAATTCAGGGCAACTGTGAGCTTTCATGTAAGCTCAAGTTCAAAGAGCAATCAATCATTGATCGTAACCCTCATCAGGTAAATGCTCTACTGTCCTATAATTAATAAATCAAATACACACATTAGACCACCAATACCTCCATAGACTTTGGCAGTGAATGGACTTAATTGGAGTCATAAGTTTGCCTTGAAATTTGAGAATGCTCAAGGATGTGTTTTTGGAAAGGCAAAGGCACTCTGTGCACATTGAAATGCTGAAAATGGTCATTTCAGCTCGTCCTGATCTTGGCTGCTATATGGATGGTGGGAGTGCTAAGCAATACTGTTACAGTGATTGCCATTGTTAGTTAATCATGTTACCTTTTGCTGTTAATATTCTCCAAAACTGGAAACAGGTGCAGGGCTTTGTACATAGCAAGACTGGGGAGAAGTTAGCTACACTTTTTGGAAAGTGGGATGAAGCAATGTACTATGTGATGGGTGACTTGAGTGAGAGGCACAAAAGTTATGACCCCATGTCTGATGCAGTCCAGCTCTGGGAACGTGCTGACCCTCCCCAGAAAATGACTCGTTATGGCCTTACAGCATTTGCAACTACTCTGAATGAGCTCACGCCTGGTCTTGAGGTGCACCTCTCATGTTCCTCCAAATCTCGTGATAGTGAATGCCATCTTGTGCCCATCATCTTTGCAAATGTTTCATTCTCCCAGAACCACCATCAATAAGTGGGGCAAAGAACTCAAAATAAGTCTATGGTGTTTTGCTTGTAAATTGGCAGGTCCAGTTACCACCGACAGATTCAAGGCTGCGGCCTGATCAGCGGCATCTGGAGAATGGGGAATATGATGATGCCAATGCTGAGAAACTCCGACTTGAGAAAAAACAGAGGCGGGTAAGTTTGTTCTTTTCTACAACCAGTTTGTTTGGAAGGATTAAGCCAATTGAGTTACAGGTTGATGGACATCTTGATGCCATTGTTTGCTCACTAAACCACATTGATCAATATTCAACCTCATGTTGGTTGCTTCAGTTATTCTGAGCAGCTGTTGCTGTTTCTGATGTTTCAATGTTTAAATGGCTGGCAATGGCATGGAGGTTAAGACATTACACTTGGTTAACCTAGCAAACCTAGTTATACACAAATAAGAACAATTTTTGTAGGGCATGATGCAAAGAGATCCAAGAGGCATAATTCTGGAATCTTGATGGGACTACCATGTTTCTGATAAAGGTGCTACAAGTGATCAGCCTATGCAAGGGCTGCTATACTACAATTTGAAATAAGTTCATTTCATGCTGCTCTGGTCTGGTGAAGGCACCACTCTATCCAGATACTTTGAACTATGTGCACTTGACTCTTTTGTTCATGGGATATGTGAACTCCACTTTTAAAACATTTGGTGTTTCTTTCAACAGGCACGCATGCTTCAGGAAACTGGGTGGCAGCCAAAATGGTTCCGGAAAGAGAAAGGCAAAGACACTTTTGAGTATATTGGGGGCTATTGGGAGGCAAGGAAAGAAGGACACTGGGATAATTGCCCTGACATTTTTGGCCTGGATGTTATTGAGCCTGAAAATGGTACTATAGAGTGACCATTCCGACAGGCATGCTACACTAGAGAAGCCCCTGATTGTGAGTTATAAGTCTACAGTTTGGTAATCCTCCTGAAGGCTGACATTACAGCCTTGTTTGTGATGTGGGTGCTGATCAGTCTAGATTTCATTTCATTGAGACTTTTTGCTCCAAGGAAGAGGGTCTAACTTAAGGTCTTTGACCCTGGAATCACCCTGAGTATGCATTTTTATTTGTTCCATTACTATGCCAATCTGGGTATGCTCACAGGTGAGACTGGTACTTCAAATCCAATTAACTTGCGGTATTCTATTCTTTCACTGGATTGGTATCTGATAGTATTCAGTTGGTTCCTCAAATTTGTCTTCCGCCATAGTTTGGCATTTGAATCAGGTATGCAGGATATAGCTATATGAGGGACTACATGGTGCAAATGTCAAGGAGTGATGGGATTGGGTTTTCAGTGAAGCTGTAAAATTGTGATTCACATTATGATCTCCTACATGCCTAGCCTTTTGTAGCATGCCTCCTCATATATGTAATTCTCATCATACTAATCCTCTGTGAGGCTCTCCAGCTTTCCACTTTTCCCATTGTTTCTTGCCCAATCTTCCTGAAGTACTCACCTTCTTTTCCTGAATCTTTAGTGTTTATCTGTGCTGAATATTGCCAGAATACTTGTCCCTCAGATCTACCGTTGCAAGGCTCATTTTGTTAGGTGCAGGGGCTTTTTTTTGACATGAAGATCAGAACTTACTTCAGTGTGACCACAGTTGTTAGAGTTCACATGCGGGAAAAGACCTGATGATGGACTAGTTCTACCTAAGAAGTTGAGAACTCCAATTGGGTAAGTATCACCCAAGCACCTCAGCAACTTTGGCAAAAAAATGTATTGAATAAGTGCTGAAACTTTCAATTTTTCATTGTTGGGTGGTTCTCAATTTTTTGAAGACCCGTCAGGGAGTTTACAAGACTTGCCTTGGTTCTTTTTTTCAGATTGTTCACTAGATTAGCATAATAAAGAGTGCATATCATGATTTAAAGGTTTTTCTCTTCAACATCTTTTTCCATTCATTAACAGAATAGAGGACCCAACATAATGTATTTTTATTATGTTCTCTTTGAGAATGTAATTTTTAAAGATTTTTTTTTGCATTTTTTCTTCATTATTTTTTACCTCGTTATTTTTTTATTTAGAGACTTTCATTTTGTTACGATATTCCCACATCAATAGTTATTTCATTGATATTTAGTTCCATTTCAGTTTTAATGGATACTAAAATGGAGGAAATATTTGTTAAAAACAAATATATATTTTTGGCCAAAATAATGGGTTCAATTTTTAGTTATTTCAACTATGTTATGAAAAGCAAATCAAAGCATTTATGAACATTTATTATTAAAAAGTTATTCATTTCTCTCCCTCTTTTCATCATCAAAAAAAATGTAAGATGCAAAAAATAATAATAATAATAATAATATTTTTTGTGAATAGATGTGTGTTTGAATAATTGTGTTTTTTGGCCTTGCACACAACAAACCATAAAATAAACTTCAAAAAAAAATTACAAACAAAAAACACGTTGAAACTGAAGCATCTTAAAATTGAATGGAACTTGAAAAAACCTCTAGTTTTTGCACATTTGCACAAAGCAAAAGAAAGAGGCAATACCAATTTGAAGAGCAAAGCAAAACCACTTGAAAGAAGCTCTAGTTTTCCCACATTTGCACAAAGCAAAAGAAAGAGGCAATACCAATTTGAAGAGCAAAGCAAAACCGCTTGAAAAAACCTCTAGTTTTCCCACATTTGCACAAAGCAAAAGAAAGAGGCAATACCAAATTTGAAGAGGAAAGCAAAATCACGAGAGGCATGGAAGAGCCAAGGAACAAGAAAAGTAGAATTAGGAGAAGGCCAAGGATTAACAAAGAGGTACCTTAAGAGGCACCAAAGGAGCAATAGAACCAAGAAGAGTGTCGAAGAGCGAATTAGCACACAAGCCATGAAAGGTGTTGATGAATAGGAACACATGAACTAGAAAAAGGCACCAACAAATAGTAACACGCAAACTAGGAAAGGTGCCAATGAGTAGGAAGACACAAACTAAAAGAGGCACTAATAAGTAGGAACATAAGAACAAGGAGAGGTGTTGATGAACAAGGGAGCAAAAGAAAAAACCAATCAAAGAGCACAATGCAACACAAAACCCTTCGAAACACAAGCTATAAATTTTTTTATGCAACCAATTTTGTAAGAAAAAACCTTATTTACAATTTGAAAGGCAACTATTATCTAATGATGCATCCTAAACTTTAAACCTGACTTTAAATCTTACCTAACATTTAAATGATTATTGAATATATTAAAATAACGGGCAAAATTAAAAACCTTGACCTTGATATTTTTTAATACTTTGATAGGGTATAAATAAATAAATAAATAAATAAGGACATGGTTTCAAGTGGCCAATTTTCAATCCATTGATAACTAATGAATGAGTTTCAAATAGGGCATGAGTTCGGGCCAAGGTCATACCCAAAGGCATTCAACTTGAAACCCTACTTAGTTTTCGACCATTTTGTTGAAACTTGCCTCACATTGAAATGTTTTGTGAAAAAAATGAAGTACCCTTTGAAATATTTAAGATTTTTTAATTTATTTCTAAATGAAATCTTCAAATTTAATTAATTACTAGGTAGAGATGTGGTGAAGCTACCCTTGTTCTAGAATATCTATGTCAATTTAATCTAATCTAAGGTGAAACTATTAAATTATAAGTTTCAATCACTTTGGAGCTCATAGTTTATTCATTTTGGTTTCAATTATAACCATTTCAAAAACAAAGTTGTAATTTTGGAAAAGTTGTTCAAGAGGGCGATAGGCCTTTCATTCCTTCTTATTATTTTATTATTTTAAAAAAATTGAATACCATATTCAATGCCAAAAAAAAAGTTCATTTTTTTCGTATCAAAATTTTGACTAAATTTAACGAAAAAAAGAAAAATTAATCCAATTTACACTAGATAAACAAAAAAAATCCACAAATTTCCCAAATTTTTTATAGAAAAATAGATAAATTTCCCAAGAAGAAAAACATTGATTCAATGTGGTAATGATTATGCCCTTTCAATGGAGTCTTTGAATGTAGTATATTTCTTATCCACCATTTGGTTTATTGAAGTCAAACATATTATGGATAGATTATCATTGCCAAATAAATGTTTTTTTAAGGACTTATTTTCTTTTGTACTATGAATAAAGTTCAGATTTATATAGTAACTACAAATATGATCCAATATACATATATATAGTTAACATTTAATATATAAAATTTGGAGGCCATATTACTATTCTAAATTTTGAAAAAGATTATGAACAACAATAAAATGTGTATAAAATTTGTTTTGTGAAGCAACCTTGGTGATAACAAAAGTAAAATGACCTCCAACATTGACTTGAAAGGTTATTACAAGTAGGTCAAGTATAGGAAGATCAATATAATTAAGAGAGTTTTGACATTTCCAAAATTTGCATTCCTTCATCTATCTATGTAGGAATGTAGTTCATTTGTTTTGCTTGTCACACCAAGATCTCCCAAACCATGGCACTTCTTGCCATGCTTTTTAGTACCATTGGAAGTCCCTCAATGAGTTGAACTTGGTTTCAAAATGTTTCAAGCCATGGTGGAAAAGCTATCGAATATTGAACAATTGTTTCACTTAAAATTCATTTAAATCAAATATAAAAATTATAGAGGACCTTGGGTGCATTCTTGGTATTGTTGGAAAGCTCTTTATGGGTAGGATTATGTGTTTACAAAGCCATTCTCATCCTTTTGTCAAGACGAGATCCACTATCATCTACTCCCAATTAGTAAAACAACCTTTGTCAAAAAATTACTAAGGTGTAAAGTAGAACCGCCTATCGTCGAATATGTACCTACCACCAAACATTATTTGATATTTTCTTCATTCCTTAACCTATTTAGAACTTCATTGTTTGTAATTACCAATTTCAAAATTGGAAATTTATCCCAAAAGGTAACTCAAGTAATAAATCTTATTGTTAACCTTTTTTTTTCTTTGGGTACTCTAGACCCCTTTCAATCTAATGACCAAACTTTGCTTGATAAGATGTTTCCTTCCAAAGGGAACTATGGGTGTGGAGACACCCATTCAAAACCAAAGTCCCATTGCCATCACCTAATTTAATATAGGAGATTTCCTTGAAAAAATCTTTAGGTGTTTTTAAACAACCCTTTATTTATAAAAACCAATATGATAATCAAAAACATATTCAAAAATATTTTTGGTTGTTTTAAACCTTTTCAGTCTAAAGATTGAACTGTGAAAAAATGCAACTACATGAACCTTAAGCTGTGAGAAAGATGAAAAATCCATAAAATTATGGATGAAAAGATGAAAAATCCAAAAATGATCAATCCAATCAAGAAAGATAAATCAATGGATTCATGATGAGCTCACAATTTAGGATTTTTTTAAAAAGGGATAAATGATGAATAATGTATGAATAATTTTGGATGAATTTCAAATGGGGTGATTTTCAAGGTTTTCTTTTCTTTTTTTTGGTTGCAATGAACCATTTTGAAATATGGATTTTCTTGTTTTTGGCCATTTTACAAGTTCAAAGAGGATTAGAAATAAAATCACTTGCTATAATTATAACTTTAACTTCATCCATATTTTTGTGTGTGTTAAGAGATGCAACAACAATCTTTTTATATCATATTCAATTAACTAAACCTAGTTGCCCTCCTCTCATATTTTTGGTAGTGTTAAATTATATCTAGATCCATGTTATTGCAATCATGCACCAAAAGAACTAGTTGCTAAAATTAAAACTATAGTTAAGAGAAACAACTAAAACTTTTAATTTAATTAACTATCACCTATTTGGTTGCCCTCCACTCACCCCCTCCCCAAAGCAAAGGGCTTTTGAGTGGATGTTGCCTTGCTTCGTTAGTGGACCAAAAATTTTATCCTTACATTTGTTTGTCACTATTTATCACCTATGATAATACCCATTTATAAACATGGGGTACTTATCAATAAGTAAGAAAATAATTTGAAACCACCAAATCCAACAATTTTAGTAGTCATACATTATTTTTTGCACATTTACACACAACATATTCAACACCTTCTATGTATCAATATACTGATATTATAACCTTTATTAGTATACAAACATGGTTTTAAATAATAAGCCCAACTACATGGTTTAGAACATGTTTAATAATATTTTTTCTATGCATTAGATAAAAACACATAATCACTAATCTATTTCATCATCCTTGTCAATATACATTATGCTTTCAATGTCTTCATGACATTCAACGAAAAATCAATAAGTACTTCATCCCACACTATAAATTTTTCAATGCATCTAGTAAAAAAGAAAACACCAATTGCCTACTTAATGAAATTTATTAGAAAACATATTTTATCATCTTGAACAAATCAATCACTAGGTGAACACATGTGATTAAACAATGAACCAATAACCATCCAACAAAATCAACAAGAAAACATATTCAAACATAATTATGTAGATAATAGATGAAATGTTAATATGTCATAATAGGTCTATAACATTAAATGGTCCTTATTCCAACTATGATGGCTATTTTAGATCAATTTCAAAACCTTTTGTTATTTGGATTGATTGTTGCAACTATGGTTCTAGTGATCAATGATACCCCAACCTACATGTAGCCAATATTTTGTCTTATACCATAGTAAACTCAATTAGATTACATGCATAGAACAAAACCATGTTGTGACTTTTTAAAAATGTAAATTCTAGGAACACAAACTCCCTTCTTGCATGGATGTCTTTTCTTTTAAACTCCATCCTTGTTCACATAACAAAGCCATTCATAAATTAATTCAACTTTAAAGAATTATTGAATGGATTCATAAGAAATTAACTTGGTGGTCTTGGATAACTCATTCTCATGAAACCACATGATATAACTTGACATCGAGTCATTCTTATCAAGATGCAAAAGGTTACAATTTTTTTTTGTGGTCCCCATTATTATAAACAAGGTTTTTCCAACTCTCCCCAAGTCATTAAATGATTCATACAAATTTACAACTTCCCTAATGCATTTTGGGAAGAACCCCAAAATGAACATGTATACGTGATTAACGAAGTTTGTGGCAACTTAATTTAGTTTCATTACAATTGTCAACATCATCAACATCTTTATGCTATTAGACAAAGAATTACAAGTAGAAAACCTACATGAAATTTGAGTGAACAATAGAATCTACCTCCCATATTCTTGAATTCACCTCCATTCAAACATTGTCAGGGGATTAGATCTTTACACTTTGACCTCTCCATATAACCACCATTTTTTGAACAACCATCAAATTTTACAATTACAACTTGATTTGTTGTCTGATGGAATAACTCAATGGAAATAAAATTGCCACTATATTGTTCCCTCACCATCCACCACCCCCAACTACCCCAAACACCTACTCAAATATAAATTTAACTAAAAAAAAATTATAAACTTAAAAAATAAAAAAATTCACT
>Ga0116227_10012032_pt1 | contig 14305 bp, 10 predicted proteins | sample S1TSphgellanicum_FD_89693 | JGI IMG/M metagenome (GOLD analysis project Ga0116227, IMG submission 89693) | Host-associated microbial communities from peat moss isolated from Minnesota, USA - S1T2_Fb - Sphagnum magellanicum MG | ecosystem: Host-associated > Plants > Peat moss > Unclassified... | reverse complement strand
GGGGGGGGGGGGGGGGGGGGGGGGGGGGGGGGGGGCGGGGGGAGTGTGAGAACGGATAGGGTACCAGGAGATGGCATCCAGGAGGGATCACATGGAAGGCATTCATGCGGCAGGAACACATTTGTCCAAATGTCGGTTGAAATTTGCTGCAGCCGAGGGGGCGTATGGCACGTTCATGGGGCATCAATCGGCAGTGGTGGAAGCGGCAGCACAAGGAGCCAGACGAGAGGTTTCCAGGCTGCTGGAATCCGGCAACATCCCAATTCAGGACTTGAATTATGCCATCTTCCAAGCCGCCAAGCGTGGCCACAAGTATATCCTCCAGACCCTTATCGATGCTGGCGGCACTGACCTGGATGCGGCCATGGTGAGTGAAGAAGGCTCTCATCAATTCCATGTGCACAGAGAGCTTCTTTGTTTTTATTTTTATTTTTTTGCTTGCATGAAATTCCTGTGCTTTGTGTGCGCTCTGATGACTTCATCCTGAAACCCGATTGTGGAAAGAACGTCAGCCAGCTTTCTTATTCTTTGTGGAGATGTCTTTGGATGTCAATTGCTCTGGGGCTGCAGCTGTGTCTTTTGCAAAGCAGAGCAGTGCACTCCCATTGCTGTAGTACTAGAGTCAAACACACGTTTGTTCTTGGGAGGAGGAACCACAGGGCTTGCTTGACAGTTGACTGTCAGCAGTGTCCATCCATCAAGCCTAAAAAATTCTACTCTAAAACCTAACCAAAGACAAGTCAATTTCTGGTGCAATTGGGTCACGGTTTGAGAGGAATGACAAAGATGAAATTCAAGGGATTCAAGTAGGTCTGGCAAGGGGTATACAAGAAACAGGAAAATCTATGAGATCAGTAACTGCTGTGAAGAGGATGATGATTTGGACTTTGATCTTGTGGAGCCTGCAAAGCCAGAAACTTAGGGTTTTTCTGTAGGTTTCCAACTTTGCCCAGTTCTCACAGTGGATACAGTTTGCAAAAATATGGTGGATATGTTTGCAAAACATGATGATGGAGATTGAAGTAGGTCAATTTACGGTGTAGATTTTGGAGCTTTTGTGTCAAGCATTGTTGTTGCTGTTGAAGGTTTACTGAACATGCATGTGGCTATCACTGTTGTTGTTGTTCAAACTGGTTGTCAGTGTCTTGTCTTTTCTTTTCCCTCTGTTTTAGGGTTGGGTCTCTTTCTTTTTCCTGTTTGTTGATTTGTTCTTAGATATGAAATCTCTGTAACTTTATTGCTGCCTTCATCTCTCTCTTTCTTCTATTAGGTTCACTTGACTCATATGTATGGAGAAGCTCTCAATCCATATGTAGATATCTATGTGTCTGACAGTTTGGTTGGTGCAATCTGCAGGAAGCAGCAGGGTGGAGTGGGCACATGCACATTGTGGATGAACTGATGTTGTCAGGGCATGTGCACATTGGAAGAGCATTTCTTGGTGCTATGTTAGCATGCCGGGAAGACATGATAGCCCATCTTATATCTGTGGCAGATGCAGATGGGCTTGAGAGTGGGTTGCGGGTGGGTGCCAGCCTAATCTGGTCACGGGCACCAGAGGAGGTAGATTTTTTGAGCCATGTCATTGACCGGTTGGTCAAGGCTGGTGCAAAAACCTTTGAAGATGCCCTCCTTTCTTCTTGCAATGGCACTGCAATCCTTCACTTGAATGGTCGCAGCATCTTGCAGAAGAGCAAGATTTTTGATCGACTGGTTTCAGAGTCTAGTAACTTGACAAAGGACTTCTACAATTCTCTTTTGTTGCAAGCATGTGTTTGCTTCTTGTACAGGATGACCATTCTGGAGGCAGGAGATGCAGCTCTTGTGGACCACTGTGATGTGAGCGTTTTTGTTTGTGAATCTGTTCCATTCTTGCCAAAGGTCAAGAGGATGCAGCACATATTGGAGTCAGGAACTGCCACGCAAGACATGTTGAAAATATTCTCTATACTGTTTCGGAATGGGATTGGTTTGATCAGCTCTCAACTGCAGGCATTTGTTGATGTGCCAATTGAGAAGGCAAGGGCTTTGTTGCAGATTGGGGAGCCCTCCCAAGGAGGGCAACAAGCTGCAGGAGCACCCAGCAGTCGAGTTTGTATTGAGAGCCGGGCAGAATGGCCATTGAAGATGATGAAGTATCTTTTGACCCAATGTGGTGTGAATTCAGAATGTGCAATAGAGCAAGCAGTGGCTTCATCCACACACTTAGGTGTCATGCTACCTGTTCTGGAGCTTTTGGTAGGCTGTGATTGCTTGGCGATCACAGATCCCTATGTTGTACTTGCATTTGCCACAGCATTTCGACAGACAGCTGCTATTCGGTACCTTCTGGATATTATTCCCAAGCCTGTGAATGTACGGCCTATGATGGAAGCATTCAAGACAGCTGCATCTGAAAACATTGGACCTGAGGGAGTGCTGTTTCTCTTGCATTTGAACTTTTTGGACGATCCCAAGGCCACATTGAGAGCAGCATCTATGGTTGCTGAATTAGAGGATACTACACCAGACCTTAAACTTTGGCTTCGAGAGGAGTGGTCCAAGGAAGCTTATGATGCAGGTGTACAGACAGGATCATCTCACTACCTAAACCTGATGCGGGTCATAAAGCGTGGACAAGGACGCTTGTGCATTCGTGAGCTTCCTGCACAATTGCAGGCAGCCATAGGCTATCTCCCTCTCTACAAGGATTGCTGCAAGACCCCGGGAACTCTTCTTTCTCAAAGACAAAAGGGGGAGTTAGTGGAAGCACTTTGTCATTTATATAGGGGAAGCAGAAAAGTGAGCGAGGCAGAGATTTTGAGAGCTGACAAAGCAAAGCTTCTCTTGCTTCTCGGAGCCTGCCTGCCAGAGTGGAGTCAATTACCTGCAAACAGTGATGTTAGAACTCCAATGACCCTATGTAATAACAGAATATGAGCAGCAAAAAACTCTTTCTCTTCTGAGCAGTACATGTTTCAATTTCATTTCCTGAGCTTCTCAGGTGGGAAGAGTTTTCATTGTATGTGGAGCTGGGCAAATGCTAACAGCTCCTCTGGTGACTTAAAAGTAGTTCCTTTGGATAGTCAGTAATCAGTTATTGTAATCTGCTTATCTTTCCTTGTAATGGATGTGCGTATCTTTATTCTTTCTGTTGTGGCTGAGCAGACCTTCCTGTTTCTCCTCTTCATTTCATTGCAATGACAGTTCATGGTGCAGATGTATGTCTCTACATGCTTTATCTGCTTGAAAAGGAGAGAGGTAAAGGAGTTTTCATGGCGACTTTTGTCCACTGCTTTGTTTGCAATGGTGAGCTGCTTCACACCACATCTTTGTTCCCTCCTCTATATACTGTTACTATCTGGTCTGTCTCCACCATCTTTGTTTTTATTGGGTGTGTCAGGTGAAAGTTTTTAGGGGGGCACTGAGAGTGTTTGAGAGTGTTCTAGTAAAAATCAGACAACCACAAATGTAACACTATCAGAGAATTGCTGATCTGATTGACTCAGTAGTCAGATCTTCAGCATAGGAGATGTTAAGCCTTGTGGGATAAGGTCTCCTGAGCATACGATCTTTTCAAAATCATACCTACACAGCGATCAAAGAAACTCTATGATCACAGTGCAAGATAACCCACCAACACTGCAACTAAGCAACAGCAAACAACTCTGTGACCAGGGTGCAAAGATAAGCCACTTACAGTATAAAGTAAGCAAACAGCAAATAATAGCAATAGAGCAATTTGATTACAGCGTAACAATGAAGGATCTGTTCTTACTGGCTTGACTCTTGCAAGTATGCCAAGCACGTTCTGAATTACATTTGAAGATGAGGGGAAAGGTTTGTTGTTTCCTTCCATAGCACACAAAACCAGGTGTGTTATACACAATGGCCCTGCAATTAATTTAATATCAACAATCAATATTGTATGATAAATTGGTCATAGCTGGGGGAATTTTTTTTTTTTTTTTTAATGTACACCATCATGTTATTGTAAAAGAAAAATTGTAATGAATTTTTTTCATTTTTTAATTTTACATTAATTATGAGGAATCCAAAAAGCATCTCACATTAAATGATGACATGTTCTAGGAACCTATCTAAACATTTATACATTGTTACCAAACCAAAACCAATAAGGAAATGTCGCAACATGATTTTCATTTTTTTCAAATTTAATGACTTTTTAAAAAAGAAATTGATCAACTATTTTCTTTTCATATTTATTTTTCACATTTGTCCAAATTTTCAAACCAAAAAAAAGAAAAAAAGACTCATCATGACATGCGTATTTGAATGTTTTCAATCATATTGTCACATTTTTTAAAGAATTACATGAATTTTTGTATATGATAGATGCCATAATCACTTTTGGTGAAAATAGTTTTATATTTAGTTTTGTGGGTTATGGATTGGTGAGAAAGTCACTTGCAGCTGAGTGCACATTGGAGAAAGTGGCAGAGAAAACAAAAATGTCAAAAGATGAATATGAATATTTTTACAATCAAATTAGGATGAATCATCTGACCTAGTTTCCAGGGGGTAAAATCCCTTGAAGCTACTATACTCTATAATGATTCTCAACACAATATCCCTGCCTTACAAGGCAGAACCGACAAATACCAAACTTGAAAGGACAAGAAACATCACATGAACACACCATCAACTCTCAGGCTCTCGGTTTTCGTCTTACACATCACATTCATCCATAAGAGTGAATTTCATCCATGGAAGATCATCTTATAGGTCACATTCATCCATCAGAGTGAATTTCATCCGTGGAAGATCATCTAACATGTCACATTCATCCATCAAAGTGAATTTCATCCATGAAAGATCATCTTACACGTCACATTCATCCATAAGAGTGAATGTCATCCATGGAACTTCATTTTATTGCTTCACATTCATAGATCAGATTTCATCTTATTCACTTGTGTCAATTCTCTTTTGAAGAAGTCATCCCTATCAATTCTCAGAGACTCAAGTTTTCATCATATGGGTCCCATTCATCCATCTGAGTACATTCATCCATGGAACTTCATTTATTGCTTCACATTCATGGCTCAAAATTCATTTTATACACTTGAGTCAATTCTGTTTTAAGGAAATAATCCCTATCAACTCAGGGACTCAGGTTTCATCTCATGGGTTACATTTATCCATCAGAGCGAATTTCATCCATGAAACTTCATCTCATCGTTTCACATTCATCAATCGATATTCATTTCATTCAGTTGGGCCAATTTTTCGTTTACTAAAGAACTCATCCCTAACAACTGTTAACTCAAGTTCCATCTTATGTGTCCCGTTCATCCATCAGAGCACATTCCATCCATAGAAATTCATCCTATTGCTTGACACCCATCGATAAAAAATTCATATCATTCAATTGGGTCAAGTTCATTATGAACCCTACCGACTCTGAGAGTAAGGTTTTCATCTTCTGGCTCACATTCATCCATCAGAGTGCATTTCATCTATTGTACTTTATCTTATTGCATTCATAGATCAAAAATTCGTTTCATTCATTTGGATCAGTTAACGTACCTATCAACTCTCAGACTTCTGTCCTCACCTCATTGCTTACATTCATCCATCAGAGTACATATCAACCAATTTCGGTCTTAAGAATTCATCCCATTCATGCACATTTTCCTTATCCATTCCGTCACAACAATCCCTCTCTAATACCCTCATTTCATCCCATGCACATTCAATTCATTGGCTCAAGTGTAGTCAATTGCATCCCATAAGTTGACATTTCCACCCATTTCATCTGATCATCATTCATTCCATTGCGTTCCAATTACTATCATCCATCCATTACATTCATCCACTAGATCCACCCACCTATCCATTTACGATAAGATCACATCCATATCATCCAAACAAAATTAACCCTTTCCAGTTTCACAACCTTCATCCAGCATCTTCCATTTGTTCAATGGTGACCACATGGGGGCACACAAAAAAAAATCAAAGCTACCCATTATAATAAATTCATCCTACAGGACCAAATCCATCCACCAAAGTTAATCATTCATCCAGTTGAGTCCATTTCATCCATTCAATCTCAGTCTTTATCATTATTCAACTAACAGTCATTCATCCATGGATTCACAAGGCATTGCATTCTACCTTTGAACAGCATACATACCAACTCCAAGGAGCCTCATAAGAAACCCAATAGAATGACACGCCTAAGTGACCATCTAAGTTTCTAAGTTTGTTTATTGACAAAACATGAAACCAGATTGAGCAGCATCTGATAATCGGTGTTACGACTTCTTCATTCAAGATTCAGAAGCAGAGGAAATGATTGACTATTAGATTCAAAACTTGGATCAAGAACAGACACAGAAGAGAAAAGAACTTATGCAATATAGCACATGAAGCAGGACACATACTGGCAAGAATTTACTCACCAGCTATCCAACTCTGATATCTGGGCCATTTGTCGTGAGAGCAAGTTGGCTGTCCCTTCTCAACAACTGCGCCTTGAATTAACCTGCCAAAACCATCTTGCAGTTACTACATTACAGCCACCATACAGATGGATGCACGCAACTTTCCAAGTTTGCATAAGTTTGCATACCACAGATGTCGAGGAGATTTCGCTGCCATCTTCCACCAGATGGACCAAACCTGGTTCATGAGCTACAGTGGACATCACAAACAATTAGTGCACTCTAGAATGCTGAGAGAACTGTGGTTGAATGTGGAGAGTCATGATATGGAAAAGCAGACTACCAGACTGCCTTCCATGAGCTCAACTAATCTCGGTATGTAAATCAACTTTTGAAACAGAAAAGAGGCAGAAGAATAGGCACCAGAAATGGCTGGGACAAGTAAACAGGTGCCATTTCACTTTGTTATTTCGCTGCAGGAGCATGGGCGTGCATCATAAGACAAACTTATGGCATTTATTATGACATGTTTTAAACTGGGGCTAAAACCTCATACCCAAAGGTCCAAAACTGAACTATAGCACGAGCTCTTGACTAAAGGAACCACAGTCTAAAGTGCATTAATTGCAGAATGCATTACTACTGTCAAGATGAATCAGAAACAGATATGACCACCACCAATCTGCACCCTGTAATCATCTACTATCATAGGCATTTTGTGTTACCACATATCACTACTCCTGGTCTGGAGAATGTAAAAATCTGACTCATAGATGGTACAACGCATACACTTATAATCCACCATCTAAAGTCTGGTAATTATACAAACCAATAGATCTAACCTGCATGAAACCCTATTGTGCTTGCCTGCCCCAATTTAAAAAAGCACGGCCTTTGGCATAGAAGCTCCATCCATGCAAGGTCATATTGTGATTTCCAGAAGAAGATTTGCCAATAAATGGAAAAGGCTGCAAACAATGCTACTCTAGAAACACTTCCTGTGCACAATGGATGGGCCTGACTCGTCATACTCTGCCTTTGCAATCCACATCTGCATTGCAGCACATTTCAAGGACATAATTAGTGCTGATTGGCAAACTCTGAAGATAAAATCTGCAGGACTCCACTGAGATTCTATTAATTGCTCACACATGCAGACCAAATCACAAACCAACAGTAAACTTGGGACTTCCTCTGCTTACATCAGACTTTGCAGTAAGAACATGGACAATCCCAGATGACAATGCCACACCAATTGATCTAGCTTCCTGGGTTGAGGAGGGGAGAAGCACAATGTACAGCAGCAGTGAGACAGGCCTGAAACATACCTGCTGGAAAGTGCTGAGAGAAGCAAGGATGGACCCTCCAATCCAAACACTGTATTTCCTTTCGGGAGGTGCAACAACCTTAATCTTCATGCTGCTGGGTGCAAGAGCAGTGATCTCCTTGCTCATACGGTCAGCAATACCAGGGAACATAGTTGAACCTCCACTGAGAACAACATTTCCATACAAATCCTTACGGATGTCCACATCACACTTCATAATAGAGTTGTAAGTGGTTTCATGGATGCCTGCTGCTTCCATACCAATGAGAGAGGGGTTGAAGAGGACCTCAGGGCACCTGAAACGCTCAGCTCCAATGGTAATCACCTGTCCATCAGGTAGCTCATAGCTCTTCTCCAATGCAGAACTGGTGCGGGCTGTGTCCAACTCCTGTTCAAAGTCAATAGCAACATAGGCAAGCTTCTCCTTCATATCCCTCACAATTTCCCGCTCTGCAGTCGTGGTAAATGAGTAACCACGTTCTGTGAGGATTTTCATGAGAGAATCGGTCAGATCACGACCTGCAAGATCCAGTCGGAGGATGGCATGTGGCAGAGCATATCCTTCGTAAATTGGGACAGTGTGAGTGACACCATCACCACTATCAAGCACAATCCCTGAAGCACAAACCATACAGTATCAAATGGGACCTCACATGCCAAACAAGGGGAATCTAAAAGATTCAAACCAGATCAACATGACAAAAACAATTACCCAAGATGACTTACCAGTTGTCCTCCCACTAGCATATAGTGACAAAACAGCTTGAATGGCCACATACATAGCTGGCACATTGAATGTCTCAAACATGATCTGTGTCATTTTCTCCCGATTGGCCTTGGGGTTCAGTGGGGCCTCTGTAAGGAGAACAGGGTGCTCCTCAGGTGCTACACGAAGCTCATTGTAGAATGTATGATGCCAGATCTTTTCCATGTCATCCCAGTTGGTCACAATACCATGCTCAATTGGATATTTCAGAGTTAAAATTCCTCTCTTGGACTGGGCCTCATCACCAACATATGCATCCTTCTGTCCCATGCCTACCATGACACCAGTGTGTCGGGGCCGACCAACAATACTGGGGAAGACAGCACGAGGGGCATCATCTCCTGCAAAACCAGCCTGCATCCATCCAGCAACAAGATTATAATCAGGACAGTACAAGTTTCATTCGAAAAGAGAAGAGAATTCCTTTCAGTTCATTCCAACTACATTTTATCAAATTTGATAGGATCACACATTGGAAAGTTTTGCCCATTACCTTGACCATTCCGGATCCATTATCACACACAAGAGGCTGTACATCCTCAGAACCGTCAGCCATTGTCAATGAATCAGCCTGCAGTAATACAGTCTCAACCTTAGATTCTAGCAAATGTGTATGGAAAACAGAACCACGAGGGCAGCATTCACAGGATTTCAGAACGTTTTAAAGGTAGGAAGTTCACTGCTGAAGCTAAGCGGACATGAAAAACAAGGCTTGTAGGATACATCTGCACAGAAAACGTCCGATTCGCGCAAGTCATCAGACGAAATCTTCTCCGTCTTCGAAAAGAAATGCACAAAAGCGCCTTCCAAGGCTATGATATCGTTCCAACGGACAACACGGATCGTGCCCCATCCTTTAGCGGAATCCAGCCAGAGACGTGCTGGACCAAGGAAGGTGACATGCGCGAAGAAGCAAAGAAATGAAAGTTCTGAATAGCCTAGATTAGCTCTCGGAACAACAAATGTCAATGAGAGACGACTTCATGTGCAACGATAAACAGGCCAAAGGACGTAGTTGGACAGCAAGGACTCCGTCACTACGCAAATGTGCCGAAAGGCACGCATAAGTGATCCTACGGACACAGCGCAGATATAAGGCATGCATTGATCAGAAGAAGGACGCCGACACAAACAAAAATCCTGTACGATCAAAGGGGGAAATCAGACATCCCAAAACCAACAAAAGCAAACAAGCACGGAGAAACCGGGGCAAGAATCGGGCGATGACCACAAGCACCGGCATTGAACAGAAAAAAGAGCAGCTATCCAGCGGAGAAAGGAGAGGCGATGCACGCAAAGAACACGATGCGGGAAAAATCCTTCAATACCAAACAACTGCAGAAACATTCCTACGAAAACCGAGCACAAACGACAGAAAAAATGGAGATGCAACCAAAAGAGAAAAAACCGACGCATCACACAGCAAACGAGTTGGGAAGTGGCGGGGTCAAAGAGTTCGCACCTCCAAGGAAGAATGAGAGGAAATGAAGACGATGATATCGAGCCTTGCGCAATCGGATCCTAGGCTCTTCCTGCGTACCAAAAAACGCACCAAAAGATACGAAGTAAAGGAGAAACGAGATGAGCAATCTGTAGATAGGAACAGATTATTAGAGAAAGGAAAGATGTGGAGCGCGCTGCAATGAGCGCAAAATGGGAGAAGAAACAGACTGTGCAGTGCGCGTCGCAAAGAGAACAAGAAGAGCGCGAGAAGAGAAGACACAGGAGGGGAGCGTAGGCCGTCTAGCCTAAACTACTACCTACCTGCCTACATATCTACCTGCCTGCCTGCCATGCCTGCCTGCCTAACGACTAACACAACTTCTCGTGAGTTTCGAAACCTCGTTTCGAGATCTCATTTCAAACAAGTATTCGATCGAAACCTCATTTGAGACCTCGACCGTCCGTTTTCTTTCGGGACCTCGATTAGGACTAGTTTGAATGAAAAAAACTCGGTCACTCTTTGAAGTAACTTTATTAACTTTTTTTACTTTAATGAGTTATTTTAGTACACCAAAGCTTTCGTGGTAAGTTCTTAAAGCTTATGGTAATTTTTATTTTTATTTTTTTGTGTGAAGAGGGCAATCAATTTTGAGGTAATTTTTAAACAATTTTGTGGCCTTCAAGAAATTAATTGTATCCTTTTCTTTTCTTTTTCATAAACAAAACTTTTATAATTTTAAATAATTACCCAAGTTATACAATAAAAGCCTATTTTCAATAGGGGCTCAGCACTATGGACTAGACAATAATTTTAGAGATTTCAATTCCGTAACCCTAGTTTCATAACACTAGAGTTAGGTCAAAGGATGGCCTCAAATTATGCTTCATTTTCCAATGATGTAATATCAATTTAGGCAATTTAAATTGATATCAAATGTATTATCAAATTCTTGGAACCTTTTGTTACCTTTGTACAATTAATATTTGAGCAGCATTTTGAATTTTTTTAAAAAATATGTTATCAAACCAAAATTTTGCAACTCGGCTCCCACAAAATATTTCCACATTATTGCATTTAACAATGTTCCAACCCTAATTTTTTTTTGGTTGGAAAAGTGGAAAAGATTGACAATTACTATTATGATAATAATTAAATCAAACAAAAGTCTCAATATTCAAATTTTTTTGTAAATTAAGGAAGAAAAAAAAAACTCCATGCCATTGATTTCACGTATTAAGTTAAAACCACAATGAATTGAAAGCACTTGTGCTTGTCCTCCATTATAAATATCAATTTGGGCTTCACATTACCACTAACAATCAACTTTTTTTTTATAATTTTTTATATGAATTTCAATAATTCATAATTATTTAAGTCAAATCAAATTTAATTTGAGCTAATATAAATATCATGGACATGAAAAGACACATTTTTAATTTGTCTTTCCATATTCATGTTGATGAGTATGAGAAAACAAATGAAATAATTATAAAAATGGAGGTAGTTAATAAGGAATTAGTTATGTTTACCCCATACATGTTTGGTAATACCTTATTGGAGGTTTTTTTATAACATCAAATTAATTTTAAAAACATTTATATCTCAAAAATGAATTTTATATTAAATTTTTTATTTATTTTTAAATTGGTGTGTTTTATTATAATAAATTATTGCATAATTTTTCAAATCAAATTTTTAAGAACATCATTGTAATAAGGTTTAAAGGAATTGAAGTTAATTATTTGCATGTTTATAAAACAAATTTCATTTAAAAAATTATTCATATGACTTGTTTTTTACAATTGAACAATTGAAAATACTTGTGCTTGCCCCTCATTATAAATATCAATTCAATTTTTTACCTGAAATTTTTTTTTTTTAAATTTAAACCACAATACCCAAAATTCCCATAACCAACTTGGGCTTTGCATTACTACACATTACCAATGACAATGAAATGACAAAAAAAAAAAAAGGGTTTACATTTGAAAATTTTCTCATTTTTAGATATATGTAAGATTCAAATTGTACAAAAGACTATCCAATTATCATCTAAGGGGAGATTTAATTATTCACCCATGTTTTAATTCATTGAAATTTTGGAAGCAATTAAGGTGGATAAACATTAAATCAACTAAGCAAGTGGGGGTTAAATCCTTGAATCAAGTAATTAAAAGATAAATTTTTATTGAAAACTAACTTAATCTCAAAGAAAAAAAAATGTTAATCTGTTGAAATAATTTTAACATATTCAAATGAAATCACACATATTTACATTTGTATGAAATTGGAAAGACACAAATATTCAAAGAAAGATTTTAAAAACACAAAGATTCCAAAAAACATTGAAAAAAATAAAGAGATTTGTTTCTCTTTTGATATCTTAAGATCCATAAAGACATTTTGAAACATTTTAACTTGTAAAATGTTTAATTTTTTAAAATTCCAATTTGGAATTGACCCTTAATAAATTTGTAATTTGGAATTGTCTTTTGTACAACCTACGATCATAGCCCATCCCACCTAAACCAATTCCAATGAAATCATCATCATTAAAATTTATTTCAAATGAAGGCAAGGCATGTTAGTAGTCAAGTAAACAATCACATTTCAAATTCTTATGCAGAATCAAAATTTCTTTGAATGATAAGAACTAGAAGGATGACAATCATACACATCGTCAGTAATAAACCCCAAAGGCCCTCCTTTTTCTTACCTTTTACACACCTAATTTCAACTTGTTTCACCAAACCCTAAGCATAAGAAACAACATGAAACTTTTAATATAAATTGAACAATTTTCACAACTTGTTTTATGCAATCAAAATTTCACATCAAATTTCATTTCCTCTCAACTCTTTGAACAATTTTGAAAAAAATTCACCCAATCTCATTTACATTCACATCTATTGAAACTAACAAATTGTAGTCACATAACATTAGTATAATTTGTTGGGTTTTTTTTTCAATACATAAAACTTTTATCCAACTCAGGCATTGCATTGCTATGAAATATTAATGATTATGAATTATCATTATTTTTTAATGTTCCCCTATGGTCTCTAATAGTTCGACATCATGTCAAATTTAATTTGAAATAACATAAATACCATTGACATGAAAAGGCACATGTTAATTTGTGTTTTCATATCCATGTTATGGGTAAGGAAAAGGAATTAAGTAGTTATGAACATAGGACGTAATTTTTATTTTTTTTAAACAAGGTAGTTATGCTTGGAAATGAAGTAGGTATCAAATGTTTATAGAATTGTCCAATGACGACCATACAAAAGATTATGCAAAATCTCTCATATGCAATTTTTGAAAAAAATTGTCACTAGAATTGAACTCTTATACAAATTTTCAACTAGTGTTACATTCAAGTAATAAGTAATCACCACTATTAAGAAGCCTTGTTCATGGAAATTGTGATCATAAAGGGCATAAAAATAACAAAAAGTCACATTGACCAAATATTCAAATATTATTTTTAAAATATAATTTTGCCCCCTAGACCTCACCCTTCCATCTCACAACATCTCCCCAAAAGTTGTTTCCATTAGTCGTTCATAACTACTAGGTTTTGTCTGTATGACAACATATTTTTTCCAAATTTGAACAAATCAAAGATTTATTAAACTTTAAAAATTTGATTTCCATCATCTTTAAAGATTTATAGAACATCATTATAATTATACCATTGTTCAACCTTTTCTTCTAAACAAAAAACCCGTCTTAAATCAAACATGTGTGGATGAAAAATGCACACATGGAATTCTAATTCATGTTCTTTTATCCATCAGATTTATAATATTGATGAGAATTACATTATCATCGTAATAAGTAATTGGCCATTGTGTCATGAGCCCAAGTATATTAAACCTCCTTTTAGGTCACCCATCCCAATATTATTTTGGTCAAAGTAGGTTTAATTTCAAAGTTCTTATGAAAAAATCAATTTGAAAAAAAAATCTATATTGCTATATAGATATTAAGAGAATTTTTTAAAAATGTCTTTAAGGTTTTAAAGTATTTCAAAGTTTCTAGAAAATCCTTTCAAGGTTTTAAAATAAATGACATTCCAAAAACATCAATAATGAGCAAGTAATTTTTATATTTTTTGATTAATTTCTTGATGCCAAAATCACATTAAATTCCCTAAATTTTGCGTTTTCAATTCAAAAAAAAAAAAAAAAACCAAAAAAAAAATGTGCACAAAACGACAAAAAAAAAAAACAAAAAATACAAAAAAAAAAATATATTAAAACAATTTTTTGTTTTGATTTCATTTGTTTTGTGATCATGCCTTAACCCTTTCAACCATGCAACTTTTGGTACCATTGGAAAACCTTCAATGACGTAGTGTGCACATTTTTGTT
>Ga0116227_10012030_pt1 | contig 14305 bp, 16 predicted proteins | sample S1TSphgellanicum_FD_89693 | JGI IMG/M metagenome (GOLD analysis project Ga0116227, IMG submission 89693) | Host-associated microbial communities from peat moss isolated from Minnesota, USA - S1T2_Fb - Sphagnum magellanicum MG | ecosystem: Host-associated > Plants > Peat moss > Unclassified... | reverse complement strand
GTCATGAGGGATTCATATTCTTCTTGCATCGCACACTCCCACTCCTTGGAATTTTCACATGTCAATGCTTCTTCAATATTTTGGGGCTCCTCCAAAAATGCAACGGTGGCACGTTCCACCTCCTTGGTAGCAATCCACTAATCCTGAGGCCATTCCCTTCATTGCCTTTGAGGTCTTTCCCTCGACACATCTTCTGGAGGTTCACTAAATGGGTTATCATTGGAAATAACAAATTCTTCTTCTGATGAAAAACTTGGTGTGGATTCACTTTGCACACCTTCCATTCTTGTTTCATTCAAAGGTGTATCTTGACTATTTTTGGGATGAGGTACACCACCTATTTCCTTTGAGCCTTTAATGAACATGACATCTCTACTTTTGATGATTCTCTTAGTTTTTACACACTGCAAACGATACACTTTGGTGCCTTCGTAATATCTTAAAAACACACAAGGCATGGACTTGGACTCTAATTTGGTGCTCTTCTCATCGGGGACATGTGCAAAGACTTTATAACCAAAAACTCTCAAAAAAGACACATCGGGTTTCCTACCACTCCATGCTTCTTCAGGGGTCTTGGAATTAAGAGCCTTGGTTGGACATCGATTTTTTATGTACACCGCCATGTTCACTGCTTCGCCCCAAAATTCAAGTCCCAACCCTTGTGCAAGAATCATGCTTCTTGCACATTCCATGATGGTTCTATTGGCACGTTCCGCAACACCAATTTGTTGTGGGGAATAGGGCACATTTGTTTGTTGTTGAATTCCACATTCCGTAAGAAATGCGTCAAATTTTTTAAACATAAATTTTCATCTGTTGTCGAATCGTAGCATTTTGATTTCGTGACCAATTTCGTTCTCCACCAACACCTTGTATTGTTTGAATTTTTCAAACGCTTCTCCTTTCGCCTTCAAAAGAAACACATGAGTTTTCCTTGAGAAATCATCAATGAAAGTGACAAAGTATCGTGCTTCACCATGCGATGTAGTTTTTATTGGCCCGCACACATCGGTGTGCACAATCTCCAAAAGTTGTGAAACCCTCGTTGTTCTGTCCTTGGGAAATGATGTTCTTTAATGTTTGTCTTTGACGCATCCTTCACAAATGTGATGCAACATCACTTCTTTCAAATTCATGCCATCCACCATGGCATCTAACTCCTTAAGGCTTGCCATATTGAGATAGCCAAGTCTTTCATGCCAAAGCATCGCACTTTCTTTCAAAAAATTTGCAATGTGTGCCATGTCCTTACGCACCTTCGCATTAAGAAGGTACAAGTTCTTATATTCTCGTGCTTGTGCCACAACTCCTCAAGCATCCTTCACCTTACAACCATCCTTGTCAAACTCCACTTTGAAACCTTCGGAAATGAATCTACTCATCGAAATGAGATTATTTTTCATTTTTGGAACATGAAAAACTTGGGGGATGGTTGTGTGTGTTAATTGGCCTCCCACTTGCATTATGGCTTTGATGCTCCCCTTGCCAATGGCTTCCAAAACGGTGTCATTGCCCATGAACACCCTCCTTGGGGAAATGCATTCGTACGTGGTAAACCATTCTTGTTGGAATGTCATGTGTTGCGTTGGACCGGAATCAACAATCCAATCATACGTGGTATGATCATTGGCATTCAATGCCGCAACAAACATTTGCTCGTGATCTTCACAAGCTTGATTAGCTTTTTCTTTTTCATCATTTTTCTTCTTAAAATAGTTTATCACAAAATGTCCGGGTTTCTTACAACAGAAAAAAAGCTTCTCGTTTGACTTGTGAGTTTTGTTCACTAATGCGGTAATCTCAGAACTCTGACATTCTTTTCTTTTGGACACTTCACGAACCAACATTGCTATAATGAATTGAAGGTCTACATCTTTTGTGGACATTGACTCCAAATTTGCGACTAAGTTATCAAAGGATGGAGGAAGGTTCACGAGTACCATGTAAACATCTTCATCCGTAATGTTCACCTCGATGGAACGTAGTTGGTCCACAAGGGCCTTCACTATGTTGATGTGCACAAGCATGTCATTTTCTTCTTGTATTTTGATGGTGAAGAATCTCCTTTGAAGGAACAACTTGTTACTAATGGTCTGAGCTTCATGCACACCACAAAGAACCTGTCACGCACTTCTCACATTGTCACAATATTGAATGTGTGCAAGTTGGGCATCTGTGAAATGTTCACAAAGCATTGCAAAACCCTTTGTCTTTTTCTCGCTGTAATTGACTTTTACAACTTCTTCACTTGGCAAAGTGGCACTCTCATCAAAAAATTTCCAAAGCCCATGTTTAGAAAGCATCATGCGCATTTTGAACTTCCAAAGGTAAAAATTGCCACCATCAAAGTTATCCATGACTTTCAAGGACTTCATTTGAAAAGAAGACATTTTGAACACAAATGCTACAACAAACATTATTCTCAAAATATTTAAAGCTTTGGAAGAAATCTTTGACCCCTCACGTAAGCTTGAAAGGAAAAAACTCCTATCACTTACAAGTCTTTTATTACACAGGCTTGAGATTTCACCTGAAACTTGCAACAATGCGAAAAACTCTCTCTGACACACTTGAAACTTCACACTTTCAACAACTCAAAGAGCTTTCTTCCACACACTTCAAACTTTCAATAAATCGAAAAACTTGCTAGAAATACTATTCGTTTCTAATTCCCAATGTTGATGAATGTGCTAAACATTCATCAAAAGGATGAATAGTATTCACATCCTTGTAGTAATTAGGTTAGGGTTTAGAAATGGAGACTACTTAGGGTTTGGTGGCGGCTAAGGTTAGGGTTTGGAGTAGGCTAAGGTTAGGCGGTGGCTAGGGTGAGGGTTTGGTGGCAGCTAGGTTAAAGTGGTAGCAAAGGTTAGGGTTTGGTGGCAGTTAGGTTAAGGTTAAATGACATCTACTTTAGGGTTAGGAGATAGCATTTAATGGAGTGGTTTTGAGTTGTCTTTCATTCTCTCCTTTCATGGTTTTGAGTGCACGTAAAACCTTCAAGCCTTGTTAGTAGTTACAAGCCATAGTTTTGTGATTGTAGCATTTGAAGCATATAACCTTTGTGATTTCTTGTTAATTAATACAATTGTTCGATTTCATGAACTTTGAATGTTTCATTTCTTGCTTGTTTTTAAGTTGTTTCAAATAGGTTATGGGCCCACACCAAGCAAGAGAAAAGACATTGTGTTAGAACAATAAATAGTCAGGGGTTTAGCTTGTATAACATAGAAAGGGAAAATCCTTTTGAGGGAAGGCTTTTAGTTTGCAAGGTTGCAAAAAGAATAGAAGTCCATTTCTAAGAAAGTGAGAAGTGTGGAAGAGATTTCTTCAAAGTTTTGTAAGTTTTTCAAGCGTGAAAACTTGTTCTTCAAGTTTTTGAAAGTATCAAGTTTCAAGGTGAAAGTGTGTGCAAAAGAATTATTCGATTCATTGAAAATTTGAGGTGTGTGGAAGAAAGCTCTCTGAGTTGTTCAAAGTGTGAAGTTTCAAATGTGTCAAAGAGAATTCTTCACATTGTTGTAAGTTTCACCTGAAATTTCAAGCTTGTGTAAGAAAATATTTGCAAGTGATAAAAGTTTTTCTTTTCGAATTTTCGTGAGGGGTCAAAGATTTCCTCCAGAGCTTTGAATCTTTTGAGATAAATGTTTGTTGTAGCATTTGTGTTGTCTTCTTTTCAAATGGAGTCCTTGAAAGTCATGGAGAAGTTTGATGGTGCCAACTTTCCCCTTTGGAAGTTCAAAATGCGCATGATGCTTTCTAAACATGGGCTTTCGAAATTTGTTCATGAAAGTGCCACATCGCCAAGTGAAGAAGTTGTAAGGGTTGATTGTAACGAGAAAAAGACAAAGGCTTTTACATTGCTTTGTGAACATCTCACGAGTTCCCAACTTGCACACATTCAATATTGTGACAATGTGAGAAATGCGTGACAAGCTCTTTGTGGTGTGCATGAAGCTAAGACCATTGGGAACAAGTTGTTCCTTCGAAGGAAATTTTTCACCATCAAAATGAAAGAAGAAAATGACATGCTTGTGCACATCAACACGGTGAAAGCCCTTGCAAACCAACTATGTTCCATTGAGGTGAACATTACGGATGAAGATGTTTACATGGTACTCCTCATGAGCCTTCCTTCATCCTTTGATAACTTAGTCACAAACTTGGAGTCCAAGTCCACGAAAGGTGTAGACCTTCAATTCATTGTAGCAAGGTTGTTTCACGAAGTGTCCAAAAGAAAAGAATGTCAGACTTCCAAGACTATCGCATTAGTGAACAAAACTCACAAGTCAAACGAGAAGCTTTGTTTTTGTTGTGAAAAACTCAGACATTTTGTGAGAAATTATTTGAGGAAGAAAAATGATGAAAAAGAAAAAGCTAATCAAGCTTGTGAAGATCACGAGCAAATGTTTGTTGCGGCATTGAATGCCAATGATCATACCACATGATTGGATTGTCGATTCCGGTGCAACGCAACACATGACATTCCAACAAGAATGGTTTACCACGTACGAACGCATTTCCCCAAGGAGGGTGTTCATGGGCAATGACACTGTTTTGGAGGCCATTAGCAAGGGGAGCATCAAAGCCACAATGCGAGTGGGAGGCCAATTGACACACATAACCATCACCCAAGTTCTTCATGTTCCAAAAATGAAGAATAATTTCATTTTGATGAGTAAACTGATCTCCGAAGGTTTCAAAATGGAGTTTGACAAGGATGGTTGTAAGGTTAATGATGCCCAAGGAGTTGTTGTGGTGCAAGCACAAAAGGACAAGAACTTGTACATTTTTAATGTGAAGGTGTGTAAGGACATGGCACACATTGCAAATTCTTTGGAAGAAAGTGCGATGCTTTGGCATGAAAGATTTGGCCATCTCAACATGGCAAGCCTTAACGAGTTAGATGCGATGGTGGATGGCATGAAATTGAAAGAAGTGTCGTTGCATCACATTTATGAAGGATGCATCAAAGATAAACATCAAAGAACATCATTTCCCAAGGAAGGAGCAACAAGGGCTTCACAACTTTTGGAGATTGTACAAACCGATGTGTGTGGGCCAATGAAGACCACATCGCATGGTGGAGTGTGATACTTTCTCACTTTCATTAATGATTTCTCAAGGAAAACTCATGTCCATCTTTTGAAGGCCAAAGGAGAAGCGTTTGAAAAATTCAAACAATACAAGGTGTTGGTGGAGAACGAAATTGGTCACAAAATCAAAGTGCTACATTCCGGCAATGGAAGAGAATTTCTGTCTAAGAAATTTGACGCATTTCTTGCAGAATGTGGAATTCAACAACAAACAAGTGTGCCCTATTCCCCACAACAAAACGATGTTGTGGATTGTGCCAATAGAACCATATGGAATGTGCAAGAAACATGATTTTTACACAAGGGTCAGAACTTGCATTTTGGGGCGAAGCGGTGAACACGGCGATATACATCAAAAATCGATGTCCAACCAAGGCTCTTCATTCCAAGACCCCTCAAGAAGCGTCGAGTGGTAGGAAACCTGATGTGTCTCATTTGAGAGTTTTTATTGTAAAGCCTTTACACATGTCCCCGATGAGAAGAGCACCAAATTAGAATCCAAGTTAATGCCTTGTGTGTTTTTAGGATATTACGAAGGCACCAAAGCGTATCGTTTGATGTGTGTAAAAACTAAGAGAATCATCAAAAGTAGAGATGTCGTGTTCTTTGAAGGCTTAAAGGGAATAGGTGGTGTACTATTGGAAACAACTTGAAAACAAGTAAGAAATGAAACATTCAAAGTTCATGAAATCGAACAATTGTATTAACTAACAAGAAATCACAAAGGTTATATGCTTCAAATGCTACAATCACAAAACTATGGCTTGTAATTACTAACAAGGTTTGAAGGTTCTATGTGCACTCAAACCATGAAAAGAAATAATGAAAGACAACTAAAAAAAACCACTCCATTATATACTATCTCCTAACTGTAAAATAGCCGCCACTTAACCCTAACCTAGCCGCCACCAAACCCTAACCCTAGCCGCCGCCAAACCCTAAGTAGCCTCCACTTCTAAACCCTAACTTAACTACTACAAGGATGTGAATACGATTCATCCTTTTGATGAATGTTTAACACATTCATCAACATTGGGAATTAGAAACAAATAGTATTTCTAACATGTACCTCATCCCGAAAAAGAAAAAAATGTAGTTGTGCATGTAGAAGTTGAAGGAGAAGAACCATTCACCTTTAATCAAGATACACCTTTGAATGAAACAAAGATTGAAGGTGTGCAAAGTGAATCCACACCAAGTTTTTCATCGAAAAAAGAATTTGTTATTTCCAATGTAACCCATCTATTGAACCTCCAAAAAATGTGCCGAAGGAAAACCTCAAAGGCAATGAAGGGAATGGCTTCAGAATTGGTGGATTGCTACCAAAGAGGTGGAACGCACCACCGTTGCATTTTTGGAGGAGCCCCAAAATATTGAAGAAACATTGACATGTGAAAATTCCAAGGAGTGGGAGTGTGCGATGCAAGAAGAATATGATTCCCTCATGACAAATAACACATGGACTTTGGTACCACTTCCCCCCGGTAGGAAACCCGTTTCTTGCAAATGGGTGTTCAAAATAAAACAAGGCCCAAATGGGGAGGTGGAATAGTGCAAGGCCAGATTAGTGGCAAGAGGTTTTACCCAAACCTACGAAATGGATTACAATGAAACTTTTGCGCCTGTCACAAAGTTTACATCTATTCGTTGTATTCTTACATTGGCGGTCTAGGAAGACATGGAGATCCATCAAATGGATGTGAAAATCACATTTCTCAATGGTGAGCTTGAAGAGGATATTGACATGGAATAACCTCAAGGGTTCGTGCACCAAGGAGGTGAACATCTCGTGTGTAAGTTTCACAAGTCCTTGTATGGTTTGAAACAATCTTCAAGGGTAGGGAAACAAAAGTTAGATGCGTTTCTCAAAAGCATTGAATTTATGAAGAGTGAGGCCGATCCTAGTGTGTACGTTGCACAAGTGAGAGATGTGAAGTTTTTCATTGTGGTCTATGTGGATGACCTCATTTTGGTGTGCAATGATCAAAAAAAACATTTGCAAATCAAAGAGGAATTGAGTCAAAAGTTTGAAATGAAGGACCTCGAGGAGTTGCATTTCTTTTTAAGGATGGAGGTGGAAAAGGAATCGTGATGAAAGACTCTTACGCATCAACCAAATCAAATACCTCAAGGAAATATTGAAGTGTTTTGGAATGGAGGAATGTAAGCCCATTGGAGTTACATTGGATCCCAAGGTGAAGTTACAAAGGAATGCGAATGGAAATGATGAATCAAAGATATTTCCATATCAACAAGCGATTAGGTCCTTGATGTATGCCATGTTGTGCACATGATTCGACTTGGCATACCCAATAAGCGTGTTGAATTAACACATGGCGAACCCTAACATGGAGCATTGGATGGCTGTCAAACAAATCTTTCGATATTTGCAAGGTATGTTACAAATGAAATTACAATTCGGTGCAACACCATTGAAGGAAGTTTTTGGATATTGTGATGTGGATTGGGGTGGTGATCTTGAAGATAGGAGGTCCACCACATGGTTTCTTTTCATGATCAGAGGTGGAGCCATTTCTTGGAATAACAAATGACAACCTACAATAACATTGTCCACCATGGAGGCGGAATACATGGTGAACACGCAAGCCACAAAAAAAGGCATATGGATAACAAAATTGATAATGGATTTATGATACATGGAGGAGAAGAAAATGATGGTGATTCGATGTGACAATCAAGGTGTGATATCATTGACTAAGAACCCCACTCACCATGCACAAACAAAACACATTGATGTACAACATCATTTTGTTCGAGAACGAATTGAAAATGGAGAAGTTCGATTTGAATATTGTCCAATGGAACACATGGTGGCAGATGTCCTTGCCAAGGCATTATCAAAATAACGACATCATAAGTTGATAAACATGTTTGGATTAGAAATTTCATAGAGTGGGAGTGTTAGAAATATTATTTATTTCTCATTCCCAATGCTGATGAATGTGTTAGACATTCATCAAAAGGATGAATAGTATTCACATCCTTGTAGTAGTTAGGTTAGGGTTTAGAAGTGGAGATACTTAGGGTTTGGCAGCGGCTAGGGTTAGGCGGCGACTACGGTTAGGGTTTGGTGGCGGCTAGGTTAAAGTGGCGGCTAGGGTTAGGGTTTGGCGACGGCTAGGTAGGGTTAAGTGGCGTCTACTTTAGGGTTAGGAGATAACATATAATGGAGTGATTTTAAATTGTCTTTCATTCTTTCCTTTCATGGTTTTGAATGCACGTAGAACCTTCAAGCCTTGTTAGTAGTTACAAGCCATAGTTTTGTGATTGTAGCATTTGAAGTATACAACCTTTGTGATTTCTTATTAGTTAATACAATTGTTTCATTTCATGAACTTTGAATGTTTCATTTCTTGCTTGTTTTCAAGTTGTTTTCAATATAACTCTTTTTCACACACTTTCACCTTGAAACTTGATACTTTCAAAAATCTTGAAGAAATCTCTTGCACACCTCCCACTCACTTAGAAATGGACTCCTACTCTCTTTGCAACCTTGTAAACTAAAAACCTTCCCTCAAAAGGATTCTCCCTTTCTATGTTATACAAGAAAATCCCTTGATTATTTCATGTTTTAACATGATGTCCTTTCTCTTGTTTGGTGTGGGCCCATAACCTATTGGAGACAATTTGAAAACAAGTAAGAAATGAAAGATTCAAGGTTCATGAAATGGAACAATCGTATTAACTAACAAAAAATCACAAGGGATGTGTACTTCAAATGCTATAATCACAAAACTATGGCTTACAACTACGAACAAAGCTTGAAGGTTCTACATCCACTCAAAACCATGAAAGGAGAGAATGAAAGATAACTCAAAATCACTCCATTATATATTATCTCCTAACCCTAAAGTAGCCGCCACTTAACCTTAACCTAGCCGCCGCCAAACCCTAACCCTAGCCACCACCAAACCCTAACCTTAACCCTAACCGCCGCCAAGCCATAAGTAGTTTCCACTTCTAAACCCTAACCTAACTACTACAAGGATGTGAATACTATTCATCCTTTTGATGAATGTTTAACACATTCATCAACATTGGGAATTATAAACAAATAATATTTCTAACACCTTTGAGTAGAAGAATCTAATGTAAGGCAAATTCACCTAAAGAAAAACAAGTAGCATGGAAGTTGATCTTAAAGATCAAAAAATTCTAATGTGTCACAGTTTAAAGCAAAATGAAGAGGATCCACTATTAACAAGATATAGTAATGACAAATATCTTACCAATTGGTAAGAAAATTTGTCCATCAATGTGTGCGCGCACTTTGAAAATCAAGTCGTAACATTCTATCTCCATAAATGTTAAAGGAATAAAAAGAAATAGGCCTTGAAGATGGGATTGATGGAAACTTCAAATTCTAGATTTGAAGCAATTACACTCCCATTCTTGAATTCTCATAACATAATCTTTTTACAAGCTTGCAGTCTGCACAACATTATCAATTGCACATTATTGCACCTTTTTAATAATACAACTTTCAATCTAGTGTGAAAAGTGAAGGATGCAAGCTGTGCATAGAACAACAAAATGGCTTTTAACAAAATCAAGGCAATCCCTATACCAAGAAAAATCATTAGGTCATTGGGATCATACCTGGACATCAACATCTCCATCTAGCTTTTCAAAAAATTTGCCAACACGAAGTTTCTCCAGTTTGAACTTCAACTTATCATGCTCAACCTAAATTTGACATAAAGAACTTTAGTGAAAACAAAAGGTGTGACTTTCCATTCATCATGCTAACAAAAGTTATGACAGAACCATACACATATAGTTCAAAGTACAAAGTTCCCAAATCAAACTAATGACCTCAATAATGCAAATCATCCCCTTTACGCATTAGACAAGCTTGCTAATTACACCATTGGTACATAGATCAACTTCAACATGAGGATCCAAGGCATGTCACAATAAGATGTGCTAATGGTCCTTCACTGTATGAATTTGCTAATGTTTATTAGTTTTTTGGAAATATAGATGTAAATGGAAATAGACAAGAAACTTTAGTAGTTGTAGAATAGTGCTCAGAATGCAATGGTTACAACAACTTTATTCTTGGAACAAAGTCAGAGTGTTTCGGCACACAAATATAGTCTTAGTACCCCTCTAACTTAGGAGTTGCATAGGATGTTAACATATAACATTAGTAGATCCAAGAATTACAGTAGTTGCCTCCATCACGAAGGTCGCTATTGAACTTGCCAACACCATCACATGGGTATTTAATGAAGTTTTCAAGCATCTTGGTTTCAACTTGAAGATGGTTCAACTAAAGTTAAAGCCAATTTTTTGCATGACAATAAAACACAGTTCATTACCCATAGAAACCACAAGGATGAGATTATGGTAAATGCAAAAAAACTTAGGAGAATTTGTCACTCATTTGTCCCAAACCTTAAAAGATGAATGTCCATGACTTGGGAAAAGTAGCAAATGGAAATTTGTACTTCTACATGCATGAGAAGGCGTAAATTTCCAATATTAAAGCTGAGGATCCCATAGCTAGTGGAACAAATGTAAATGCAATAAGGCGCAAGAAAGTTCGTTCGTTTTTTGACCCCGCAAACAAAAACTAAACATCCACAAGTTACGAAAAAAAGTTGAAGACCCAAACAAATTTTGTCTTTTAAAAGTAAATGTAAAAAAAATCTGAAGACCAAAACAACAAACTTGAAAACCTAAAGGCAAACAACCAAAATAACTCAGAAACCCAACCCCTCGCTTTGTCAAAGCTTATGGGAAACCAAAAACCTCAAGACATTGCCATACCGAGGCTCGAAACCCTAAACTTGAACCCCACCCAAAACCCTAATCTTGAACCTTGTTTTCAACATGTCTCCTCCACACTCCTAGTCCTAATCCAACGAATGTCATCATTCTCTAAAAGATAATTGAACGGCTAGATGTTGTTACACAACAAAAGTTCAAGATATTTTCTTCTAAGTGAAATACTTTCATGTTATTTGATACTTGCTGTTAATAACCATGAGCTTAAGCTTGGAAAAATTCAAAGTTGGTGGAGGAGAAAAACAACATAGTTGAGTGATAAAGGCCTTGTTGGGCATCTTTTGCATGTTGAATTGTCATATTTTGATAATGATAACCCTTTTAAAAGTACTTTTCCATGCTAATATACCATTTGGTGTGAGCCATACTAACATAACCATGTGCGGTAGTCTCAATTTTTAAGAGTTGCATCAGGGTTATTTGAATGTGGTAATGTTATTAGGGGCATTTAGCAACTTCATAAGGAATGATGAATGTGTTTGGTGAATGGAGAGGTTGTTTTCTTTTCCAAAATGCGTTATTGGTTAGTAAGGTGTTGGGTTAGTTTTTTTCTTCAACAAAAAGTTAATAACCATAGTTTTAAAAGCTATGTTGCGTAATTAGGGGTGAAAAATCTCTAAAGGGTTAGGGGTAGAAGTAAACACTAGAATTCGAGATGTTCAACACAACATTGGTCTTATTCTAATATTTAGTGAGTAGTAAGGATGTTTGAAATTCATGAAGTAGTTAAAGGGGTGTTAATGAAAGGTCTAGTAGAAATAGAACAATCTTCAAGCCATATGAACATAAATTATTTCGAGACAACTTAACAAATAAATTGATAGTGTGATAGTGTGCCAATGGCAACATGAGTTTCATAATGAATAAACCATTTATTTAGATTATGAATAAGTTCAATAAGGAGCTGCAAGTACATGTTAAATCTTGGGTTATGCCATAGTGATAGTTCATAACTGCAAGAAATCTAGGATGTGTCGAATGGTGCGAACTAAGTAGTCCACCTTGCTATTAGGAAGCAATCGACGAATCGAACTCTGCAACCAACGATAGTGTCCAATGCCGAGAACTAAAGACCATGTGAAAATAGATATATCTTCAGTTTTGTAACAACCTTCACAAACGATTTAAGGTTCATCACCAGAAGCGGGGTCGACTTGCAACAAGATCACTAGGGTGCAAAAGTTCAGAGAAATACGATAATACCAAGCTCGAAGGGGTTCAATTTCAAGATGAGCGCGCACCTCTCGAGGATTGGGTTTTTCATCACAAGGATGCTGTGTTAAGTTCAAATCTAGAAATGACTCCGAAGGCGATTCTTTTATTCGCTTGAGTGGCTTGGGCCCATAAGATGTGACCATGAGTAACGCCATAATTTCAAGGAGAGGAAAAAAAATCAAATTTTCAACCAAAATCAAATCGACAATGAAGGTGGGAAAGACTTGTTACATCGAGATGCATAGTCGTAATTTATAGATCGAAGAAAAGGAAGGAAAGGTGTGAAGAACGACCTAGAACCATGGTAAAGTAAAGCCTCAAGGTCAAAGGAAAAAAATGAAGGTTGAAGTAAGTTTGTTGGGGGGAAAGTGGGAAGAGCTGAAAAGGTGTTTTTCCTTCACCTTCCATTAGCCACCAAACTTTGGATCTACCTTCACCTCCCTTTTCCTTCTCTTTAAAAGGTGGACTTGGATCATTGGGGGCTCTCTTTTTCCCTGGACATAATTTTTAATTCAATCTTGAATACTTGTTCCCACAAGTTTTTTGAAGAGGAAAAGAATGATTAGTCTTGGTAGAAGGGAAAAGGAAAGAAAGTAGAATGAAAATCTTGTAATAGGTTTGAAGGAATGGAAGTGAGTAGTGATAGTGTTGGGAGGTTGGAACTTTAAAGAGATCTCACAAACCCTTTCAGGTTTGGTAGAGTAACTTCTTACTAATTTAATTGCAGAGCTTAGGATTTGGTAGCAAAGTGCACCTTGTAGTTAGCTTTCTAATGAACTAAGGCAAGCCAGATTTGAATAACCTATGTGTTAGAAACAATATTACAAGCGACTAGTGGTCTACAACTAAGTTGAACATGATGTTAGCCCTTAAACCTTGGTTTAAATGAATGACAATTTGACATAAAGTTCTATTATGTGTAGTTTTTGAACTTGGAAAATATATATACAAGTTCTAATCGTAAATAGGAGGCAAGCTACTCAATTTCAACTACAAACGCAATCTAACATCTAGAAATACATTTTTTTTTTTTTTTTCACTGATAGCATTTGTGCTTTCAAGTATAATCACCTCGTAGAATCGGAAGTGAAGGGATTATTGGAAACAACTTGAAAACAAGCAAGAAATAGAACACTCAAGGTTCATGAAATAAAACAATTGTATTAACTAACAAGAACGATACAAAGGTTGTATGCTTTCAATTGATGCAATCACAAAACTATGGCTTGCAAAAACTAACAAAGCTTGAAGGTTTTATGTGCAATCAAAAATCATGAAAGGAAAGAATGAAAGACAACTCAAAACCATTCCATTATATGCTATCTCTTAACCCTAAAGTAGCCGCCACTTAACCCTAACCTAGCCGCCACCAAACCCTAACCCTAAGTGCCACTTTAACGTAGCCGCCACCAAAACCCTAACCCTAGCTACCACCAAACCTTAACCCTAGCCGTTGCCTAATCCTAAGTAATCTCCACTTTTAAACCCTAACCTAATTACTATAAGGATGTGAATACTATTCATCCTTTTGATGAATGTTTAACACATTCATCCACATTGGGAATTAGAAATGAATAGTATTTCTAACATTCCCACTCTATGAAGTTTTTAATCCGAACATGCTTATCAATTTGTAATGTCGTTCCTTCGGTAATGCCTTGGTAAGCACATCCGCCACCATCTCTTCCATTAAACAATATTCGAACGTAACTTTGCCATTTTCAACTCGTTCTCGAACAAAGTGATGTTGGACATCAATGTGCTTTGTTCGAGCATGTTGCGTGGGATTCTTCATCAATGATATTGCACCTTGGTTGTCACATCGAATCACCATCCCCTTCTTCTCTTTCATGTACCCTAATTCTTTCATGAGCTTTGTCATCCATATGGCTTCCTTGGTAGCTTGTGTACTTGCCATGTATTCAGCCTCCGTCGTTGACAAGGCAATTGTGGGTGGTCGTTTGCTACTCCACGAAGTGGCTCCACCTCCCATCATGAATACAAACCCTGTGGTGGATCTCTTATCCTCAAGGTCACCGGCCCAATCTGCATCACAATATCCGACCACATCTTGGGGTGATAATCCTCCGAAGCGTAATTTGAATTGCAATGTGCCTTGCAAGTATCGAAAAATGCGCTTCACCGCAATCCAATGTTCTAGGCTTGGATTCGCCATG
>Ga0116227_10012029_pt1 | contig 14305 bp, 14 predicted proteins | sample S1TSphgellanicum_FD_89693 | JGI IMG/M metagenome (GOLD analysis project Ga0116227, IMG submission 89693) | Host-associated microbial communities from peat moss isolated from Minnesota, USA - S1T2_Fb - Sphagnum magellanicum MG | ecosystem: Host-associated > Plants > Peat moss > Unclassified... | reverse complement strand
TGGGATACTTTGGGCAATGTCATGTCCTAGGATATTTTGAGATACTTTGGGCAATGTCATGTCCTAGGATATTTTGAGATACTTTGGGCAATGTCATGTCCTAAGATATTTTGGGATACTTTGGGCAATGTCATGTCTTAAGATATTTTGGGATACTTTGGGCAATGTCATGTCCTAGGATATTTTGGGATACTTTTGGCAATATCATGGCTTAGGATATTTTGGGATACTTGGGATACTTTTGGTAATGTCATGTCTTAGGATATTTTGGGATACTTTTGGCAATATCATGGCCTAGGATATTTTGGGATACTTTTGGCAATATCATGGCCTAGGATATTTTGGGACTAGTATGGTTCAAGGTTATAAAAGGAGATAATCTGGGGAACAACCCTTCAGCAGATCAACACCAGTTGATGGATCAATAAAGCTTGTTTTGTCTTGTAATTCTCCACTTGTTTGTAGTGGGTTCATAACACCTCCCCTTAGTCATTCATGCATGTGGATGGTTAGTACATAGTTAACCATCATTCTTAACTAGCTATGGGACAAGAATGGAAGGAAAAAATGTTTCCAATCCACACACCCCATCCATCCTAAAGTAGCCCATGGCTTGACTACATGAAATTCACTTGAAAGAATTATTTAAATGTTCATGTTGATAATTCTTGAGCATTAAGAAGCTTGGATGAGCTAATGTAGAAGAAAATATTCCTAAATTGAGTTGAAAGATTTTGCATGCTTTGGCCAACTTGAAAGAAAGGGGGTTTAGGAAATGGGAGTAGGATCTTGCTTCTAAGTTTCTAACCCAAAAATGGTTGTTGTTGCATCATCAAAGTTAGGTAAACAAAAAAATAATCTATCATTTCTTGGGGAAAAAGTTTATTGCAAGAAGAACAAATGGCAATGAGGGTTTTGCTACAATTTGGGTGGTGATGGCAATGGCGGTAGTAGCTTTGTTGCCACTATTGCCATTGCTTCCTTGCACTTAGTAGTTAGTGCCGCGCAGAAAGAGGAGAAAGAGAACAACTAACAGGGAGGGACAAACAGAGACAAAGAGAATTTTTTTGCAATTGGGGGCCTTCAGGAAACAAGAAAAAAGGGTTCCAATTCCATTTCAATATAAAAAGGCTTTGTTGGTAGTCCAATTACAATTTTATTAATGGCATTGGTTATAAATCTACGTTCTAGATTTTCATGGCACGGTGGGACATATGAAAGCAACCACTTTTTAAAGCAATGGAGGAGGATAGTGATGACAAAAACACCAACATCAATAGGCAACAAGACAACAAAGGTGAAGAAACTAAGGGAAGATGGGTTTTGTGTTTTTCTGTTTTTGTTTTGTTTGGGTTTTGTTTTGTTGTGGGTCTTTCTTTTATGTTTTTGTCAAGCTTAAAAAAAAAATTTGTCACAAAAAATCTAGTGATTACTTACAAATTAAGCACAATACAAAGTTTCTATTATAAAGTGTGAAACTTTGCCACAATCTTGGTTTTTTTTTGTTTTTGTCACAATCCTGAAAAAATAACAATGGAGGAAGAATAAATATAAATAAATAAAAATGCATTGTAGGTGTGAACATGTCAATATTTAATGGTTAGTCATTCACTAATACTATTTTTTTGAGATTTTTTTTTTAAAAGCAAAAGATTGAGTCTAGGGTGTTTTTCTATCATTGAAGGTGGGTATTACATTAGTTGGGTAGTCCAAAGAATAAAAGATTAAAATTTTATGGGCCCCTAATTCTTGCACAATAGTTTTTTAGAAAAATGTATAGGTTGTGTTAAACCTAGTAAAGTAAGGATGATGGTGTCAAAGGTTATGGCAAACTTAAAGTTTAACTATCTTTTGAAACATGTTTTGTTTGTTTGTGATAATTCATTATCTTTTTCCATTTGATCTATTTAATCTTATGTGATTTATAAGTTTTAAATTATCGTGTTGAAATAGGTAATCTTTAGAATATGGGACCTATTTGCAATTGCGTAAATAGGTCCCATTCTAATATTTTGGTATTAAAGTGTTTAGGTCTTGTTGAATCTAATAGATTAGTGCTCATGACATCTAGGCCTATAGCAAAGTTAAGGTTTGGCCTTGGCATAATGCCCTGGCAAAAGATTCCTTAGAAAGTTTCCTATCTTTTTCCTTTCGTTTTGTTTAGTATTGTGTGACTAACTTTGTAGATTTAGGATTACCTTGTAATAGTAGGCAGTTTTTAGAAAGTGGGGCCCATGTTCATAGTAAACTTCCTAGCTCATGGGCACCAAACATCTTGTGTCCCCCAACTCATCACTTTTCATTGAACCTCGTAATTCCCATCACCCATTTGCCTCATCATGTGCCACCGCCGACTGATCCTCCACCTCATCCCCCATGCAAACCATAAACCACCCACTAGTTACCCCTTCGATTTTAACAAATCAGACACCATTTATTAATTTCCCCTACTAACCCTCGGCACTTCATGTGAATATGGGGTCCCAACTTTACACTTTCTTAAATCCTTTTGATCATGCACACTTAGGACATTTTTCCCCTCCTACTTTATTGGTCTCTATAGGTGGCCATGATCATACCCCCCAACCTACCCCCATATTTTCAACATGCCTTCAACTTCCACGTAAAGTTTTGTGCCCTAATTATGGACGCCAATATTTTAATCAAGGGTTAGCTCATCATTAACGTTCCTATCATAGATCTAATTCATCCAATCCAAACCCTTGTGATCATCCCAACTTAATACCTTCCTTTACTCCCACCTCGCTTGCATAAGCTTGGACATGGGTTTCAACATTGGATGTTTTCAAATCCTTTCATTTAGGCTTTTGTCATTCTCGATTATACAATTGCATCCCCACCATTCTATGGCATGATGTACAAATGACATTTCGTTTTCCATTGGATAAGCTAACGCAAGCCCTGTACAATGTGGCGGTTTGGCATTTGTTCCTCCTATTACCCCAATGGTGTCTCATTTTGCCCCTTCGTGATGGGGCAATAGGGCATAGGGAAACATGAATTTGATTTAAGTGTTTTTTAATAAGCGATTAAGAAAACTTGTAAGAGTTTTTTTTGCAAGCCCAAGTTTTGTTGATTGGTTTAAATTCAATCCTTTTTCCCCAACATGATCCTCCAATTCACAAATGTTTGTTCCACAGTTTAGCCTTGGGGCACACAAAGGAATATTTTCAGGCAGCTCACACTTTGGCATCATTTTTTCCCACACTCACGTCCTTCGACACCACCTTAACCTTCACCACATTACATTGTAAATTAGATGGCTACTTCTTGTTTTTCTTCGAAGATTACGAGCTAAATTAAAACCTTGAACTTTCTTTTGATTCTTTCAAGTTGGCATTCCAACGCATGCCGCATTTATTAGCAAGTGGTCCTTTCGGGATGGTTTTTGAACACTTTCAAAATTGTTTTCACCTTGTAGATTCAACAAATGGATTCCTTCAATTGTTCCAACTTTGTTCTCATATCGCATATGATCACATTCTACCCCAAATTGCAAATGTCCTTGGAATAGCCCACCTCTTAGCCATGACCAAGCCTTCAAGTGGAATTCATCCCATTGTAATGGGGGAAACATTGTATTAATTCACAAGCCACTTTTTATGCCTTTAATTTCACGAAACTTTTGTGACACATTTTTCCCCACACCAATTTGGAGTTACAACTAAAGGTGGTTGTGAAATAGTAATCCATGGCATCAAGTGCACCCTAGACCTTCACCCGACTAAGTTGTTGTTTCGTTAGACATGGTGAATGCTTTCAATTTAGTGTCAAGAGGGGTCATATTTCAAAAACTTCGTGTAACAAATGGGGACATCATACAACTCATCCCCTTTATTCGTGCTTTTATGCAATTGAATTTCCTTTGTTTTACAATCATCGTAATCGTGAAGGTGATGTCATAATCATTCCATTTGCCATGGGGATTTGTCAAGGTGATCCTTTGGGGGGGGCACTATTCGCTTTAGCCCATTTTAGGGCTTTAGGTTTTACAACTAGTCATTTTTCTTCTTGTCTGTTTCCACCCATTGTGAATGACACTCACATCATAGGTCCCTTTTCAATTGTATCATCTTCATATGAACATTTTCAAACCGAATTCTGTGTGATAGGTCTTTCTATCCAACCTCAGAAATGTGTAACATGGTCACCCTTTGGCTTGCCACTAGACTTCAACACCCCATCCCAAAGAATTAATGTATTGGAGGTTCCATTGGGCACCTTAACTTTCACATCATCCTTCATTAGAGATGCTTTACTAGAGGATGTTCGACATGTGGATCTTCTCCTTAAAATGGGTGATGTTCATGTAGCTTTTGGAATTTTAACTTGTTTCATGCAATGCCCATTGTATTTCTTACGATACACACTTCCATCTTCCACCTTCACAGAGTCTCTTATTTCCTTTGATTCCTCCTTCCTTCAATTGTTTGGATGCCTTTTCAATCCATAATCCTTTGATAGCCTAGAAAGAGCTCTAGATCCTAAACGAGCCTCCTTCCCAATAATTTTCGATGGCATTGAGCTCATATTGACATCCACCATTGCCCCAACAACCTATTTAGGGAGCTGGGCCCTTATCACTTTAGTCATAGTTGTTAGGTTTATGGTTGATCAATGTCATTTCCTTTTTGAAGCTTTAGTACGAGTTGACAACAACACATTTCCTTTCTAAGAACACTTCAAGGCAGCATGTGATCTTCTACCACCCCCAACTTGTGTGTGTTTTCTTCCATTTAAATTCATCGAACAACGAATGGTTCAACTGCAAGAATCCATTTTGAAGCATTTGCACCATCATACCCTTTCCAACATGCTCTTCGACAGGATATTTGAAACCCATCGTGCCCGAATTTTATTATGTTCTGGCCCAGGGGTGAACACTTGGCTTACAATTTGACTAGTTTCCCCAACCTTTCAATTACCTTCCCCAATTTTTTCCACAACACTTCGTACATGACTTGGACTACCCCATCCTTCAATTATAGGCATCTCTCAATATGTGTGCACACATCCCACCGACCCTATCGATATCCACTTCTTACTTTGTGCTCATAGTAGTGAACACATTGGGACCCATGATGCAATTCACAACACCTTTGCCACCATTGCATGGGATGTTGGCTTCCACCTTGGATGAAAACATATACATGCGCTTCCTTCAACCACATTCAATTCCTCTCGTTGATGAATCAACATTGTGCTTACCAAAGATGACATTCGTACCCTAGCTAACATTGTCATTGTCGACCCAACATGAGCAGATGTATTTCCCTGATCTTATGCAATTCAAGGATTTGCCACCTTTAATGCAACTCAAGCCAAGGAAAAGAGCTATCACAATCGACACCCCACTAATCAATTCCTCCTTTTAACAATTGAGGTATTTGGTTGCTTACACAAACATGCCAGTGTGTTTTTACACGATTGTGCCAATGCCATTTGGAGCTTGAAAGGGTCAAAAGGCCCTCATCTTTCTATCTTTGTCACTTTTCTTCATCAAAAAGTTTTGATCACATTACAAAGGATGCAAGCATCCTCCATCTTAAGTCGGGCGATAGTTGTAAGCTTAACTATTTCCCAACTTCCACCCCTTCAAAACACACCTCCCATCACCACAACCAATCTATTGCAAGCCGTCAATTTTTGACATGTAAATATTGCCAACCTACCACATGTAGTTGGTTATGGACATGAAAAGATTTTCACACCTACTTTGAGCTAACTTGATGTCTTGTCACTTCTCCCTTTTCCTTAATTTTACGCCTTTGTACATTTTCCTAATCTAGGGTGTGTTTTTAAATAAAGCTTTACATGACTTTGATGAATATGATGCCTTGGATGAAATGATGCAAAGTTGTCACACTTGCAATAAGTCTACTAATAAGTTATGTTGCGAAACCTACCTTTAGTCAAAACTTTTGATGATTTGCAATACATTGCTTTCATTTTTTGCCATTGAACATAAAAATGATGTGAATACAAATTTTATGCAACACCCTAGGGGTGATGGCTCACTAGTATAGTGCCTTTGGGGTCGCTAGGATCACCAAAAGCTCCAAGGTTCAAACCTGGTGGGATGGGTGAAACTTATGCCAGCTCTCTATGAATGAGCTTGACTTTGGTGTGCCAACAGCTTGCCTAGCTGTGTTATGTAGAAGCAAGATGTGTTCTTTTGCTTCAAAAGGAAAAACAAACTTCATGCAACAAGGTCCATACACATCTCCAACTTCTCTGCATCTTTAGCATGGCATTGATTTTCCTTAAGTTCTAGGAAATTTCTTGCTGGTTAAATCTTAGACTCCTGACAAACTTTGTCCATCCAAAGAACTTCATACATAGGCCGCAACTGAACATGGCTAGCACCCCTTGGTTATAGGGAGTTTTCAACCATAATGCAATCATATTACCCTTAATGTGTAGCCTTAAGGCCTGTAAGGCCTCTGTTTGGGGGTAATACACTCATAAGGTGCCTTGACAACAGGTGTTTACAGTTTGTTTTTTTTTGGTCAATTTCAACAAATGTTTACACATGGAAAGCTGCGCATGTTGGGTGTTATGGTTGTAAGTTGTAAGCTCTCCACACCCTTACTGACCCTCTGCACAGGAAGCTTACAAGAATGACACTCTATTCTGTAGTTAACTACCTCACCAGAAATTCACTTTATTGTTTTGGGGACATTCCCATCCAGAATCTGTGTAACATCCCTTTGGAAGGAGGATGTTTTGTTTTGGTGGCAAAGAAACCTTGTAACGTTGATCTGAATCAATCTCAGCCACATAACTCACAAAATGTAAGGTCCTCATTTGTTAGGTCGAGGAATGCTCTACTGTCAAGCCATTACATCCTAGACTTCAAGCTTCATGCTCAGCTTCCAGAGCATAATGCCCTGGTAGCAGGGCCTTCCCCTAGTCGTAATATTTGAGTGGATGCCTCCAAATTAAAATTTTGAACTTTTGAATGGCACTATTTTTGCACAAGACTAACTCAGAGTAAGTACTGTATTACCTTTACCATTCTTGCATTTTCTTTGATGATTGTTTTTTTGTTTTTTCACTTGGGCAAAAAAAAATTAAAAATTTCCTGATTTTCCTATAGTCGATATGGGAAAAAGAAATGCGATGTAATTTTGCACTACTTAGGCACACTGCACCACAAAGCTTTAAGGCAGGTAATCAATATTCATGTCAAAGAAATTTCTAGAACTTTTGGCTGATTTTGAGAAAATCAGAATTTATTGAAAATCATTAAATTATTGCTGGAATGGTAAAGGTACTACAATATTTGCAAGGTTTCAAGAACTCAAGAGTATCGTAAGGTATCGAGAATTTATGAGACTCTAACTTTTTTTCTTTTTATTATCATCTCAGGTCATTGTTCCCATGAAAACTTGGGAAAGCACTAAACCTTAAACCCCAAGTTCTAAAACCCACAATTTTTAAGTGAATCTTGGAAAAGCCCACAAAAAATCATCTTCAACAGTGGGAGCTGAAAACCCGAGCCCACAAAATATGCAATGTAAGAACATGATAGGAATATCTATGACATCATTGCAGAGGAAACACCCACCACAATTCTTTAAAGGTGGCTGTTTCATGTCTGTTCCAACAAAACCCAAAACTCACAGACAAGAAGATTGTGGTCATAATCTCCAAGATTTTGAACATAGTCAATCTCCTGATCTCTCTCTCTCTCTCTCTCTCTCATGACAAATTCAGTTGCAAACATACCCAAATCAGTACAGTACCATAAGTGTTTTTCTCAAGCTTTGAGAACAAATGGGTTTCAAGTTTTCTTCACATTGATATTTGCAGGATAAGGGCACTCCAGAAGGTCTGGCTACTGAGGTTTAATATTGGAAGTAGGAAAGAACACAAAAAGAGGGTTTTGGGATAGATCTTACGAGACATACTCCAAATCGACAGTTGCTGGAGCACACTTGTGCACAGCATTAGGCTCTACTTTTGCTTGAACACCATCTTGTGTGCAATTGTGAATGTGACCCAAACAGATAGGTAAGAAACAATTAAGCAATTACAGCAAAAAAGATAGCTGTAATTCTCATGCACTATTCGTCATCACGAGTTCAAGATTAGGAGCGACGTGGTTTGGGTGAATTGCAGTAGCTCTGATCCCTGTGTGTTTCTCCCTCTCTTGGCATTCTTCTCCTAACATGCATAGGTCTCTACATGTGGCTTTGAGATGTGTAATGGGAGACTGGTTGCAGTGACCATATGTGCATGCACCCTGCCAGCATTAAATTTACAGCCAAGGTGAGACCTTTTGTTGTTGGATTTGGATTCTAAATGCTCTTTGGCACTATTGTAACCTCCATTGGGGACAGATAGCCCACTCTCATATGCTACTGAATCACGATGCCATAGTGATCCAAGTTAGATGCATGATATTGGGTACATTTCTCTCAAGAGTAAATGTGCCTAAGAGGCTATCCATAAGCCCTGTGGCCTACGGAGTGTCAAAATTTGAGCTACTTTCTGAAATTTGGTCCCTTCTCTCAATTTGGTAGATTTTTGGACAGGGTCAGCCAATAATCCTGGAAGCCTTCATCAGAAACCTATTCCTAGCTAGTTTCTGAACAGTAATTTGGATATAGTTTGTTTTGGTGTAAGAATCAACCCTTCTGATAAATCAATTAGGCTGGTATTCCAAAATCCAAATAAATGTAAGCACTAGATGCAGCATCACAAAATAGTGGGTTTCAAGGTTGCCAACACATCCTTGTGGAGCTGCCATTGATTCACCTGCTGACAGCCCAGGTGGAGGCTGCTAAGCTGTAGTTGACATGTCTTCCTTCTGCTCTCAATGATAACTCCTGTATGTGTCTCAGACATGATCATATGCATCAAACTCCAAAACCAAACAACATAACTCAGCTGCATTACTCACCATGACTGCATCATCTGTGCAGACAGCAGGACACAAGCTGTGCAGCCATTTCATATAACAGGTTGGAGCCAAATTTCAGACAGTTCCTTCTCATCTTCAAGGACAAATTCCGAAGCTTTTCTCAAGCTTTCAGAATGAACAGGTTTCCAGGTTTTTTTCAGATTGATGTTTGCAGGATAAGCACTGCAGAAGGTCAGGGTACCAAGGTTTGATATTGAAAGTACGAAAGAAGACAAAAAGAGGGTTTTCTGGATCATACAAGTCATACTCCTAATCAACAGTTGCTGCAGCAAACTTATGCAGAGTCTTAGGCTCTACTTGTGCACAAACACCATCTCATGTGCAATTGTGAATGTGACCCAAACATCTAGATAGATAAGAAACAATCAAGCAATTGCGGCAAGAAAGATAGCTGTAATTCTCATGCAACAAGAGTTGCAGTATTACACATCTCATGATTAGCACAGCAAGAGCTGCACCGACGTGATTATACTCCAGACATGATGCAATAATCCTAATCATAGTGCCCAGCATGCTAAGAGCACAAATGTTCTGAAACTTTCTGAAATCTAAATGTCCCTCATGTCAGGAGCTTCACCTTTCAGCTACAGCTTGTATGCAGATGGCAAACTACCGCTGCAATGTGCTACTAAGTTTTAACTATGATACCAAAATTGTATTAATCACATTTAGTGAATTGGTTTGTCATTTTCTGTCTCTTTCTCTATCTCTTTTTCTGTGCTTTCTGAGGCTTCATCTTTCTTGTGCTGTTCCTTTTCTTGGTAGTAGAGCCGCTCAGCCTCAGGCATTGATTTCATTATCAAGCGGACTCTGGTGGAGATATCATCAATTTTGTCGTACAAAATTTCATTGGTGAACATTCCCGACAGAATGAATCGAATTGTTTCCCGGCTCTCATACAGCGGCAATAGGATGATCACTAATGACCCAACTGTTCCCCAAATAATCGCAATCGAAGCCCAGAATGCAAAGTATCCCTCCGAGAATACCTTTGCTGGGAGTGCAAAGATGGGCCAAATAATTGCAATGAGGATTGTGAAAGCCACACCCCACCTGATGATCCAGGTCCTTGCATGCTTCAGCTTAGTCTCATTGAATTCCTCCTCTGGTACATCAATATTTGCACGATCTACCATTGTGATGTGACGAGTGGATACCCAGTCGTAATTTTGTGGTGATAGGTAGCTGATAATCGCATGAATGGCACCACCAGATAGTATCGACACTAAGTTACCAGCAAGCATTGGTGCATTTCTGCCAGTGGTATCAAGGGTCACACGCCCATACTCAACCTTGGTGACAACAAGCCATGTTGTGATGCCCAGAAGCATGCCAGCAATGGCTCCAGTCATTGCACCTTTGGCATTTGCTTTGTTCCACAGAAGAAGAAAGGCAACAGGCATGACCGCTGAGCCGATGAAGACTCCCATGGCCAAATACATCCAGCCAAGTGACACACCTGCTTTGTTGAGTAGAATGGCTAATACACCCATGAAACATCCAAACAGGAACACAACACTCCTTGACACAATCAAAATCTGTTTGCCATTGGCCTTCGGGTTGATGTAAGTGCGGTAGATGTCATACGTGCAGAGTGATGATACTGCAATCAGCTCAGATGATCCTGCAGAGGTCACAGCCCTGCCATCACATGTACAAACTGTTTAGCTTTTGTCCTTGCATGTCTCCAGTGACTCAAACAAATAAGGTCTTCTGCTTTCCCCCGAAGTGATAACCATCTATAGAACCCAAGAGGAAGAAATCCAAGAGACAGAGAGAGAGGTATGAGATTCTTACATAAAGAGCATTGTAAGGAGAAGGACACCACCAAACTTTCCCATGAGAGCTATGGCAGTCGCAGGAGGAACTAGGCCACGTCCAGCCTCAGCTGTTGTTAGGGGAAGATCAAGTGCCAATGATCCTAAACCCAATGATGTTGCAAGAGAGAAAGGCACAGCAAACCACACCAAACCACCAAGCAAGTACCCTTTGTGTGTTGATGATGGCCTGGCAGCTATGGCACTCACCCAATATCCCTGAAGTTCCAAAGAGTAAATCCGTGAGCTAAATTTTTTTCTGGAGCTTCAAAATTGAGTCCAAACAGCCTCGGCAATGAAAAAAAATGAAGAAAAGGAAACCAGAAAAAAAGGCTCCCAAGCTCTTGCAGGATTCAGGGAAAAACTCACGTTATCAACAAACACAGTTCCAAAGTTTCCAACAATGTTGATGATTCCAAAAACAAGGCCACCAGTGCTCATCATGGTGAGGTAAGAGCCACCATTATTCCCACTCACAGGCCCACATGCCTGAGTAGGATGGTTAATAGGCGATGTGCAATCACGGGACTTGCTGGCCACCTCTGCAAGCTTGGCGTACACATCCTTGGGACTCCCAAGTTTTGGACTTGCCACATAGACCAAATATACAAAGACGACGAGCACCACATGCACTGTTTTCCATACCAGCAACCCCCATGATCAACCCACCACAATTGAATCTCCCCATGTTACAACCAAACCCAGAAGCACAAAGAACAATATTTCTTTGTTGCTGAACATGCTCAGGGCAACGTTTGAAGAAGCTTGAGGTGAAGAAAAGCATACCAATAACAGAGTGAAGGTAGCTGGCCAGAAATGTGGCTTTGAGACCTCCATGCAGGGTGTAGACGATAACTCCCAGTGGAATTAAGAAGCTAGCCGCATACAGATTCATGCCTGTCAGAGCATTTACGACAGCAGAGCCACCTAGTAGAAGCATGGCAGTCACTATAATGTTTGTCAAGAAGCAGAAACCCAAAAACACCATGTGTGCATGGAATCCCCATCTTGCTTTGACAATTTCACAGATTGTGTGCGCGCCAGGTGCCTTCCTCTTGATCTCAATGGCCAACACTCCAAACAATAACACCTGCACAGCAGAAATCAACCACACAACAAATACTCAGTTACAGTTTTAGAAAACAGCAAACCCCAAAAGACTTCAACAGAAGTTCAATCAGTTTTTCTCAAACGAAGGAGAAGATGTGAATTGTACTTGAATGGTTGCACCACTGGCATACCAAAAGGGCCCACTCACACCATACTGCCATGCCACATTTGAGCTTTGCAAGATTGTGGCAGCCCATGTCCACTGCAATTAAGATGGTCCACAGAGGCAGAATTGGACTTTTTAGGGTGATGTCAACAGATATCAATCATGAAAAATCACAACGTTCGGTGCTAAAAAAAGACATGGTCCCTGAGTTTCAGTGCCTCAGAGTTTGTGAACCCCAGCAACACACCTGAGAAACAATGACACTAGCAATAAGACCAGTCTTGATGTTCCGGCCAGCTGTGTTGAACCATTCAGAATTGTGTCTGGATCCCACATACTTCTTCTCCAACCACACCTGTTTGTTGTTGTAGTCACAAAACAAACATTTTACATTAGACTTTTGCAAAGAGTTTTCGAGGGGGTTCTCACCGACTAAACTCTCCACAAGTCAACATTCATGAATTTCTTCCAAAAGCTTCAAAACAAAAGGGAGAGAGTCTGAATTTCTCAGCTGCAATTTATTTTGTTCCTTGTTCAATTTCCTTCCCAAGTTTTCTAAGGTCTTTCTCAGTCTGACTGACACAAAATAGAGGTTGTCGTTAGCTAAGTTTCGCAGTTTTTCTGGAGAACAAGTTCAAGTGTTTTGGGCTCTCAGTCTCACCAGGAAGGAAGTGGCCAAGGCGAAGATGGCACCGAAACCCAACACAACAGCATACCCAACTCCCTGGTTCAGCACTGGCTTCCCTCCAAAGAAACTTGTATCCCTCGTACACACCCCACCCACATCAGTGTAATACTTGGCTCCCCAGGGCAACCCCGGAGGACACACTGCAGCTGCCATTGCAGAGCTTTATTTAAGCCCTAAACTCTTCTCTCCTCCCTCTCTAGATTCCCCTTTGAGAAAGCTGCAGATCTCACAGTAGTGACAGAGGACTAAAAACCAAGACCCAAGCTGCAGATCTCACAGTAGTGGCAGAAGACTGAAAACAAGACCCAAGCTGCAGACAGACAAAGTGACTCTGTCACTGACAAGACCAAGCTACAGATCCACAGTGACAGAGGACTGACAAGATCTGGAGCTTGTCACCAGCAATATGAGAGAAATGGTGCACTCTCTGGGGGCTTTTATTCTCGTGACCCAGCTCACCCATCAACCTTCCGCATGCAGTCCAGCTAGCAAAGATCACGGGAAAAAGAAAAAGAAAAAGAATTCCACCCAAAGATTTTCTCAGTCTTTGCACCGCTCATGGTATAGTAGCAGCAAAGCAAAGCAAAGATTCTTCTTCTTCTGCTAATGCTGCTGCGTGATTACTGTAAAACGATTCTTCTTGGGCCTAATTCCATGAATCAAAACCCGACACCCCATTCACAATCTTTCCTCAGAAACTTTGCAAATCAAATGCCCACATACGTAACAAACACGAGACTAGGTAATTAATTAAGCATGATGAATGAGTTGCAAAAGAAAGGATTAATTCCCTACTTTTTGCTTCTTTTGTCGGATGCATGCAGCTAAAAATAGGCCAAATGAAAGGAAGTTCAGAGGCTCCTGAGTATTGGGCGAGCAAGAATCTGGGGGAGAGGGGGAAGGGGACAAAAACAAAAGCAAAACAAAATTCCAAAAACTGGACCCCACAATCAACTTCGTTTTCTTAAAAACAATTTGGAGTTTGCTTCAAGAAGCTTTTATAGATAGCCATAATTATTAGGCATTTTGTCTCAATTAACTCGCAGCAGCAGCGGCGGCGGCGCATAGCTTCTTGCTGGTTCGTGATCTCCAAGAGTGCAGGAGATTTTGCGCGTGGCGATTCTGCATCCCCGTCTGCTGCAGGCGCTCGCTCCTTGGTCCCTCCTCCCTCTCCCCTGTTTTCCTAGTTTATCGATGAATCCCATTTATCCCATATTCATAGCCGAGAGTTGGGGACTGCTATATATAATATAAACTACTGACCAATCTTTTGCTCAAGTTTTTTTTACTAAGTAACAATTTATTGGACCGGTTTGTCAATTTCTAGTGAAGTGGTCAAAATCTATGAATTGAACTTGTGCAAATATTTCATTAAAAATTGAAAGGAGATGAAAATTTACAATATATTGCACAAATTTAATTCATAGGTTTTTTACTGATTTTTGCGAACTATTGCACAAGTTCAATTCATAAATTTTTTACTGATTTTACAAATTATTGCACAAGTTCAATCCAGTATTTTTTCTTTCAAGTGTAAAATTTTGCATTGTTGCAAAAATTTAAGAAATTCATGTTGCATATTCAATGTTTTTTTTTGGGAGATTTCACCATTTTTTTTGGGGGGGGGGGGGGGC
>Ga0116227_10012027_pt1 | contig 14307 bp, 11 predicted proteins | sample S1TSphgellanicum_FD_89693 | JGI IMG/M metagenome (GOLD analysis project Ga0116227, IMG submission 89693) | Host-associated microbial communities from peat moss isolated from Minnesota, USA - S1T2_Fb - Sphagnum magellanicum MG | ecosystem: Host-associated > Plants > Peat moss > Unclassified... | reverse complement strand
CCTGCAAAAACTCCTGCTGCGGGTGTTTCCGGCCGCCTTGCGGCGGCACCGAGGCCACGGTGCCCTCCATGATCTTCAGCAGGGCCTGCTGCACGCCCTCGCCGCTGACATCGCGGGTGATGCTCGGGTTGTCGGATTTGCGGCTGATCTTGTCGACCTCGTCGATATAGACGATGCCGCGCTGCGCCCGCTCCACATTGTAATCGGCCGCCTGCAGCAATTTGAGGATGATGTTCTCCACATCCTCGCCCACATAGCCGGCCTCGGTCAGGGTGGTGGCGTCGGCCATGGTGAAGGGCACGTCCAGAATCCGCGCCAGCGTCTGCGCCAGCAGGGTCTTGCCGGTGCCGGTGGGGCCGACGAGCAGGATGTTGGATTTGGCGATCTCGACGTCGTTATTCTTCTGGGCGTGGGCCAGGCGCTTGTAATGGTTATGGACGGCGACGGAGAGCACCTTCTTGGCGTGGCTTTGGCCAATCACGTATTGATCGAGGACGGTGCAGATTTCCTTCGGCGTCGGCACGCCATCGCGTGCTTTCACCAGATGGGTTTTGTGTTCCTCGCGAATAATATCCATGCAGAGCTCGACGCATTCGTCGCAGATGAACACGGTTGGCCCCGCGATCAGCTTGCGCACTTCATGCTGCGACTTGCCGCAGAACGAGCAATACAGGGTGTTCTTGGTGTCGCTGGGCTTGGTAGGCATAGGGTCTCCCGCCCCAAGGCTCACCCGGGGCCATAATTCCTGAATACTACCCCCTGCCTTTCAAAAACGACAAGGTGAGCAAAATGGCAAGTTGGTCATCGGTCCTCGGCCGCCGGAACCGGTTGGCAGCCGACGACCGGGGACCGGGCTACACCTTGATGGCGTCGTCGATCATGGCCTGCGGACGGTTCTCCACCACGTGGTCAACCAGGCCGAATGCCTTGGCCTCTTCAGCAGACATATAACTGTCACGTTCCAGCTTGGCTTCAATGGCCGCAAGGGTCTGGCCGGTGTGGCGCTGATAGATTTCGTTCAGGCGGTGCCGCAAAGTAAGGATCTCACGCGCCTGGATTTCGATATCCGCCGCCTGGCCCTGGGCGCCGCCGCTTGGCTGATGCACCATCACCCGGCTATTCGGCAGGGCATAGCGCTTGTCGCGGGCGCCGGAACACAGCAGCAGCGAGCCCATCGACGCCGCCTGGCCGATGCACACCGTGCTGACCGGGCAGCGAATATATTGCATGGTATCGTAGATGGCCAGTCCAGCGGAGACCACGCCGCCAGGGCTGTTGATATAGAAGAAGATGTCCTTTGCCGGGTTTTCGCTCTCCAGGAACAGCAACTGGGCGCAGATCAGCGCGCTCATCTGGTCATAGACCGGGCCGGTCAGAAAAATGATCCGCTCCTTCAACAGGCGCGAATAGATGTCATAGGCCCGCTCTCCGCGCGCCGTCTGCTCCACCACCATGGGCACCAGCGCCTGGCTGTAAACCTCGGCGGGATGACGATCCCTCATACGCACTCCTTCAGCTCACGCGAGCGGCAGCTAGGCGACAAGCAGGCTGGCGGGGCGCCAGCCTGCGGTGTCGAGCGCTATCACATAGGTTTCAGCACACATGCTTCCAGATGCAAGCCTCTGTCGGCGTGCGCCGGTGCTCAGGCCGCCTCGTCCCCGGCATCCTGTGCCGGTTCGGCCTGGGTTTGCTCGGGCTCCGGCTCGGCTTCATCGGCGGGCGCAAAACTCAGCTTTGGCGACTCGGCGGCGGCATCGGCCGGCGGCAGGGCCAGGTCTTCCGGCGCCACGACGCGGTCTTCCACCTTGGCCATTTCCAGGATGTAATCCACCACCTTGTCTTCAAACAGCGGCCCGCGCAGCTGTTCGATCGCCTGCGGTGTCTTGCGGAAGAATTCCACCACCTGCATTTCCTGGCCGGGATAGCGCGCGGCTTCCTGGCGCAAAGCCTGGGTGAGCTCGGCCTGGCTGACCTGGATATTGGCAACCCGGCCGATTTCCGAGAGCAGCAGGCCAAGGCGCACACGCCTGTCGGCGATGCCGCGATATTCGGCGCGCAGGGTATCGGTATCCTTGCCGCGATCCTCGTCATCCACCTCGCCAGACTGCATATCCTGCTCAACGCGCTGCCAGATGGCGGCGAATTCGGCCTCGACCAGGTTTTGCGGCGCCGGGAAATCGGCCTTTTCCGCCAGCACATCCAGCAATTCGCGCTTGATTCGCAGGCGCGACATCTGATCCAGCTCGCGCTGCATCTGGCCGGCCACCATCTCGCGCAGCTTTTCCAGCGATTCGAAGCCAAGCTTGGTGGCGAAGGCGTCGTCGACCACCGCCTCGCCCGGCCTGCCCAGTGCCTTGGCGGTGATCTTGAAGCTGGCGGCCTTACCGGCCAGCGCCTCGGTCTGATACGACTCAGGGAAGGTGACATCGATGTCACGGGTCTCGCCCGGCTTCATGCCGAGCATGCCCTCGGAGAAGCCGGGAATGAAGCCCTGCCCGCCGATCTCCACCTTGGTATCGGTGCCGGCGCCGCCTTCAAACGGCACGCCATCGATGGAGCCGACGAAATCGACCGTCAGAACCTCGCCGGTCTCGGCGCCACGGTCCTCTTCGATGGCGATGATGTCGCGCTGCTGGCTAGCCAGACCGGTCAGCGTCTCGTCGATCTTCTCCGCGGCGACCTCCGAGCGGAGGCGCGTGAGGCTGAGGGCGGCCAGATCGGGCGGGGTGATTTCCGGCAGAATTTCGAGCTCAACGCTGAAGGCAAGATCGGCCGCCTGGGCGCGGTCGATTTTCGGCTCGCCGGTCAGGGCGATCCTGGGCTGGCCGGCGGGGCGCAGATTACGCTCCTCGATCACCTGGTCGGCGGCGGTGTTCAGCGCCTCCTGCATCACCTCGGCCATCACCGAGGCGCCATAGCGCTGGCGCACCAGATTCACCGGCACCTTGCCTGGGCGGAAGCCCGGCAGCCGGATGGTACGGCCGATTTCCGCCAGTTTGGCGCGGGTCTTGGTTTCGATCTCCGCGGCGGGCACCACAACGGAGAAGGCGCGCCTGAGCCCTTCGGAGAGCGTTTCGGTAACCTGCATCGGGTAGAAATCCTCAATAGAACAAGGCCGGCTGGTGCGGGCGGAGGGACTTGAACCCCCACAGCTTACGCCACCAGAACCTAAATCTGGCGTGTCTACCAATTTCACCACGCCCGCCGGCCGCGAAGCGGGCGGCGTAGCGCAGGGGCGCGGCGGGGGCAAGGGTGGGTGCCTTGATAGGGTCTGCGGTGGGGTGGGATGCGAGGGGGCATCTCGCCACCGTTACGACGGTTACTCAGTTTGAATTTGGGCCTTGAAGGATGGGTGATGGAACAACGCCAGCTCTGCCGATTGGACATCGCCAAACAAACCTGAGATCGGCTCATCGTCGAACTGGTAGGACTGGTTGCAGCCCTCATAGGGGTTGTCACGATAGGCCTGGAAGCTGCCGTCCTGCCGCTCTCGGATTGAAAATCGCGCTCCGCCCTCGAATCCCACGGCATAACGCCTGACGATCACAGCCGACATAATCAGTTCTTCCACAACCCGCCTGTCGTGCGGCGCCCGTTTCTTTGGTGTTTCGAGCCTGGCGTCAAGCAGGGTCACGCAAGCTGACGACGGTAGGGTCATCTCGTTCTTCAGCTATGGGTAGCGGCGGCCAAGGTCGGTAAGCTCTTGACGGCCCGTCGCGTGACTGGCCCTCTGTCAGCCAGGAGACCTGCATCGCTTTGACGATACGCGCGACGGCCTGGCTGGCCGCCCTGTTCATGCTGATGCTGCCGAGCCTGGCGCACGGGCAGCCCCAGGACAGGGCCGCGCTGATGCGGCTGCATCGCGGCGGCACGTTGCGGCTGAGTTCCTACCAGCCCTCCGGCACCATCGATCCGCAAATCAGCTACGAAAGCGATTTCTGGCAGGTGTTTTTTGCGACCCAGGACGGGCTGCTCGGCTTCCGCAAGGCAGAAGGCAAGGACGGGATGACCGTGGTGCCCGACCTTGCCGAAGCCCTGCCCGAGATCAGCGATGGCGGCCGCACCTATCTGTTCAAACTGCGGCGGGGGATCAGATTTTCCACCGGCCAGGAGGTGGGCGTGAATGATGTGGTCGCCAGCTTCCAGCGCATGTTCAAGGTGCTGGGGCCGAATGTGGGCAGCTGGTACAATATTCTGGTCGGCGCCGATGACTGCCTGAAAACCCCCGCCACCTGCACCCTGGCCGGCGGGGTGGTGGCCGATGCCAAGGCCAACACGATCACCCTGCATCTGACCCATGCCGACAGCGAATTTTCACAAAAAATCGCGCTGCCCTTTGCCGCGATCCTGCCCGCCGATACCACGCCGCATGATCTGGGCACCACGCCGCCGGCGGCAACCGGGCCGTATATGATCCAGAGCTACAATCCAATGCGGGCGATGGTGCTGGTGCGCAATCCGTATTTTCACCAATGGAGCGAAGCGGCGCAGCCCGACGGATTCGCCGACCGCATTTTGTATCGCTACGGGTTGCAGAACGAATCCGAGGTGACGGCGATAGAGAACGGCGCGCTGGATTGGATGGCCGACCCTGCCCCGCTGGACCGGCTGCCGGAAATCGGCGCGCATTATACCAGCCAGGCGCATATCCATCCGATGCTGGCATATTATTACGTGACGATGAATACGCGGCTGAAACCCTTCGACAGCGTGCAGGCGCGGCGCGCCTTTGCGTTTGCGATCAACCGGCAAGTGACGGTGAATTTATATGGCGGCCCGGCGCTGGGCACCGCCCTCTGCCAGCTTCTGCCGCCCGGCATCGAGGGCTACGAACCCTATTGCCCGTTCACCAAACATCCAGGCACAGCCTGGTCGGCCGCCGATCTGGCGCAAGCGCGTGCCCTGGTGCAGGCCAGCGGTACAGCGGGGGAAAAAGTGACTTTGGTGTGCTCGGATCGAGAAGTGGAGCGCAGCATCGGCATCTATCTGCAGAGCGTGCTGAACGATATCGGCTACCAGGCGAGCCTGCATTCCATTTCCTACAATATTCGCGACACCTATTTGCAGAATTCCGCCAACAAGGTGCAGATCGGGCTGACCGACTGGTATCAGGATTATCCGGCCGCCTCGGATTTTCTGAATGTGCTGCTCTCCTGCGCCAGCATCCATCTCGGCTCCGACGCCTCGATCAATATGAGCGCGTTCTGCGATCCGGCGATCGATGCGCGGATGCAGCAGGCGATGACGACGGCGCTGACCGACCCGCGGGGCGCCGCGCGGCAATGGGCAGCATTGGACCGGCAGCTTACCGATCTGGCGCCGCTGACCACGCTGTTCCAGATCAACAAGCTGGATGTGGTCTCGGCAAGGCTGGGCCATATGACGTTCAATCCGCTGTTCCACATGATGTTTGCGGATGCCTGGGTGCAATGAGCCAATCCGGTGGCACGTCTGGTGGGCCTGGGGCGGTGGCTTTGCGCCGCCTGGCACGCGACCGCGCTGCGATGGTTTCGGCCGGGGTGCTGGTGCTGATCATGCTGGCCTGCGCATTGGCGCCGCTCTATGCAAGGCTGGTGGCGCGGAGCGACCCGTTTCGGCCCAACCTGGATGGGTCGGTGACGATTGCCGGCCAGGTGCTGGATATTTTGCAGCCGGCCGATAATCCGTTGCATCTGGGCTCCGCGCCGATCGGGCCGACCTGGCACGGCGCGTATTTTCTCGGGGCCGATGGCCAGGGCCGCGACGTGGCAAGCCGCTTGCTTTATGGTGGCATGAACTCGCTGCTGATTGCCGGAACCGCAACGCTGATCTGCCTGTGCCTGGCCGCCCTCGTGGGGGTGATTGCCGGTTTCATGGGCGGCTGGATCGACCAGGTGTTTTCCCGCCTGCTGGATATTCTATGGGCCTTTCCGGTGTATTTGCTGGCGATCTCGCTTTCGGTGGTGCTGATCAGCCAGGGCCTGCATATCGGGCCATTCGTGATCGAAGCGGATAATCTGCTGCTGCCGATTGCCATTATCGGCATCGTGTATGTGCCCTATGTGGCACGGCCGGTGCGTGGGCAGGTGTTATCCTTGGCGCAGAGCGATTTCGTGATGGCGGCGATCGGCCTTGGGGTTTCCAACCGGCGCATTCTGCTGCGCGATATTCTGCCGAATGTGATGCCGACGCTGATCGTGTTCGCACCTCTGGTGATGGCGCTGAATTTGCTGACCGAGAGTGCCCTGTCGTTCCTGCAGATTGGCGTGCAGCCTCCTGCGGCGAGCTGGGGCACGATTATCGCCGATGGACAGACGCTGATCTATTCGCGGCCTTTGGTGGCGATTGCGCCGGGGGTGGCGATTATGGTGGTGGTACTGGCGCTGAATGTTTTGGGGGATGGGTTGCGCGATGCCTTGGATCCGCGCGCCAAATTACGGGTGCCGTAGGATGGGTGAGCGAAGCGCTACCCATCCTACGGTACTTTATCCGTGCTGATAATTCTCGTTCAGCGCCTGGGGCAGATGGTGTTTGTGCTGTTCGGCATCAGCGTGCTGGTGTTCCTGATCTTCTTCGCGACACCGGGGGCCGATCCGGCGGCGCGCATTGCCGGGCATAACGCGACACCGGAGATGCTGGCGGCGGTAAGGCATGATTTCGGCTTCGACAGGCCGATGCCGGTGCAATATGCGCTGATGATGAAACGGCTTTTTATCAGCCAGGACCTGACCAGCTTCGTCAATCGCGGCGAGGCGGTGATCCCCGAAATCATGGCCGGCGCGCCGATCACGCTATCCTTGGTGGCGGGTGCCGCGGTGCTTTGGGTGATCGGCGGCATTGCGATCGGCGTGGCCGCCGCCTTGACGCGTGGCGGGATCACCGACCGGGCGCTGATGATCGCCGGGCTCATCGGCGTTTCCATGCCGGTGTTCTGGGTGGGCGAAGTGGCCAATCTGCTCACCCAAAGCCGGCTGCATCATAGCTGGCTGTTCTCCTGGGTGCCGCCGCTTGGCTACACGGCGCTGAGCGAAGACCCGTTTCTCTGGTTCAAGACATTGCTGATCCCGTGGGCAAGTTTGGCACTGCTCTATATGGGGCTGTATGGCCGGGTGCTGCGCGCCAGCCTGATCGAGGCCTATCAGGAGGATTTCATCCGCACCGCCCGCGCCAAGGGATTGAGCGAGACGCGGATTCTTCTGCGCCACGCCTTGCGCACCTCGCTGATCACCTTCGTCTCGCTGTTCGGGCTGGATTTCGGCGCCCTGGTGGGCGGCGGGGCGCTGCTGACGGAGGTGGTGTTCGGCCTGCAAGGGGTTGGCAAACTCACCTTCGATGCGCTGCAGAATCTCGATCTGCCGGTGATCATGGCCACCGTGATGTATTCCTCGTTCTTCGTGGTCGGCGCCAATGCCGCGGTGGATGTGGCGTACGCGCTGCTCGATCCCAGAGTGAGATACAAGCGTGGCTGAAACCACGCCGGTTCTGGAGATACGTGATCTCTGCATCGATTTCCGCACCCAGCATGGTGTGGCAAGGGCGGTGGAAAAGCTTTCCTTCAGCATCGGCGCCCGGGAAATTCTGGGATTGGTCGGCGAGAGCGGATCGGGGAAGACCATTTCCATGCTGGCCTCCGTGGGCCTGATCAACGATCCGAACGCGATGATTTCGGGTTCCATCCGCTATAAGGGGCGCGAGCTGATCGGGCTTTCCGGCCGCGCGCTGCGCCATGTCAGGGGCCGGGAAATCGCGATGATTTTCCAGGATCCGATGACGGCGATGACCCCGGTGCACAGCATCGGCTGGCAGATCGTGGAACAGATACAGGCGCATGAGGCGATATCCTGGAAGGCGGCAAAGCTGCGCGCCATCGATCTGCTGGGGATGATGGGGATGCCGAGCCCGGCGACGCAATTCGACCGCTATCCGCATCAGCTTTCCGGCGGCTTGCGGCAGCGGGCGATGATCGCCATGGCGCTGAGCTGCGATCCATCCTTGCTGATCGCCGATGAGCCGACCACCGCGCTGGACGTGACGGTGCAGGCGCAGATTCTGGCCTTGCTGGAAAAACTCAGGCGTGATTTCAATTCCAGCATCATCCTGATCACCCACGACATGGGCGTGGTGGCACAAATCGCCGATCGGGTGATGGTGATGTATGCCGGCCGCCTGGTGGAACGCGGCACGACGCAGGATGTGTTCGCGCATCCCGGGCACCCCTACACGCAGGGTCTGCTCGCCGCGATCCCGCCGATCGAAGGGCCAAAGCCGCGCCGACTGGCGGCGATTCCCGGAACACCGCCCTCGCCCGGCGCCATGCCGCCGGGCTGCCCCTTCGAGCCACGCTGCGTGCTGCGCTTTGCCGCCTGCGACGAGCGGCCGAAGCTGATGCCGCGCGGGGCGCAGGATGTTGCATGCTTCCTGCCAGCGAGTGCGGCGCCTTGACCCGGCATTTGCTGGAAGCGGTTGCCCTCAGCAAGCGCTTTGCCGTGCGCGGCCGCGTGCTGCATGCGGTCGATACGATCACTCTGCGGGTGATGCGCGGCGAGACACTTGGGCTGGTGGGGGAATCGGGCTGCGGCAAATCCACCTTGGGGCGCTGCCTGTTACGGCTGCAAAACCCGAGTGATGGAGCGATCATTTTCGACGGCATCGATATCACCCATCTCTCGATGCGCGCCATGCGCGCGCTGCGGCCGCGGATGCAGATGGTGTTCCAGGATCCGTATGGGTCGCTCAATCCAAGGCGGCGGGTTGGCGATCTGATCGCCGAGCCATTGCGCGTGCACGCCGATGATGGCCGGCGCCGCGATGCCGCCGCGATCGCGGACCGGATCGGCGCGCTGGTGGACCTGGTTGGCCTGAAGCGCGAACATCTGCAACGCTACCCGCATGAATTTTCCGGCGGCCAGCGGCAACGCATCGGCATCGCCCGCGCTTTGGCGCTGGACCCCGATCTGGTGGTGGCAGATGAACCGGTCTCCGCGCTGGATGTGAGCGTGCAGGCCCAGGTGATCAACCTGATGATGGATTTGCAGGAAAGGCTTGGCCTGACTTACGTGTTCATCGCCCATGATCTGGCGGTGGTGCGGCAGATCGCCACGCGCATAGCGGTGATGTATCTCGGCTCGGTGGTGGAAATCGGGCCGACGGCGGATGTTTTTGCCAGCCCCCTGCACCCTTATACGGCGGCGCTGCTGGAGGCCGTGCCGAAACTAGCGGCGTCCCACACTGGCAAAACCCCGATGGGCGGCGATGTGCCGAGCCCGATCGATCCGCCCACCGGCTGCCGCTTTCATCCAAGGTGCGGCCGGGCGCAGCTGCGGTGCAAGGAGGAGAGGCCGCCGCTCGCCCCACTTGCCGGAATCCGCCAGGTAGCTTGCCATTTTCCGTTATAAAATCGGCTAGAGCGGCTTTACTCTGGCTGGAAACGGTTCAGTATCCGTCAGGCCGCTCTAGCTCTTTGTTTTGGCGCGCATTTTCATCAGCCTTTGGCCATCTTGGACGGGCGTGGGCCTCTCCAGTCAGGCTGATAATGCGCTAAAACACCAAGGCGGTTGCCTGCACCACCAACGGCAATGCACGCACTTCGGCCAGAACGGCCTCGCTGACATCCTCATCGAGCGACACCAGGCAGATCGAATCGCCGCCGGCGGCGGAGCGGCCCAGATGGAAGGTGGCGATATTGATGCCGTGGCGCGACAGGGTTTCGCCAAATTTGCCGATAAAGCCTGGCCTGTCCTTGTTCGTCACGTATAGCATGTGGGGGCTGAAATCTGCCTCCACCTTGATGCCCTTGATCTCCACCAAACGCGGCTTGTTGCCGGCGAACAAGGTGCCGGCGACGCTGCGCGATCCGCGATCGGTGGTGACGGTAATCCTTACCAATGTCTGGTATTCGCTCGGCCGGTCATGCACGGTTTCCGATACATCGATGCCGTGCTCACGCGCCGCCAACGGGGCATTGACCATGTTCACCCCCGCCAGAACCGGCGCGAGCAATCCGGCCAAAGAAGCGGCGGTCAGCGGCTTCTGGTTCAGCCCGGCCACCGCGCCCTCATAATCGATGGCGATCTTGCGGATCACGCCATCCTGCGCATGGGTGAGTTGGCCGGCAAAGGCGCCAAGACGTTGCACCAGCTCCATATAAGGGCGCAGACGCGGCGCATCCTCGGCCGAGACCGATGCCGTGTTGATCGCATTGGTCACCGCGCCGGTCAGCAGAAAATCGCTGATCTGCTCGGCCACCTGAAGCGCCACATTTTCCTGCGCCTCGTTGGTGGCGGCACCCAGATGCGGCGTGCACACCACGTTCTCCAGGCCGAAGAGCGGGCTGTCTTTCGCCGGCTCGGTTTCGAACACATCCAGCGCCGCGCCGCCGACCTGGCCGGAGGTGATCGCCTCGGCCAAGGCCGATTCATCAATCAGCCCGCCGCGTGCGCAATTGATGATTCGCACGCCGCGTTTGCACTGCGCCAGCGCCTCGCGCGACAGGATATTGCGGGTGGCATCGGTGAGCGGCGTGTGCAGGGTGATGAAATCGGCGCGCGCCAGCAGCTCGGCGAGTTCCAGTTTCTCCACGCCCATGGCCAAAGCACGCTTTTCCGACAGATACGGATCGTACGCCACCACGCGCATATGCAGCCCATGCGCCCGGTCGGCGACGATGGAGCCGATATTGCCCGCACCGATCAGCCCCAGCACCTTGCCGGTAAGCTCGGTGCCCATAAAGCGGTTCTTTTCCCATTTGCCGGCCTTGGTGGACGCCGTCGCTTCGGGAATTTGCCTGGCCAATGCAAACATCATCGCAATGGCATGCTCGGCGGTGGTGATCGAATTGCCATGCGGGGTGTTCATCACGATCACCCCGCGCGAGGTGGCGGATTTGAGATCGACATTATCCACGCCGATGCCGGCCCGGCCAACCACTTTCAGCCTGGTGGCGACATCGAGCAATTCCTTCGTCACCTTGGTGGCGGACCGGATCGCCAAACCGTCATACGAAGCGATAATCGCCCGTAATTCGGCGGGATTGAGGCCGGATTTGACATCCACCTCGATGCCGCGATCACGAAAAATGGCGACAGCTTCAGGCGACAATTTATCGCTAATCAAGACCTTTGGCATGTGATGCTACTCCGCGGCCAGGGTTGCGTATTCGGCCTGAACCTGGGATTCCGCCCAATCCAGCCATGGCAACAAGGCCACGATATCGGCCGTCTCCACCGTCGCCCCACCCCAGATTCGCAAACCCGGCGGCGCATCGCGATAGGCGCCGATATCCAGCGCCACACCTTCCTTTTCCAGCAGCGAGGCCAGTTTTTTCGCCGCCTGCGCGCGGCTGTCGGCGCTCAGCGCGGTGAACCAGGGGGCGGCGATGGTCAGGCAGATCGAGGTGCTGGAGCGGTTTTTTACGCTCTCCGCCAGAAACGATGCCCAGTCGCTGTTTGCGACCCATGCGGATATGGCGGCCAGATTGGCCTGGCTACGACCGATCAGGCCGCGCAGCCCGCCCACCTGCTCTGCCCAACGCAGCCCATCCAGCGCATCTTCCACGCAGAGCATGGAGGGGGTGTTGATGGTCTCGCCGGCGAAAATGCCGTCGATCAGCTTGCCGCCCTTGGTGAGGCGGAAAATTTTTGGCAATGGCCAGGCGGGTTTATAGGTTTCCAGCCGCGCGACGGCGCGTGGGGAGAGCGCCAGCATGCCATGGGCCGCTTCCCCGCCTAGCACTTTCTGCCAGGACCAGGTGACCACATCCAGCTTGTCGTAAGGCAGATCCATCGCGAACGCCGCGGACGTGGCATCGCAGAGCACGAGGCCTTCGCGATCGGTGGGAATGAACGCGCCATCGGCCAGATGCACGCCGCTGGTGGTGCCGTTCCAGCACAGAACCACGTCGCGGGAAAAATCGATCGCCGCCAGATCGGGCAGTTTGCCATAGGGGGCGCTGAGCACCCGCGCATCGATTTTCAGCTGCTTCACCGCATCGGTGGCCCAGCCTTCGGAAAAACTCTCGAATGACAGCACATCCACGCCACGCGCGCCGAGCAAGGACCACATCGCCGCCTCGAAGGCGCCGGTATCGGAGCCCGGGAGGATACCGAGCTTCCAGCCGGCGGGCAGGCCGAGCACGGTGCGCGAGCGGTCGATCAGCTCGGCCAGTGCCGCTTTCGGCGCTTTGGCGCGATGGCTGCGGCCGAGATAGGCGCCGTTCAGCGCCTCCAGCGACCAGCCTGGCCGTTTGGCGCAAGGCCCGGATGAAAAATATGGCGACTGCGGACGCATGTCCGGCTTCGCGGCGTATGCCATGTAACCCTCCCTTTCAGAAGAGAAGCGCCCCGGTGGGGGGGCGTGACCCGAGGGCGCACTTAGCGAAGCGAAGGGGCATCCGCAAGGGCCGGGCACAGACAATGCGCTGGGCGGGGGCTGAAGAACGTATCTATGCACCCTGCGCCAAGGCGGGGTTGCGCGGCGCCGGGCAGATTTGCATTCTGCTGGGCATAAAAAAACGGGAACGAAACGATGGATGGTTCATTGGCTGCAAGGCCGGGATTTTTCAGCCGCGCCAGGACGGTGGCGGCGCCGGGATTCAACCGCTGGCTGGTGCCGCCTTGCGCGCTTGCCATCCATCTGTGCATCGGCATGATCTATGGCATGAGCGTGTTCTGGCTGCCGCTGACCAAGCTGGTCGGCGGCGACCATAGCGCCGCCTGCCCCGCCGACCTCGCCTGGCCCGATCTGCTGACAACCACCGCCTGCGACTGGAAAGTGGGCCAGGTGAGCCTGGTATTCACCATCGGCATCGTCTTCCTGGGCGCCTCGGCCGCCATCTGGGGCGGCTGGCTGGAACGGGCCGGGCCGCGGAAAGCCGCTTTCGTGGCGGCGCTGTGCTGGCCGGGCGGGCTGGCTTTGGCAGCCTTGGGCATTTACCTGCACCAATTGTGGCTGCTCTGGCTGGGTGGCGGCGTGGTGGGCGGTGTTGGGCTGGGGCTGGGCTATATCTCGCCGGTCTCCACCCTGATCAAATGGTTCCCGGACCGGCGCGGCATGGCCACCGGCATGGCCATTATGGGGTTTGGCGGCGGGGCAATGATCGGCAGCCCGCTGGCGGCCTGGCTGATGGCGCATTTCCACAGCGCCACCGAGGCCGGCGTGTGGCAGAGTTTTGTCGTGCTGGCCGGGCTGTATTTCGTGTTCATGGCGGCGGGCGCGGTCGGCTACCGTGTGCCCCCGGAGGGCTATCTGCCGGCGCATATGGAGCGGTCGCGGGTGCCGGCCGCCTCCCAGCGTTCGGTGCGGCTGGAGGATGCCTGGCGCACGCCGCAATTCTGGCTGCTCTGGGCCGTGCTGTGCCTGAACGTCTCTGCCGGGATCGGCGTGCTGGATATGGCCAGCCCGATGTTGCAGGAGATTTTTGGCGGGTCGTTGATCGGCCAGCCGGGAATCGGGTTTTCGGCGCTGTCGCCGGTGCAGTTGAAGGCGGTGGCGGGCATTGCCGCGGGGTTTGCCGGGTTTCTTTCCCTGTTCAACATCCTTGGCCGATTCTTTTGGGCCTCGCTGTCGGACAGGCTGGGGCGGCGTGCGACGTTTTCCAGTTTTTTCCTGCTGGGCATCGTGCTGTACGCGCTCGTGCCCAGCCTGGCGGCGATGGGCAGCAAGCCGCTGTTTGCGCTGGCGTTCGGAGTGGTGCTCTCAATGTATGGCGGCGGCTTCGCCACCGTGCCGGCCTATCTGGCCGATCTGTTCGGCACCGGCTTTGTCGGCGCCATTCATGGCCGGCTTCTCACCGCCTGGTCGGCGGCCGGCGTGATCGGGCCGATTCTGGTAACCCAGCTGCGGCAGGCGCAGATTACCGCGGGCGTGGAGCGGGCGCGGGTGTATGACCACACCATGTATATCCTGGCGGTGCTGCTGGCGGTGGGATTGATCTGCAATCTGCTGATCCGGCCGGTGCCGGAACGGTTATTCACGAGAACCCAGCTGGTGAGCGCACCGGCGGTCGTGGCGCTGGCACCGCGCAAGGAGCCCACACCGGGCGTGGCTCTGCCGCTTGCCTGGCTGGCAGTGGGGCTTCCCCTGGCCTGGGGATTCTACATGACGCTTTTGAAGGCGTCGGCGTTGTTTTGAGGATGCGCGTCAGGCCAATAGAACTTCGATAACATGCGGCCTGCCGAGCGTATCTCTGTTGTGATCGATGCCGATGCGGTGGAGGCTTAGGGCCCGTTCGACATTAACCGAATCAGGTTACGGGGTCGAACGGGCCCTTAGCCTTTGTTTGAAGCGGCATCTTTGTCGGCGTGCCGACGCACTTATGTGCCGACGATGCCT
>Ga0116227_10012026_pt1 | contig 14308 bp, 14 predicted proteins | sample S1TSphgellanicum_FD_89693 | JGI IMG/M metagenome (GOLD analysis project Ga0116227, IMG submission 89693) | Host-associated microbial communities from peat moss isolated from Minnesota, USA - S1T2_Fb - Sphagnum magellanicum MG | ecosystem: Host-associated > Plants > Peat moss > Unclassified... | reverse complement strand
TAGAACATAGAAGGCAAAATTTTCCAATTTGGGAGACCACAAACATGCAAGCCCGAAATGTAAAGTGGTCATTCAAATCCCCAGATTGTACAAACCAATCAACAAATTTATGTTCTCAATCTATTTCTCCACAAATGAGATCAACAATCTCCTGCTCACAAAAAAAAGGAAGCACTCTGAATCCCAAAGGTGCCATACCTTGTGACAACCTCAATTAAACATAGTGATCCAGGTGTGATCCAGGTCATGGACATTTCAACAGAGGTTGACAGAGCTTTTGACCACATAGTTGCTTCTGTTGTCAATACCAAGTCTAAACACCACCCACAGTGAATGAATGAAGAATGCCAGTGCCAGACTGCCAGAGCCTGATACAGTGGATCTGCTCCCCATTGATAAGAATATCCAAAATCACAATTCAATTGGTGCACAAGGTTGTGCACACAGGAGAAAGGCACCAAATTAGCTCCCTTCTCCAAGCCTGATCTCTCACACACACAATCTTTGTCTCTAAGCCCACAGTCTTTGTGCTAATATTGTGTAATGGATAATTGTTTTAAAACTTCCTACCCTTTCACTTGGGCACATGGCTACAGGGGACCCGATATGCACCTCACAAGCAGCAAACCCTGAATCATCGTTCTCTTTTCTTGGCCAGATCTGGACAAAAAAGGATATTGCAACACTTTTCCATAGAATGAATGTGCTAGGGTTTGGTTCATTTGAATTGTTTTGAGAAGATGGTGTACATAATGGCAAAGCCTTTAGTTGTTTCCTTCTTCTAAATGGGCTCTAGGGATTGTGTCAAAATTCACAATGTTTTCCATCTAGACACTACCAAGTTAGCAATTCGAAGATTTCAAAATCCAAGCCGGCGAGCTAGCTGATTGCTGGAGGGTAGAAGTTCACATTAGACCGCTCCCTCTCCCAATAGGACAGACAATAAATGCTCCTGAGACCGATCGAGGCGACCTAAATCCTCTAATCCAGGTCCCAGACCCTTGTTTTTGCCGGGGACAAACTTCGAGCCGACTGGCCACACAGTACACCACGTGGTTCACCTCTTCGAGTCAGGCAATATACAAATGTTTTCGTACCTGAGTGGTGTGATCAAGGGTTTTTTCCTTGGATGGTTTTACAAATTTTTTACCTTAAAAAAAGGAATACCTTCTCTGTTGCAAGTTTTTTTCTTTTTTTTTTTTTAATATTCGCCAAATTTTGGAAAGTATTTTTTTTCCTGGAAATTTCAGCACATTTTGACATCCTTTTTAGTTTTGAGGTAGTTTTCTGTCAGTTTTATACAGTTTCAACAGGTTTTCTTTTACAAACCTTTGGCAAATTGATGCTAAGTCTTGTATGGGATAATTGCTAACCACGTTATATCAGAAAACTGGTAGTAAAGAAACATTGGTGCTCACAAATTGACCTCTACTTCAAATCCATCTCAAAGGAACTGTCATTTTCAACCTATTGCTCTTTATAATTAGTTGCAGGGTGCATCCTAAAGTTTAATATTTCTTTTTGCAATGAGTCACATTGATGGCCCATCACATAAATAATTCTGAAACTTTAGACATTCCCTCGTACATAAGTTTTCAATTCCAAAATTGGCACTATTTAGACCATTAGAAAGGTTGTAAGCATTAAACAAAAAAATGAGATCACATCCCCAAAACAAGGATATGTAACAGAAGTTATATGATCATTTGACTAGTTAAAAGTCAAATTTTTTAAGTGATTCCCAGTCATTTAAATGAGACTTTGAATCAAATCAACTCCAATTGTGGATCATGATTTTTTTTGGATAATTATTTTCAAGGGTTACACATTTGTCTCAAAAGCTTGTAATTTGGATGCAAAATGAAAAAGTTACTTACAAGCCCACAAAGTTGTAGGACTTCTAACTTGACAAGAGATTGACAAGAGATTGACAATTTTAGAAGTTTCATTCCCAAGTCTTGGGAAAAAGGATCATTTCATTGTAACCCTTATAAGGTCTATTCATTATAAAAGGAGCTAATGACTATGTTGACCATCCTTAAATTTTGCACCCTTGTGATTTTGATAGTCGACTACATGAGTTTGAAATGTAATTTGGTTTTGGTGAACAACGTTGTCATGCTCATATGCATGGCCTCACACATGACGACCGGTTACGGGCATGCCAATCATGCTTTTAGGGTTAATGTACATTCTTAAGTTACTATACGTTATTAGGTGTTTTAGGGTTATGGCTTGTTTAGGGTTTCAGCTTTGTTGACAACTATATAAAAGCCAAGCTCTTCCTTTCTCTTGTTAGTTTTTTTTAAATTCTTTTATTAGGGATAGTTTCCTCCAAAGTTAAACTAGATTTTTAGATGTTCACGGCGATTATTACATGGCCACCGTTTGCATACACTACGTTTTCTTTCCTTCTTTTCAATTTAATTCTTAAAAAATTGCTCTTTGTTGCTTAATGTTGAAAATGATAATTTTTTTTTTGGCTTTGAGTTTCTTGGGTTTCTTTTGCTATTGGTGTTGTTGTTGTTGTTGTTACTAATGTTGTTGTTGTTATTGTTATTGCTCTTGCTGGTGTTGTTGCTGCTACTGCAAGCTTTTGCAAGCCTAAGCTTTTGATCTCACTCACGCACTTGCTAAGTACTCACCGAACATCTACGCACTGATCTACATCTAGATTAGTTCCTCTTCTTCTTCTTTTGTGCTTTAATTTCTTTCTTGTTTTAGTTCCATCTCTATCGACTCTCTACACGAATTATCAAAGGAACAAGCTGCAAGATCCATTGAAGAAATGAAGAAGTAAAAGAACAAAAAAAAATATTTCTTTTCTCTTTTGCACACCATCATCGTAGAGCTCACGGACATTATTAGTATTGGTATTATTATTGGCCAACTTGATGAAGAAGGCAAGGAATATGTTATCACTTATGCATCCTAAAACAACAACAAGGCTAAAAACAACTACTCTTCATACAAGGGGGAATGTCTTGCTATTGTATGGGCCATCATACATTTCAGGCCCTACCTTTATGGCACCAAGTTCACTTTATATACCGACCACTAGCCTATCAAGTGATTGATGACCAATAACAAGTTTATTAATAAGTTAACTCGTTGGGCGCTTATACTTCAGGAGTATGAGTTCAAGGTTATTCACCAAATTGGTATTACACATAAGAACGCAGATATAATGTTGCAGAAACCCCTCACTACCTCTGAAGAATTCTCAAAAAGCAAGTAAGACTTCAACCAGATTCCAGCAGTACATGTATCTTATGCATCTAGTTATCTTGCATTACTGCAATGTAACCTAGTTAAGCATCCCATTGTGGATATATGGGAGGACTTGGACACTCTAAAGTTTCTTTAGCATGGGGAATACCTTCCCCAAATTACATCAAGTCAACGGGATCGCATACAACAACGGTCCAAATGCTACTCATGGAAGGACAATCACCTCATCTGATGTTTACCACAAGGCAACAAAATGGTTCCTCCACCACATGAACGGCATGTTTTTATTTAGAAGGTACATTCGGAGCTTGGACACTTTGGAGTTAAACGTACTTATAACCTTCTCATTCCTCATTACCATTGGAGAAATATGTATGCTCAAGTTCAAAACGTCATTGCTAGGTGTGAACATGTGATAGAATGAGAACTTTCTTCTCCTCTCTACAGTTCACGTTTTTTCCACTCCTTATTCAGGGCATGTTTTATTGCTAGTCATGTGATTTAGCTGGAAAATTACCACAAGCTTCTAAGGGTAATGACTACATCATGATTATGATTAAGCATTTTTCAAAGTGGGTCGATCTTGTTGCATTGCCGGACAAGTCATCACACAACACCAGCTAGGCTTTCTTACAACAAGTCTTAAGTAGGTTTAGGGCTTGTGTTGAGTGCCTTACTGATCAAAGATTATAATTCAGAGGAAAATTCCAAGACCTACTTGATCATGCTCTCATTGACCTTCACCAGACTTCAAGGGATCATCCCCAAGCAAATGGCCTTGCAGAGACGATGGTTCAAACATTTAAGAAGGGACTTCAAAAGATTTGCCTCACTGGGAACAAAGAGGATTGGGACTTGGCCCTACCTTACATCGCCATGGGTTATAGGATGTTCGAACACGCATCTTTGTCTCATTTTGTTCTTTACTTTTTACTTTTTGGGAAACATCTCATTCCACCTTCTTCCATTATTACTCAAATGGACCAAGTTGTGGACTTGGACTCCCTAGCCAATTGGGCTACGGTCATCGCAGAGAGGGCTACTCTATTCAAGAAAGTTATGCCCATGGCCATGGAGAACTTGTCCATTACACAACATCAAGACATCTTATGGTATGCACACACACGAGGTGGCAGTTACAAACCTAAGGTGAAACAATTTGATGTTGGTGACTTTGTGTATTTCCAGCATCAACCTAATGATATTCTAGACACTTCTTTCGGTCGCACTATCTTGAGGATTAAGGCGATCAGGCCTTCAAATGTGTTGGAGTTACAAGGAGCTAATAGACGCACAATTCGGGACCATTCCAAAAATTATGTGCCTACCATCTGCCGAACTTAAATCTTACCATCATCACGTTGACTTGGATTCCTCCACTTGACTATCCATGTCAAATATGTCAAAGGACAGATAATGTTGATCAGATGCTATTTTGCGATAATTGTAATGGTGGATACCATCTATTTTACTTTAAGCCAAAGATCACTCAAGTTACTGCCGGCATGTGGTATTGTTCATCATGTTCTCCTACAACACCTTGATTTATACTTAGACCATGCCACATTTTTCCCAGCTCAAGTCTGGGGGGATACATGAGAATTTCATTTCAACCTCCTCTTGTGCATTGTATATATATGTTCTATTTTTGGTTGATTAGTTTTTACCTTTAACTTGTTTTAGTTTTTTTTGTTCAGTAAAGTTTATTATGGATTTACATTTTTACGACATTGCATGTCACGACACTACACATCATATGTATTTCAATGAGTCTTGTGTAGTTTTTTCATTTTTCATTTGTTCATTTAAATGATGTAAAGACTTGGGTAAGCTGAATGTTGATTGGGTGTTTTTAACTTTAAAACATATTTAATTATATTTTAAACTAAACTAATCATTTTCAAAATGCACACAAACCCATATATTAGGGTGAAAGTATGATTGGGTGGTATCATTAAAAATAATTTAATTAAGGAAATTTTTGAAAATTGGTCAAGAAATACTTGGAAAAAAACCAAAAGAAAAATCTTTTCTTTTTTTCTTATTGTTACATCTATGTAACCAAGGGTTTTGATTATTTGCAAGCTAAAATGTAAGATTCCCTTTCTAGATTTGTAGGATGAAAATGTTAAAGAAATCATATTCCTAAATGTACAATAATTTCAAGAACATCATAAATCTTGGAAATAAAAAATATCCAAGGTTTCATATTTTTAATCAATAGCCACATCAAACATAAACTACTCCACAAGCCATATAAGTAGTAATCAAAGTTGAACAAAAAAAGAAAAAGAATGACCTTTGGATGAATATTTTTCTAAACTTTCAATCATTATTCAAAAATTCAATTTATAGATTTTAACGTTGTTATTATATGTTTCCCTAGGTATGTGTCATAAGCATATCCTTCAAAAAGAAAAACATTATACAAGATTGTTAAGGATCCCTACATAATTCTTATGTTCATTCTTTAAACTTTTGATATGGGAAATGTTTGAAAACATGAAAAGATGTTCAAATTTTGATTAAAATGAGCCATTAGAAAACCCATGATGTGCATAATGTTAAAATATAAAACAACTAATCAAACATTATACCACAAAAACACAAATCATTCTAAAAATTCAAGGTGGTTAAAAAAATAATAGTGTGACATCCATTGTGGTACCATTCAATCATATTTTAACCCATTGAGATTATGAAGGCATGGTATTAAAAGAACATAAAATTACATGTTTCAATCTAGGTAGCTCACTAATCTAGTTTTAACATGCTTTTGACCTTCTTTAACAATTTTTTTCAAAAAGAAATGTTTATTGTTGTATACAAAAGGGTTAACTTGCTTTTTCATGACAATGTGATGTGTTATTCAATTTGTTTGAATAGTCATCTACTATCATTACTACAAAGCATGGTTTTTCAAGTGGTTCAATTTGATTAAATTGTTCATCTTGACTAATAGAGATCTCCAATTTGATTGAAGGCCAAGGGCATGAATGACATGTGTAAGTTTTGAGACCAATTTGATTAGTGTGTTACAATTGACTACCAATCAAATGGACTTTTAATCAAATTGGACAAAGAAGTGTCATCCTTAGTCAAGAGCACCAATGACTTGGTCAAATGGGACATCTTATTGTGCCACTAAATAGACCATCTTAATTCTTTGATCAAGATGGCCAATGGCTTAATCAAATGGAACATTATATTGTGCCACTAGATAGACCATTTCAATTCCTTTATCAAGACGGCCAATGGCTTCATTAGTCAAATTAGACATCCTATTATGTCATTACATGTATGTAAATGTAATTGTAGTTATAACTAGATATGAACAAGACCAATGTATTTGTGTGGCTAGAAAATCTCAAAAATATCGCAATTTCTATTACATCTAATATACCAATTATAGCTACAAAATCAATTATTGAATACGTGAAGGAGAGGTTCTTTTTTTATTGCCATAAGTTCAACATGGTTATGTGAACAAGTTAGTAGAAAGTCAAGGCATTTTATGTTTGTAAGTCCACCACGATATGATTTAATTTTTTTGAAATGTATATGAATACAATTTAAGTTATAGATGAAAGTAATCCATGATGCCAAATTTGGTACCATGAAAATAACCTAGTTTATTGTGATCCAAAACACTTGTTTCATAAACATTGAATGTTGAACGAAAAGAAAAAATAATCCCCTATTGATCTTTGAGATCTGTGACCCACAATTGGACATACTCAAAAAAAAACGCACACATATTAATTATAATAAAAACATAATCTAAAAGTTAGACTTACAAAAAGTGAAAGTGGGTTGTGGAAGACATTAAAAACTCCGTATAGTGTTGAAAACTTCATATTTGTGGATCATGTGTGAGTATATGGTTAAATTGTTTTTGACACAACCTCTTGATATTAAGTAATATTGACAACCATTAGTTAATCCCCCGACAAAAGGTTTAAATTGATGTGGTACAAACTTGGAAATGGAAAACAATGTGAATTTTAACATCATTTAGATATTTTTACTGAAAAATCACTAGATTTGGACTTTTAAAATGTATTTTCAACTACTCATTTTGGTTGACCTTCATGTGGAAAAGACATTAATTTTTTTTTATAATGATCAAAGCTTCATATTTGTGGATCATATGTGAATATATATTTAAATTGCTTTGACACAATGTCTTAATATTAAATAATATTGATAATCACAGTTCCCTGACAAAAGGTTTAGATTGATGTGATACAAACTTGGAAATAGAAAACAATGTGAACTTCAACATCATTTAGATATTTTTATGGAAAAATCATTGGATTTGAACTTTTTAAATGCATTTTCAATTACTCATTTTGGTCCACCTTCATGTAGTTTCACTTATTCAAAAAATAGTTCAATGGGAACTTAAGAAATAACAATGAGCAATTTTCATCTTAACCTAGTTACCCAATGTAATTAAAAAAATAGAGACGAATTTCACTAAAATTCTCAAATTGGATTTTGAGCTCACGAACATTGGTGGACAACAAAGGTTCATAAATAGGCCATAGAGTATGCAAAGGCTTGAATGCAAGCAAGAGGTCACACTCCAACGTGCATATAACAACCTCAATCAAACATATGATAAGCAATAGCAAGGGGGTGGGGGGACAAATTTCATTAAAATTTTCAAATTGAATTTTTAGCTCACTTAATTGGTTATAGAAGTGTGAACCTTGGTGGACAACAAAGGTTCATAAATAAACCAAAGGTGGGCAAGGGCTTGAAAACAAACAAAATGCCACGCTCTAACATACTTGCAACAACTTCAAACAAACATATGATAAATAAAAGCAAGGGGAGGAAGGTCAACAATAAAATAAGTACACCAAGAAGGTTGAGGAGATGAACAACACATGAAATCTGAAAAAGAGGAATGGAGGGTTGGGTTGTACTTGCCCTTGTGAGCTTTTTGCATTCCAAGGATCTTAGGGTTTTCCTTATTTATGATAATTGCATGCCTTGCAATGTGCCATGTACCATTCTATAATTGAACTTGATTGTTGGTTAATACACCAAACATTTCTTGTGCAAATTTTTTATAACTCACTTACATCACTTTCATGGCCAAATTAGGCCAGACACACCACCTCCACCTCCCCTTCACCAAATGGAAAATATCCCACTACCAAGCAAATCCTTTCCTATGGGTGGCCAAAAAAACTATTTTTCTACCCTCATACCTGCCCAAAACTAAACAACCATTTTTTTTTAATGTACATCAAAGTTAAAACTTTAAACAAAACTTTGCATAATTGTGTGTATGGTAATAAGAGTTTTTCTAAACAATTGGTAACGCTTTTGCGGCAATTGGTCAGCCCCCCAATGTGCTAAGGAGGGGGGGGTGGTTTTGGTTGTAGGCTTGCGTTTAGGGATAGGCCTACGTACCCTATTGATTTCATAAGTTGTATAATTGTTTTAAAATTAGATGTAAGAGTTTTTTGGTCAATGACTAATTTAGAAGGGTTCACTCAAAGTTTGGCAAGGTGCCAACCAACTTTTGAGATTGCAATTGCCCATGTTGAAAGGTCAAGAATAATTTCAATGGCCATTTAAGAAATGATATTTAAAGTAAACATTTTACAGAAAGATCATGTCTTTGATTTTCTATGTCATTTTAAGGAAGATTGCCAATTTTCAAGAATCTTAGTGTTCTTAGTTGAAAGTTTTGTGTTCTTTTCCTTGGAAACAAGGAGCACCTTGATGAAAGCATATTTTGACATTTGCCTTTTTTTTTTTCCCTCTTTGATTTTCATTGCTTGAAATTTTGATATATTTAAACAATTCTACCTTTCCTTGAACATTAGTAAACTACATATTTATACCTTACTACCTTGGCAACTTTAGCACTAATTAAATTATTTTCAGAAATGTTGAACAATTTTTTTTCAAATAAACCATTATGTGAAGGAAAATATTGATTTTTAAAGAATATTTTATTTGTTGAAATGAAAATTTCAAAATTAATTAACTAATTGACAAATTTGTGTTGAAGGTGCTAAGGTCGGCACATTTCTACAACCTTGAGAATTTTTCATGACCTACCAAAATCAATTTTGGTAAAACTTTCTTGGACTTGTTCTTTTGCTTCTAAAAAATTCCCTTGAAGTAGTGACTTCTTGGTTTTGTTTTAAAGTAGCTATAGAAATTGAACACAATTTTGGCTAAAGTATTACTTCTCTATAACTTTGTAGTTATTTGAAAATGTTCATACCGCAAAAGACTCATATCCATTTGTTGATTTATTGATTGATCTTACTTATGAAGCTCAAGGTTCAAATCTTTTTACAACCAACTTTTTTGCTATCGCACATTGATGGCCACAACTTTTTGAAAATCAATGCTTAAAACAGTAAATTGTCCAAATGTGGCTAATGACTAGATAGGATGAGAAATCATGTCTTAATATGGTGATTATTTTCAAAATGTTCAATTTTTGATCATAAAATGGAGATTTTGTTAAAAAAATCAAGGCAATATCCGAAAGAATATTTTCATTTTTATTTTATTTTTCCAGGGTGTGAAAATTTATCACAAAAAGAAACCATGAGTTAAGGCCAGTGTTGATTTACCTAGAAATATTTTGGTAGAAGGCCAAAGTGAAAGTTTTTTAAAACAATTGAAAATGATTCTTGGGAGTTTCAATCGTCACATCAAAAGGGCAAATTGGTAGATTGTTATATTTAATTCCAATAAGTAGCCACAAATTTAAAAGGAAGATTAAAATTTTGTACTTCATGATTGAGACTTGACTAAATCTTTTGGGAGATGATTGCCACTTTTTTTGCAACTTCCAAGTTCCTATGGATGCCTCAAAACACATAAAACAATTCCTAAAAAAAAGATCGTTTCACTTGGTTGGTCGTTGCAAATTTTGTGAAATTGTATGACAACACTATGCTATGCTTTTGCTTAATCTTGGCTTGTGGGTTTTATGTTTTTTATATTGTGGACAAGGCTTGATGGTAGCTATGCTCTTGCTTTTGCTTAGGCTTTTGCTTAGACTTCATGGCTTATGAAATTCCTCAATGTAAGAACTCAATTCTGTCCATTGTGATGAAAAGGAAGGGCATATGAAACCTTACATTGATGAAATGATGCTATCAATCATCAAAAGTTGAAGATGACAAAACTTTTGGCAATTTCTTGTGATGTGAAGCGGAAAATTGTCTTTATGTGGCATTTGTGTTCATGATTTTTGTTTCTTGTTTATTATGAAAAAGGCATGTATTCATTCTTGATGGTGCTTGCTGAATGGTGAGGTGTTCTCTTTGGGTGCATATTCTGTGGTTTGACTATTTCCCCATTGAAGCTTTGATAGTTATCTATTGAGTTATGTGGCTCATGTTGGAGATAAAAAGGCACAATTGATTCAAGGACGAGGGTAGAACTAAGTTGAACTATGCTAAGTTAGGACACAAGATTGGGGGTTTTTTTTTTGTTTGATTGTTGGGTGAAAAAAAATTGCATCTTGGAAAATAATAATATTTTGTTGTGCTATGTATATCTTTAGGAAGGATGTATTGTGGTAGAAATGGGTTGATGACAAGAAGGTGATGAAAGCTTTAGGGATCTCAAAAGAAGTCATGAAGTGTGTCATTGTGTTTGAGTTTGGTTGTTTTGTTGTCTATCAATTCCTAAGTCATTAAAAAAAAGAGCACCTAGTTTTCTAGGAACTTTGAGGGAACATGGGACCTCTGCAACAAGTTGTGTTTTGATGGGCTTATTGAAAGGTGTCAAGTATTCCTTGTCCAACTTTTTGAGTTGATTGTGACGATTTTGGTATTTCCTTGTTCTGTGGTGATGTTTGTGCCAAGATGATTTGGATGTTAAATTGCTAAGAGAAGGAGTTGTCTAAGTTTTTTCAAATTATGCATTATGTGTTGAGTGAGAATGTTGTCTATGTGGTGGTCGATGGGTTTGTGACAAAAACATGCATTGGTCATGACCTAGAGAGTGAGGTCGGAAAGCTCTTATTCTTGGAGACCACATAATTAAGGTTAGTAGGAATGAAGTTATCCCTAAGATCAAAACCTTGATGATCATTTAATACCATATGTATGTTTTGTTGTAGAAACTTTGGTGTTTCATCTTTCTATTGTTGAATTGTGTGTCACAGTAATACATCTTATTTTTTTGGTATCATAGTAGTTTAATCCAATGGGAAATGTTGTAGAAGTATAAGGATATGGAGAATTACTGCTGTCAAGATGAGCAACATAATCATCACCTCTGAGTTTGATCAACACCACTTTGAGGGACACCCACCTTTAAATACATTAGTGATAAATATCTCTAGCTTTGTTATAATTGAGATCATGAGGTTTGATCCTAGGGAAGCAAGGCAAAGAGATATTGCAATTGGAGTTGCACTATTAAAATTTTTCATTTGAGCAACAATACGATTAAAGATTTCATAGGATGATTGGAGTTGGGTCCTCATCAACATGAGTAACTTTAGGTTCTTTTATGTCTCTAGATGGCCTTATCATTCAAAGAGAAATTCAGGAAGCTTCATGAAAACCTTAATCATATTCCTAGATTATGAGACATTTTGAAACCTGTAGATCCATTGCCACTAAAAGGTTTTACTACATTTTCCAAACTTGAATGCAACGATGAGTTTAAGGAAGGAGATAGGATCATTAGGGTAGAATTTTCAAGATTTGTTGCTTGTGTACTAAGTTGGAGGTTATGCCATAGTGGAGAAGGGATTTTGAATTAAGCTTATGCAAGATTTAATGAAATAAATTTTAGCAACAACATTGAAGGCAACATTATGCTTACAATTGCAATTGAAAAGGAGCACAAAACAAGCTCTACAGTTTGAGGAATAGGATGAAAGCTTACATTGGATTGCATGGAAAACAATTCCCAGTCACAAGGAAAAGGGCTTATTGTTAAACCCTAAACCCTAAACCTTCTAACTCTTACCCTTTTACTTTCTTTCATTGGGAAATTGAGAAGCCACCATCATATGTTAGAGATATTTGGGTCCCAATGTGACCTATAGACATTAATAGATCTATGAAAATCTTTATGCTTAGATAGGAAAATGGTTTCAATCTAGAGATAAGATTATTAGGGTTGAACACGCTAGTGTAACATCACGATTGTTAAGTTGGATGTTGGAAATTGATGAGAATAGGTTGCATCAGTGGTTGGAGGAAGGTGAAAACCATGTAGATTTCTATGTTTTTCAAAGTGCAAATCCTTTCATTTGTAGTGAATTATTCACTATTGGTAAATCTATTCACTTTTTAATTATTCATGCGAATTTGTTTATGCCATCAATGTTGTATATCAAAATTTGATTTGGTGGCCAAAAGGTCTTAAGATGCAAGTCCTAAGATCCATGGACCAATTTAAACAGTGGTGTCATGGCTTACCTTGTGTTTAAGGATCAATTGACATTGACTAGATCTCTATTAGTGAACCTATAAAAACATACAAATGATTATTATTATTCTAAGATAGGAGGATATAACATTGTTGTTGAAATGTAGTTGACCATAATTCTATCCATCAACTATATAATCATTGAATTCCATGTGACTTTCATTATTGATGTGTTCATATGTGCTTGCATTGGTTTAAAAGTGAATTTCACATTCAATAACTAATTCACATTCATCACTAAGAATCACAATGAAATCATGAAGGAAATTCAACCAATACCTCCAATTGATACTAAACCAACACAATATGGCATTGAAGGCCAAGACTAATCTAGCAAATAAATTTGAAAGGAATTAACCATTTACCTTGACTAATAGCAAAATGTTTTTACATGAGTGAAGTTTCCTTCACATATTCTATCAAACCTAACATGCATTATACCAACTCTTGTTAAAAATGAAATGTAATAGTTCCAATTAAAGCTTAATCAAATATTGCATGTAATAGTTCATAATATCATATGTAAATTTTCATAATCTAACAATTGAACAAGAATTTGAAAATAGCTCACCTTGAATTGAATTTTTGAATAAAATCAAGCTTTAACATGTTATTGAATGGTTGTTGTTGTGCATGAATTGGAGTCACATTAACATTGCCTCTAATAGTTGCAAAGGTTAAACTCATCACATTTGTAAGATTGGTAATGGCATTCACCAAACTCATTTGCATTGTTTTCATTTCCTTGTCTTTTAACATGTACTAGTCCAACTACTTCTACAACATCAACTCCAATGTTTGTTTGGTGTGTTTTCCACTTTCAAAAATTGAAACAAACAAAAATTAGAAAAATACACACCTAATCAATTGCATGCTAGTTAAGTGATATAATTGAGACAAAATCAACTGTTCAATTAATTAATAAGTTGATCGATATATGAAGTTACCAAAATATAAACGGTAGCAAAAATGTCAAATCAAAACTATCATAGTCACAAGCAAGTTGTTGGGCAAATCACTTTTCAATCACATATAATTCCTTGTTGATTTCAAAGGTGAACTATATATAAATGTGTTCTCATTTTCCAACCATATTTAACTACATGAAAATAACTTCAATTGTATATATTTCATCGTGCAACTTATGCCTTTATTGGAAACAAAAAGGTTATGAAAGAGTGGCACTGAAAGTTTTGTCCATATGGGAGATGAATTACAAAAAGGGAAGGAAATGGATAGTGCAATCTTGGGTTCCTATGGGAAACAAGGAACTTTTGACAAACAATCAAGAAGAGTTCAATGTAGGTAAAAAGGTGTAGTGAAAATTAAACTAAAATAAATGACCCTTTGTTGAGGACATTACAACAATCAATGTGCTACAAAGTTTAATGTTGATTTGAGATCAATAATTACAACCCATCTCATGGTTGGAGTTCGATATTCAAATGTCAAAGAACATCTCCTTCATTTTCTCTCAACTACAATCCCATAATGACATCTATTACGTAACCCTTAAACCCTAAACCCCAATGTCCCAATCATGAACATCCTCCATTACCCTAAACCCCAATGTCCCAATCATGAACATCCTCCATTACCCTAAACCCCAATGTCCCAATCATGAACATCCTCCATTACC
>Ga0116227_10012024_pt1 | contig 14310 bp, 10 predicted proteins | sample S1TSphgellanicum_FD_89693 | JGI IMG/M metagenome (GOLD analysis project Ga0116227, IMG submission 89693) | Host-associated microbial communities from peat moss isolated from Minnesota, USA - S1T2_Fb - Sphagnum magellanicum MG | ecosystem: Host-associated > Plants > Peat moss > Unclassified... | reverse complement strand
GTTTTTTTTTTTTTTCCTCTTATGTTTTTTATAAATTGTGTTTCTTTTCATTTTCATCTCTTTTTTTTTTTGGGTCATTTTTTTTCTTTTTCTTTTTCTTTTTGAATATTTTCCTTTTTTATGTGTCAGATTTTAATCTTTTACAACATTTTTTTAATTGAGCAATTACCCTCCTTTATACAATCTTTTTTTATTGTGATGAGAAAAAAAAGTGAATGACTTTTTAAATAATTTTTAAACCCTTAAACCCTTTTTTATAAGTGTGTTTTTATTATGTTAGTAAAGTAATTTCTCATTGTTTCATTGTAAAAATGATTGTAGTTTAGTGTTGAAAGTATTTGTTTTTTACATTAGTGTTAGAAATATTTTTGTGAAAACTGCCAACGGATCAATCTTTTGCAAATGAAAATAAAACAAGCCGTAATAGTGAAAAAATTGAAATATGTATGAATGATGTAATGGAAGAGAGATTTGAAAAGAACCTAATTGTGTAATTGAAGCAAGCAAAAATTAAGAGAATGAAATTGAAAAGATTAATGAAAATGAACCTTAAAAATTTGCATATTCAAAGGAAATTTTGAAAACCTCATGGAATAACATCTTTATGTTGGGGTTTTTATGGTGTAAATGATAATTCAAAAATTGATCTTGAAAATGCACAAAAAAATGGAATATATTCTCTTAAAAAACATGTGGATGCAAATCATATTGTTGTTGTAAAAAGATTTGAAGAAGTGAACAATTCACTAAAACAAACAGAGGAAAAACAACCTACAAAGGAAAAAACAAATATATTTGGAAGGTCAAATCTCAAAAAAAATTGTTGTGAAAGATTATTTCCAAAAGGAGGATGTGCTAGAAAAAGAATTATTTCAAGACCTTGGTCTTTTGATTGTTAAAAATAATTTACTAATCCAATTTGTGGAAAATATTTAGCTAAAACATTTGATTCTGCATTTACTTCCAAAACTAAATTTCCCTTCTAAGAAATAGTTTTCACAAGAAACATTACTAGGGCTAATGGAGAAAATAAGTTAGTGTATGTTTTGCTTGCACTAGCAAAATGTCATTTTTCAACTACTAACTTTGATCTTTAGATGTCCAAAGGAGTTTATGATGTGTTTACATTGGTCATTAAATTTTTTAGGGAGTGATTAGTAACCAAAGCATGTGACTATTGGCTTGTTTGAAGTTACAAAAACTACTAAACAAACCTTGGTTTAAAATTTGTTGAACAAGTATGGTTTAAAGAAAAAAAATCATTACTTATGTCAAAGATGAAAGTTCTAATTTCAATGCCATGACTATTAAATTGAAATTAGTTGGGAGTTGTGAATTTCTTAATTTAGAAGAAAACTTTCCAAGGAATTTATTTTGGGCACATTTTTTCAAAAGCATGTCAATATGGCACAATAGAGGAAAAAGTTTGCAAAATTTTAAAATATGTTTCCATTAAGCATGTTCAAGCATATTTGCAATAGTGCATCACTTGGCCCAAGAAATCTAGGAAGGGAAAATAGTTGAATGGAATAAGGCGTGTGTTGAAATTGGAATTTGGCCAAAAAAATTAAGCACTTTAATGAAAACCAAGTAATTTTTTGATTTTTCATATTGTTTTATTTCTAATTTTTTGAACTTTTGAAGAATAGTAATAATAATCATTTTCTTGTTGTTTTGTTTTGCACATTTGCTAACAAAATAATTATGTTTCAAGAGGCATTGTAATTTCATTCTACAATTGTGTTTTGTTACAATAGATAGACTATAGTGAAGGTTACTAGTTGAATACCTCCACCTTTGACTCAGCAAATTTAATTATTGAAGATTGTCTTCCTCTAATTGTTTTTGCCTATGTTTTTGACTATGAGCATTAGCTACTTAATGATGCATTACACTCCGCAATTTCAATGAGTTTAAAACTTAAACAACAAAATCAAGTTGTGTCTTCATTTGAAAGCCTAATGAATGATGATTTAGTTATTGTTGATGAATTGGCTTTGTTAGCATCTAAAATTAAAAGGGATGGTAATTGCATGCCCATTTGGGGTCATCATATTCAATAATTTTTTCGTAAAATCTTGACCGATCCAATAATGATTGATAAGGCCTTAGTTTTCTTGGTGGTAGATCCAACTTTATGGTTTTGTTGAATTGGTGATATCATTGTTTTTCTTGTAGTAGTCCCTCCGCTCATCGTAGTATCCAATGTATTTTTCCATGCTTCTAACTGAAACAAAATTCCACTAACTAGGGTAGTCCCTTTAGTTGCTTGGGTTTCTTCTATAAGACTTGTTACTTTCCTACTACAATAGATATTTCCTTTTCAATGTCTTTGGCACCTTTAACGTTCACAAAACTTTTCACTTCACATATTGTCAAAGTATATAGTCTACATCTAGAGGTGTTCCTAATGGCACAACATTTCATATTTTATCTATCTTCAAAGGTATATTCACAATTGTGATACCAAAAAGAAATGACCTATTTCTGAAAGACTACAAACAACAACTTTGAATTTTTTTAATTTTACAATATTATAGTTGTAATGGATTGTTGTATGCATAAAATGATGTCTTTTCAAATTAATAAAATATTTATAAATAATTTGGATACTATGTAAATGTCATTTTGAGTTAGGCTTAAACTAATTATATCAAGTGTCCAAACCATTTTTTTAAATAATAAAAAGGAATGCATAAAATCATACAATTGATTTCAAACTTTTTGTACAACAAAAACATGCCCCCTTTTATGAAAAACTAAATCATACAAAAAATTCAAAGTCTTGAAATTTTGAAGGAAATGTTTGTGAAGCAAAGGATTCATTTTCTTAACCATTTGGCAAAAAAATTATGTTCAATGGGTTCAAAATGTTTAGCTTTAGGTGTAGGTCACATTTGGAGGAAATAATCTTGCCAAAAAACATGTTTGGTTGTCCATTGAAACTCACTTTTGGATTGTATGAGATTTTGTGTGTTTTTTGTTATAAACCAATATATTGATACATAATTATGTATTCATGTGAAAAATCACCATATCGCAAGAATAATCTTAAATTGAACTATTCAATTTTTCTCATTTAAATGTGTTTCAAATAAATGTTATTTGCAAAAAATAGCCCAAAGTCTTGGAGTTTGTTTTTCCCTTTTTTTCAAAACCTCAACCTTGATTAGGCCTTCAAATGGCTTATCACTATGATTGACTTATTAAAACTTGGACTTCGCATTGTTGCGCACTACCAGTGACATCCAACTTTTTTTTTCTTATCATGCTCCCATTTGGTTTTCAATATTTCATTATTATTTACATCAATTTCAAATATAATTTAAATTATATAAACATTATATCCATGGTTGGTAAGGTAAAATAGGGAGGTAGTTATTAATAAAAAAGTGAAGTAGTTTTTAGTAAAGGAATGAAGTAGTTAAGTTTGAAAATGAAATAGGATTTTTTTTCATATGCCTACCGGTGGGTAGGGGAAATGAGTAAGGTAGTTATTAAGAAATGAGGTAGTTAAATTGGGAAATGATGAAGTAGTTATGAGTTGTTTCTAGAATTGTCATTGGAATTGTCCAAGGACAACCATACAATAGATTTTATGAGCCTACAAAAGATTATGCAAAATCACCCATATATGTCCAACTCCTCAAATTTTTGTCACTAGAATTAGGAATTACATTTTTGAGTTTCTATGATCAATGCCATGATTGTTAAGTTTGGAGCTGTGCTCACAAAACATTAAATTATTGTCACTACAATAACCAATGTATGTGGAGTTCAACTTGCACAATTAAGTATAAAGGGATGAGAAAGCCTCGTTTAATACCATGTGAAGTTTGAAAAAATAACCTTAGATTAAGAAAAAAAACATTGTGAAGGTGTGTACAATAAAATGCCTTGTTGTTCATTGAAGTTAATATAAATACATAAGACTACATTTTAGAATTATGGCCATATTAATTACATTAAGGTGCATTTAGACTTAATGATAAGCAACCAATAATTCAATGTTAAGAATTTTCCAATTTTCAAGGGATTCACACCCAAAATTCATATAACGTCAAATTTAATGTGCTTGTTTACACAACATGTGGTGATAACTTCAAGTCACAAACTTCCCATCCCATGATTTGATAATGACAATCATGTAAAAATTGTTCTTTCATGAATTTCCTATTTTTTGCACATGGATGTTGTGTGTCTAAAACACGTATTATGCACATATAAATGGGGTGAAATATTTTCAACCACTTGAAACTATTTCATCTTATTTACATGTGTGTCATATGTGTTTTAGATGCACGACATTGATGTGCAGAAAACATGAACTTGTGACCTAAAAATGTGTTAACTCTTCTTAATATGAACAAGGACTAAGTAGGAACTTGGATGAAGATGTGACCTAATGGATGAAGGGTTGTTGCATTTTGGAGTGATGGAAAATGCCATAACAATGGATAGTTGATCATCATGAGGTGTTGAGGATACCATGGCTTTGCATTTGTTATGCTTTTTGTTTTTGTGATATTTTGTTGTTTGCAAGTGGAAAATGTTGTTTTTCTTTTTTCATGGTTACGATAGCGCTCAGCGTTGATCAAAGAATATCTTCTGACTATTTTAGAGCTTGTGGGTTATGGAATGCGAGCATTCCAATATTTGAAGGGAACTTTTACTAAAGAAAAACTAAGTTTTTACATTTGAGTAATGTGAGGAGTGCGAATAATTGTTTTTTTTGTTTTTGAATGTTAATAATGTGTGGTCTATATGTCCTAACTTGCAATGACTCTCAGAAAGAAAGATTGTGAGGAAATGCCTTAATTACATGATAGAGGGTCGTGTTCTTCTACTACACCATAGCCTTCTATTGCAGAAGAGATGAAAAATGTTGTAGGGACTTATTGGAGAAAGTGATGAGCAAAGAAGGGGTTTTGAAAGTGAATTTGTTGTGGAAGTTGGGAAGGGAGGAGAGTGTTGTTAAAAATTTGGGGACAAAAATATTTTAAGGGATGAGAAGGAATACCCATTCAGGTGGGAGTTCTAAAGGGAATTATTGAACACCTTGATGAACCCTAGGATCTTTGGCATACCTACAAAAGGTGATTAAGGCTATCATTATTTCTTTGTACAACTTTTCAAAGGCTAGAAGCGGGAATATAAAGTGTTTGATGTTGTGAGATGGGGGAAGAAAACTATAATAACTTGTTCAGTGGACTCAAAAGAAAGAGACTGGAACAAGTTGATTCTTCATTGGCCATAGTGTGAACTTTGTAATTGTTGTTCAATCATTAATTGTTGGTGCAATTTAACTTTGAATTACTCAGATGTTTGAAGTAATCGTGACTACTTGTGAGCAATGGTTGTTGAATTAACATTGCCCCCCCTTTTTGGTGACAACCCATGAAATAACAAATTTCATGTGAATTTTAAACAAACTAATGAAGCTAGTAAGTTTGTGATAAGTTGATGTTAAAAAACTATCAATACCTTAGATTTTCAATCCATTTTCAATTAAAATGATAATGTTTTTAATAGCCCATTCAGTAATTGAATGCTTGTATTGAAAATCATTGTTCCCCTATTCCCAAAGATTGTCCCCTAATCCTTATTGATTTACTCCATCACCACCTCTAAATGATTGCATCTTTTTCGACCTATATTTCTTCCAACAACAAAACGATAGTAGTAACAAAAAATTTCCCATCATCTATTGACATCTTTGCCATTATAACCTATGAATGATATGGGCAATCATAAGAATATAAACAATTTACCATTACACCATTAATGCATAAGCTTGGTTTGATCATTGTTACATTCATGAATTGGCCCAATTTTTTTTTAAGCTACAAAAAGTGGTTGCAAATGTTAAAACAGAAGGTGAAACTAGGAGGGTAGAGCATATGGATGGTGAGGTTCAAAAGAATGGTTGATCATTTGTTGACAATGTTGTAACATGGGGCCATAGACCTTGTTGTTGTTGTTAGTATGAGCATCTTCCTCCATAACATGTCTCCAAATCTTGCAACAACAAACAAACAAGCAAACAAGCCTTAGGTAGGCAACCACTTTGAAAGAGCTTATCTTGTATTGAATATTTTAATTAATTTTCAACTTCAAGTTATATGTTGTTGTAAGAAGACATTTCCAAGTAGATCTAAGCATGTGAGGTGCAGGAACATGGTTTCTATAATCACTCAAATATTGAACCCTTGGAAAAGAACATAAACATTGATTTTACACATATGAACATCTTGAACAATACCCAATAATAACAAATCCTGGATCTTTTGCAATTACTTGAAAACCAATTCTCACACTTAGAGATAGTTGAACAATTGGCACATACATGCTAAATATCTTTTCCTCCATTATGAGTGCAAAAAAATTGCCATTGCCACTACACCTACAAGAAAACATAAGAAAATAAAAGCACCGAAAAAGACATAAGACATAACAAACAATGAAATAATGAAATTGTAATGTTCCAAATAGTTTCAAGATCATGGATGTGAAAGAATAATGAATGAGAGCAAAAATATGTGACAACTTGAAAGAGGCATGAAAACAAATGATGGCATGAGAAAAAAATGAAGGAGAAGCTTGTTATGTTACAAAGATGAAAATGATACTTTCAACATATTCAATAAATGCTAGGTGAAACTCACAAACATCATGTTTGAATATGAGTATGTTATCCTAGGGATGGAGCTGCCATTTCACCTTAACATACTACATGTTTTGTTATGTGTGAACAAGCTTTTTTTATGGTAATTATTATGATGGTTGATGGTAGTTTAAACCTATGATGTAGGACCTTTTTAACAACTATTGGTGTTAGTCAATGTGTAAGGTTACCATTAAGTCCCTCGTATTGTTGTTAGAATATAACTTTATTGGATTTACAACTTTTCATCCAGATGAATTAACTTCTATGGAACATTCCCATTCATCACATAGTACTTCAAATGTGATTCACACATTGGGTCAAATTGAGCTAAAATCGTATGCCCAAATCCTACACCAATGTGTAGGTAAAAATTATGTCATGTAGGCAAATCTAATAAAACACAATCCATCTCCTATGTTGTGCACTACTATGTTAATGCATACAATTATGGTTGTCACCACATGTCAAAAACATAACATGAAAATGCCTTAAACGTTACAATATGTCCAAACCATCATATGATTCACTTGCAATAATGCAAGAATCCAAGCCCAAAAAACACAAAGCAAAAACCAATAAAATTTGCAAAGGAAACTTGCATAAGACAACAAAATTGTAACAACAACAAAATGTGCTATGCAATATCAAATCACCAAAAGTGATTTGAGACCATACAAATTGAGATTATATCCCATTCACAAAATATTTCAAACCCCCTCCACACTTGAACTAGTTTGAAATAAAAACTCAAACAACTAAACATACACAATTTGTCCCTAACTAATTGGGACTTAACCAAATAACTAAACTAACACACCTAACATCTAGTCTTATTATTGGGTAAACTATTCGGTAAGTAATTCAATGATTGAACACATAAACATTTAGAGTAGAATTGTGAGCTCAATGGAGGTTCATCGGGCTTGGTGTGCAAAGGTAAAGCTTCTTTGGGTGCTCTAGTAGCCCTTTAGATCATTCGGTTCCATTAAGAAATGAGAAGGATATGGCCCCCCAAAGTTTGGAGGTGGGGGGGGGGGGTCCTTATGTTGAATTTTTTTGGAGCAAACATACTTCACCCCTAACACAATGCTTGTCCACCCTATGAATGCACACTCCAAATCTAAAACATGTCAAGATCTATCCCATTATCAAAATGCATGGACTTCTTTTAAACTCTCTTTTGTAACAAAATTTAAATTGACTACTACCTTCCACCTTGCCCAATGATCTCTATATTCATAGATATGTAGCTTGTGGTCCTTGTTGTAAGTCATTGTATGTTTGTGAAACAAAATGACACATTACACAAAAATCATTTGTAGATCAAAGAGTTGCACTACCATCATTCACCATGAAAAGGGTCAAAGAAGAGAACCTTTTGTGGGCGAGCCAAAACTTCTGATTAAATCTCAGTTGAGCTTGCAATAAATCCTTTTCAACACCCACTCCTATTTTTGCAATGCTTTTAGTGCAAGTTGATACACAAGCATTGAAATTAAATCACCAAATGATCTAAAACCTCAATCTATCGTCATATCATCATCTATGTCATTCCCAAAAATAGTAAGCTCTTTCAAAGTCTACCATTGTGACTTTCAAGGTATTGAACTCAAGACGGGGCCCAAAATGAACAAAACCACACACATTCAAATGAAAGAAGAGATTTGTATTATAACAAGTTGAATGGAAACACACACATGAGCAAAAATACGTGCACAATCAAATTAGCGAACGTAAGGGTCATTGCAAGTCAAACAAAAGCACACACATGAACATAAAAACATGTATTCAAATTAAAGAACAAATCTAATTTATAACGAGTTGAACAGAAGCAAACACATCTGAACAAATGCATAAGATCATGGTTACGAGTAGTCTAATGAAAACTGTACATATTCACACATGATAAGACTTCCTGTGTTGTCAAAAGCAAAATCAAGAGCTCTAATCCTAAACCAAATGCATGATCCTGAACTCCAGCAAAAATTTGGAATGGCAAAAGATGTTTCTTTCCGTCAATTCTGCAAAAGTAGCACTTGAATGTCCCTTTTGTCTTGTCTAAAATTCCTCCTCCTTAGCATCTACAGATAGAGAGATTTTGTTGAGAGGGAGAATGTCAAGTTTGTCCACCTTGTTGAGATCCATGGGCTTCTTTCTTATTCTCTTGTAGTCATCTAAGGTACGATGTGTAGGAGAGATCCTTCATTAATGAAGTTGGAAACCTTTTTCAAATCCATTTGAAAGGTGTTCAACAAATTGAGCAGAAGAGGATGTGAATGGGCAACAACCATGAATAAAAAATGGTTATCTGATGATGCTGCACATACACATTAGCAGAATTGGCCATGTCTTGCAGTAAGGTGATTAACTGAAACTACAATTGCCTGTGACCTCTGAGAAAAGACTCAGTTGCTAAAGTTTTCACGAGCTTTGAGTGCAAGGATCAACTATGACTCCTCCAGCTAATACTGCTCAGTCTGGTTGTTTGTGGCAAACTGAATCTCACCGCAAAAATGATAAACAAGAGTCCTAAGTGAAAGATTTGAGATCATTTTACAGGCCTGAAGCCTGATGGTGGACTGAACTTCATATCCACATCCGAGTCTCAATCTGGATGGCAGAATACTCTTCAAGTGAAAAATGTAATCTTCATGATTCAAAATGTAACAGCTCTAGTGGTTCCCCACATAGTTTGCCTCTCCTGAGCTATGGCCAGAAGTACCTCTTCTGCCTGAGTACTGCCTTGCAGTCAAGAACACTCTTTCAATAGAGAGAACAAAGAATTGCCATATTCTAGGCATGGTGTGCAGTATCATCATCCATGACAGCATTTTCCTTCCTTTGTGGTGAGGAGCTTGTTCCACAAGCATAGCATCTGGCGTGGTGACTGATAGTGTGCCGTCAAATAGTGATCGACACACCCAGCTTGCGCAAATCGTGGACTATGTTCATACTGCACATGTTTTTCTCGACCATATTGACCAACCCATAGTCCTACACTCACATCCTCCATCTTGAATAACTGCCCATCATCACCATCCAAAAGAAGTGAACAACTGCACTCTCTAAAAGAAACAAACATTCTAACCCATTCTAACCTTCCTCTCATTCAATCCTTGTATATACTCATGTAGGTCATATTTCTTCATCCTGGACAAAACAGCCATTCACAAGCTTTGCGTAACTTGAAGACAAGTTATAAGAAGCTAAGTCAGATCGCCGTTTCTCATAAGACACAAAGTCAGAATTCTCAGAGCACCATATTATAACACCTGATTTTCTGAAAGTGGCAATCTATCTTCTAGATACACAATTCAAGAAACAAAGCCCTAAGAAACAGGTTCTATGCAAGAGTAGGAAGGATTTAATAAACTGAAAACCAAGGCTTACCCGCAAGGTGCCTTTGGTCTTTTCTGACAGTATGTAGCGTACAATATCCTCTGATAGGATATACCCAGGCCCATTGGCATATGTTGGGTAAATTCGCTCTGGCCAATCCTGTGATTTCCTCAACCAACCATGGTATCCTATCAGGATTAGCACCAAAGAATACAATGTCATGTAGTTTCATGGTTTGTTTTAATTGCTTTAATTCCATGGTTGGAAACATCAATTCCAACTTAGTCTCTGCAATTTTGTTTTCAGAAGAGAGCCCATGTTCTGGGTTCCAAACTGCATATCAGAGCACAGAAGGATTCGACAAGTGCTGAATACCAAGTGCAAAGAAACAAGTTGTAAGATGACTCCCACAAGTCTGATACCTCATATGTTACAGCCCACTTCCCTGAGCGAAGGGGCCTGTGAAACTCATTCATGCTGCCCATGTACAATCCATGCCCTACTGCTGCAGCCTTCACCTCCTCAAGCACTCTGTCCACTCTCACAAATGTGTCATCATCGCACTTCATAACATACTTTGCAGTCACATTTTCAACCTGCAAAATGGACAAAAAGTTTCAGGTGCTTGCCAACAAGGCCAGCAACAAATATCAATGGGACCTCCAGTGTTGCAAACATCCACTTTATTCATCTTGCTGCATGTGAATCAGCACACAGATGTAAGAGGAGAAAAAAATGGTTACCAGATTCACCAATAAGAAAACAGTTGAGACAAGCAACATACCCCAAACTGGCAAATAGCAATAGTTTTCAGCACCACGATGTCATAGCGGTCAATGAAAGGTAGTACGACCATATCCCGATAATAGTCTGCTTCCTTTTTCACTTGCAAGTTGATCTCCTTGTTTGCATGCTGCATTTGACCCATATTCCATCAACAGGCAAAGACTTCAGATTGACACAATACTTGCAAATCTTATGTGAACAGAAAAAGTGAGAATGAAAAAATGAAGTATAGCCACATCCCAATAGAAGTTCACTTCCTTCCACACTCACAAGCTGGATCTCCTTCTTGCCATGCCACATACAACCCATATTCCATCAACAGGCAAAGACTTTGAATTGAAATAATCCCTGTGAAGTCTGATGTAGACCTCTGGGCTCTTACTGCAGATCAATTTACAAGGGGCAAATTGAGATACAAATGAGAGAGGTAATATGGGGGCAAATACCAAAGCTACAAAGAAGCGCGCCACCACTCTTGAGGATCGGATCAAGGGAGATTGCAACCATGTCTTCCTAACTGCCATGCGTTCAGCAAAATGGTTGGTGCTTGACATGATTCCTACAAATAACTCAATCTGGCCCATAGGCAGTTTTGGTGCCTTCCACATTTCACCTTCTTCAAGTATAAGCTCGTTGTAATAGCTGGGATGCATAGTGGGCAGAGATGTTACCATCACTGAATGTACCTCAACATCTCCACCAACTGATACACCAGTTGCTTCCTCCACAACATAGCCCTGCACCATAACCATGCAGCATATGAACTAAATCTCTGATCATCTCAGCTACTCTCCAAAACTTTAGTTTGCAGCAAACAAAAGAGTAAAATCATCAAATTATGAGTAGCTACAGACATACCAAGCGATATGGGAAGGAGGTAATGTGGCGGCCATCTATCATCAAATGGAACCCCTCCAATCCAGCTGAAATGGTGAGGACAAAGAGTCGCCCTTCTGCAAAAGGATAGTCCCATACTAGACTTTCTTCACCAGAATGACTCATTGATCTATTCAGCCACCAGGACTTCTTAGAATCTTGAGGTTTGGAATCATCCTCTCTGAGCCATTTCTCACACTTGAGTTGCCCATCAACTACACAATGACCACACACATCCAAGTCAGCATTGACCACCAGTAGTACCACAGTTGAAAGGAGCAGCAGGAAATTGATGACTCAATTGGATTCAATCCTGTCGACAATGATCTCTTTCCCTTCATGTTTTGATGACACTCCAAAACTGGAAGGTCTTAAGTTCTGAGGCAGCCCTTCTCTTCAAACAACCTCATTATCAGAACCTTCACTCCTTCCATTCTTACTCTTGAGCTTACAAACTCTAGAGTGCAAGCTTATCACCAGGAATCTCCTTCAGAACCCAATTGAAGTACAATGCAGTGACACTTTCAATGAATAGAAGAAGCAAACAAACAACCAACTTGTGGGTCCCTAATGAAGAATCAGCTGTAGTCTTCAAATGGGGGTGAAACTCTTGGTGACAAACCGCAAGTTCTTGGCCTCTGGCATAAAAAAAAGTGAGTCTTGAATGGCGCAGAAGGTTTAGTTCATGCTTTACCAAGTTCCTCTTCATCAGGAGCTTGCCAGCCTTCACAGCGCTGGGCTGTACCCCACTGGCCTCGGTAGCATGTATTATGCTCAATCACAGGCTTCCAACTCCAATCCCCTCGCAATCTGGGATTTATATGAAGAATTCTCGGGGGATCCTCACCATCAACCACTTTCAACCCTTGCAATTCCAGCACAAATTGAGATACCATGACATACTGAGAAACCCCCTCCCCTACACGTGCAATTGGAGGCTTGAACTCCATGTGAGCCTCACGGGGCTTCCCGACAAGCGTGATAGCTGAGCCAAACATGAGCCCACATGGTAAGAATATGACAAGCCCTGCATTCTCAAATGCCTTCCCTGTCATTGACAAAAATGCTGGACATGGCTCTGCAGTTGTTGCCCCTGCTGCTTTTGTTCTATTTGCTTCCACAGCAGTTCTATTCCCCCTGATGATTGCATCTTCAACTTCTTGCCAGGCCTTGGCACCAGCAAGCCATGCCTGCTGTACAACCCTTTGGAGAGATGTATCATTGAGATTGATCCTCTTTTGTGAACTGAAATCTAGTTTGTCAAGAGAACTTTGATGCACAGAGCCCTTTTCTGCCCGCTTCTTCAGACTTTCCCCAATTCGTCTCCTCAGTCTCCCTAATGTTGTTGATGGGAAATTCTCCATTTCCCTTGAATTTGTCTCCTCCATATCCATCTGTCCCCAGATATTCCATGCCCTCAAAGTTTCAGCATTTTCCAAATTCACCAAATCCAATGCAAGGAACAATAACACCAATGCAATCATACTATTAGGCTGTCCTCAAGATGGACCAAAAAAAAAACCATTAAATGCAAAATTTCTGACCTCCAGAGAGCCATGCAAGTTGGAAGATGCAGTCTGCAAGACATCATGGACCTTGTCCAAAAGTAATGGTGGTGTCTTCGGCAGCTGCTGCTCATTGCCATTGAGCTTTTGAAGATGATGATGTTGTTGATGATGATGATTCTGTTGTTGTTGTTGCACTAGATCTAATCCTCCAAGGCTTCCCTCTTCAATAACATCTACTGAAGAAATCATCATTCCAGGACTTGGATTAGGTCCTACAAACTGTGGAATTTGGATGGTTAGAAGTACAAGACAAAGCGTTAAGATTACTAGAAAAGCTTGTGTACATCGTTTGCGCCCTAAACAACAACAACCACCACCATGACCGCTACCTCTCTCCACTCTTCCATAAGTCTTCTTCATCCTTGCAAACAACACAAATCTTCAAGATCCCCCCTTCTCTCTTGAAGAAGCCGGTAGTGGAAAAAGATTAGCAACCCATTTGGAAAAGGTATCTCTCAAGTACTCATCCTTCTCGCCATCAGCTGGATCTTACCAACGGATCGTCACCTTCATAAGTACACACACCGGTAACATGACCCTACATGAAATCTCTGACATGTGTTTTTCGAATATGGACATAATGATCTCTTGCCGCCCATCTCCTCCTTCCCTGAGAGACAAGAAAGCTGCTACCTTTATAGCCTCTGAATCTCGAGCCTGCTGCTGCTGCTGCTCCTTTTTCTCCTTCTCTCCATTACTATTACAACATTTGAAAAGTTGTCAACTCGTCATTTCAGCTTCAACCTCAACTTCAACTCCGTTCTGTCTGTCTACAAATGCTGGAATCAATCCTCATGGTCTCATAGTTGTTGTTGTTGTTGTTGTTGTTTGTTCTCCAAGGAAGCAGCAGCGTTTGTGCTTCAGAATGGCAACCCAGAATCCTTCACTGGTGACATAGCTGTGCAGATAATCCTTCATTTACTACTACTCCACAAGAACCAAACAAAAAAAAAAAAAAAAACAAAAAAAAACAAAAACAAAACACACCCGCAGCACACCAAACCCCCACCCCACCCGCCCCCCCCCGATCTTTCTCTCCCCTCACACAACGCAGCCTCCTATTGTTGCTGTCGG
>Ga0116227_10012020_pt1 | contig 14314 bp, 14 predicted proteins | sample S1TSphgellanicum_FD_89693 | JGI IMG/M metagenome (GOLD analysis project Ga0116227, IMG submission 89693) | Host-associated microbial communities from peat moss isolated from Minnesota, USA - S1T2_Fb - Sphagnum magellanicum MG | ecosystem: Host-associated > Plants > Peat moss > Unclassified... | reverse complement strand
TATCAATGCTGCCCGATCTTGAGGCCTGGGCGATCTTCGCCCGCGTGGTGGACACCGGCTCTTTCGCCGCCGCCGCCGAGGCGCTGGGTCTTTCCAAACCCACGGTGTCCAAGGCTGTCACAAGGTTGGAAGCGCGGCTTGGCGTGCCTTTGCTTCACCGCACCAGCCGCCGTCTGGCGCTGACCGAAAGCGGGCGCGGCGTGCTGGACAAGGCCCGCCGCATTCTGGCCGATGGCGAGGCCGCCGAAGCCCAGGCCAGCGCCGAAGGCGATACGCCGCGCGGCCTCGTCCGTCTGGCGGTGCCGATGAGCTTTGGCCTGCGCCATGTCGCACCGATCCTGCCAGCGTTTCTGGGCGCCTATCCGCAGGTGAATGTTGATGTCGATCTGTCCGACTCGCTGGTCGATGTGGTGGGCGGCGGGCATGATGTGGTGCTGCGCATCGGGGGCCTTGAGGATTCCTCGCTGCGGGCGCGGCGCCTGTGCACCGTGCGCCGCCCGCTGGTGGCCAGCCCGGCCTATCTGGCAGCGCATGGGGCGCCCACCCATCCGCGAGACCTCTCGGCCCATACCGGCCTGCTCTACACCAATCTGGACGCGCCCGGCACATGGCGCTTCACCCATGCCACGCAGGGGGACTACATCGTCACCATCAAGGGCCGCCTTGGCGCCAACAATGCCGATGCGCTGGCCCCTGCCCTGCTGGCCGGGCAAGGCATGGCGCTGCAGCCCGATTTCATGGTGTGGGAGCATCTGGCCAGCGGCGCTCTGGTCGAGGTGCTGCCCGACTGGCGCATCCCCGATATCGCGCTGCATCTGGTGACGCCGCCGGGGCAATTGCGCCCGGCGCGTGTGCGGGTGCTGATCGAGTTTCTCGCCAAGCATCTCTCCGCCGCGCCATGGGCCGCGCAAGGGTGATCCACGCGGGACTGATTCTTGCCGCCCGCCACTGATCTGGCATAGTCCCCTCAAATATCGAAAAAGGGGACAGGCATGCGTGGGAAGCATCGAATCTGGCTGGCGGCTTTGGCCGCAATCGCAACACCGGCCATGGCGCAGGAGAGCGTCCCACCCGGCCTCTTCATGAATCAGGCCGGGATCGAGCAGACCATCGCCCTGCTCGCCTCACGCATCAAACCCGATCAGGCGATCATGGGTCAGCCGCTGATCGGGCTAGGCAGCTATCGCGCCACGCTGGAATATCGTCAGGCCCCGTCCGGCGCCGCCATCCATGAGGCCGAAGCGGAGTATTTTCAGGTGGTGGAGGGCAGCGGCACACTGGTCACCGGCGGCACGTTGCAAGGGGCGCATCGCACCGGCCCCGTCCAAATCGCCGGAACGAGCATCATCGGAGGCAGCATGCGTCCGGTCACCAAGGGCGATATGCTGATCGTGCCCGAGGGCACGCCGCATTGGTTCAACCAGATCAACGGGCGGCTGATCCTGATCGCCATGAAGCTGCCGCGCGGGGACAAAACCGCGCCTTGAGGAATGAGCCGGGGCGGGAGGGCGACCACCTCTCCGCCCCGGCTCATCGTGCTGCGTGGGCTTAGAAGGTTGCGACCTTCAGCACGACACGCAGGGAGCGACCGGGCATCTCCACCAGATCCTTGTTGAAGGAGGTGGCGAGGCGTTGAACGTCATTGGTCAGATTCTGGCCGATGAGGGCCAGCTCAACGCCGGGATATTGCTTGAAGGGCCGCACCGCCGCCTGAGCGCTCAGCGAATTGTAGCTGTCGGTGGCGGTGTCGAAATCGCCGAACTTGTTCTGGCGGCCATAGTGGATGAAGGTCACCCCGGCATCGACGATCTTGCTCTGCCAGTTCAGCCCGCCGCCAACGCGATAGGGCGGAATGCGCGGCACATTGCTGCCGCTGTCCAGCGTGGCGCGGGTGTAATCGCCCAGCACCTTGGCGGTCAGCGTGCCGGAAGGGCCCTGCAGCAGATCATAGGTGGCCTGCGCCTCAAGCCCGCGGAAACGCGCGCCCTGCTGGCGGTAGATCACCTCGCGCAGTTCCTCGCTGTCACCCACGACGCAATCGCCATCGTCGTCGCAGGTGCGGCCGGTCAGATCGCCATAGATGTAGTTCTTGTACCAGGTGTTGTAGAGGCTGCCGTCGAAGCGGAAGGGGCCCTTGCGGATGCGCAGGCTCAGCTCCAGCGAGTTGGCGCGCTCGATCTTCAGATTCGGATCGCCGGTCTCGAAGGTCTGCGGGCCGTCATGGCCACCACGCGCGAACAATTCGGTCAGCGCCGGAGCGCGTCCCGTGCTGGAGAAGTTCAGGCCCAGCTTCACGCCTTCCGTCGCGGTGAACAGCGCGCCGATCGCGCCGCTGACCGGCGTGTAGCTCCGCCTGGTGAACACATCGGTGGAGGGCGTGCCCGTCACGCTGACATGCTCGACGCGGCCGCTGGCTTCCAGATGCAGCGCCTTGGCCAGCTCGACCTCGGTGAAGACATAGCCCGCGACATTCTCGCTGGTCGCCGGATTGAGGTAGGAACTGTCCTCGCCAATGGCCGAGAAATCGCGGTGCTGATACTCGAAGCCCACCGCCGTGTTGCGCACCGCACCGATGCGGTTGAGCAGCAGCTCGGCGCGGGCATTGCCTTCCTTGTTCTTGAAGGTGGTGTTGATCGAGCCGTCCGGGTTCTTTTCGTCATGGGTGTAATTGGCATAGCTGCCGTCGACATTCAGCGTCTTGAGCAGGCCGGTGCCCAGATCGAAGCTGTTGCGGCTCATGATCTTGGTCTGGCGCATGTCGATGAAGGTGGTGTCGCTGGGGATGCCATATTGCGCATCGTAATGCGTCACCGCCAGGCCGACATGGCTGTCACCGCCGCCCAGGAAGTAGGAGCCGCCAACCGAACCGCCGCGCCCATGGAAGAAGCTGTTGGTCTGAACGCCATCGGGCGTGCCGTAATCGTCGCTGTGGCGGAAGAAGCCATCGGCATGCAGCGCCAGATTGCCGACCTTGCCATCGACCAGACCCGAAGCCTCGTTGGAATCATTGATGGTGGTGTGGGCCACGGTGGCTTCGGCGCTGAAGGCCTTGTCGGGCAGGCTCATGGGCACGCGGTTGTTCAGCGTGTTGACCACGCCGCCGATCGCCTGACTGCCGTAACGCAACGTGGCGGCGCCGCGCACCACCTCGATGCTGCGCGCGGCGAGCGGGTCGATGGGAATGCCATGGTCCGGGCCGATGTCGGAGACGTCCGACGAGCTGGTGCCGTCTTCCAGCAGGCGGACGCGGGCCGCGTCCATGCCACGGATGATCGGGCGGCTGGCGCCCGCCGCAAAGCCGCTGACCGAGACGCCGGGCACATCGCGCAGCGCGTCGCCAATGCTGGCGCCGCCGGCGGCGAGGATCTGGTCGGCATTCACCTTGGTGGAGAGCGTGGGGGTTTCGTCGGCGGTATGGCCGAAGGGAGTCGCGGTGACGATGATGTCATTGCCGTGCGTGGTGGGGCTGCCGGACTCGGTGGTGGCAGCATCGGTCGCCGTATCGGCAAGCGCCATCGGGGCTGCACCGGCATAGGCCAGCGCCAGAACGGCCGCGCCGGCCAGGTGAATCGAACGCATAGAAACTCCCTTGTTCACATCTTCGCGGCGCGCGGAGCATCGTCCGCGCGGATGCCCCCCAAGCTCCGCACGGTCGGACCGATTGTTTCCGCCGCGAATAGATGTGACGTTATATCACGATGACTGGGAAGACCAGTCCCTATGATGAAATTTTATATCATCACGCCGATAACAGACCCGCTAATACGTCAAATGCCCGGTCCGGCATCTGCGTGGCGTTGAAGCGCATAAAGCGTTCCGCCGTCTCACTGGGACTGAAGACATTGCCCGGAGCCAGCACCAGCCCCCGCTCCAGCCCGGCGCGGGCAAGGCGGCGCGACTCCACGCCCTCGGGCAGCCGACACCATAAATAGAAGCCGCCCTGAGGCATCAGCCATGGCTCGATGCCCAAAGCTGTCAGCTTGGCGACGACCTCGCCGCGCAACCGGGTGAGCTTGCGGCGCAGATCGTCCATATGCTTGCGATAGGTGCCGCTGGAGAGGACATGCGCCACCACCGCGCTGGCCACCGGGCTGGGCCCGCCGAAATTGGTCGCCACCTGCAGATCGACCAGCGCATCCACCCAATCGGGCCGCGCCGCAATATAACCACAGCGCGCGGCGGCCGAGAGCGTCTTGGAAAAGCTGCCGATGCGGATCACATCGACCAGCCCGTCCAGCACCGCCAGTCGCGGCGAGGGCTGGCTCTCGAAATCGGCGAAGATATCGTCTTCCACGATGGTCATGCCCACGCTGGCCGCGATGCCCAGCACGCGATGCGCCACGCGCGGCGAGAGGCTGGCGCCGGTGGGATTATGCAGCGCCGAATTGGTGATGTAGAGTCGGGGCCGCTCGGCCTGCACCAATTGCTCCATCAGCGCCACATCGGGGCCGGTGGCGGTGTAAGGCACGCTGACGATCCGCGCCTGATGCGCCGTGAGCAGCGCCTGAAAGTTGAAATAGCAGGGGTCGTCCACCAGCACGGTGTCGCCGGGACGCAGCAGAAAGCGGCAGATCAGATCGATCGCCTGCGTGCCCGAGGCGGTGAGCATGATCTGGTCGACATCGACCGCCAGCCCCTCGCCCGCAAAACCCAGCGCCAGATGGCGGCGCAGCGCCGGATTGCCCCGCGTGCTGCCGTAATCGGTGAGCAGGCTGTCGGCGCCGCGCAGCACCTCGCGCATGGCGCGGCGCAGGGGTTCCTGAGGCATCATCGCAGCAGGCATCCAGCCGCAGCCGGGCTTGATGGTCTCCTCGGGCGTGTCGAGCGCCTGACGCGAGACCCAGAAAGGATCGATCTCGGGCGGGCGCGCCGGGGCGAGTTCGGCCAGAGCCATCGGCGCCACGCCTCGGCGCGCAACGAAAAAGCCCGATTTGGGGACAGCGCGGATCAACCCTTCGGCCACCAGACGGTCATAGGCCTCGACCACCGTGGCGGGGGAGACGCCCATCGCGCCCGCCAAGCGGCGGATCGAGGGCAGCTTGTCCCCTGCCCCCAGCATGCGGCCTTCGATACGGGCGCGGATCGCAGCCATCACCGATTGGGTGCGGGTGGGGGAGGTTTCGCTCATCTGTATAGGCCTTTCTGATGATACAGATTGCATCAACTGTATCGATCTGTCCCTGTGTTCGCCAGCCCTCACGATTTAACCAAAGCACGGTTTTACGTGAGGAGGTTACAATGCGCGTCAGCTCGTCGGGCTGGGTGAACGGGATGATCGGGGTGGTGCTGTTCAGCGGGTCGATGCCTGCCACGCGCGCCGCCATCATGGGCTTTTCCCCCATGTTCCTCACCGCCGCCCGCGCGCTGATTGCCGCCGCTCTGGGTGGGCTTTTGCTGCTCGCGCTGAGGCAGAAACGCCCGGCGCGCGGCGATCTGCCCTCGCTGGCCATTGTGGCGGGCGGCGCGGTGATCGGCTTTCCGCTGCTCACGGCCTTCGCGCTCCAGCATATCACGGCGGGGCGGTCACTGGTGTTTCTGGGGCTGCTGCCGCTCTCCACCGCAATCTTCGGCGTTGTTCGCGGCGGCGAGCGCCCTCACCCCGCCTTCTGGGCCTTTGCGCTGGCGGGCGCCGGAGCGGTGGCGGGCTTTGCCCTCAATCGCGGCGCGGATGGCTCGGTGCTGGGTGATGCGCTTATGGTGGTGGCCGTGGTGCTCTGCGGGCTGGCCTATGCCGAGGGTGCGGTGCTTTCGCGGCGGCTCGGCGGATGGCAGGCGATCAGCTGGTCGCTGGTGGTCTGCTCGCCGGTGGCGGCAGTGCTGGCGGCGCTGACCTGGCCGGCAACCTTCAGCGGGTTGCCGGTGATGGCCTGGGGCGGGCTGGTCTATGTCTCGGTCTTCACCATGTTGCTGGGTTTTATCTTTTGGTATCGAGGGCTTGCGCTGGGCGGCATCGCCAGGATCGGGCAGTTGCAGCTTTTGCAGCCCTTTATGGGTCTCGGCCTCTCGGCCTTCTTCCTGCGCGAGACGGTGGCCCCCTCGATGATCGCCGCCACCGCCGCCGTGGTTCTGTGCGTTGGCGGAGCCCGCCGCTTTGCCTGAGTGATGCTGATCCGTGACAAATCATTGCGGCCTTCCGATCGGGCTTGAAGCCCGACGAAAGCCGTAGGCAGGGCGGGCGGATGACTTGCTTTCGCCCTGCCATCCTCGCCCTGTCTCTGACCGCCTGTGCCACCGGCGTTCAGGCCCAGACTCACCCCATCGCGCTGGATGAGCAGCTCACGCTGGCCCCCATCATCGATGTCCGCGCGCGCTGGGAGGATGTCGATGCCACCAGCCGCACCGCTCACGCCGAAAGCCTGCGCCTGCGCGCCGGGGCAGAGCTGACTCACACACCCAGCCACCTCTCCTTTCTGGCCGAGGGCACCGGCACCACCCATTTTGGCTCGGGCTTCAGCGGCTTTTCCTATGCCGCGCCCAGCGACCAGTACCGCCCTGACCGCGCCACCATCGCCGATGGCTCGGCGGTGGCGCTCAACCGGCTGCAACTGCGCTATGCCACCAAGCCGCTGACGGTGACCGTAGGCCGCCAGCGCCTCATCCTCGACGACCAGCGCTTCGTCGGCAACGCCCCCTGGCGCCAGACCGAGCAGACCTTCGATGCCGCCCGCCTGCAGACCGCCTTCGGCCCGCTGGTGCTCGATGCCACTCACGCCATCCGCCAGAACACCGTCAACGGCGGCGACGGCGCCCCACGCGCCCATCTGCGCGGCGACTTCACCTTTGTGACCGGCGGCATCGTCACCAAGAAGGCCGCGCTGAAAGGTTTCGCCTATCTGCTGGATTACGACTCGGTGTTCTTCCTGAATCAGCCTGGTGCCCGATCGCAGCTGGACAGTTCGCAGACCTATGGCTTGCGCGCGAATGGCGCGCTGCCGCTGGGGCATGGTGTGTCGCTGGCGCTGGCGGGCAGTGTGGCGTGGCAGAGCAGCTATGGCCGCAACCCCAACGCCTATGCCGCCACCTATTCCAGCATCGAGCCGGCGTTGACGGTCGGCCAGCACACGCTGACCCTCACCCGCGAGGTGCTGGGCGCCGATGCCAAGGCCCAAAATGGCGCATGGTCATTCCAGACGCCGCTCTCCAGCCTGCACAAATTCAACGGTTGGGCCGATATGTTCCTGACCACCCCGGCCAATGGTTTGCGCGACCATTCGGTGAGTCTGACCGGCAAGCTGCCGAAGATTTCGGCGCTGCCCCGCGTGACTTACACTGTGGCGCATCACTGGTTCGACGCAGATCTCGGCGGGGTGCATTATGGCAAGGAAATCAACGCCTCTCTGGCGTTTTCGACCAAGCCGATCAACTGGTTGCTGAAATTCGCTCAGTATGAAGCGCGGGGGTTTTCGGCCGATACAAGGAAGATCTGGGTGCAGGCGGAGTTTGTTTTTTAATCAGGGGGTTTGAAGGAGGAAATGCGAGGGTGTTACACCCTCGCGCTCCCTTTACTGTCTACGGCGCGCCACGGGTTCGGCCTTGCGCACAGTTTGCCGCGCCGCAGGCTTTTGAACGAGAAAAGGCGCCCCGGCATTGCTGCCTGCGGCGCCTTTTGTTGTGCTGGTGGTGAGTTTGGACGCTCGGCTTCGGCACCACTGTCCATGCGTCGGAAGACGTCACGGGAGCGCGAGGGGGTAACCCCCTCGCACCTTAACCCTTCAAACCTTAAGCCGCTTCCTTCTCCACCCACTCCGGGAAGAACTGCGGTTCCTTCGTGGACCAACCCGGTGCCGTGGCAGCAGCCTCGCTGATCGACTGGAGCAGCTTCTTGCGGCGCTCGGGGCGGATCTGCGGCAGGGCTGCGGCGGCGCAGAAGGCGGCGGGCAGCCAAGGCCGGGCCGTGGCGCCGAGCAGGCGCTCATAGAGGAAACGGAAGGCCGAGAAGCCCGAGAGCCGCTCCTGAGCCAGATCGAAGGCCGCCAGTCGGATCAGCGCGCCGAGATAGCTGTCGAGCGCCTCGAAGCCCTGGTCGGCCGGGGCGGCGCTGCGCAGGATCTTCAGATCCTGATAGGCAACATACTGGCTACGGATGCTGCCGATTTCGTCAACATCGCGCGCCCACAGCTTGAAGGCATCCTGGCGGCCGAGGCCAACATCCAGACTGCGCTTGATGTAGCGCTGTTCACAAGGTGTAAAACCGGCAAATTCACGGAGTTCCGCGATGGCCAGTGGCGCAGAAGATGTTGTCGCCATGATCGTCAAGTCCCTCACCAAAGATCCCGCTTCGGAGTCGATGCCAAAGGATTGCACAGATTCGGTTATCGGCAGCTTAACCATTATCCGGGGAATCCCGGGATAAGGGGGAGAAAAAGGTGAAAAGCGAAGGTTAATGCAGAAGCCCTCACGGGACGCCTTGCGATGCACAGACAAGGGCGCTCGGTTGGCCGTCCCTAGCCTCTCCGCATGCACTGCGGGAAAGCGCCGCAGGCAATAAATCCTCATTTCAAACGATTGCGGAAGCGACTTTCTGTTGCTTGTGGCGCCATCAATCCGGGCGCAACGCTTAGCTGGCGCGCAACCAAGACAGTAAAGGGAGCGCGAGGGCGATGGCCCTCGCATTCACTTTTTCCTTCTTAGATCATCCCAGCCAATGGACTCGAGGGATCAGCATATTTCCGAGTCGCCATGCGGCCCGAGAGATAGGCATCACGCCCCGCCTGCACCGCCAGCTTCATGGCGCGGGCCATGCGGATGGGGTCCTTGGCCTCGGCGATGGCGGTGTTCATCAGCACGCCATCAACGCCCAGCTCCATGGCGACGGCAGCGTCCGAAGCCGTGCCCACACCGGCATCGACCAGCACGGGCACCTTGGCACCCTCGACGATCAGACGGATGGTGACACGATTCTGGATGCCCAGCCCCGAGCCGATCGGTGCTCCCAAAGGCATGATCGCCACGGCACCGGCTTCCTCGAGCTGCTTGGCCGCGATGGGGTCATCCACGCAATAGACCATGGGCAGGAAGCCTTCCTTGGCCAGCACCTCGGTGGCTTTCAGAGTCTCGCGCATGTCCGGATACAGCGTGCGCGCCTCGCCCAGCACCTCCAGCTTGACCAGATCCCAGCCACCGGCCTCGCGGGCCAGACGCAGGGTGCGGATGGCATCCTCGGCGGTGAAGCAGCCGGCGGTGTTGGGCAGATAGGTGACCTTCTTGGGGTCGATGAAGTCCGTCAGCATCGGTGCCTTGGGGTCCGACACATTCACGCGGCGCACGGCCACGGTGACGATCTCCGCACCCGATGCTTCCAGCGCGGCGGCGTTCTGGGCGAAGTCCTTGTACTTGCCGGTGCCCACGATCAGCCGCGAGTTGAAGGTACGGCCCGCAACGGTCCAGGAATCATCAGCCACCACGTCGCCACCTCCTACAAAATGCACGATTTCAAGCGTATCGCCCTCGCCCAGCACCACCTGCGCCAGAGTCGAGCGCGGGGCGATCTCGCCATTGCGTTCGACGGCGACCTTGGCGGGATTCAAACCGATGTCCGCGACCAGATCGGCCACGCTGGCGCCCGATGCGATGCGGCGCTGCTCGCCGTTGACGGTGATGGTGATGAGTTCAGACATGGGTCAAGCCCATGCCGCGTTAGTCGCCGTGGCGCAAGTTGGCGATATGTCCTGTGGCCAGCAGAGTGACGCCCGCGATGGTCAGCGCCGCCTCGGCCAGACCATGCGGCGCGAGCAGGCCCATGCCCATCAGCGCCAGACCGAAACCGCCCAGCATCAGCGGCCCACGCTTGCCATGGCGCAGCATGCCCATGCCCAGCCCGATGGCGCCGATCACCAGCGCCATCGCCAGACCGATTTCGTGAATATGCGGGTTCATCAGCACGCCGCCGCCGACACCCAGCAGCGCCACCAGCACCACGCCCGACACGCAATGCACCATGCACAGCGCCGACAGCAACACACCGACGCGATCAAGGCGGCCACGAATCAAGGTAGCGAACGTGCTCATGCGATGCCATTTATGTAATAACATCACATTTCGCAAGGGGGGTTGGACATCCTTTCACCTTGCCTCGCCCACCAACTGCCGTCAGTAACGCGGCTTCTCTGCTGCGAAAGGACAAGCTGCAATGGCGGCGACAGGCACCACCCCCTCCACTCAGGCGCGGTTGATGGCGCGCTGGCTGCTGGCGGTGGCCGCGCTGGTGGTGTTGATCGTGGTGGTGGGCGGCATCACGCGGCTGACCGAATCCGGCCTGTCGATCACCGAGTGGAAGCCGATCAGCGGCACCATACCACCCCTGACTCAGGAGGCGTGGGATCAGGAATTCGCCCATTACCGCCAGATCGACCAATATGCCGCGGTACATGCGGGCATGACCCTGTCCGAGTTCAAGGGCATCTTCTTCTGGGAGTATATCCACCGCGTGCTGGGCCGGATCATCGGCATGGCCGTGGCACTGCCCTTGGCCTGGTTCTGGGTGCGAGGCACGATTCCGGCAGGCTACAAGCCACGGCTTTTCGCGCTGCTGGCGCTGATCGGGCTGCAGGGCACGCTGGGCTGGCTGATGGTGCATTCCGGCCTGCAGAAGGGCATGACCGAGGTTGCCCCCCTGTGGCTGGCGACGCATCTGATCACCGCGCTCTTCACGCTGGCAGGCATGGTGTGGACGGCGCTGGACCTGCTGGCGCTCTCCAAAAATCCCGCCGCCCGGCCTGCCCGACTGACGGGCTTTGCCGCGCTGACCGGTCTGGCGCTGGCTGTGCAACTGGTGTGGGGTGCGCTGATGGCGGGTCTGCGCGCGGGGCGCGTCACCAATGAGTGGCCGTTGATGAACGGCAGCTTTTGGCCCGGCGCCAGCCAGAAGGGCGAGAGCCTTGGCCATGCCCTCACCGCCGATCCGGCCATTGTGCATTTTATCCATCGCTGGTGGGCCTGGGGCGTGGTGGCGCTGCTGGTGATGCTGGCGCGCAAGGTGAAGGCCGCCGGAGACCGCCGCGCCGCCATCGCCATTCACAGCGCTTTCGGCACGCAGGTCCTGCTGGGCATCGCCACGGTGATGACCGATGTCTCGATCGGCATCGCCGTGCTTCACCAATTGGTGGGCGCTCTGCTGGTCGCCGCCACGGCCTGGGGCGCGCATGCCGTGGGCCGCAAGGCATGAGCGCCCTCATCTGGTGCCCCTTCCCCGATTCCGTCCGCGCCGAAGCCGCCATCGGCACGTTGCTGGATGAAAAGCTGGTGGCCTGTGGCAACATTCTGCCCGGCATGACCTCGCTCTATGTCTGGCAGGGTGAGCGCCATCGCGATGCCGAAGTCGGCGTGCTGCTGAAAACCGATGCGTCTTTGCTGGAACAGGCCATCGCGCGGCTTTCCGCGATCCATCCCTATGACACGCCCGCCGTTCTGGGCTGGCGCTGCGATGCCGCCGCCCCGGCGACCGCCGCATGGCTGGGCGCGCTGTTGGGGTAATTGGCGGGTTGAAAATCCCTCTCCGGCACGGCTCAAATTTCGGAGGTATTATTTTACCTCCACTAAAAACGCCCGGAAACCTTGACTCCGGAAGGCATTTCGAACATTGGCCGCTCCAATCTCCCGTCGGCATGCGCTGGCGGGGTTGCTGTTCATAGGGGCCCTCCCCTTCAAAAACGGGAATCGTAAAGCCATGAAGGCTCTGTCCAAGATGACGGCGTCGGCCAAGCCGGCCGAAGTCGAAAAGAAGTGGCATCTCATTGATGCCGAAGGTCTGGTCGTTGGTCGCGTCGCCGTGATCATCGCCAACCTGCTGCGCGGCAAGCACAAGCCCAGCTACACCCCCCACGTCGATTGCGGTGACCATGTCGTCGTGATCAACGCCGAGAAGGTGAAGTTCACGGGCAACAAGCTCAAGCAGCAGACCTACTACAAGCACACCGGTTATGCCGGTGGCCTCAAGGAAGTCACCGCCGACAAGGTTCTGGCCGGTCGCTTCCCCGAGCGCGTGCTTGAGAAGGCTGTTGAGCGCATGATCCCCCGTGGCCCGCTGGGTCGCGACCAGATGCGCGCCCTGCACCTCTACGCCGGCACCGAGCACCCGCATGGCGGCACCCAGCCCGAGCTGCTGGATGTTGCTGCCCTCAACCGCAAGAACAAGGTTGGCGCATAATGTCTGAGACTTTGAACGATCTCGCCGATCTGGCCGGCACCACCGTCGCCGAAGACACCGGCGTCGTCACCCCTGCCGCTCCCACCATGCCGCTGCGTGAAAAGCAGATCGACGCCCAGGGCCGCTCGTATGCCACCGGTCGTCGTAAGGACGCCGTGGCCCGCGTGTGGATCAAGCCCGGTTCGGGCAAGATCACCGTCAACGGTCGCGATCAGGCAGTGTACTTCGCTCGCCCGACCCTGCGCCTGGTGATCAACCAGCCCTTCGGCGTGGCCGGCCGTACCGACCAGTATGACGTCATCTGCACCGTCAAGGGCGGTGGTCTGTCGGGTCAGGCCGGTGCCGTGAAGCACGGTATCGCCCAGGCGCTGACCAAGTTCGAGCCTGCCCTGCGCAGCGTCGTCAAGGCCGCTGGCTTCCTTACCCGCGACCCGCGCGTCGTCGAGCGTAAGAAGTACGGCCGCGCCAAGGCTCGCCGCAGCTTCCAGTTCTCGAAGCGTTAATCGCTTCGGTAACTGCCGATACGGAAAAGGGGGCGTTTTCGCCCCCTTTTTTGTGCCTGTGTTCCACGTGGAAAGCATCAGCTCGCGGTGACGACCCGCACCTGCAAGCCATCCTGCGCAGTCCAGTCCAGCCGGTTGTAGCTGGGCGGCGTGGCGCGCACCCGCTCCGACAGCGTGCCCGCGCCGATGATGCGGATCGGGCGCCCCCCCGCATCGATGGTCATGTCGAAAGGGTCATGCACATGGCCCGAGAGCACCGCATCGGCCCCCGCCGCCGCCAGTTGCGCCAGCGCCGCCTTGCCGCCGCGCGTCTGGCCCGAGCCATGGGTGTCGGCATCCACCAGCGGGTGATGGCAGGCCACCAGCTTCAGCCCCGCCGGAGCCGCATTCAGATCCTGAAGAGCGCGCGCCAGCACCGGCTGAGTCACCCTGCCCTTCGACCAGTTGAGCCGCCATTGCGCGGGCACGATGGTCGAGAGCGACACCACCGCCACCCCCGGCACCTCGGCAAGCCGCTGGGCCTGCATGCGCGCAGCATGGAAGCGATCGAAGGGGCGACGCAGGCGGTGCCACATCTCCCAATAATAGGGCATGTCGTGATTGCCCGGCTCGATGCTGACCGGGGCCTCCAGCGCGGTGAGCCAGGCCACCGCCGCCTCGAACTCGCGCGGGGTGCCGCGCATGGTGAGGTCTCCGGTGCAGATCACCGCGTCCGGGCGCTGCTCGCTCACCGAACGGGCGAACCAGTCGAGCGCCTGCGCGTCCTGCGCGCCGAAATGAATGTCGCTGATATGGAAAAGCGTGGCCATGCAGGCGTCTTACGCGCTGGCCAGCGGCGAATCTAGATACGCCGCGACAGGATCAGCCAGAGCGCCACGCCATTGGCCGCCGTATAGAGGCCATAGCCCCAGACCCAGCCGCCCGCGCCGCGATCGGTCATCAGCATGCAGGCCAGCAGCATCAGATATTCGGTGAGCAGCCCAAAGGTGCCGCCCAGCGGCCCGCGCGTCCAGGGCATCTGCCCCAGCAGCGGATGGCCGCTGTCGCTCACCGCGCGGTGGATCGCGAAATTCACGATCCCCAGCACGAACAGCAGGATCAGCGCCATGGGGACGGTCCTTCCATGGCGCCGATCCGCTGCATCAGACCAGCAGGCCTTCCTTGGCGATCTTATCCTTCCACACCAGCGGCGCGAGCTGGTGGACATTCTTGCCCTCGGAATCGACGGCCACGGTCACCGGCATATCCTGCACGGTGAATTCGTAGATCGCCTCCATGCCCAGATCCTCGAAGGCGACGACACGCGCTTCCTTGATCGCGCGCGACACCAGATAGGCCGCGCCGCCCACCGCCATCAGATAGGCGCTCTTGTGGTTGGCGATGGACTGGGTGGCGGCAGGGCCACGCTCGGACTTGCCGATGCTGGCGAGCAGGCCGAGATCGAGCATCTGGTCGCTGAAGCTGTCCATGCGGGTGGCGGTGGTGGGGCCGGCGGGGCCGACGACCTCGTCACGCACCGGATCGACCGGGCCGACGTAATAGATCACGCGGCCGGTGAAATCGACGGGCAGTTGCTCGCCCTTGGCCAGCATGTCCTTGATGCGCTTGTGGGCGGCATCGCGGCCGGTCAGCATCTTGCCGTTGAGCAGCAGGCGGTCGCCCTGCT
>Ga0116227_10012019_pt1 | contig 14316 bp, 12 predicted proteins | sample S1TSphgellanicum_FD_89693 | JGI IMG/M metagenome (GOLD analysis project Ga0116227, IMG submission 89693) | Host-associated microbial communities from peat moss isolated from Minnesota, USA - S1T2_Fb - Sphagnum magellanicum MG | ecosystem: Host-associated > Plants > Peat moss > Unclassified... | reverse complement strand
GTTTCAAACATAATTACTAATTTTGAAAAAAATCACAATTAAATCGTTTAATCTTAAAACTATGAATTATTCTACATTAAAGAAAACAGTCGCATTGTCAGTTGTTTCCTTGATGGCTCTGGGTGCAGCTAAAGCTCAGACATCAACTGACACTACTAAGGCAATGTCTTCTGCAACCTCTTCCGCCAAGGTATTTGGTGGTTTAGGCCAGTACAATCACATTAGCATTGGCATCAACGCTGGTATGCTATCAGGTCAAACTCCACTTGGTAACAACGTTTCCACACATTTTCAACCTGCATTTGGTTACGGAGCTTCAATCAGAGATGCATTCTCTCATTTCTTCAGCTTATCATTAGATTACTTAGGTGGTACCGTTAAAGGTAACAATGACGGGTACCCATACGATGGCGGAACTAAATTTGGCGGTATTGATTACAAAACCAGCACAAACTCTATCAGCTTAAACGCTGTTATCAATTTTGGTAGCGTTTCTTTCTTACACCGTGCAAACGCAGTTAACTTTTATGGTGACGCTGGTTACGGTTTAGATTTCTACAAACCTAAATTTGATTTAGCTGGCGGTACTGAAGGTGCTTACGCCGGTACTTATAACAACACTGTTAAAGAAGTTGTTGTACCAATTGGTGTAGGTGTTAAATTTAAATTATCTGATGCGTTAGCTTTAAACTTCGGTTACAAAGTTAACTTCATCGGTGGTTACAATTTCGCTGGTTACCACTCTTACCCAACTCAAAACCGTTACTCATATAGCTACGGTGGTTTAGAGTACACTTTCGGTTCTTCTTCAAAGAAAAATATCGACTGGGTGAACCCAATCGCTATGATGTATGACGAACTGTATGACGCAGCTTTACGTCAGGAAGTTGAAGCTTTAAAAGGCCGTGTTACCAATGTTGAAACTGCGGTTGCTGATCTTAAGAAAGATTCTGACGGTGACGGTGTTGCTGATCAATTCGACAAATGCCCTAACACACCTGCTGGCAGCGTAGTTGACGGTTCTGGTTGCGTTATCGTATTCCCTAAAGATACTACTAAGAAAGATTCTGTTAAAGCAGCTCCTTACTCTAACATCCAGTTTGAATTTGACAGTTCTGTATTAAGAACTTCTTCTTACCCAGTATTAGATGCTACTTCAGCTGACTTAAGGGCTTCTGGTAAAACTTTAACAGTTGCTGGTTACGCTTCATCAGAAGGTACTGCTGCTCACAACCTGCGTTTATCTAAAGACCGTGCTAACTCAGTAAAAACTTACTTAGTTAACTCAGGTGTTGATGCTAAACACTTAAAAATCAAAGCTTTCGGTGAAACTCACCCAATAGCTGACAACTCAACCGAAGAAGGCCGCGTTGCTAACCGTCGTGTTGAATTCCACCAATAATTATTAGATAAAATAATATATTGAAAAAGGCCCCGCAAAAGCGGGGCTTTTTTTATTTTCTAATGGCTGGTTAGTCGGATATTATATGAAAGGGTTAGTCGGATTACCCCTTCGATAACATTCCTGAAGCTATACAATAAAGTTTGAACGCTATACTACAGGTTGAGATTTATCCTGATTATATATCATGTGGGGCTGATGTTAGTATCTCAGCCTAAGAATAGCAAAATACCACACCGAAGACCGCCGCCAATAGCGTAGCCGTGGCAATTTCTAACTCAAATTAAAAAGGTTGGTGATTATTAATCCCAAATGCCGTTCTGCGTGGTAAATATCACCGGCTGGCCGCCAGTTACCATAATAGTATGCTCGTGCTGGGCGACAAAACCACCTTTGTTACCTTTCAGTGTCCAGCCATCGGCTTGTGTATCGGCAATTGTTGATCGTGTTGAAATGAATGTCTCTATTGCTACTACCGAATTCTTTTTAAAACGCGTTGTGTTAAACCTGTCGCAATAGTTGGCTACCTCATGAGGTTCTTCGTGCAGGCTACGGCCTACACCATGCCCGGTAAGATTTTTTATTACGGTGTAGCCAGCTTTCTTGGCTTCAGTCTCGATCAGCCTGCCTATCTCCGATATCCGTACACCACCTCTAATATTACTGATCGCCTTTTTCAATATCTCTTTAGATGCTTCAACCAGTTTGCCATGACCGTGGATGTCTTCGCCCAATACAAACGAACCGCCATTATCGGCCCAATAGCCATTTAATTCAGCCGATACATCAATATTTACCAAATCACCTTCTTTCAGTATCTTATCTGCCGATGGGATGCCGTGCGCGGCTTCTTCATTAATACTAATACAGGTATACCCAGGAAAATCATAGGTTAACGCAGGTGCAGAATGTGCGCCCATCTGTGCCAGCAACTCGCCGCCATAATTGTCAAGTTCCTTTGTTGAAATGCCCGGTTTAGCAAACTCACGCATCTTTTTTAAAGTAATAGCAACAGCATCGCTTGCCGCCTGCATTCCAATTCTCTCCGCTTCAGTACTTATAGACATCTTTACGTTTTTATATTTAGCAAAATTAACAATTAATACATTTATAACATGTAATCCCTATTTCATAAACCACTCGCCCATATTACACAAACGAAAAGCTTTTTGCATTCTGCATTAAGCTTTGTTGTTTCTGCTTATATTTGTATTATGTACTTCTTCAGAAAAAAGGACCCGAACAGGCCTACCAGTTTCAACCTTAAAGTAATGCATGTTATTAATGCTATTGCTATAACTATGTTTCTGCTGGGCATTATCTGGAAACTGATAGATTGGTTCATACTGAAAAGACCCTGATCACCTGATACCATAGTGATCAGCTACGCTTAAAAACACTTATTTAATGAAAACAGTTATTAATACCGTTAACGCCCCTGCGCCAATTGGCCCATACAGCCAGGCTATTGAAGCCGGCAATTTTATATTTTTTTCAGGCCAGGTTGCCATTAACCCTGTAACCAACGAGTTGGTGCTCAATGATATTAAAACCGAAACCACCCAGGTGATGGAAAACATCAAAGCGCTTTTAACCGAGGCTGGTGTTGATTTTGGTAACATTGTAAAAACCACCATCTTTTTAAAGGACATGCAAACCTTTGCACAGGTTAATGAAGTTTACGGCTCATATTTTACCGAAAAATTTCCTGCGCGCGAAACTGTGGCCGTTGCCGGTTTGCCTAAAAATCTTAATGTAGAGATCTCGGTTACTGCTATTAAAGGTTAATACTTAAATATCTTTCTTATTTGAATCCTTTTCAAACCCCGATCGAGTACTTAAAAGGCATGGGCCTTAGTCGTGCCGATGTGTTGAAAAAGGAGTTACAGATATTTACCTTCGAGGATCTTCTACGTCATTTCCCGTACAAGTATATCGACAGGACCCGCTTTTACAAGATCCGGGAGATTGAACCGGAATTACCCCATGTACAGGTAATAGCGCGCTTAACGCGTAAAGAGATCCTGGGCGAAAAACATACCAAACGCCTCATTTTCCAGGCTCAGGATGATACCGGGGTAATGGAACTGGCCTGGTTTCAGGGTATCCGCTGGATCGAGAAATCATTGATACCCGGCAAGGCATACATCATATTTGGTAAGCCTGGCTTTTTTAATGGTAAGGTGCAGATGGCACATCCTGAGATTGAGCCCTACTCTGCAGAAGCATTGGCGCGCAAGGGGAATTTAACCTTGCAGCCTGCTTACAACTCGACAGAAAAATTAAAACCTTTTCTGTTAGATAGCAAAGGCATCCAGAAACTGGTAGCCACCCTGCTTGAGCAATATGCTAAGCACATCCATGAGAACCTGCCTTTATATCTCATTAACAGGTTTAAGTTGGTATCAAGAGTTGAGGCATACCGTAACATCCATTTTCCGGAAGATGCTGCCGCGCTTAATGAGGCAAGGCGCAGGCTTAAATTTGAAGAACTGTTCCTGTTACAGCTTAAGTTGTTAAAAACAAAAATTCACCGTACCAACAAATTCAAGGGTAATATATTTGGTTCGGTAGGCAATTACTTTAATGAGTTTTATCACCATAAATTACCTTTTGAGTTAACCAACTCTCAAAAAAAGGTTCTAAAAGAGATCAGGGTTGACACCCAGCGTGGCGTACAGATGAACCGTTTATTGCAGGGCGATGTGGGCAGCGGTAAAACCGTTGTTGCGCTCATGAGCATGCTGATAGCCATTGACAACGGGTTTCAAACCTGTATTATGGCACCGACGGAAATCTTAGCCACACAACATTACCAAACCATAAAAAATTTAGTAGGAGATGATTTTGTTGAGGTGGCCCTGTTAACCGGATCAACCAAACCCAAAGCCCGTAAGGTGTTGCATGAGCGTTTGGAAAGCGGCGACCTTAAAATACTGATAGGCACCCACGCGCTTATTGAAGATAAAGTTCAATACAAAAACCTGGGCCTGGTAGTTATTGATGAGCAGCACCGTTTTGGTGTGGAACAAAGGGCAAGGCTATGGCGAAAGAATAGTATCCCGCCGCATATTTTGGTAATGACGGCTACGCCTATCCCACGTACATTAGCCATGACACTTTATGGCGATCTGGATATTTCTATAATTAATGAATTACCGGCAGGACGTAAGCCCATCGAAACACACCATTTATACGAAAACCAGCGCCTGCGGATGTTCGGCTTTATGAAGCAGGAAATTGCAAAAGGCCGGCAGATCTATGTTGTTTATCCATTGATACAGGAAAGCGAAAAACTCGATCTGAAGAATTTGGAAGATGGGGCCATGGTAATGTCATACGAGTTTCCTACGCCCGAGTATAATATCAGCATAGTACACGGCAAACTAAAACCGCACGAAAAGGACTATGAGATGCAGCGTTTTATTAAGCATGAAACGCAAATAATGGTAGCCACCACGGTAATTGAGGTAGGTGTAAATATTCCGAATGCCTCGGTTATGATCATTGAAAACGCGGAACGGTTTGGCTTGTCGCAATTGCATCAATTGCGCGGGCGTGTGGGGCGTGGTGCCGAACAATCCTACTGTATATTAATGAGCAGCCATAAGTTGAGTGCCGACGGCAGGAAAAGGCTCGGCACCATGGTTAAAACCAATAATGGGTTTGAGATAGCCGAAATAGACCTTGAACTGCGCGGCCCGGGTAATATTGAAGGCACCCAGCAAAGTGGTGTACTCGACCTAAAAATAGCCAACATAGTTACCGACCAGGAATTGCTGATACAGATCCGCCAGTGTGTTGAAGGTATCTTTGAGGCCGATCCGCAACTGGCGTTACCTGAAAATCAGATCCTACACCAATCCTTTCAAACTAAAGATCAGGGCCTAAGCTGGGATAAAATATCCTGATAAATATTGCTTTTTGCAGCACTATATTATATTTGTAGTAAACGCCCTTTGCTATGAAATTGAAACTTACTTTACTCCTCGCTCTTATTTTTTCAACTATAGTGGTTAAAGCACAGGATTCATTAATGCTGCGCAAAATATACGATGAGGAACTGGTTAACGGTCAATGCTACTCAAACCTGCATTATTTGTGTAAGCATATTGGCCCGCGTTTAAGTGGTTCGGCAAACGCGCAGAAGGCTATTGAGTGGGGTAAAAAGCTAATGGAAAGTTATGGTTTTGATCGTGTTTTTCTGCAACCGGTAATGGTGCCTCACTGGGTAAGGGGCGCTAAGGAAAGTGGGGTAATTGTTATTGGCAATAATAAAATACCCGTTGCTGTAGCAGCATTAGGCATGTCGGTAGCTACCCCGGCAAACGGCATTACTGCCGATGTCATAGAGGTACATAGCCTAAAGGAACTGGATACTCTTGGCGCTGCCGCCATAAAAGGCAAAATAGTTTTCTTTAACCGCCCGTTCGACCCCCGTTTTATTGAAACCCTCAGGGCATACGGCACAGCAGGCGACCAGCGTTTTGCGGGCCCGGCAGCCGCAGCAAAATATGGGGCAGTAGCTGTAATTGTCCGTTCATTAACCGAGAGCATCGACAATTATCCGCACACCGGGGCCACCTCTTATGATAAGGAAGGTATCAATATTCCTTCGGCTGCTTTATCAACTATCGCGGCAAACCAGTTGAGCGGGTTGTTAAAGCAAAAAAATACAATACCTGTTCAATTCTACTTAAAAATGAGTTGTAAACATTTGCCTGATACCCTTTCGTACAATGTTGTGGGCGAATTAACCGGCACGGAGAACCCTAATAAATTCATCACCGTTGGCGGCCACCTTGATTCATGGGACCTGGCAGAAGGCGCGCATGACGATGGCACAGGCATCATGCAATCTGTTGAAGCGGTGCGTTTACTAAAAGCGTTAGGATATCAGCCTAAAAACTCAGTAAGGGCAGTATTTTTTATTAATGAAGAGAATGGCGACAAAGGCGGAGAAAAATATGCTGAGTTGGCTGCTAAAAATAAGGAGGAACATATTGCCGCCATTGAATCAGATTTGGGTGGGTTTACTCCACGCGGGTTTAGCTTTGATCGGGTTTCGCCTGCATTTGTGCAAAATATCAACTTAAAATGGAGAGATCTGCTTGAACCTTATGGAGCCGGTCGCCTTATTGCAGGCGGCGGTGGCAGTGACATAGAGCCATTAAAGGCAAAAGCGCCGGGTGTTGTACTGATAGGCTACCTGCCCGATTCGCAGCGTTACTTTGATGTGCACCACAGCGCCAACGATGTTTTTGAAAACGTAAACAAGCGCGAACTGGAACTCGGCGCGGCCGCAATGGCCTCATTGATCTATCTTATTGATCAGCATGGGCTAAACTAACAGGCATGTAACTCAAACCTTACTATAATTTTACATAAAAACCGCTGCATAATCTTTAAATTTGCAACTCATCAAATTCCACACAAATGCCCGACGGAGACACGCAACCCAAGCCAGATTCATTCAAAGCCTTACGTTATAAGGACTTTCGCTCATATCTTGGAATGCGCTTTTTCTTTACGCTCGCTTACCAAATGCAAACAACGGTATTGGGCTTCTACATTTATCAAATTACACATAGTAAAGTAGCTATAGCCTTTGTAGGCTTAAGCGAAGCTATACCGGCTGTTGGCATAGCGCTTTATGGCGGTTACCTGGCCGATAAATATGAGAAGCGCAAAATGCTATTGCTCATTTATATGGGCTGTTTGATCTCATCACTGGTAATTTTCACAGTTACCATGAAAAGCATGAGCATCTACTTTTCAGCAGGGTTAATCGTATCCATCATGTATGCCATGATATTTTGCAATGGCCTTGCCCGTGCATTCTACGGCCCGGCAACATTCATAGTATATACACATAGCGTACCGCGCGAGGTTTACCCAAATGCAAGTACCTGGAGCAGCACCAGCTGGCAGATCGCCTCTATTTTGGGCCCTATGTTAGCCGGTTTCTCCTATGCCTTTGCTGATAAAATTGTACCAGGGTTAAGCGGCATGACCGCAACCTTCAGCCTGATACTTATCTTTTTATTAATAGCCCTTGTACTGGTATACAGGTTAAAGAAATATCCTGCCGTATTCGTACCAAAAGAAAGCATAGGCAAAAGTCTTTCAGCAGGCCTGCGTTTTGTTTTTAATAACAAAATGATGCTCTACGCCATGAGCCTTGATCTGTTCTCGGTGTTTTTTGGCGGGGTTGTAGCATTGTTGCCTATATTTGCCCTCGATATATTAAAAGTAGGCGCTGAAGGCTTAGGAATCATGCGTATGGCATCATCATTAGGCGCTGCCCTTACCATGATAGTTATGATGCGGTATTCGCCAATGAACAAGCCTTGGCGCAATTTATTAATAGCCGTAGCCGGTTTTGGCTGCTCTATTATAGCCTTTGGCTTATCAACCAGCTTTTACTTATCGCTGTTATTTCTATTTGCACAGGGCGCTTTTGATAGTGTGAGCGTTATCATCAGGAGTACACTAATGCAATTACTTGTGCCCGATGAAATGCGTGGCCGGGTATCGGCAGTAAGTTCTATGTTCATCGGCTCATCAAATGAAATAGGTGATTTTGAATCGGGCATGGCCGCTAAATTCCTGGGTACCATACCAGCCGTACTATTCGGCGGCAGCATGACGCTCATGATCGTAACTTTTACTTATTTCAAAACCAAGAGTTTGTTACCATTAGGTTTGAAAGATATACATGTAGCTAAAGAAGACGGTGAGGAACAAAAAAAGGAAGTGGCGGTTTAATGCCATCTTCCTTTTCATAATTCTCGTTTTATAATATTACTTACGCTTCTTCAATCTCCAATTTCTCACCAATTTGTTGCCTCCACATAGCGTAGTACAAACCTTTTTGCGCAAGCAGGTCGGCATGTTTGCCCGATTCTATGATATGGCCTTTTTCCAGCACATACACCCTATCGGCATGCATAATGGTTGATAAACGGTGAGCTATCAGTATAGTAATATGTCCGCCCGATACAGATACATCCTTTATCGTTTCGGTGATCTCTTCCTCGGTTAATGAATCCAGTGACGATGTAGCCTCATCAAACACCAGGATATCCGGCCTGCGCAGTAAAGCACGTGCTATAGATAAACGCTGCTTTTCACCACCCGAAACCTTTACACCACCTTCACCAATCACGGTATCCAAACCTTTATCGGCTCGTGCCAATAAAGTTCTGCAAGCTGCACGTTGTAGAGCATCCATACATTCCTCATCGGTTGCATCAGGGCGAACAAACAGCAAATTCTCACGGATAGTACCCGAAAATAATTGCGTATCCTGCGTCACAAAGCCAATCTTCTCGCGCAGCTGATCCAAATCGATCTCTTTGCTTAATACATTATTGTATAAGATATCGCCCTCTAATGGTTGGTACAAGCCTACCAGTAATTTCACCAAAGTAGTTTTACCTGAGCCCGACGGGCCAACAAAAGCGATGGTTTCACCATTATTAACTTCAAAGCCAATATGGTTAAGCGCGTTGCGGTTTGCGGTAAGGTGTTTAAAGGTTACGTTATCAAAAGTAAGTGTCTGTACTTTTTCTAACAGCACGGGTTTTTCTGGCTTTTTGTCGATAGGTGTACTGGTGATTCGCTCAAAGTTAGCCAATGAAACCTCGGCCTCCCGCCATGATACAATTACGTTACCCAATTCCTGTAATGGGTTAAACAGAAAGAATGAGTAAAACAATAAACTCAGGTATTGCCCCGGTGTTATGGTATGGTCGTGTATCAGCAATAACAGTACTACTACCATTACGCTCCGGATAAAGTTAACCGTGGTGCCCTGTACAAAACTCATGCTACGCACATATTTTACCTTTTTAAGTTCAAGGCCCAATATTTTGTATGTAGTATTATTTAAACGGCCTATCTCCTGTTTAACCAGGCCCAGACTTTTTACCAGTTCAATGTTCCGTAATGATTCAGTTGTTGAACCTGCTAATGCGGTAGTTTCAGAAAGGATGCTCCGTTGCACTTTCTTTATCCTGCGGCTTAGCGAAGTACTTACAAAAGTGATAATTGGGATAGCTGCAACATATACCAATGTTACTTTATAGCTTACCGACAGAGAGTAAACAATAACAAAGGTCATGCCTGTAAGGCTTACGAATAATATACCGATAAAGGCAGTAATAAACGCTTCGCTATCCAACCGTACTTTTTGCAGTATGCCTAGTGTTTCGCCGCTGCGCTGATCTTCAAAAACCTGGTAAGGCAGTTCAAGCGAGTGCTTTAAGCCATCAGCATACATTTTAGCACCAACTTTTTGGGTGATGATGTTGGTATAATAGTCCTGGAAATTTTTTGCTATACGCGATACCATGGCAACACCAATAGCCATGCCCACCAGTTTTAATACGCCCGACAGGTATTCATTAAATGCCAGTTTATCACTTTGGTTGATCACCTTATCCAGTATACGGCCCGATATATAGGGATCTATGAGCGAAAAGCCGATGTTCATTGCTGCCAGAAACAGCGCAAAAACTATAATACCACGATATTCTTTTAGATATGATAAGAGTACTTTCATTAAATTTTATTGATTTGCGCAAAAATAAAAAAAGGGAATGGCTAACAAGCTCATTCCCTTTAATTTGACATTAGGTTGGTATTTACACCGTCATTACGTCTTTTTCCTTAGCTTCAGAATGGTGATCAACCTTTACTATGTAAGCATCGGTAAGCTTTTGGATCTCACCTTCGCCGGTTTTCATTTCATCTTCTGATACACCTTCGGTTTTTAGTTTCCTTATTTTCTCATTGGCATCTTTACGGATATTGCGGATAGCAATCTTACCAGTTTCAGCTTCAGATTTTACTTTTTTAACCAGGTCGCGGCGGCGCTCTTCAGTAAGCGGCGGTACGTTGATACGGATAATAACACCGTCGTTTTGTGGGTTTAAACCTAAGTTAGCTTCTTTAATAGCTTTTTCTATCGGTACCAATAATGATTTTTCCCAAGGTTGTACCACAAGGGTACGCGCATCAGGCGAGTTTACATTACCTACCTGGCTCAATGGGGTCGGACTACCATAGTAATCCACCATAATATCATCTAACATTGCAGGGTTTGCTTTGCCTGCACGTATTTTTTGTAGTTCGCTTTCGCAATGGTCAATGGCTTTGTCCATTAAAGCCTTTGCATCAGTTACCTGTTTTTTAACGAGTTCGCTCATCGTTTAATATTTTGGACAAAAATAGCAAAAAGTATCATTTCTGCCTTAACTAAATCTTACCCATTAATAGGTGCTTTGAAAATTCAATCTGATTACAGACAAATGATTCGGGATTTGTAAATTTATTTGAACAGCGATCTTTCTATTTAAAGAATTTAGTAAATTTAACATTATGATTAAAATGCAGGAAATATTAGATATGAGTGTTGCTGAACGTATTTTAATGATTGAGAAGATATGGGATAGTATTGATCCTGCATCTATTTCATTATCACCTGCTCATCAGCAAGAACTTGATAACAGATTAAACCGTTATGAAACTGGGCAAACAGCTTTTGTAAGTTGGGAAGAAATCAAAAGTGAGCTAAACTCTGCTAAATAATAATGTACCAATTATTAATCTCGGATGAGTCGAGACTCGATATTCTAGATGCATTCTCATGGTATGAAAGCCGAAGGCCTGGACTCGGTAAAGATTTTGAACTTTGTTTAGAAGCCGGATTAAGTCAACTAAAACGCGATCCCCTATTATTCCAAAAACGTTATAAAAATCTACGCATCTATTTTATAGATAGATTTCCCTATGGTATCCACTATTTAATTGAGGCCGATACGATAAAAGTTCTGGCAGTATTTCATACAAGCAGAAATCCACAAAGATGGATTATCAGGTCAAGTCCGAAGAAATAATAAAATCTTGAATAGGTATAAAACAAAACATGCGAAGTTTTAAAACTTCGCATGTTAAACAGGATGAAAATATTTTGATTGTATGGAGTGCTTGCTCCATGTTATAATGAGAATGATGGGATTCAAACTAATCTCTGATCACCAACCTCTAATTAACTATTTAACCAGCGTTCCAATCGCTTCGCCTTTGGCAATTTTCATGAAGTTGCCGGGTTTATTCATATCGAAAACAATGATTGGGAGTTTATTCTCCTGGCAAAGGGTAATGGCAGTCATATCCATTACATTAAGGCCTTTGTCATATACTTCCTGGAAGGTGATCTCATCGTAACGGGTTGCGGTTGGATCTTTTTCCGGATCGGCGGTGTAGATACCATCAACACGGGTGCCTTTTAAAACCACATCGGCCTTAATTTCAATAGCGCGAAGTGAAGCGGCAGTATCGGTAGTAAAATATGGGTTACCTGTTCCTGCACCAAAGATAACGATCTTGTTCTCCTGTAAGTGGTGCATTGCACGGCGACGGATGTACGGCTCGCAGATCTGCTCCATCTTTATGGCTGATTGTAATCGGGTTTCAACGCCAATGCTCTCTAATGCGTTCTGCATGGCCATACAGTTAATTACTGTTGCCAGCATACCCATATAGTCGGCCTGGGCACGTTCCATACCCGATTTTTCGGCACTTAGGCCCCTAAAAATGTTTCCTCCACCAACAACAATAGCTATTTCAAGGCCTTCGTCGTGTACGTTTTTAATGTCTTGTGCGTACTGCAATACCTGGTTATTATCAATACCGTATTGCCTTTCACCCATCAGGGATTCGCCGCTTAATTTGAGGAGGATTCTTTTATATTTCATGAGGTAGTTGGTTTGTCAAAAGTATATAATAAAAATCAGTGTTAAAATTTTATGTCTATTTTGTTAAATAATCGCCTTTGAATATGGTGCCTTGTACCTCAAAATCAGCGTTAAAAACAATCAGGTCGGCATCACAACCAGCTTCAATTTTGCCTTTTTTTGTTAGCGATGCAAGTTGCGCCGGGTATAACGATGCCATGTTTACAGCCTCTGCCAGGCCTATCCCCACATGTTCAACGCAGTTTTGTACTGCTTTTAACATGGTAAGGCATGAGCCTGATAAAGTACCATCGGGCATTACATAGCGGTCTTTTTCAAACCTGTGCTGGTATGCACCTTCGGTAGTAGAGGTAACCGCATCGGTGATCAGGAACAGCTTATCGCCCAGTTCACGTTTAGCTAAACGGATCATCGCGAAATCAACGTGCACACCATCGGCAACAACGCTGGTGTATGGCCTTTCCTCAAAAATAGCAGGGATATAGCCGGGTTCGCGGTGGTGCATCTGCGGCATGGCGTTAAATAAATGCGTTACTGCTTTAATAGGATTATTCAGGAATGTTTTCCCCTGCTGATAGGTTGCATTGCTATGGCCTGACGACAAGATCACTCCATGATCATTTAAATAAGCAACCACATCTGCATCCTGCAACTCCGGCGCAATGGTCATCATGCTGATAACACCATCTGCCTGCTCTACCCATTTTTGCACCAGTTCGAGCGTAGCCTTTTTAATATATTTTTCAGGATGAGCGCCTCTCTTGATTGGGTTCAGGAATGGCCCTTCCAGATGCAGCCCCCAAAAGTTGCCTTTGCAGGTTTCGCGGTAAATTTTGGCAGCCTCGATGCCTGCCTCCACAATCTCATCAGTATTGGTGCCGATTGTAGCAAAAAAGCCGATGGTTCCCTGGCTCAGCAGGTCAGCTTCCATACGCTCTAAAGCGGCAACTTCAGGCGTACCAGCAAATAATTTACCGCCGCTGCCGTAGATCTGCAGATCGATCAATCCCGGTGCAAGGAATGCGCCATTAAGATCAATTTTGTTTGCATCCTGCGGGATGGCGGTTTCGTCAATAATACTGGTGATCTGTGCACCGTCAACTAAAACGGCTTTGCCCCTGGCTATGGAGCCATCAGAAATAAGCTGGAGGTTATGGTAGGCTGTTATCATAATATTTATAATTTCTTTGTCATTCTGAGCGATAGCGAAGAAACTCTCCGGTAGTAAACAAGCGCCTGGCTACCGGCTGCACGTATAATAGATCCTTCACTGCGTTCAGGATGACAAACGGCACAATATTGCAAAAAAAATCCCCCTCGTTAAAAACGAGGGGGATAATATATTTAAGCTCCTAAAGCTACCCGCTTAAAGGCGGTAACTGTTAAACCTTTTTCAACAGTGCTCAAAAACTGAGCAACGTTTTTAGATGGGTCCTTTACAAACTCCTGGTTTAGTAAAGTAGAATCTTTGTAGAATTTGTTAAGCTTACCAGCAGCGATCTTTTCAACCATATCTTCTGGTTTACCTTCAGCGCGGATCTGATCTTTAGCGATCTCAAGTTCACGCTCGATTGTTGAAGCATCAACACCGTCTTTATCTAAAGCAACAGGGTTCATAGCTGCAATTTGCATAGCAACGTCCTTACCTGCTTCATCAGCACCGGCAACGTTAGCGCTTAAAGCAACCAATACACCTAAACGGAAGTTACCGTGGATGTAAGCGATAACTTTTTCGCCGTCAACAACTTCATATTTAGATACGCCGATCTTCTCACCTATTTTACCTGTACGGTCAACAATAGCTTCAGCTATTGAAACACCTTCAAGTGGTAACTGGCCTAATTCTTCAATTGAAGCAGGCGCGTTTTCTACTGCTACGTTAGCAATCGCGTTAGCAAAAGCAACAAAATCAGCATTTTTAGCCACGAAATCAGTTTCGCAGTTCAATTCAATAATTACACCGCGTTTTCCATCTGCAGAAGTACGTGCTATAACAACACCTTCGTTTGATTCCCTGTCCTGACGGCTGGCAGCTACTTTAGCGCCTTTTTTACGTAAAAAATCAATAGCAGCTTCAAAGTCACCGTTAGTTTCGGTTAAAGCTTTTTTGCAATCCATCATACCGGCACCAGTTTGCTGGCGCAGTTTGTT
>Ga0116227_10012017_pt1 | contig 14319 bp, 7 predicted proteins | sample S1TSphgellanicum_FD_89693 | JGI IMG/M metagenome (GOLD analysis project Ga0116227, IMG submission 89693) | Host-associated microbial communities from peat moss isolated from Minnesota, USA - S1T2_Fb - Sphagnum magellanicum MG | ecosystem: Host-associated > Plants > Peat moss > Unclassified... | reverse complement strand
TTTTTCACCACCTCTCTTTGTTAGTGCTTCAATCCCAAACTTCCAACTTGTCTAACTACAAATTTTTGAATCATACAGTGGACTATCTTCTATTAACAACAATCATTAGCAAGCTTTGGGCTAATTTCACATCACATGTTCCAACTAGCTCTTCAAGTAAGTTGAAGTGGCTAGCATTTGTATGTGTAATACCATATGCATGAGTGCATGCAAATTTAAACACACATCTATTGCAGACTAGATAGTAGTATATTAACACTAAAGAATTTAGTTATATTGGCAAATTGTGGAGTTGTTACTTTGTGCAATTTAATTTTGGAAACACATGTTTGAAATGTAATATATATTTATATAGATCAATGGAATTACCATTTTAGGGTCCATTAGGACTTGAGGTGGAGTCTTTTGAAGTGCCTATATGGTTAAATGCCCCACTACATTATGTGAAGAAAATGTTTTGAAATGAGATTTTAGTCATATATCATAAATTATAAATGACCACTACATGGTTAATTCTAGCAATGTATCAATTTGGTTGATTCTGGAATTAATGTTGCAATTGTTTTAACTTGCCATTGTTAAAGTTTTGCATTGGTTTGATTTGGGTGGGTTGTATTGCTTGCAGGTGAAGCACATTAGCTTTTTTATTTAGTCGGTTAAAACATGGCATTTGATTTTCAGCCAATAAGTGTTCCATTCATTACCCCCCCACAGGTTACAACAAATTTCGTGTAAATTGGTTAATTTAGGTAACCCATTTTTTATATATTAAATTTCCTACATGATCAATATGTCTAATATGTGCATTGTATTTACATGCCCTTGATGTGATTTGCAAGGGTTCAAGGGAGTATTAGTTTAATTAAAAACCCAGGTTTTTTGCTTAAAAGTGATCTTATGCTCACAAAAATTAAATTGAGTAAACAACATATTAACCCATTTGTTCATGTTATTTGGAGTTGGTTATTATTGTTTGCAGATGGTGTTTTCAACATTTGTGCTTTTGGAGATGGAAATAAATCCATTTGTCAAAGGTTGGCTGAATTCACCATATCAACTCTACAACCTTGAAGCAGATTTGAAAGGTTGTCTTTGTAGATGTTATGATGTTGCATTCCGCATTGGAACCTGCCACATATCTTCATTGATCAGGTTTGATCAATTATACATTCAAATTCTCCGACCATTTTTTTTTATTGACTCGGAAGTCTATTTCTTGAAATGGGCAGTTTGTTATCAAGTGTTTGGTCCTTAAGTATTTCAAGTGTTCAAGATCTCAAGGGTAACATTAGTCATGTTATTTTGATTTGAAGTGAGCTATGACTCCTTTTCTGTTAGTAATTTTGAACTTAGCAAGTTCAAATTCCATGGCCTAGCCACCCATGTGTTTGTCCAAGCACCATGGCTTCCTTTCAAGCACCTAGTGTCCTTCGATTTATCGTAGTTCATTGGATGTCCAATGCTATCATTGTGGACAATGCGCAAGCCAAAATCAATGTCCTAAGGTAAGAATTTGCTACAAATCAAAGACCTTTGATATTTACTTTCATTCCATATTGTGTTGAAGGATATGTGTTTGTGAGCTCGTAGCCTAAGAGTTTAATTCTTAGGCTTGCATTTGTAACAACATTTGACCCAGAGCCAAGGTGTTTTTGTGCTTGTGGCATGTCCACAAAACTTGGGCTGAAAATGTAGTCAAGATGATTACTAGTGTGGAGGAGAGGTTTTTTATCTGCTTTTGGAAGCATCATGTATTTTCAAGATTGTCCACTTCATGCAGAACCTCTTTTGTGGGCAGGACAACTTGAGAAGTTGGCAACCAATTACCTTAATTTAATCCGCTTCTATGAATACTTGAATCAACACTAGTTGCCAAAAGTAAGGTGTGGTGCATAGTAAATTGAAACATCCCCCATACAGGACTAGACATCAATGCAGCTACGGAATCATTTCACAACAACATGAAACAAATTTTGTATTCTTCCTAGGAGAGGCTTACTGGATGGAAGATGGGCTAATTCATCTACAATCTTGTTGGTGATGTTTTAATTCACTATTGGTATGAGATGCAATGCAAAATTTTCAGTTATGTGAGGAAAAAAAAACAAGAAGGCATTGTTGTAGTGCCCACTTTCGAGCTCATGACATTCCAGAAACAAATGTCCCATTGCGCTCAAATGGGGAAGACATTGCATTTGTGGCATCCACCAACCACACAGGAAAAGTGTGGACCATACATGCCTTAGCTTTAGAATGGCCGCAATGTGATTGCCCCCCTGCAACACAAGGCATTGTTTGTAAGCATGTCATGGAAGTTTTCAAAATGCTTCATCCAAACATTAGGGATGGTTCAATTGTTAGAGAAATTGGTGCCTTGCATGGGGTCGCACAAGGTGGTGTAATTCTTGAACACAATAGTCCTGACTATGGGATTGGAGACAATGACACCAAAGATGACGATCCCATTAACAAACAACTTGGCCAAAATAATGGCTTGGAGATCAAGGATCATCTTGAATCCACAATAGATGAGGATGTAATTGATATCATTGACAAGGTCTTTTTTGACCTTAGAGCCACAACCATGGAATTTCCAACCTTGCAAATGCATTTACTTTCAGCATTGAGAATTTTGAGAGGCAAATAACAAAACATGTTAGTGCAGGGTGTTGCCAATTTGGCACACCCAGCTACCACAATTTTGTTCCCATACACAATAGGTGATAATGCATTGAAAAGGCATAGAGGATTACTTAAACCCCCTCCTCATAAACACAACCATCTGAAGGATAGAACAACAAAACATAGGCGCATCTAAAATGTGGTACCCTAAAGTGGGGTCAATTTTAAGTTTCTTTTGTGATTTGTTGGGGTTTGTGTGTGTACCAAGCAATGTTTGCTAGAATCTGAGAACAATTAATACATTACTTACAACTCTATTTAATTTAATTAAACGTTCCATATTTCGTTTTAAATATTTTTTCCATAATTATGATTTAACAATCAAATATTGGATTTTTGCATTGTCTACGAGACATTGTACAAGGAATTATAGGAACATCCGGTAGACATCCTTGTCACAATATATATAATAACACATTGTAAACAAAATCAAGGTGATGTGGCTTTTGTTTAAGGGTTTAAATTTTTTTTTTTGTCTTGGAATATATTGTTGTAGATTGAAAGGGGTATATTGTGGGGTGGATGTAATTATGGAAAATAGTTTGTGTTCAATGTTTTTAATCCATCTTCAAAGGATTACATGTTATTGGTGTTCAACTATACCATTTTGTAACTTGCAATGATACACCCAATTATTATGCACCTTACACCATGATTGCCACACTGTAACTCACCTAGAGCAAAACATGTAGATACATTTTAAAACTAGACAACAAATCTAAAAACCAAAATAAACAATCAACCCAACAATAATGCAATGCAGAACTTTGGACATCACACCTATAACTTGGAAACCAACAATGCAACAACAACTACATCTTGTTGCCCTTTGACTCAAACAATTGACAAAATGGGCACAATTAGTAACTTAGGTCTCTTGTTTGAAATGTGTCAATGCCATACATTGGCGAAAAATGCCACAAAACATTTGGCCCTACAGAATTAAACAGTGCATAATACATAGTGCTCAAGCTGTAGTGCAATAAAAATATACTAGCACAAAACCAACCAAAAGATCTGCTAAATCCCAACTATAACACTAATGTTGTTTGAGAAACATAGGAGTCAAACCTCCTTGTTATGCCACTTCGTTGGGTTCATGTTACATTGTGAAATTATGTTGAAATTGATTGTACACCTTTAGTCAATAGGTCCAACCCAACTATTGACCTAGATTTTGCTAACCTTAATTACTACATGGCATCTAAAATTGCACCTCGTAATGTGTCTGGTGCTTGAATGGCTTCAACCTTTAAAAACATGTTCGGTGTCACCTACATTTATGAAACCCAATAGGTTAGGTTAAACTATAAAATGGGCTATAATCACATTCAGATCTATTGACAGTTCAAACATACACATACCTGAATGCTATCAGACCAATTCATAGACTTCCACTCATAATAACTAGTTATGAACCTCATAACATAAAACCTGCATTCCCATTTGACTTTTGTTGTGGCCCATTTGGCCACACCCAATAATTGTTTGTTGTGGCTCACTTCGAAGCGACATTTCGAGACATGGGACCTTGCTTGATAGCTCATAGTTTGGCAAAAAACTAGTGTGCCAATGTAGATAGGAAGATATTTTCAATCTTTATAGGGTCATAGTGTAGGAGTTGGTCCTCATTCATTACAATCACACTCTAGTGGTTGGCATTCTGTAGTGAGATTATGAAGTCCTTAACACAAAGTCGGATTTCTAGTTTCTTTTGGACAAATTGCAGCACATTCTGTTCTAATTCCCCTCTTTATTTAGTCTATTTTTTTTACAATGTCCCAAAGGTGAGGATGTGTGATGTACATCTCTTGTGAATTCATATGAAAATGTGAGAACCACAACCTAAAAAAATCCATGAGATTTGTGTTTAGGTGCCTAGTGGGGTTGTCCAGAGGGGAGATATCCACATCAAGCCTTAATTTCACATAATGTTGTTTGATCTAAAAGGAAAATGCTACTTCCTTGGCACCCCCCTTGCTAATAATGAACCCTTGCACAAAGGATGTTAGCCTGTAAGCAACAAGACATCTTGCATAACATTATTTATGTCAAAGACCCCAAAACTGACAAAAACCCTAAAACCTTGTAGAACAAAGTCTCCTGGAAATAAAAATTTCCATTGCCACTATCATGGGTTGGTTGAAAACTTACTTGTTTTCTTGTTTTCTCCCCTTTCCTGTGTTAGTTGCTTTGGATTTTCTTAGGTGATTAGTAAGATTTAGACCCAACACAACCTTGGGATTTTCAAATGCAACACAAAAAACTAATATACATGTTTAAACAATGCCATTCATACATCAAAGCAAAGGTAGTAGTTCAAACTTGCACAAAAGTTTAGCACTCTATGTTGATAAGTTGAAGTCAAGTTTCAAGAATTACAGATCTAAAAATTAGTTCCTAGTGGGTTGCACTTGGCATTGAGCTACTCCTACAAAATATGCCAAAAAAACGATTTCCATCATCAGTTTACTACTAGTCAATATACTAATCAAGTTAGGCCAAATGTTTACTAGTAGTCAATAAACACATGAATCTTGGTCACAATTCTTTTGTTGGTGTAAACACATAAAGTATTTAGCCCATTTAGGATTTATCAAAAGGTTTTTCATACTTTTTCATCATTCTAGCAATAGGGTGCCTATTTTCATTATTGAGTGAAAAATCTGAAGCAAGTTTTTACCAAAGCTCCCATGTCCAACCTCCAAGAACTAATACAAAATATTAATGTTACATAAACTATATGAAGACACACAATACATGAAGACAAAATACATTCCCATATGGTTCTTATTGAAGACCCATACACTTTTGGATCCATAATGCATGTGCTACTGAGAGGCTTATAGGCTACTGGAAATTATATACGAAATGCAGCAAACAAACACTCATAGTAGGGGTAGAACAAAAAATAAAGTTTTTGCATCAGATAATTACTACTAACCTACCCTCCAAGTGCAACCCCCTTTTGTAGCTTGAAAAAAAACCCCTTAATTAGCCATCCCCCCACCATTGGTGCGATTACAACAACTTCATAATTGTGTCAAGGATTTCATATTTACATTATCTCCCATATTTGTGAAGATCTGTGGCAAGCTCTTGCCAAAAGAATTAGTTGAAATAGAAGAATAGCCATAATAAAGTCATTCCATGGAAGTTCAACTCTAAAAAATAAGACATATTTTCTAACGTAAAGGCCTAAATAGCTCCAACAAAACATAATTGGATAAAATTCATTTATCACTTCAAATTTCTCTTCCCACCATTGTCAAAAAAAATTTAAAACATAAATAGACCACAAAAAACACACATATTATGAACATAAGACAATTCAAATGGTTCTATAATTAATGATCTAGAACCTTTTACATCACCATCTTTTTGTCTCTTACATCTTGGGAGCTTTATGTTCATGCCAAAATAACCAATTAAAATAATAGAAAATTTCAACATGGGAAGGGGAGCTAAGGTGTTAAAAACAACATTTTTTGTGTGCAAACAAGCCCTTGGTGGAACAAAACATGGAAGAAGAAAAAATAGTAATTTAAATCTTACCTTAAACCCTAATCCCGAAATGTAATCACCTTTTGCCACTTTCAATAGTTCTAACCAATGCTCGTTTTAAGAAACACAAAAAATGGGTCGTTGACCTTGCATAAAACACATCATAGTTTGAGCTTTAGAACCTATGAAAAATAGAAGGCACTTCCATTTACAATTAGTGCCCACAAACCAAATGTTACACAATATACATCAAAACAAGACCAAATTGGAAGCATACAATTGTTTTTACAGCCTTCAAAGAGGATGGAGACTTCCAAAATGAACATATAATCAAACAATGTAACATGTAAAAGTTCAATAATAAAAAAAGCTCACCACAAGTTAATTTCCAATTGTCGTCTTTCTGCTGCCTTATATGGTGTTTTAAAATGAGGTTGAAGATTTCAAAAAATGCAAGTGCACAACTTTGTTAACGTTGCAGGTTTTACAAGTTAAACATTAAATGACTCAATGCATACTTGCTTAAAGCTCAATGCTTACTTGGTTGAGTTCATTAGCATAGTTGCTTACTTGTTACCTTTCAAATACAAGGACAAACCAAACATGAAAGTCTAGAAAAAAGAGTGAAGGTTTCACAAAACTTGCGCACGTAATGGTTTAGGGTTTAAACAAAAATATGATGAAGCCACCAAATGTGGGAGAGAAGGAGAGCAAAGGTTTAATGAATAATGGTTTTTAGGGTTTAAGCAACGATGTGATGAACCCGTGATGAGCCACATCCCATGTGCATTTGAAATGACCCAACCAATAGATGCTACATAGCATTGAGAAAATTTAAACAAGAGGACTCAAACCAGTCCAATTCCTTTTGCAAAGTAATGTCTTTGGCTCCTTTAATCATATTTTACCCTCTTGTGTGTTTTTGTGTGTCTTGTCTTGAAAGAGATTGGGAAAGGTGTTTGAATCGGAACCATGTTCCCAAATGGAGGCTTGTTAAGATTTGCCCTAAAGACATCCAATTTGTGTGCACTAACATGGAGGAAGATGAAGAGGTGGGACATGATGGCCTACAATAGATCTAAAAGACCTACAAATTGGAGACAAGTTTGCTGTCTTTGCTGAAGAAAGCAATGAAGAAGGTGTAGACTTCTATGTGTTACAATGTCAAAAAGCAAAGCATGTGGTACAAGAGGCCTTCACATGTTCATGGGGAAGTTCCTTTGAAATTGGTGATTAGGTTGTGGTTGGTACCTACTATTAGAAATGGGGGCAAAGTGAAAATGCCTATGTGTATTTGGCAAAATCACAAGTCATTTATCTTGATGGTGATATGGTATTAACATGTAAATTCCCCCATGTTATTTCTCGACATAAAGTGAAGGGAGGTGAACTAATTTATTAGCTTGGTGATGAAACCCTAGAAGTTATCTGAACGAGCTTGGAGCATGCATAAGTTGTTGTGGACAAAGTATGTGGCAAGATTAAGATTATGATCTTATTGGAACTATATGTAGGCAAAAGTGAAACTCATAGAACCTATTTTGCTATGTTGTAAAATAACATCAACATCATTAGGTTAACAAATACATGATAATTTTTTTTGTCTAATTATATTGAAATTTCTTATGTAGATTTAAATATAAGTACATATTGGACTTTTATTGTTGTTGCTAATCATCAATTTTTGTAGGTACCCAAATGATGTTGAAAAAGATGATTTGTGTTTCCGAACATGAATATTAAAAAAGGTAAGCAACTTCAACAATTGCATTGATCAAGTTTATGTGTGTGTGTGTGTGTGTGTGTGTGTGTGTATTTAGATTTAGAGTTATTTGTGATTGAACTACTACTAAACTTATGATACAAGTATGGGCAAAAACATGGTAAAGTAGATAACTAAATCTCCTTGGTAATCTACTTGACAAGTAGAAAAAAAATAACAACAAAATCCATCATAAACCATTTGTATGTGGAATATTTTTATTTGAATAATAAAAAACAAGATAGTTCTTCATTATTGTGCATTAACTTTCAAACTCCACATTGTAAAAGTAGGTTGAAAGTAGAATTTTAAAAATACAAGTATATTTTGCAATCTACTTTTTGCAGTGTGGACTTTTGTAAAGTATGTGGTAAATAGGTTCTAACAAATAAAAAGTAGAATAATTTTTTTATGACACACTTAAGAATGCAATTATTTTCATATCCTTACTTAATACTAATATGTTTCATGAATTAGATGTGTTAAGGATTCCCTAATCAAAAATTTATCATGCAATAAATGGGGGTACTTTTTACCTAGTTTAAATTTTTTTTTTTTTAATCTTTTGGAAGTAGATTCTTACAAATTTAATAAAAAGCACCAAATGTATTCTATCATACTTCCATCCATTTTGATGTTACTTTATTGCATTTATATGCATGACACAAGATAAAAATGGAGACACTTATTTTTTTGGTATACTTTACCATGTTTTTGCTCGTATGTGACCAAGTTTTTTTGGCATTAGAAAATTGTATAAGGCTTGGAAATAATTGATTATGTTTTAATTGCAAACAAGATGGAATTATGGATGGTGAGGGTAGATGTAGGGTTAAGTGGCTCATTTTTGTTAGATAAAAAGTCCTTAAAAGTCCTTTTTTGGTGTTGAATTAACATAAATGGGGGATTATGGGTTTGTTAATGAGCTAATTAAATTCAAATGAAAATATACCCATTTAGACATATTTTACGTACATTTTACAAGGGGAAAAATCATCAATCCAACAAAAAATGACCCATGTAGAAACTTTTGAAAATAAGGTCCAAATTTTGGTCATTCAGAAGTCCATAACTATATTTTGGTTAAAGCTTTTGTAATAAATTTTTCAAATCTATGTTTGTTTTTCTTTCATCTATCAAATATTAAGTCCCTATAAGATATATTTTCAAAAAATGATATTGAAATTTTCATGTGTATGGGAAGTGCAAATGGTTGGACAATCCATATGTTTTCATTTCAAAAGTCCAAATTACTACATAATGGGTGTACATTTATTGTGCACAAATTATATATATAGTTTTTTATTGAAGTTGAAAATCTTAAACCGTCCCAATTGTGCATATAAATGGTTTTATGGCATGTTAATTCACTACACTGGTACCTTGCAGAAAATTGCAATTGGATGCAAAAAGTGAGCCACTATAGTTTGCATTCACTTGTGATATTGATCAATCTACATTAGAGCTGACATTGCAAGTTTGGAAATTTTTAAGTTGTAGTTGTAGTATAGTGTTAAATGTAGAAACAATGTTCTTTAATTTTTGCAAAGATGAAAAAGTAAGGTAAGAGTTGTTGTTGTTGATGGTCTCAAGTGTTTTTTGGGGTTTGTTGATGTACTACAATTCGAAAAATTGTTTAGTTTTAGAAACTGTGGGTGGAAGGGATGCACAATTAGTTGTAGCTATTGATCATGTTCAACAAGAATCATAATATCAATGGAATCTTGCAACAAACAACAGTTGTAGATCCATATGATTCCCCCACCTCCTTTTCCATCTCCTTCTTTAATTAGCTACTAATTCTCCTCAAGATGAAATATATGATGATGATGATGATGATCCAACTATGTTTAGGCAATAGTTCAAGGTTATGAAGAAGGAAATTTTGATGATGCGAGCTCAAATGGATATTGATCATGCAATTGACCATTAATGACATTGAAGACTATATGTCTTTTGAATCTTTTGAACTTCAATATAATCTGTTTTTTGAACTACATTGTAATCGTCTGCCAAGTAATGACCCAATTTCAAATGTTTCAACCCCAATGTTTTTAATGACTAAAAGAATTACCCATCTTAGTGCTTTAATCTATTTATTCATTACTCTTCACTTGGTAATGGGTAAATATGCTCAGATGGTGAACACGATAATTGTTTTTGCACATATTGATATTGTTTTTCAAATTTTCAACCAAAGAGAAGTCATGTTTGTTTCTATAAATTCAGGTGGGCTTCTCACATCACATGTCCCTTCCATTTCATCAAAGTTCAATTTTGCAAATTACAATTTGAAGTAGAGTAAATTGGCTTCCATAAATGCGAAAGGATCATGGTTATGATCAAGGTGGGTTAGTTGGGAAATAATCTCAAGTTGAGTGGAACTCAATGAAAGGTATTCCCCTCCATTACCATCCCACATGCACATGTAAAATTTTCTGAAAATACCCAATGGTGTATCCAATAAGGTTATGCTAATTAACATAAAATAGAAAATGAAAATCTATGATGATAAAATTGAAGTCAATTCCCAATCTTGTTAATATTATATATGAGTTTGAATTTGTATATGCATATGTTTTTATGGGTCATGCCCTAGGTACATAGTTTGCACATAGATGTGATGTATATGACATAAAACAATTATATATTGGGTCAAAGCATGATCAAGTATACAAAAAAAAGTTCATGGTGTAGAAATTGAATCTTTTGAAATACACAAATGAAAGTAGAAGGGCCTTTGTATATTTTGAAGAAATACATATAGATATGTTTAGGGCACTTGTGTAGCTATCTTTTTTTATATTTGAAAGTCGTAGTTGGAACACTTTTAGTGCACGGATGAGTCATGGGCAAACACGGACTCGCAAGACTCATCACGACTCGGATTTGGGGGAAGCCACCACCTTCCCCTTTATAGTGTTCTTTGTGCTTGGCCATAGGGCTAGCACCCAAATGTCATTTTGTCTCGAAATTCCCAAATTGGGGTCCTGAAATTTTTGAAATTGGAACTCCTACGACTTTGGAAGCCCATAACTTTGTGTGAAAACCTCCGATTGAAGTGAGGTTTGAAGCAAAATTATAGCCCTTGAGAGCTTTCCAACGATATGTGGCACGCCACTTGCACGCAAGGAAATTAGGGTGATTCTTGACTTTTAGTGGTGGGGAGTCAAATTGCCAAATTTGCAATTTGACTCCCAACCCTTCTTTTGGCCATAACTTATGTTTTAAGTGCCCAAATGGGTCATGCGAGCCCATTTTTGATATCTACATTCCAAGAGCTTTTCAAAAATATATAGAATTTTTCAATCCAATAAATTTTGACCTCTGCAACCGCCTTCTAAAAATTCGGGAATCCATTGGGACTCCAACTCCCAAATTGGGAGCTCACTTGGGAGATTGGGGGTTCATTCCCTCACATTTTCCTACACTCCTAAAAGCATGAAATGTGATTCTTGGGCTTCACTCTTGGCCCGCACCTTTGCCAGCCCTTGCCTCGGTTACGAACCCAAGGCTAGGGTTGTAACATCATAACTTACATGGGCTCTGCTTACACATGGAACTATACTCAATGACCTTTATAGTATGTGTTGTCACAACAACATGTGAATGTTTGCATGCCACTGGAAATGTTGGAGAAATCAATTCCATAGTTCCAAGTTAATTCCTTGCCTATTATGACTTTGCAACAACATGTGAATGTTTGCATGCCACTAGAAATGTTGGAGAAATCAATTCCATAGTCCCAAGTTAATTCCTTGCATATTATGACTTTGCAACAAGTAAAGAATGCAACCTACACATATAAAACATCCAAGTGTGGGTATGTAAGAAACTCCTTTGTACATAATGCTAATGTTGATACTCTATGATTGACAAAATGCGAATGTTGATACTCTGTGATTGACTAACAAGATTATATCAACAACTTGCCTGATAATATTATGGAACTTGGTTGTCAGTTTTGATAGGCATGTTTATCAAGTTTGCATCTTGGCATTTATGATTTAGGAATCTAGAAATGTTCCCATAATGTTGCACATCCCATAGTGTTGAGCATAATGTTTGATCATCATCAGTAATCATTTCAAAGGCCCAATGTGCATCTAAATGCATTCCATAGTGGTAGGTAGATTCACCATTTTTCTAATGATCTTGGATTCGTTGCATTAATTTAGTATTTGTCACAACTTCACCCACAAACTCAAATACAAATGCACTAGTCGGAAGGTCTTCTAGTTTTTTGATCCCCCAACCCTTTTCTTTGTTTGCCCAAAAGATTTTAAAAACAGAAAGTCACAATTTAGAATCTGTGATGCCTATATCATTTGAAGAGACCTTCTAAGATCAAAACAAATGAAGATAATTTATGGAAGATAGAGTTCACCATACCTTTAGATGATAGTGCATCCCTTGTTGCACTACTCAATTCCCACAATCCATGTTGCAATCACACAACTTGTTGCATTCCTAGATAAATTCCCAAGCTCAACATGGCCCTTGCATTGTTGTCCCCTATCTCTATTAGTAGACAAAATGCATGTCCCCACTATGCAATATTTGGTGTCGTCAACTTCAACCAAACTAAGGCATTGAGGTCATGCACATAACACATGTCACAACTTCAACCACACTAGTGATGTCTCTAACACACTTAAGTTGCATCTTTCAAATTTGAAATAACTAGTAATGTAAAATGAAAACCTTATTTATGAGTTGTTTTCTGAGCAATCTAAATAGCGTATAGGCAAACTCCCCATGATCATCTATTTGGTGAGCACAATTACAACCACTTGTGGCTACAACAAAGTTGGAATGACAAAGACAACTTGAACAATAGTCATCTATAGAAAACTCAAAAACATCCCTACTTAAATATATCACAACTTGACTAATAATGTTGTTTCTTATATAAATGAAAGCAGATGGCAATGGCATGGTTTCTCGAGGGTTGATAGAGACATGAATAGATTCTAATCCTCCATTCAAATCCCTAAGGTGATTTTGCCAAGACCCCTGGCTTTCTGAATTTATATTTTGCAACCACACACGCTTTTAAAATCAGACAAAGTTTGCCTAATGAAATCTTTGAAATTTAGCTGTCAATTATGTTTTCTAGGACCTATGGTTAATCCAAAATTTGCTGGACATAATCAACACCAATCCTATTTTCATCTTCAACCTAAATTCAAATGAGATCCCATAGAGGCAATGTGGAAAAAATGAGAATTCAGGGCACTATTATTTATCATTCTGCAACACAGTGCACTTTGGTGATATACCAGAGGCATTCTGGCACATCTTACCAGTAACCAAACCTATATTTTTAGGTGTCTCTTCTATTTCATACTGAACTACCATATTTGCAATCAAAGACCACGATTGCATCACAAGAACCAATTAAACAACCTAGCCTTCTATGCATCTAGAATCCTTTGAGGTATCCCAAGTTCTAGACATGTAAGGCATGATGCAGTAAAGCGATAAAGTTTTCAAATGTGCCTGAATGCAGTCAAACTTGTGACATGAAAATATGCTTAAAAATGTCACATCTGAATTCTAAGAAACCTTTTAAACATTTCTGACAACGCCCTCAGACACATCCCTAATCTTCAATACCTTATTTGCTGGCTCTCGACCTTTATGTCTCTTTGACTTTCTTTCCCCTTCTGCACTTCATGAGCCAAGTCCACATCATCTACTGGTCCTCGAGCTCTTGTCTTTACCCCCTTCTGCTTTGACTTCGTTCTGGTCACAACTGCTTTGTCCATTGTGGACCCTTTTGCCTTGGATTTCCCACCAGACTTACTACGTTTACTTCTTTTCACTATCTCCTATGCTTCAAGATCATTGACATTTTCCACCTTATCATCAACCTTTAGATTCACCCGGGTCTTTTCTGCACTCACATGCTGCTGAGTCTCACTAGGGTTTACATGGTCCTTTGGCTCCTGGCCACTTTGAATGTTTTTTCCATGTTCTGTAAAGGTCTAATCAGCACAATTGATCTTTTCCTATGGAGAGACTTCAGGTTTCCATCTGTCACTAAGGTGCAGGCGCTTAAAGGACCAACAATTTCATGAGGTTCATGGTGATCACCTGAAGTTGGGACCACCAGAGCAGCTTTACCCTTTAGCTTTCCATTCCCTTCTTGCAACACATCCCCCCTGGAGCTTTCCTCCTAGCTCAGTCAGTAGCCGTCACTAATAAGTGTCAAAATTGCGTAGGCTGGTCTCTTTGCCATGGCCCCCTCTGAATTTTCCAAGATCATTCTACTTGACATTAATAATTGATAATCAAATTTTAATTCTCACAGTAATAACACCAACAAAATCAGTCCTTAACATGGACTTTGTTAATACAAAATGTAC